>Ga0335073_10014997_pt1 | contig 10843 bp, 10 predicted proteins | sample Lox_Sample_22_FD_207093 | JGI IMG/M metagenome (GOLD analysis project Ga0335073, IMG submission 207093) | Soil microbial communities from Loxahatchee National Wildlife Refuge, Florida, United States - Lox_Sample_2.2 | ecosystem: Environmental > Terrestrial > Soil > Wetlands | place: USA... | reverse complement strand
CCGGCTGGGGCTGGCGGCGGTCGCGATGGGCTCGGTCGACGCTGCCGGAACTCGCGAGGCCAAGGTGATACCGTCAGGGCCCGGCGACGAAGAATTCAGGCTCCGGCTCACCGAACTACTGGCCGAGTGTGACGAGATGCTGCTGGCTGCCTATGTGACGGGCGAGCAGGAGCTCGGCTACCGGAGGCTGCGTGCCGAGCTTGCCGCCCAGACCGGGCGCGCGCTGATGTACCCGGTGTTCTATGGCTCGGCGATCACCGGCGCAGGCGTGGCTGCCCTCACCTCGGGCGTCGCCGAGTTGCTGCCCGCCGTCACGGGCGATCCAGACGGGCCGGTGGCCGGCCAGATCTTCAAGATCGAACGCGGCGCCGGCGGGGAGAAGGTGGCGTACGTGCGGATGTTCTCCGGCACCATCCGCACCCGGGACCGGCTCCGGTTCGGTGCTGACCGCGAGGGCGATGCTGGCCGGGAGGGACGGGTCACCGCACTGGCGGTCATCGACCGCGGACCCGCCGCGACCCGGCCGTCGGTCATGGCCGGCGAAATCGCCAAGCTCTGGGGGCTTGCCGAGATTCGGATCGGCGACCGGATCGGCGAGCCGGATGCTCGCGAGCTCACCCGGCAGTTCCCGCCGCCGACCCTGGAGTCAGTCGTCGGCGCGCGAGACCCCGCTGACCGGGGCCGCATGCGGGTCGCGCTGGGCCAGATCGCCGAGCAGGACCCGCTGATCAACCTGCGACAGGACGACGAGCGGCAGGAAATCTCCGTATCGCTGTACGGCGAGGTCCAGAAAGAGGTCATCCAGGCGACGCTGGCGGACGACTACGGCGTCCAGGTGACGTTCGAGGAGACGACCACCATCTATGTCGAGCGGCCTGCGGGAGCCGGCACCGCACTCGAAGTGCTCCAGTCCGACGATCATCCGTACTCGGCCACGATCGGGCTGACCATCGAGCCGGCCGCTCCCGGTTCAGGTATTCACTTCCGCCTGGCGGTGGATCCGCGCGCCCTGCCGCTGTTCATCTACAAGAACGCCGACAGCTTCCGCGACGCGATGACCTCATACGTCCGCGATGCACTCCGCTCCGGGCGGTACGGCTGGCAGGTAACCGACTGCCTGGTTACGATGACCCGCTGCGGCTATTACGTGGGCGACGGGCCGGCGAAGCCGACGCTGAGCACCCCGAAGACGACGGCGGCCGACTTCCGGAAGCTCACGCCAGTGGTGCTGGCACAGGCGCTCGCCCTGGCCGGGACCGTAGTCTGCGAGCCGATGGCCAGTGCGCGGCTCGAGGTGCCAGCCGGACGGATCGGGCCAGTACTGGCCGCAGCGGCGCGCCTTGGCGCAGCGGTGGACGCCCCGCAGAGCCGCGGCGAGCTTTCGGTACTAGAAACGGTCCTGCCCGCCGCGTCGGTGCATCAGCTCCAGCAGCAGCTACCGGGGCTTACCGGCGGGGAGGGCGTCCTAGAGTCCTCGTTCGCCGGCTACCAGCCAGTGCACGGTGCCCCGCCTGTACTTAACGCGCGACGGCCCAGGAGCCTCGAGGGCTAGAAGCCAGGCTTATAGGCCCCAGTGCCAAGTACGCCAGCCGAACGGCAATACCGGTCCCCGAGTCCGTGGTTGGAGCGGCAGGCCGGGCAAGATGCCGGCCCAGCTGCCACGGACTGCTGGCCCGTCGGCAGGAACTACCGCTAGATCGGCCAGCAAGCCGGTCGTCAACGCAAAGGACGCATCTCGTGACTGCAACATTCCACGGTTCCACGGCTCTCGTCACTGGCGGCAACAGCGGCATCGGCCGGGCCACGGCCGTCGATCTGGCAGCGCGCGGAGCGCAGGTCATCATCGCTGGCCGCGACGCCGTCCGCGGCGAGGAAGTCGTCGATAAGATCCGGGCGAACGGGGGCAAGGCTGACTTCGTCGCTACCTCGCTCGGCGACGAAAGGAGCGCGCGTGACCTGGCGCGCCAGGCCGTCGGCCTAGGCGGCGGGCACGTGGACATTCTCGTTAACAACGCCGGAATCTTCCCGTTTGGCCCGACTGCGGCGGCGACGGAGGACGACTTCGATTCGGTCTACGCCGTCAACGTCAAGGTGCCGTTCTTCCTGGTAGCTGAGCTAGCGCCGGCCATGGCCGCGCGCGGCAAGGGCGCAATCGTCAACGTCACGACGATGGTCGCGCAGTTCGGCCAGGAGGGGATGGCACTCTACGGCTCAAGCAAGGCCGCCCTGGTCCTGCTGACAAAGGCCTGGGCAGCCGAGTACGGCCCGTCGGGCGTCCGGGTCAACGCCGTCAGCCCCGGACCGACGCGTACCGAAGGCACCGCGGCGATGGGCGAGGCCCTGGACCAGCTCGCCGCCGCTACGCCGCATGGCCGGCCGGGCGCGCCAGAGGATATCGCCGCTGCGATCACGTATCTCGCCAGCGACGATGCAGCCTACGTCCATGGCGCCATCCTGCCGGTCGATGGCGGGCGCATCGCGGTCTGACATCGCGCGCTCTGAAGCGGGTCGTCCGGCAACTGCTAACGGCCCGCTTCGAGCCCTCCGGTTGCGCTAGCCACTCGTGGCATCGAGCGCGGCAACGAGAACGGCGAGATCGCGCCGCCGGGAGTCGGCGTGCCACACCGCCCAGGTCCTGCGAACGATGGGGTCGCCGACCAGCGGATGCCAGCGGATGCCCTCGGGCAGGGGCTGCGCCCAGGTCGGCGACGCCAGCGCGAATGCCCGCCCGGTCCCGACAGCGGCGAGCTTCACTTCGGACGTAACGGGGCCTTCATCGTCAGAGCTCGGAGTGTCAATGCCGTGCCCGCGAAGGATCGCGGTGACCTGGTCGTGCCAGGCCGGCCCGTCGGAGCGCGGGAAGCCGATCCAGGTCAGGCTCGAGAGCTTGTGCAGCTGCACTCCCCCGGGCCCGGCTATCTCCGCCGAGCGGGCTGCGGCGATGATGACGCCCATGGCTTCAGTGACCGCGAGGACGGCATCCAGGGCGAGGTCTGCCGGGCGGTAGCGGACGAGTGCGAGGTCAAGCTCGCGCTCCCTGAGGGCGGTGAGCTGTGCCGCACTGGAGGAGTGGCGGACCTCGACTCGCGTGCTCGGATGAGCCGTTGCCAGTTCGGCCAGCGCGGCGGGCAGCACGTCCGGCGGGAACTCCAGCGGCACGCCAATCCGCAGCTGCGCAGTGGTGGCAGCGGCACCGGAGATGGCGGCTAGCGCCCGGTCATGATGGTCGAGCAGCGCGCGGGCCTCCTCCAGCAGCGCCTTCCCGGTATCAGTCGGCCGTGCGCCCGCGTAGTCGCGGACCAATAGCTGCGCGCCGAGCTGCCGTTCAAGCGACTGGATTGTCTGTGACAACGCTGACTGGCTGACGTGCAGGCGCCGGGCCGCAGCGGACATCCCGCCTTCTTCGGCGACGGCCACGAATGCGCGAAGCTCGCGGATCTCCATACGTCCTATCGCATCACGGGAAGCTGACCGAGATTTCCAGGCCGCCTGCAGGCCTGGCACTGGCTGTGAGTGTTGCACCGTGGACGCTGACGATGGCGCTGACGATTGCCAGGCCAAGTCCGTGTCCGGTCGGCCGACTGAGCCGCTGAGTCCCGAGCCGCTGGGTCCCGAGTCGCTGGAAGGGCTGGAGGAGCCGGTCGACCTCGTCGGCGGGAACGAGTGGCCCGGTGTTGCTGACAGTTATGACTGCCAGGCCGTCGCTGATGCCGGTGGTGATCTCGACTAGGCCTCCGTCCATATTGTGCTGAATGGCGTTGCCGACCAGGTTCGCGATGAGGCTCTCGGCGAGAGCCGGGTCACCAGTGACCGGGGCCGATGCGAGGCTGGCGTCGATGCGGATGTCCCGGCGCTCAGCCTCCTTTTGGCAGCCCAGGATTGCCTTAGCGGCGCTGTCAGCGAGATCCACGGGCTCCCAGCGCTCGATTTCGCGTTCGCTGCTGGCCAGCGTGAGCAGCGAGTCAATGAGGCGTCCCTGCTGGTCGTTCCACTGCAGTGCTTTCTCGCAGGCGGATCGCAGCGTCGCGGTGCTGGCCTCCGGGTCGGCGAGCGCGACCTGGAGCACGGCTTTCTCCGCGGTGAGCGGGGTGCGTAGCTCGTGCGAGGCGTTAGCCACGAAGTGCCGCTGTGTCTGGAACGACGCCTCCAGCCGTCCGAATAGGCTGTCGAGCGTGTCCCCGAGCTGCCTGAACTCGTCGTCAGGGCCGTCAATGGCAAGTCGGCGGCTCAGGTTCGTCGCCGAGATGTCGCGGGCGGCTGCCGTCATGGTGCGCAGGGGCCGCAGGACCCGGCCGGCGATCAGCCACCCCACGCCGAGAGCGAGCACGGCCACGACCGCGACCATGGCGATGCCGGCCACGTTCTGGCTCGCATCGTGCGCGATGGTGCTGGCGAATGACAGGGCCGGCTGGCCGCACGAGACGGTATGGCTAGGCGCGCCAGGGGACCCGGATGCAGCCTCGCAGCCGGTATGCACCAGGAAGTTGGGCTTGAAGATCACCGCGACCGCGCCCACGACAACGCATGAGAGGCCGAACACGGCAGCGTAGAGCACAGCCAGCTGCGCCCGCAGAGTGCGCCGGGGCAGGCGGGGCAGTGAAGTGGCACCGTCGAGAAGGCGCATCAGAACTCTCCGATCTGGTAGCCGCCATCTCGGACGGTACGTATGACGGGCGGCTCGCCGAGCTTGACCCTCAGCCGGTGCATAGCGTGCTTAACTGCGGTGGTGAACGGGTCGGCCGCCTCGTCCCAGACTCGATCCAGCAGTTCTTCGGCGGAGACCACTCGCCCGCCCGCGGCGAGCAGGTACTCAAGCAGCGCGAATTCCTTGGTGGTGAGGACAAGACGGCGCCCGGCGCGGACCGCCACCCGGCGACTCGGATCGACGGTTAGATCGCCATGTTCAAGCACTGGCGGCAGCGAGGCCTCGGGGCGGCGGCCGATTGCACGGATGCGCGCGACAAGCTCGGCGAAGTCGAAAGGCTTAGGCAGATAGTCGTCCGCGCCGAACGCGAGGCCCTCGACCCTGTCCCTGACAGTGCTTGCCGCTGTCAGCATCAGCACCCGGCTTCCCGACCCCTGCGCCACTAGGGTCCGGCACACCTCGTCTCCGTGCACGCCCGGCAGGTCCCGGTCCAGCACCACCACGTCGTAGGGCGTGACGGCGAGGTGGTCGAGGGCGGCGGCGCCATCCAGCACGACATCGACGGCCATGCCCTCACGACGCAGGCCAGTCGCGATCGCCGTCGCGAGGTCCTCGACATCTTCCGCTACCAGCACCCTCATGACTGTCGCGTCCTTCTTTCATCTGCTCCGCCGCAAGCCCGGCGGAAAGTTGGTGACCTGCAGCGACAATGCCAGACGGCGGGTCTCAGCCAGGTATCAGTTGCTGGGACAGTGCTGAGACCGGCGGGCATGCAACCGGCTTCCGAAGCGGCAACGACCGCCTGCAAAGGACAGAGCGATGCGGTGGCTACCGCTCGGCGAGCTGGTATACCGCCTACGGGACGCGTGAGCATGCTCGCTGCAGTGCCGCCAAACAAGGGCGTTCCCGCTATTATTTGCCGAAGTGGCGACTTCCCGGCGCGCGAGGGCTGGGCTTTTCGCGCGCGGCGCCGGGAATGAGGACATTACTCACCGTCCTGAGAAGCGAAAGGGAACGGGCGCCGGCAACCGCTTGGCCGGCTCCGAAGGATACCTACGGCTCGTTTGCGTAAGCGCCTGCCCGGCCGGTGACGAGGGACCATCACGAGACCCTCGGCAAGCGTCGGGGCGCTGTCGTGTCCCTGCACTGCGGGGCGGTCAGGCACTCGCGGCTCGCCTGAACAGAACGGTGGCGAAGACGAATGCGATGACGATGATGCCCGCAAACTCGGTGATCGTGAGCCAGAGGTGGTCCGCGGGGGGCTGGCCTGCGAGCTGGGCGCGGAGGGTGTCGATGGCTTGCGTGACGGGCTGGTTGCCGGTGAAGACCCGGAGCCAGGACGGCATCGTTGCAGCCGGGACGAGCGCGCTGCTAAAGAAGACCGGGATGACGACGATCGCGCCGAGTTGCTGCGCGCCCTCCACGCTCCGGCCAGCCAAGCCGAGCAGCGCTGCCAGCCAGGACAGGGCGAACGTCACCAGCAGGATCACGGCGAGCGCCAGCGCCCAGCCGCCGGGCCCTGCGACCGGGCGGAACCCGACGGCGTAGCCTGCCCCGATGGTGACCGCGAGGCCGATGAAGCAGCGGGCCAGGTCCGCGATGACGTGGCCGGTAATGACAGACGATTTCGCGATGGGCAGGGTGCGGAACCGGTCGATGACGCCCTCGTGCATGTCAGCCGCGACGCTGACGGTGGTCGTGACCGCCGCGAAAGCCGCAGCCGCGACGAAGATACCGGGCATGGCGAAGTTGATATAGCTGCCGTTCGTGCCGGTGGTGAGGGCGCCGCCGAACAGGTACTTCATGAGTACGACGAGCAGGACGGGCGTCACCGTGACGTTCCCTAGCTGCTCCGGGTCATGGCGTATGTGGCGGAGGCTGCGCTTGGTCATCTCCCAGTAGTCGCTGGCAACCCAGGCCGCTGAGTGATGGCGGACGCGCGCCGACTCGACGCTCACGCGGCCTCCACGGGTACTGCGCCCGCGCGGGCACGACCTGTCAGGTGCAGGTACACGTCATCAAGATCTGGCTCGCGCAGCGCGAATCGCTCGATGCTTACGCCTGCCCTGATGGCCGCAGCGGTGATTGCGTTCAGCTCCCTGATGCCGTCCGCGCCGCTGCCCTGGACAGTAACCCGCACGGCGCGCCGCGCTTCGTCGGTCACCACGGCGAGGGTGCCAAGAATGCTGGCCAGCAGGTTGACGTCGACGTCGGTGGCGGCGAACAAGTCAAACTGCGCCTGGCCGGCACGCGCCTTGAGCTCGGCTGGCGTTCCGGTGGCCACGATGCTGCCGGCGTCGATGAAAACGACCGAGTCGGCCAGCGCGTCTGCTTCGTCCAGGTACTGGGTAGTCAGCAGCACGGTGGTCCCGCGTCCTACGAGATTCCTGATGATCTCCCACAGCGCGTGACGGCTGGCGAGATCCAGGCCGGTGGTGGGCTCGTCGAGGAACAGGATCCGGGGTTCGGCCATCAGGCTCAGCGCGAGGTCGAGCTTGCGGCGCATTCCGCCCGAATACGTCTTGACTGCTCTCTTCCCCGCACCACCGAGGTCGAAGGTGTCCAGCAGAAACGCTGATCGCTCGCGCACCACCGGCCAGGCCAGCCGGTGCAGGCGGCCGAACATTGCCAGGTTCTCCGGGCCGGACAGCTTGCCATCTACCGAGAGGGACTGGCCGGTCAGCCCGATGACAGCCCGGACGCTCTCCTGGTCACGCTGGACGTCATAGCCACTGACTTGTGCCGTGCCGGCGTCTGGCCGCAACAGCGTTGACAGGATGCGGACAATGGTGGTCTTGCCGGCGCCATTCGGCCCGAGCAGCGCGGTCACTGTCCCGGCACCGGCTTCGAAGCTGACCTCGCGCAGCGCGACGGTCTTCCCGAAGCGCTTGGTCAGACCGGCGGCGGCAATCGACGGCTCGCTTCCACCAGTCACCGCTGCCCCTGCCCCAAGCGCTGGCCGATCCAGGCCTGCCAGCGAGGAAACAAGCGCGCCGGGCGCTGATGGTGGCCGTTCCGGTTTTGCAAGGGCCGGTTGCGGAGCGGGCGGTTAGGCAGCGCGCGCTGCCGGCGCGCGTTTAGCTCGCCTGCGCGGGCGTGGTCGGGCATCCCTGGTAGCCGGTGCATCGCGTCGTGCGCCAAGGCACCGACAGCACTACTGAAGCGCATTGAGGTCCTTCCGGTAGCACATAGTCTTATTCGTATCTAGTACGAACAGACTCTACTCGTACCATGTACGAATGGCAACCGAGCACGATTACCGAACCATCTGGGCTCTGCCGGAGCCGGCCGCCCGCAAGCCGCGCTACACCCGTGAGCAGATCGCTGACGCCGCACTGCGGATCGCGGACCAGGAGGGATTCGAGGCGGTCACGATGAAGCGGATCGCTGCCGAACTCGGCGCGGGGACCATGACTCTCTACTACTACGTGCGCAACAAGACCGACGTCGTCGCGCTCATGCATGACGCGATCCTGGCCGACGAGCTCGTCTCTGACGATGACCTGCGCGGCGACTGGCGGACTGCCATCGCAGCGATCGCCAGGCGGACCAGGCAGGTGCTCATGGCCCACCCGTGGTCGCTGGCGTCGCTGACCGAAGCGCAATTCGGGCCCAACGCGATGCGGCATTTCGAGCAGTCACTCGCCGCGGTGTCCGGCACCGGGCTCGCGGCTGCGGAACGATTCGAGCTAATCGCCGCCGTCGATGATTACGTGTCCGGCAACGCCATGCACGCCGTCGAGGCCCTGCGGCGAGCGAGGATGGCTGAGGCTGACCCGGCGATGGTCGCGGCCGCAGTCTCCGACGGCATCGCCCTGCTCCAGTCTGGTGACTTCCCTCAGCTGAGTGCCATCTACGCCGAAAGCGCAGAGTCCGGGGAAGCCGCCGGGCCGCCGATGACAGAAGCCGCTCTGACCAGCCAGTTCGAACGCGGCCTGCAGGCCATGCTCGACGGCCTCGCAGCCCGGATGAACATCAGCTGACGACGGCCCGCGCGGCCGCCGCTTGCACCGCCCGCTCGTAAGGACACTCACTCGCGCTCATCGTGCTCCCGTGGCGTGCCGTGCACCGGCGGGCGTAACCACACAATTGCTCAGGCGTGACACCAGCCAACCGACCCCGGCTGACGAGCTGGCAGTGCGCGACTGATTCCGCGGGTCAGGCGGCCTCGTTTCCTGACGGCGGGTTTGCTGGCCGGTCCTGGTCTCCAGGCTGATCCGCGCCAGGCGCGTTGCCCGACGGGCCGGCAGCTCCAGGCGGCAGCGCCGCGCGTCGGCGGATGGCTACGAGACTGTCGTGCAGCGCTTGCCAGACGGCGGCCAGGCTCGCGCTGGCCGGCAGGTCCCCGCGGAAAGTGCCCGGCGGGTCAGCGGTGTCGCCGAGCGCGTCAACCGCGGCACGGCCAACGCGGACGATCAGCGGGTCTCTCGCCTCGATCGTGACCTGCTCGTCCGTCACTCTGATTACCATCTGGCGCCGGCCCGCCTCTTCTGGCTGCTCATCGCTGGTTCCGGTCACGTCGGCGGTTCTCAGCGCTTCGCGTGCCTGCTCCAGGTCCACGCCGAGAGCCGCAAGCGTCCGTGCCGCCGCAGTATCGGAATCGCCGATGGCTGCGAGCAGCAGATGGTGCGAACCCACGGGCTGTGATCCGGCAAGCCGTGCGGCTTCGGTCAGGCTGCTGTCCGCGGCCAGGGTCGTGCGCAGTTCGACTCCCTCGCCCGCCTCGTCAGCCTCGGCCGGCTCGCCCCGTTCGACACTCACGCCAACACCGGTTCCGGAGCGGCGCCGCAGCCAGTGCGGGCCCCCCGCCGGCATCGGGCCGGTCGGCGTCGCGGCTACCAGGTCGAGCACTGTCATGCGAATCGGGGTGAGGTCGGGTGAGTGCTTCCGCATAATCTGCCCGGCTACGCCCTTCTCTTCCTTGATCAGGCCAAGCAGGATGTGCTCAGTTCCGATGTAGCCGTGGTGCAGTTGCAGCGCCTCCCGAAGGGCGAGCTCCAGCGACTTCTTCGCCCTGGGCGTGAACGGGATGTGCCCGGTCGGCTGGTGCTTGCCGAGGCCGATCATGGCCTTGACCTCTTCGCGTGCGACGTCTCGGGTGATGCCGAAGCGCTCAAGAGCCTGGCACGCGATGCCGCGGGGCTCGCCAAGCAGCCCGAGGAACACATGCTCAGTGCCGATGTAGTTGTGCTGCAGCTGCCGGGCTTCCTCTTGGGCAAGCACGACAACATGCCGGGCTGGGTTAGTGAATCGCTCGAACATGCAACCAACCTTGGCTCACATCTAATACCCCGTCAATACCATGCTATTAATAGGGAACGCTGCCGTGACCTCCCGCGGTGTTTGCGACTAGAATCCTGCATCGTGGACTGGGACGACCGGCTTGACGCATGGGAGCTTGAGCTCGACCTCGCCGCCCAGCTCGCGGGCTCGGAGTGGGTCACGCTTGAGCGTGCCGCGGCGGATACCGGCGCATCCCGCGCTGCGCTGCGCAACTGGTACCGGACCGGCCAGATCCCGTCCCGACTGGTCGACGGGCCACACGGGCCGCAGCGACTGGTGCCGCTCGCGCTCGTAGCCGCACGCGCGGAGGCATCGCCCCGGCTGCGCCGGACAGCGGAGCGACGGCTCGCTGACGAAGCCCAGCTGGAGATCCTGCGGCACCGGATCGACCAGCTCGAGCTGCGACTCGCCGCGCTCGAACGGCGCCAGCCAGGTCAGCCGAGCGAGTAAGCGCGCGCTAAACGACAAGGAGCGTTCGCGCACGCGCGCACTGCACAGAAAACAGGACGGGGCGGGCGTAGCACGCCCACCCCGTCCCGGCCTTTATCTGGTTCGGTGTACCTGAGCTTCGCTCACTTCACCTTGACGGTGCCGAGCTGCGCCCGGGCGAGCGTCTTACCGGAGGAGTCCCGCACGACGCCTTCGACGGTGTAGGTACCGTCCGCCGACGGGGTCCAGGGGTCAGAGACGTTGACTGTCGTCCCCGGCGGGAGGTTCTGGCCTGTCTCTGCCTCGCGGCTCACGACGGTGCCGGCCGAGTTGCGGACTTTGGTGACCAGCGTCACGTTGGAGGCCACGGACATGCCGTTGTTCGAGAAGTCGACCGTGACGTTCGTCGAAGTTCCAGGTGCTGAGGGGTCCGGCGAGATCCCTTGCAGGGAAATGCTCGCCGGGGACGACGAAGACAGCGGGCCT
>Ga0335073_10014996_pt1 | contig 10844 bp, 7 predicted proteins | sample Lox_Sample_22_FD_207093 | JGI IMG/M metagenome (GOLD analysis project Ga0335073, IMG submission 207093) | Soil microbial communities from Loxahatchee National Wildlife Refuge, Florida, United States - Lox_Sample_2.2 | ecosystem: Environmental > Terrestrial > Soil > Wetlands | place: USA: Florida... | reverse complement strand
TCGCGCCGGGCGGCCGGACAGGATCGCCCGGATCCCCTTCCGGAACCCCGGCAGTCGCATCAGCTCGACCGCGGCCAGCGTCAGTGCGGCCAGCCACGCGGCGATCAGCCCGATCAGTTCGGGAAGCGGCTGCAGCGAGTCGACGAACGGCCGGGCCAGGACGTAGGCATCGATGAGGCCGTACCCGGCTCCGATGATCAGACCGAAGCCGAGCGGCTTGGCGGCCGGGCTGCGCCGGATGATCAGGACACCGATGAACGGGATCGCGGGCAAGATGTCCAGCAAGCCGTCGAATCGCACCACGGCCGTGAGACCGAGGGCCAGCCCGCCCAGCGCCATCAGCGCCCACCCCGGCTCCGGCCGGCTGCTGCGGACGAGCGGCCTGAGCCAGCGAGTCCAGCCCTCGGCCGCTCCCGAACCCTGCCCAACCGACCGCTGCTCAGCTGACCGCTGCTCAACTGAACCCGGCCCAACTGAACCCGGCCCAACTGAACCCGGCCCAACGCGGCCCGGCGCCGCGTCCGGAGCACCGGCCTGCCCATCGGCCGACCCCGGGCCCGGAGCACCGGCGTGCCCAACATTCGACCCCGGGCCCGGAGCACCGGCGTGCCCAACATCCGACCCCGAGCCCGGAGCACCGGCCTGCGCCTCACCCGCCCCCGCAGCCGATACCGAGCCCGCGCCCGCGCCCGCCCCCGCGCCCGCCCCCGCGCTCGCCGCCGATCCGCCGCGCTCACCGCGCAGCGTCAGCGCGTCCGCGACCAGGCTCAACCCGCCGAACAGCAGCACCTGGGCCGCGGTCTCGCTGAACGACGCCCGGCTGGTGTACTGCTCGGGAAGGGTCAGCGCGAGCACCAGCGCCCCGGCCGGGGCCCATCGTGGCCCGGCCAGCCGCCCGGTCAGGCCGCCGAACGCCAGTACCGCCAGGCCGCCGAGTATCGGGCCCATCGCCGCCGCCGCGGCGGTTCCGTGCACCCAGAACGCGCCGGCCAGGATTAACGGCAGGCCGGTCATGAGCTGGGGCACGACGGACGTGCCGCTGGCGGCGAAGCCGGTGCTGGAGAAGCCAAGCCCGGCGTGAGCGCCGCCGAACGAGGCCAGCGACTGCGGGATCGGCAGCGAGCCGTGCTGGGCGATCCAGTATCCGGTCTGCAGGTACGCCCCCGGGTCCCGGAGCACGATCACGCTCTCGGAGTTGAACCGGAACTGCCAGAGCGCGAACCCGGCCGCCACCGCGACCGTGCCCGCGAGCCCCCACCAGGCCGGCCAGCCTGCCTCCCGGTCCGGGCGACCCGCCTCCCGGGCCGGCCCGCGGCCGGGCAGCGCCCGGGGCCAGGCGGCGGGGACCCGGCGCAGGCCCGTGGCCAGGGCGATCGCGACCGGCACGGTGATGAGCAGCATGGGCGCGGGCGCGAACGCCCGGCCGGCCAGCAGCGGCAGCCCGACCAGCAGCCACGCCGAGACCAGGATGGCCGGCAACGTCGTCAGCCGGGCGAACCCCGTCCCGCCGGCGGCGAGGAAACGACTCCGCCCCGGCCGGTCCGTCTGCAGCGGCATCCGGACCAGGCTGGCCAGCACGGAGCCGAGCCAGGGCAGGGCGGCGATGGAAGCCGCCCGGTGTTTCGACTCGCGCCGCCCGGTGCCGGCCCCGGCCTCCGCCGGCCCGTCCCCGCCCTCACGCCAATCAGTAATCGTTTGATCACCGGACGTTACATCAGTCGGCTGAACCGCCGTCATAGGTCCGGTGTCGTCGATATCCTCATGGTTGCTGGCGTCCCCCGGAAGCGCCGACGACTGGTCAGTCGGGGCGGTGTTGCCGATCGGGCGGTCGCCAGAGCGCACGGGTCCCACTGTACGGGTGACGGCCAGCCGGGGGGCACCTGGTCGCCGTGCCAAGACGCCAACGGCCCCCGGTCTGGCGGTGCATCGCGGGCACAAACGGCGCTTTCCGCTGCCCCGGCATCGTGTCTAACCAGGAGCTTTGCCAACTACATACGAATACTCACATTTACTGCCCGTATTATGGGCGGAACCTAAACGGCCAGACGTCACGAGCCGGTCGATGCGGATCTGGCCCGGAGGAGCGATGAGCCGCCGTAACGATGGGGACGACCCGGGCTGGAGCCAGCAACCCCGGAGCAGGCGCGGCAGGCGCCGGTCCCGGCCCTCTGGCCACTTCGCCAGCGCGGGCGCGCACTCGATCGGCTACAAGGTCGCCGCCTGGACCTCGGTGGCCCTCGTCGGCGTGCTCGTGGCCGGCTCCCTGGTGGCCTACGGCAAGTACCGGTCCATCTGGGACAGCATCAAGCGCGTCGACGTGGCGGGCATCATAGGCAACCAGCCGCGCAAGTACACCAACGCCGAGAACATCCTGGTGCTGGGCACGGACACCCGCGTCAACCAGGGCGGGATCGGCGGCAACTCGTCGGTGGGCTGCGGCTGCTCGGACACGATCATGCTGCTGCACATCTCGCCCGGCCGTCACCGGGTCACCGTGATGAGCGTCCCGCGCGAGACCATGGTCCCGGTCATGGCGTGCGCGGCCAGCGACGGCACCCCCGGCCAGCAGGCCGAGGAGGGTCAGCAGGAGCTGATCAACGCCACCCTGTCCGCGGGCGGTCCCGCGTGTACCTGGAAGACCTTCGCGGACGTCACCGGCATCCACATAGACCACTTCATCGAGCTCGATTTCACCGGATTCGAAAAAGTAATCGATGATCTCGGCGGGGTGAACATCTGCCTGCCGTTCTCCGTGGACATCCCCCAGTCGGGCCTGCACCTGGCGAAGGGCGAGCACCACGTTTGGGGCACGGAGGCGCTCGCGTTCTGGCGCACCCGCGAGGGCCTCGGTTTCGGCTCCGACACTCAGCGGATCCTGCGGGACCAGTACCTCATGGTGGCGTTGGTGCAGGGCATCGAGAAGAGCCGCCTGCTGAGCAGCCCGACCAAGGTCCTCAAGGTCGTCACCGACACGACCGACGCGATGACCACCGACACCGGGCTGGATCAGAACGCGATGCTGCAGATCGCCGACAGCCTGAAGGGCGTCAAGTCGGCCGACGTGTCGTTCGTGACCTCGCCCAACGTGCCGGATCCGGACAACAGCAACAACGTGGTCTTCCAGCAGCCGCAGGCCGACGACCTGTTCAACGCGATCGCGCACGACAACACGCTCCCCTCCGCCGCGAAGGGGAAGAAGAAGACCAAGAAGACCGCGCCTCCCGCGCTGGACACGAGCCCGGGCCAGATCAAGGTCGAGGTCGAGAACGGATCGGGAACATCGGGCGAGGCCGGCCAGGCCGGCAGCGAGCTGACCAGCCGCGGCTTCCAGGTGGTCTCGACCGGGGACGCCAACAACTTCGACTACACCAGCGCGGTGATCGAGTACGCGGGCCCGTCCGACCTCTCGGCCGTCAACACCCTCAAGGCGCTGCTGCCCAGCGACACCCAGACCCAGCCGGAATCGGGGCTGACCCCGGGCACCCTGGTGCTGATCATCGGCTCGGAGTTCTCCGGGTTCAGCTCCGCGTCCCCGTCTCCGTCCGCGTCCGCGTCGCCCGCCCCCTCGATCCAGAGCGTCACCTCGACCGACGGGGCACTGGCCGGCAGCACCCGCATCTGCCAGGACCAGCAGGCGTTCGTCGGACCCGATTCCGAGGGCTGACCGCCCGCCGCGGCGACCCAGCCCCGGCCCGGCCCGCAGCCGGGACGGCCCCCCGCGTTTGCCATCCGTTGCCGGTTTGATGGCCGGTCAGCAGGCAAGGATCATGCCTGGGAGGGCATGATCGGTAAGGGTGATCCGCGTCCGGGCGGCGGAGACCCGCCGCGACGGTGGCGGCTGCCCCGGCGCCGGCCACCGGGCCGGGGCCGGCGGCGCGTCTCGACCGCCTGGAAGGTGACCGGCTGGATCGCGGGCGTCCTCGTCCTCGTCCTGGTGGCCGGCTCGCTGACCGCCTACCTCAAGTACCGCGACGTGTGGAACAGCATCCACCGGGTCCAGGTCAGCGGCCTGGGCAAACGCCCGCCGCGGTACAACACGAACGCGCTGAACATCCTGCTGATCGGGTCGGACTCCCGGGGCGGGGCGAACAGCCGGTTCGGCGCGGGGGTCTCCGGCCAGCGGTCCGACACCATCATGATCTTGCACATCAACCCCGGCCACCGCGGCGCGACCGTCATCAGCATCCCGCGCGACTCGATGGTCCCGCTCCTGGCCTGTCCGGCCGCCGGGCCGGGGGCGCCGGGCCAGCAGGCCGCCCCGGGCCAGACCGAGCGGATCAACGCGACGTTCGCCGCCGGCGGACCCGGCTGCCTGTGGAAAACGGTCGAACAGGAGACCGGCATCCGCATAGATCACTTCATCGAACTGACCTTCACCGGCTTCGAACGCGTGATCAACGACATCGGCGGGGTCAACATCTGCCTGCCCGAGGCGGTCGACGACCCCGACTCCGGGCTGCGCCTGACGGCGGGCCTGCACCACGTCGGCGGGGCCGAGGCGCTCGCGTTCTGGCGGGAACGCCACATCGGCACCGGCTCGGACCTGCAGCGGATCCAGCGGGACCAGTTCCTGATGGCCTCGCTGCTGCAGGGAATCGCGCACAGCGACATCCTCGGCAGCCCGTCCAGGATCTACTCGGTCGTGGTCGACGCCGCCGGCGCGATGACCACCGACACCGGGCTCGACCTCGACACGATGGTGCGGATCGCCGAGAGCCTCCGCGGCCTGTCCACCAACGCGGTCCAGTTCGTTCAGGTCCCCGAGATCCCTTACCCAGGCGATCCTCAGGCTGAGGTCATGTTCGAACAGCCGCAGGCGGGCGAACTCTTCAAAGCCATTTCTTACGCTCAGGCGCCCCCCGGGCCGGCCCGCGCCGCGAAATCCGGTCCGCGCCGCAACGGCGGTCCGGCCGCCTCGTCGCCGTCCGCCCGGCCCTCGGCCCGGCCGTCCGGATCGCACCCGGCGGCCTCGCCCTCTCCCTCGGGTCTGAACAAGAAGTACGGCGGCATCAACGGGAGCGCCCGGGCCTGCCACGACCGGGGCGCCTTCGCCGGCAGCGACGCGCCGGCCAACTTCCCCAATCCGTTATGACGTGACGGGCGGCTAGGCCGAGCCGGTCATCAACGCCCGGGTTTGCTCCGGCTGCTCCGGCGCCGGCTGGACGTCGCCATACAGCCTCTCGGCCTCGGTCTGGGCCAGCCCGAACCGCGAGATCTCCAGCCACAGCAGCAGCGACGCCGGGTAGATGAAGTAGCCGAACCGGGTGGCGGGCGCCAGCGCGAACATCAGCGTCAGCCCGATGATCAGGCGCCAGACCGCGGAAGGCACGGTTCTCGGCGGGCGGACCACGAGCGAGGCGGCGATGCCGGCCCCGGCCAGCACCAGGAGCCCGATCGCGATCATGTGCCCGAGGTGGCCGGTGTCGGCCAGCACGTGCCCGGGCAGCGGGCTCGCCGCGGCCGACCTGATGTCGGCCAGGCCGAGCGGGAACAGGATCGTGTTATCGATCAGGGCGCTCGGCCAGAGGATCGCGACCGGCCCGACGATGGCCGCGCACGAGATCACGGTCGCGGACAGGAACGTCCACACCGATTTCCTGTCATCGCGCGTGCCGATCAGCACCGCCGCGACGATCACGGCGGGCCAGGCCGTGGCCTTGGCCGCCGAGGCCAGGCCGAGCGCGATCCCGGCCAGGATGACCCGGGGCCGCCGCCACAGCAGCGCGAAGCCCAGGCACATCAGGGCCAGGATGGGCACGTCCGTGCCGCCGACGGCGAGCTCGAAAGCGATCACGGGTGACGCCGCGATGAACACCGTCCAGCGAACACAATTCCGGGCTCCGGCGGCCTTGAGCGCGAGCCAGAATATGACCACGAACGCCAGCCCGAACCAGACCCGGGGATCGGTGATCACATGGGAGCCGAACAGCGCTCTCGGCACGCCGAACAGGGCCATGACCGGAAGGTACGGGTTGTAGGCGTTCGGATCATGAGACGTGGCCAGCGAGGCCACGCTCTGGTACGGCGAGTGGTCGTGCACGAGCTGCCCGGCCGAGCGCGTGATGACCCCCACCTCGGGCTGCTTCTGCCCGTCGGCGGCGTTCCAGAACAGCGGGGTGATCAGCGCCCCGCAGACGCTCAGCAGCAGGGCGAGGTCGATCCCCCGCGACCGCCAGGCCAGGACCGCCATCGCGGCCGCGAGGTAGGTGCAGCAGGCGATCAGTCCCCAGAGCCGGTGCAGGTCATTCGAGCTGATGATGATCACGCCGCCGGCGAAGCCGGCGCAGACGACAAACGCCGCCGCGGTCCAGTATTTGGGGACGCTGACGGGCGACAGCCACCCGGCCCAACGGCCCGGCACGCTGCGCGGCGGCGCTGCCCTCAGCGAAAGCATCTTCAGAGACAATCCTCCACTGACGCACAGCCTATCGCGCGACAGGCCGCAGCCTGGAGTGAGTTTCCAGTGGCCACGGGCATGTAAAGCGCCTCTCCTCCCCCGGTAAAGGAGCCCGCGCAAAGCGGTACCAAACATTAGATCACCGGGGGCCGCCCGGTTCTGGTCATCCGCCAGGCGGTCCGCGCCGAGATCGGCTGACGGCCGCCAGGGTCGATCCGCCAGCCCTCGGCGAACCCGGACATCCAGGCCCGCAGGGCGCTCGCCGAGCGCTCCCGCACGACGGTCAGGGCCAGCCAGTCCAGCAGGTACGCGCAGGCCAGGACCCAGGGCAGGTTGCGGCGCGCCAGCAGCACCCGGTTGCGCCCGTCCAGCCGGTACCAGATCGCGTGCCGCCGGTTCGGCACGACCGGGTGACACATCACCGCCGCCGCGTCATATTCCAGCCGGTAGCCGAGCTCGAGCAGGCGCCAGGCCAGGTCGGTCTCCTCGTGTGCGTAGAAGAACTGCGCGGGCAGGCCGCCGGCCTCCTCGAACGCCGACCGCCGGATCGCGCAGGCTCCGCCGGTGAACGTGGTCACCGGCGATGACCGGCCGGGATCGTCGGCCCGCAGCCGCGGCACGTACCAGCGCCCGCCCGGCCCGCCGTCGGGGTCGACTACCCGGAAAGACAGCACGGCCAGGCCGGGGTCGGCCGCGAACCGGCCCGCGACGTACCGGCCCAGGGACGGGTCGGGGTACCACCCGTCGTCGTCGAGGAACAAGATGACGTCCCCGCCGCACGCGTCGACCCCCGCGTTGCGCCCGGCCGCCACGCCCACGTTCTCCGGCAGCCGGACCGCGGTGACGCCGGCCGGCACCGGCGGGACGTCGGCGCCGTTGCCGACCACCACCACGCCGACGCCGCCGCCGCCTGCGCCGTCCCCGAGCGCCACCGCGCTGGCCACCGCCCGGTCCAGCTCGGCCGGACGGTTGGCCATGGTCAGGATCACGCACGACAGTTTCACCGCAGCCGCCTCGACGCGAGGATCGCGGCCAGGTGCGCGATGACCATCACGGCCGCGACCGCCAGGCACGCGATGACCAGCACCCGGGTCGCGGTGAGCCCGCCCCGGGCCGCGTCGGCGATCGCGGCCGCCAATATCAGCAGCGAGAGCTCGACGGCCTGGGTGATCCGGTGCAGCCGCAGCACGCTGGCCAGCCGGCGGGCCAGCGCCAGCCGCCGCGAGCGCGGCGCGAGCGCCTCGTCGGAGCCGCCGCCGGGCAGGCCGACCTTGGCCCGGGCGACGGTCACGTTGTCGGTCTCGGCCTTGACGATCGCCGCCAGCAGCGCCGCGGCCAGTCCCGCGCTCACGTAGCCGCCGGGCGGCGTCAGGTGCCCCTGGGCCCGGATGCCGAGCCCGGTCAGCAGGGCCGCCTCGCCCAGGTAGTGACCGATCCCGTCCAGGTAGACCCCGCTGGCCGAGGTCCGCTTGCTCCACCGGGCCAGCTCGCCGTCGGAGCAGTCGAACAGCAGATAGGCCTGGATCAGGACCGCGGCGACCACGGCGCTCCACAGCCCGCCGAACGCGACCACCACCCCGGCGGCCACGCCGCAGACGATGAAGGCCCAGGTGACCGCGTTCGGCGACCAGCCGAGCCGGGCAAAGACCCAGGTCGCGCGCGGCGACACCTTGCGCATGTAGAGGCGGCCGGCCCAGTGTTCGTCGTTCAGCCGGTCGATCACCGCCGGAGGCTGGCCCTGGGCCCTGAGCTCAGCCAGCGTAGGCCCGGACATACTCCTCCACTCGGTCGGCGGTCTCCGCCTCCGACATGGCGAGGCGCTCGAGAATCGTGTAGCGGCCCGGACGGGTGGCCGGGGCCCGGGACACGGCCTTGGCGAAGTCCTCGGCCGACAGCCCGAGGTCGCGGGGGGTGCGCGGCAGGTGGTGCCGGGCCAGGCATGCCGAGATCAGGCCCGCCTGAGCCGGTTCGCCGCGCAGGTGCGTGCAGAACAGCGCGCCGACGCCGGCCAGCTCGCCGTGACCGGCGGTGCCCGGGTAGAGCTGGTCAATCGCGTGCATGATCTCGTGATCGCCGCCGCTGCACGGCCGGCTCGAGCCGGCCACCGCCATGGCCATCCCGGACAGCACCAGCGCCTCGGCCAGCACCGCGAGGAACGCCTCGTCGCCGACGTCGCCCGGCTGGTGCAGCACCGCCTGGGCCGCCGTCCTGGCCATGGTCACCGCGAGCCCGTCCACCGGCTCGCCGGTGTCGGCCGCGGCCAGCTCCCAGTCCGCGATCGCCGACAGGTCGCTGACCACGTCCCCGATCCCGCCCGCCACCATCGGGTGCGGCGCGCAGCGCACCCGGTCCAGGTCCACGATGACCGCGACCGGCGGGGCCACCCCGTAGGAGCCCTTGCCGGACTCGTGCTCCAGCGAGCTGACCGGCGACGCGATGCCGTCGTGGGCCAGGTTGGTGGCCACGGCCACCATCGGGATCCCGGCCATGTGCGCGGCGAATTTGGTCACGTCGATGGTCCGGCCGCCGCCGATCCCGGCCACGGCCTCGTAGGCCCCGGCCCGCAGCCGCTTGCCCAGCGCCACCGCGTCGTCGTGACGGCCGCCGGTGACCCGGAACACCTCCGGGGCTCCGATCTCGAGCTCGGCCACGATGCCGTCACCCTGCCCGGGCCCCACCGCGACCGCCACCCGGCCCTCGGTGGCGATGCGCCGGTCGGCCAGCAGCGCCCCCAGGCCCGCGACGGCGCCGGGCCGGACGTCAACGACCAGCGGCGCCGTGAGCATCCTCGCCAGCAGAGGCATGCCGCGAGACTAGCAGTGAGCAAAGACTTACTAACAGTGAGAAGCGATCTCGCGCGCCCGGCGCAGGTCCCGGTGATCGTCCACCTCGACCCAGTCGACGGCGCCGATGGGAGCCGCCGTGATCTCGCCGCCGCGGTCCGCGAGCTCCTGATAGCCGTCCTCGTAGTACAGCCCGGGGTCGCGGCGCCAGGTCGCCTCCAGCGCATCGGCCAGCGGCGGCGCGGCCTGCTCGTCGATGAGCGTGGCCCCGATGTACTCGCCGTAGGCCAGCGCGGGATCCAGCTGCTTGGAGATCCTGGCCAGCGCGCCCCGGCCGTCGAGCACGACCTTCATCTCCTCCTCGGCCAGCGGCTTGACGTTGTCGACAGCGATGATCACCCCGCCCCCGGCCGACTCCCTGGCCGCCAGCAGCGTCTTCTCCACGCTGACCGGGTGCACGGTGTCGCCGTTGACCAGCAGCGCACCCCGGCCGATGTGCTCGCGGGCGAGCCAGAGCGAATAGGCGTTGTTCCACTCCAGGGCCCGGTCGTTGTGCACGAGGTGCAGCGTGACCGAGTGCGCCGCCTCCAGGCCCGCGGCCCGGTCGGCGACCACGTGCGCGGCGTGCCCGACGACGATCACGATCTCGCGCAGCCCGACCGCGGCCAGATTGCGCAGCGCGATGTCCAGGATCGTGGTCTCGCCCGCCACCGGCAGCAGCGCCTTGGGCAGGTCGTCGGTGTCCGGCCGGAGCCGCCGCCCGGCACCGGCCGCGAGCACCAGCCCGATCACCGGCGCCGCCCTCCCTCGGGCACGAGGTAGCCGTCCGCGGCCCGCGCGAAGATGAGCACCGCCAGGTACACCGACATGGCCACGTAGGCGATCAGGGGCACGCCGAGCATCGCGCCGAAACCGACGATGAGCATCCGCCCCTCCCAGCCCAGCCGGCTGTCCGGGGCCCGCCACCGCAGCCGCCGGCCGCGCGCCGCCAGCTCCACGTAGCGCAGCGAGATCAGCGCGCACAGCGAGAACGTCAGCGGGTCCGGCACGCCGAACGCGAAGCCGACCGCGGCCACGTACACCAGCTGCCCGGCCAGCAGCACGGCCGGCGCCAGCCAGTCCAGTCGCCCGGCGTGCGGGTGCGTGGAGCCGAATCCGGCCAGCAGCATCACGACCAGCGGAGTGAGCAGCAACAGCCCGGGCAGGTTCCGCATGCCGAGCCAGGCCAGCAGCGACGTCGCGGCCAGCCCGGCAATCGCGGGCGGCAGCGGCACGAACTGTCCCTTGACCACCTGGCCCAGCCAGACCGAGGCGGAGCCGTCGTCCCGGCAGGCCACCATCGTCGTCTTGGCCCGCGGGTCCGCCACGACCGCGTCGGCCGACCGGGACGGCTCGGCCACCTCGCCGGGCATCAGCAGGTCGAGCACCATCGTGTTGTCGGACAGCTCGCCGGTGTCGAACTCGCCGGTGTCGAACTCGCCGGTGTCATCCAGCGCGCCGGTGTCATCCAGCGCGCCGGTATCCGCGTATCCGTCGCTGCCGGCGAGCCCGTCGCTGCCGGCGAGCCCGTCGCTGCCGGCGTACGCGTCGCTGCCGGCGTACCCGTCGTTGCCGGCGAGCCCGTCGCTGCCGGCGAGCCCGTCGCTGCCGGCGAGCCCGTCGCT
>Ga0335073_10014995_pt1 | contig 10844 bp, 6 predicted proteins | sample Lox_Sample_22_FD_207093 | JGI IMG/M metagenome (GOLD analysis project Ga0335073, IMG submission 207093) | Soil microbial communities from Loxahatchee National Wildlife Refuge, Florida, United States - Lox_Sample_2.2 | ecosystem: Environmental > Terrestrial > Soil > Wetlands | place: USA: Florida... | reverse complement strand
CGCCACTGATGGCGTCGAATATCGGCGATGGCCATCCGAACCGCTGATGCCGGAAGCGGCGTGCTAGACTGAATTTCCGGGCCATGGCTACGCTTCGACTCATCCTGCTGTGGCATCAGCACCAGCCCTTTTATAAAGACCTGGTTACGGGCGAATACCGTCTGCCTTGGGTGCGCTTGCACGCGCTCAAAGACTATTACGGCATGGTGAAGCTGCTCGATGAGTTCCCGAGGGTGCATCAGAACTTCAATCTGGTGCCGTCGCTGATGGTGCAGATTCAGGATTACGTCGACGGCACGGCGAAAGATCCGTTCCTACAGGTCGCCAGCAAGCCAGCGCGGGATTTGTCGCAAGACGAGAGGCGCTTTGCGCTGCAGTACCTGTTTCAGGCGAATCCGCAGAATCTGATCGGGCGCTATCCACGCTATCATGAGCTTTGGGAGCGATTCCGCGAGCACGGAGATCATCCTGAACGGGCGGAACGCTACTTCCAGCTGCAGGATTTTACCGATCTGCAAGTGCTTTCGCAGATCGCGTGGTTCGACGAATTTTTTCTCGGAGATAAAGATGTTGCCAGCCTGATCGCGAAGGGGCGCAACTACTCGCTTGACGACCAGAAATTTGTGATCACCCGCGAGCGCGAGCTGCTGGCTAAGGTTCTTCCGGCGCATGCCGAGGCCGCGAAGAAAGGCTCGATCGAAATTTCCGCGACACCGTTTTACCACCCCATTCTGCCACTGGTGAGCGATACGAATGTTGGTGCGGTCTCGTCGCCCGGGCTTCCGCTGCCGCAGAATCGCTTTCGCCATCCTGAAGATGCGCGCGAGCAGCTCACGCGAGCTCTCGATCTACATCAGCAGGTTTTTGGTGTGCGGCCCAAGGGCGTTTGGCCTTCGGAAGGCAGCGTTTCTGAAGAAGTACTCGCGATCGCGAACAGTCTTGGCATCAACTGGATGGCGACTGACGAAGGCGTGCTCGGCCGCACTACGGGCGTCTTTTTCGCGCGCGATGGCAACGGCCGCCTTCCCGCGAATCTGGCCGAGCGGCTCTATAACATTCATCGCTATGAGAAGGGCCAAACGGCGATGCATCTGGTCTTTCGCGATCACACCATTTCCGATCTCATCGGCTTTGTGTACTCCGGCATGGCTCCGAACGACGCGGCCAGCCATCTGCTGAACAACATCAAAGAAGCGGCGCGGCCGGTTCTGGAAAAAGGCCGCGATGCCGTGGTATCGATCATTCTCGATGGAGAAAATGCCTGGGAGTACTATCCGAAATCAGGACGGGAGTTTCTGCGCCGTTTTTATGATGCCTTGCAGCGCGAGCCGGGACTGGAAGCGGTCACGATCTCCGAAGCTATCGCGCGGCACAAAGATTTTGGGAAGCTGACGTCGCTGGTTCCTGGTTCCTGGATTAACGCCAACTTCAATGTATGGATCGGCGCAGCAGAAGATAATCGCGCCTGGGATTATCTCTACAACGCGCGCGAGTTCTACGCGCAAAATGCGGCGCAGGCGAGCGAAGCTCAGCGTAAGATCGCGTTCGATGAAATCCTGATCTCGGAGGGCAGCGATTGGAACTGGTGGTATGGTCCCGAGCACCACTCGGCCAACGATCGCGATTTCGACGAGCTCTACCGCAAGCATCTGTCGAACGTGTACCAGGCGCTGGGAGCGAGTCCTCCTGATTATCTCGCTCAGCCTATTACAGGCGCAGAAGTGCGGCCGTCGTTTGTGCCGCAGACGGCCTACATTCATCCGCGCATCACGGGAGACAAAGTTCGTTACTTCGAATGGATGGGCGCAGCCGCCTACGCCGCCGATCACCGAGCCGGATCGATGCACGGCAAGCAGTTCCTACTGGACGCGGTTTATGCGGGGATCGACGCGACTCATCTATACGGCCGCCTCGACTTCAGTGAAAAAGTTCTGGATACCGAGTTCGAAATCGTGGTGAATGTGGAATCGTGGGCGCCGGCAGAGCCGCGTCCGCGGCGCGCTTTGCGGGTTGACGTCGCGGCGCGCGATCACAAAATTAAAGATTGGAAGATTGAGAGTTCCGACGGCAAGGTGCTGGGATCCCCCGCAAAAACCGACGAGAACGTAAAGCTGGCGATGCTGCGCACCTTCGAATTCAAAATGCCGCTGGCTTGGCTGTTGGCAGTTCCGGGTTCGTTGCCCGTACAAAGTCCGTCCGGCGCGAAACCAGTTAGCGTTCCCGCAACCGATAAACTGCGTCTCCGCTACAGCCTGTGGCAGAATCGGCTTCCGGCCGATTCTCTCCCACTCGAGGGATGGATTGAATTGCAGGTAGTCAGCGAAGGCGATCTGCTGTTCGGGGCGTGAGGGATCGCCACTCACCCCGGGTCGTGTCATCCTGAGCAAGCCGGCTTGCGCCGCAATTATCGCTCGTTTGGCGTACTTCCTTATCAAATACCGACTGGAATTTAGAAAAGCAAAAAGCCGCAGCTTGGCTTCGGCCTCAGACTGTCTATGAAGGATCGCCTATTTTCCGCCGCTCCCAGCCGCTGCGGCAGTCGTGGTCGGAGCGCTCGTCCCGTTCGTAGCCAGCGGACGGTTCAATTCCAGCGTGAGTTCCGTGCCCGCCGGCAGAATCGCCGAACGATGCTGGGCCAACCAGAAACCCGTGCCTGATCCGGCGCCAATCAATCCCCCGACCAGGATTCCCGGAGGTCCGCCAACAAGTCCGCCGATCAGCATTCCGCCGGCTACGCCTCCGCCGGTTTCCAGCGTGTCGCGGCGGTCGTGGCCCGATCCCTTGAATTGGCCTTCGTCGTTCACATCGCTGCCAGGGATATTCGTGTCGGTCAAAGTCGCATCGAGGTAATAGCGCTGGCCATTGGGGAAGATCACGGCTTCGGGAAGAATCCCGATCGTTGGACGGCCCGAGATACGGCGCGGCTCGCTCACTTTGGTGACGCGGCCTTCGACCACGGTTCCCGCGGGAATCAACGTCTGGCCATGCACGATCACGGGTTGGTTGATGCTGCCGCGGAAGGGATCTCCCGGCCGATTGCTGAAGGTGGCGAGTGTGGTTTCAAGTCGGACCATCAGCACCGTACCTGCCGGTACAGGAGCGCCGGACTGTGCTGCCATCGTCGCGGCGAGCAGCAGCAGGGAAGAGAGGATCGCCAATTTTTTCATGGGCATCTCCAAACGACAAATCGTTCTATGACTTTAGATCACCCCGTATCTGCCTACAAGCAGCGGACAGTACATGGGGAATCAGGGGAGATAAGAGTCCTTGCGGACTGCCTGAATGGACGGTGCCGGAGTGGGAAAAGGTTGTCCAACTTCTGTGCATATCGCCACATGCAGCTTGTGTTGATCCGATATAATCGTGGGTTTCGCAAAACCCTTTGCGCGAGAGGGGGACCGCCAGACTAGGGATTCCCACTTCTCGCAAAATCGGCGAGAAGTGGGGCACCCACTTCAGCCCTTGTGGTTCCAGCTAAATCTAAGGAAAGCGAACCTAACATGTCCAATATTGCAGAAATTCATGCACGGGAAGTTCTCGATTCACGCGGCAATCCTACGGTAGAAGCGCAGGTCTTTTTGGCTGACGGATCATTCGGACGCGCCATCGTCCCCAGCGGAGCCTCAACCGGCGAGCACGAAGCCGTCGAGCTTCGCGACGACGATACCAATCGATTCCTGGGCAAAGGCGTGCTCAAGGCCGTCGAAAACGTCAACAGCGAGATTGCCGAAGCGCTCGCTGGATTCGACGCCTTTGATCAGCGCGCGCTCGATAAGAAAATGATCGAGCTCGATGGCACCGACAACAAAGGCCGGCTGGGCGCAAACGCGATCCTTTCCGTTTCCATGGCGGCGGCTCGCGCTTCGGCCGAAAGCCTCAAGGTTCCTCTTTATCGTTACCTCGGCGGAGCGGGCGCGAACACGCTGCCCGTGCCCATGATGAACATCCTCAACGGCGGAGCGCACGCCGACAACAACGTCGACTTCCAGGAATTCATGGTCATGCCCGTCGGCGCGCCGTCGTTTGCTGAAGCCCTGCGCTGGGGCGTGGAAGTTTTCCATACGCTGAAGGGAGTTCTGAAAAAGCGCGGCTATAACACATCCGTCGGGGATGAAGGCGGATTCGCTCCTTCGCTCAAGTCGAACGTCGAAGCGATCGAAGTCGTGGTCGAAGCAATCTCAAAAGCCGGATACAAGCCCGGAGAAGAAATCGCTATCGCGCTCGATCCCGCGGCCAGCGAGTTTTATAAAGACGGCAAATATGTGTTCAAGAAATCCGACAACTCGACCAAGAGTTCCGACGAGATGGTGAAGTTCTACTCGAAATGGGCGAAAGATTATCCAATCGTCTCGCTGGAAGACGGCTTGTCGGAGGAAGACTGGGATGGCTGGCAGAATCTGACCAAAGAACTCGGTGGAAAAATTCAACTCGTTGGTGACGATATCTTCGTCACGAATATTCAGATTTTCGGCGAAGGCATCGAGAAGGGAATCGCCAACTCGATCCTGATCAAGCTCAACCAGATCGGCACGGTGAGCGAGACTCTGGACGCGATCGATCTCGGCCGCCGCAACGGATATACGTCGGTCATTTCGCATCGCTCCGGCGAAACCGAGGACACATTCATAGCCGACTTCGCAGTGGCGACCGGAGCCGGCCAGATCAAGACGGGATCGGCCTCGCGCACCGACCGCATCGCCAAATACAATCAGCTCCTGCGAATCGAGGAAGAACTGGGCGAATCAGCGAGATTCCTGGGGTTGAAAGCGCTGAATTATCACGGATAAAAGCGTCGAAAAAGGAACCGCAAAAGGAAAGAGAACCCATGATCAACGACCTGCTGCTGCTGGAGTTCAACGAGGAAGCCAACAAAACACGCGCAATGCTCGAACGCGTTCCGATCAAGGCCGACTTCAAACCGCACACGAAATCCATGCCCCTGGGCAAGCTCGCACCGCACGTGGCGCAATTGCCGGAATTCGGAGTCACCGTCCTGACGACGCCCGAACTCGATTTCAGCAACCGATCTTTCACTCCACTTCCCTTCGAATCGCAACAGCAGCTGGTGAAAGCATTCGAAGCAGGGGTGGCGAAGGTTCGTTCCGCATTGAAGAACTTGCCCGACAATGCCTGGAATGAGCCTTGGAAGCTCAGCTTCGACGGGAAGCCGATCTTCAGCGGATCGCGCTTTCTTGCTTACCGCCAGATGTTCCTGAATCATCTGGTGCATCATCGCGCACAGTTGGGCGTCTATTTGCGTTTGAATGATGTCCCGCTGCCGGCGACGTATGGACCGTCCGCCGACGACACTATGGGATTCTGATCTCACTCAGTGGCACTTGTATCTCGTTTTTCTGAATCCGTGTTCATCCGCGTAAATCCGCGGCAAAGAAGTTTGTAACCGGAAGCTAGGAGCTAGAAGCTGAATTTATGTCCCGTCCGAAACCGCTCATTCTCATCATCCTCGACGGCTGGGGATACCGCGCCGAAACTAAGGCCAACGCCATCGCCCTCGCCCGCAAGCCGACATACGACCGCCTGCTGCGCGAGTATCCCAACACGCTGATCCACACGAGTGGCCCCTACGTCGGACTGCCCGAAGGCCAGATGGGCAACAGCGAAGTGGGACACTTGAACATCGGCGCGGGCCGCATCGTCCACATGGACATCACCCGCATCGATCTGATGATCCAGAATGGCGAATTGTTCAAGCATCCCGCGCTGCTCGAAGTCATGAAGCACGCCCGCACCGGCGAACGACGGCTGCACCTATTCGGTCTCGTCTCCGATGGCGGCGTGCACTCGCAGCAGGCGCACTTATACTCGCTTTTGAAAATGGCGAAGCAGCAGGGTGTGGAACGCGTCTTCGTCCACGCCTTCATGGATGGGCGCGATACCTTGCCCACCAACGGCGCCGGATATCTCGAACAACTTCAGCAGAAAATGCGGGAGTACAACTGCGGCAAGATCGCCACCGTCAATGGCCGCTACTACGCCATGGACCGCGACCGCCGCTGGGAGCGCATTGCGAAAGCCTACAACGCGATGGTTTTCGCCGACGCCGAGGGGGGGAAGAAATCTGATCCCGTGCAGGGGATGAAGGATTCCTACAACAAAGGCGTGACCGACGAGTTCGTCGTCCCCTTTGTAGTAGAGGATTCGAAAGCCGCGGGCGGGGGCGTGCGTGCCACATCGACCATCCGCGACGACGACTCCTGCATCTGTTTTAATTTCCGCGCTGACCGCGTCCGCCAGATCACGCGCGCGCTCACGCGCAACAGTGGGTTGAACGACAAAGCCGGCGCCGATCTTCCCGGAGCGGCCGATCTTGACGCGACCATTCCGCGCGATCGAGTACCGAAAAATCTGCGCTACGTCTGCATGACGCGGTACGACAAGAATTTCAGCCTGCCCGTCGTGATTCCTCCCGAGTCGATGGCGAACATTCTCGCGAATGTCATGGGCAATCAGAAGATGCGCAATCTGCGCGTCGCCGAGACCGAGAAGTACGCGCACGTCACATATTTTTTCAACGGCGGAGTGGAACAGCCTTTTCCGGGGGAAGACCGCATTCTTGTTCCTTCCCCGAAGGTTGCGACGTACGATCTCAAGCCGGAAATGAGCGCGGCGGGAATCGCCGACGCTGTCGTTAAAGCCATAGACGACGGCACGTTCGACGTTATGATCGTGAACTTTGCTAACGCCGACATGGTCGGCCACTCCGGCAAAATCGAGCCGACGATCAAAGCCGTCGAGACAGTTGACTCCTGCCTGGGCCGGATCGAGCCCGCCGTTCGCGCCAAAGGCGGAGCCATGCTGATCACTGCCGATCATGGAAACGCAGAACTGATGATCGATCCCGCGACCGGCGGCCCGCACACTGCCCACACGACGAATCCCGTGCCGTTCATCGTCGTCTCAGAAAATTCGAAAAACTTCACTCTGAAGCCGAACGGCTCCTTGCGCGACATTTCGCCCACGATTCTGGGAATCCTCGGCGTCGACGAACCAAAAGAGATGACGGGCAAAGATCTGCGCGCGTTCTCCAAGTAGGGTCGCTGCCGAGCTAACCGACCAGGCGGAAAAGAGCTAGGCGGCTAGCGGCCCGCACCGGTCAGCATCAGCACATCCCATCATGCGGGGCCCGAACGCGGTAAAATCTTCCGGCTATGATCAACCGATCAGTCCGGATCACTTCCACCGTTCTCGTCAGCGTCCTGATTATTACCGTGTTGGCGCTTGCCGAGGAAATTCGCGAAGTCAGAGGCGGCAACGGGATCACGCTGCCGCCGCCTCCCTCCACGGATGCGAAGCCGGTGACCGACAACGTCGCGGGGCAATCTGTCACCGATCCGTATCGGTGGCTCGAAGACAGTAAAAGCCCTGACACTCGCGCCTGGATCGCCGCGCAAATGGGCTACACCGAGGAGTATCTCTCGCAGGTCAAGATTCGTCCTCAGATCGTCAAGCGCCTGACCGAACTAGAGCGGGTGGAGACATTCGGCTTTCCGCATGAGCGCAATGGCATTTATTTCTTTACCAAGCGCCTGCCCGATGAGAATCAGGCTTCGATCTACATGCGCAAAGGTCTCCACGGCGACGATCAACGTTTGATCGACGCAACCAAATTGAGTGCCGACCAGAACACTTCCGTCGCGATCTGGGACCTTTCCGAAGACAGTGGCATGATGGTTTACGCCGTGCGTGAAGGCGGTGCCGATGAGCAAACCGTGCACGTTTTTGACGTGAACGCCCGTCAGGACCTGCCGGAGTCGCTTCCCAAAGCTCGATATTCCGGCATCAGCCTCAGCCCTGACAAACTCGGCCTTTACTATGCCAAAACTGGTCCCACCGGTTCAGAGGTTTTCTATCACCGTTTCAAAACGCCGGCCTCTGAAGATGCTTTGATTTTCGGAAAGAGCTTCCACGGCGACACCTTCGGGCCCATGGATCTGATCAGCGCCGAGGTAACCGAGAATGGCCGGTATCTTCTCATCCATGTCTCGCATGGGGTGCCGGCGACGCGCGTCGACATCTATGTAAAGGAGCTAAGCGAGCCGAATTCGCCCCTCCGCACACTGGTTCATGGCATTGACAGCCGTATTTATGCCTTTAACTACGCGGACGATTTCTATCTGTTCACCGATTACCAGGCTTCGAACTATCACCTCCTCAGAACCTCTTTAAGCGATCCGGCGCCGGAACACTGGCGAACCATTGTGCCTGAGGGCAAGGACGTCCTCTCCGGCTTCAGAATCGTGGGCGGGAAACTCTTCGTGACCAGCCTCCACGACGTTATTACCCAGACGCGAGTTTACGACCTGAATGGAAAACAGCTTGGCGAAGTGAGCTATCCGGCGATTGGTTCGGCCTCAACGATGATCGGTCGCGGGTCCTCGCGGAATGGCTTTTATGCCTTCGAATCGTTTATCACGCCGCCGACCATCTATCACTATGACGTCGTCACGGGAAAAACCGACATCTTCGCCCAACCGAAAGTTCCCTTCAGTTCCGATCAGTACGAAGTGCGTCAGGTGTTCTATCCGTCGAAGGACGGAACGCGCATTCCGATGTTCATCTCGTCGAAGAAGAACATAAAACGTGATGGCAGTGCGCCTGCGTTGATTTGGGCCTACGGCGGCTTCAATATCAGTCTGACTCCTGCCTGGAATCCTGAGTACGCCTGGTGGATGGAACAGGGCGGCTACTATGCGCAACCCAATCTACGGGGAGGCGGCGAATATGGAGAAAACTGGCACAAGGCCGGGATGTTTGAACACAAACAGAACGTATTCGATGATTTCTACGGCGCGGCGGAGTACCTCATCTCCCAACGCTACACCACGCGCGCCCGTCTCGCGATTCGCGGACGTTCCAACGGCGGGCTGCTGATGGGCGCGGCCATGACGCAGCGTCCTGATCTGTTTGCTGCAATCTGGTGCGGTTATCCTTTGCTTGACATGATTCGGTTCCAGAATTTTCTGATCGGCAAATGGTGGACAACCGAATATGGGTCATCCGACAACCCCGAACAGTTCGCATACCTCATCAAGTATTCTCCCTATCACAATGTCAAAGTCGGCACACGGTATCCTGCCATCATGTTCAACACTGGCGATTCTGATACTCGTGTCGACCCACTGCATGCGCGCAAAATGACCGCTCTCATGCAGGCCGACAATGTCAGTGGGCGCCCTATCCTCCTTCATTACGAGACACAGGCCGGGCACAGCGCCGGAGTTTCCATTGCCCAACTGGTGAACGACACAGCCGATGAACTCGCCTTTCTCTGGAACGAGAGTGGAGGCAAGTGAAATTGGGCGTGCAATCGGTGCGCCTCAGCTCAAGGGTTCATGAATCGCGATAGCAGTCAAAATACCCTATGGTAAGACGAACAAAAGTTCCCCTGCCCAGGACCCGGAAGCGGGGTGTTCTGATACCATAACGCTCATCTCTTTTTCTCATGGGGAAATCTCATGTCCCGCTTCACACGGATTTTTCTTTTGCTGCTGCTGGCTGCGGTTTGCGTAGTCAGTTTGGGAGCGAATCCCAAATCCAAATCGAAAGCGCAGGACTCGCCGAACGACCCGCGGCTGGCAGGCGCCTTCCGGCGTCCGGCGAACAACGGCTGGACCTACGTTCACCTCACCGGCACTCCCTCGCAGATCGGTTTTCAGCACGGATATTTGCTCGCCCCGGAGATCGAAGACACGCTGAAAACCGAGCAACTTCTGCTCACTCACGACACCAACAAGGACTGGGACTTCTTTCGCGAGGCCGCCGAAAACATGATGTGGCCGCATATCGAGGCAGAGTATCGCGAGGAACTGCAGGGCATCGCCGATGGCGCGAACGCCGCGGGCGTGAAACTCGATTTGTGGGATGTGGTAGCGCTGAATGCGTCGGAGGAGTGGGGCTACTACGTCCGACAATACGACAAAGAGCACGGCACGAAGGCTGTGTCGTCTGCGGCAGCCGCCGGCGATCATTGCAGCGCGTTCGTGGCGACCGGCAGCTACACCAAAGATGGACGAGTCGTAATCGCACATAACAACTGGTCGTCGTATCTGGAGGGCGAGCGCTGGACGATTATGCTCGACGTTACGCCGGCGAATGGATATCACTTCATCATGGACACGCTGCCGGGCCTCATTCATAGCGGAGACGACTTCGGGCTCAACTCCGCCGGAATCGCGATCACCGAGACGACGATCAGCGACTTCTTCGGATACGATCCCAACGGCATTCCAGAATTTGTGCGGGCGCGCAAGGCGATGCAGTATTCGCGATCGATCGACGATTTTGCGCGCATCATGAAAGACGGCAACAACGGAGGCTACGCCAACGACTGGCTGGTGGCCGATATCAACCGGGATGAAATCGCGAGCCTGGAATTGGGACTGAAGAATGTCACGCTGCAGCGCAAGACGGATGGTTATTTCGTCAGCTCAAATTTCCCGATCAACGAGAAGCTCACGCGCGAAGAGACAACCTTCAACGTGAACGATCCGAGCATCAGCGCGAATGCCCGCCACATCCGCTGGGAACAGTTGATGGCCGAGTACAAAGGCAAGATCGATCTGGTTGCGGCGGAGAAGTTTGAGAGCGATCACTACGACACCTTCGAAAAGAAAATTGATCCCGACGAACGCACGCTCTGCGGCCACGTGGACCTTTCCCCGCGTGGATCAGGATCGTGGGAGCCTCCGTATGGGACAGCGGGCGCGGTTCAGAACAAGGCGACGACTGCTGTGATGGCGGAGAAGATGCAGTTGGTCGCTTCTGCGGGACACGCCTGCGGGATCGATTTCAAAGCACAATCGCATCTTGAGGCGCACCCGGAA
>Ga0335073_10014994_pt1 | contig 10845 bp, 10 predicted proteins | sample Lox_Sample_22_FD_207093 | JGI IMG/M metagenome (GOLD analysis project Ga0335073, IMG submission 207093) | Soil microbial communities from Loxahatchee National Wildlife Refuge, Florida, United States - Lox_Sample_2.2 | ecosystem: Environmental > Terrestrial > Soil > Wetlands | place: USA... | reverse complement strand
CCCGTTGCCGGCGCCATTCCAGCCGTTGGTTTCAGAGGCCATGTCAGTTGCTCCTTTCGCGCCGGGTTGCAATCACCGTGCGTATTTCGGTTGGGTCGACGTCATGGCGCGCGCTCAACGACGGTGTTCTCAAGCACGCCGATGCCGCCGATCTCGATCCGTATGACATCGCCGTCTTTGAGATATTTGGGCGGATCGAAGCCTATCCCGACGCCCGCCGGTGTGCCGGTGGCGATCAAGTCGCCGGGTTGCAGCGTCAGCCCTGCGGAAAGCGTGGCGATGATCGTGGGAATATCGAAGATCAACAAGCCGGTGTTGGAGTTCTGCCGCAACTCGCCATTGACGTAACAGCTGATCGCGGTGTCGTTGATGTCGATCTCGTCACGGGTGACCGCAAACGGGCCCATTGGGCAGAACGTGTCTTGCGACTTGCCGATGAGCCATTGGCTGTAACGCGCTTGCAAATCGCGTGCGGTCACATCGTTGACGATGGTGTAGCCCCAAACGTGGTCGAAGGCGTTTTGCACGGAAATGCCGCGGCCGCTCTTGCCGATGATGACTGCCAACTCCGCCTCGTAGTCGATGGCCTGCGAAACCTTCGGATCGATGACCACCGCGCCGCCGCACGGCACCACCGATTCCGGCACTTTGGAGAATAGGATCGGATCGCCCGGCAGTGCGCCGTTGCGCGCGCTGGTATCGAAACCGCTGCGGGCGAATTCGTGCGCGTGATCGTGGTAATTCTTGCCGACGCAGAAAATGTTCCGCCGCGGAACGGGAATGGGAGCTTCCAGCGTCACTTGCGAGAACGGAATGGGCGAAAGCGTCGGCGGTGGCCCACGGCCGTCCAATCGGATCAGGCCAAGGATGCCGTCGTGCGCTTCGGAAATAGGCAGATCAAACGGTGCAATCGACTTTCCATCGTCGCTGACCCGTCCTACGCGCCGCTCGCCGGCTACCGAAACCGTCGCGACTTTCATTCGCTCCCCAATCTGAACCAATTTTGTTGTTGGCAGCGATTATCGGTCTTTTGCCGATCAATTCAAGTCCGATGTATGGGCGAAAATCTGGCGTTGGCACCGATGCGGAATGGGTTATAATTGGTTCATTATCGGTCCACGATAGGACAAGCCATTGCCCAAGGTCGTTGCCGTCGCAGTCGAAGGATCCTTGCGCAAGCGTATTGCCGCGGGCGAATGGTCGGCCACCGGCCGGCTCCCCGCCGAGCGCGATCTTGCCACGCAATACGGCGTCGCGCGCAACACGGTGCGGCGGGCGGTCGAGGCGATCGCCCATGACGGTACCGTCGCGCGGCACGTCGGCCGCGGCACGTTCGTCAATGGCGAAGTCAGCGAGCTCGCCAACATTGTCCAACGCGTCACCGGCGTGTCGCCGGCCGACCTGATGGCGGCGCGTCTGATCGTCGAGCCGCAGGCCGCCGCCACGGCGGCGAAGAATGCCAGTTCGTCGGATCTGCTGGCGATCGCCGAGGCGCATGAGCGCGCCAGCCAAGCGCGTCAGACCGAGGAGTTCGAACATTGGGACACGCAGTTCCATCATCGAGTATTTGCCGCCACGCGCAACGAACTGCTGGTCAGCATCCATGCCATCCTGCAGGTGATCCGCAGCCGCAACGCTTGGATCGAGCTGAAACGCAAGACATTCTCGGAGAACCGTTGGCGCGATTATTGCGCGCATCACGCCGACGTCATCGCAGCGCTGAACAATCGCGACGCCGAGCGTGCCGAGCAAGCGATGCGCATTCATATTGAGGCAATCGAACTGTCGCTGTTCGGGCGTTGACGGCGCGCGAGGAAAGCGCCCGCCAAAGCCGCGATTTCGCCTTCCGAAATTCCATGTTCCGCACATTGGGCAACGGCAAGGAACGGTCATGAATGTCTATGATCTGCAGGAGCGCGTCGCCGTCGTCACCGGGGGCGCTCAGGGCATCGGTCTTGCGGTGACCAACCGCATCCTCGCTTCCGGAGGAAAGGTGGCGATATGGGATCGCGATCGCGCATTGCTCGATGAGACGGTGCGGCGTATCGCTAAGGGTGATCGCGTTTGCGGCCTTGCGGTCGATATCGCCGAGCTTGCCGCCGTCGAGGACGCCACCAAGGCAACGATCGGGCGATTCGGCAGGATCGATATCCTCATCAACAATGCCGCGATCGTCGGACCGAACGCGAACACGTGGGAGTATCCGCCTGACGCGTTCCGCGACGTCGTCAATGTCGGATTGATCGGCACGTTCTACTGCTGCCGTGCCGTTGTCCCGCGCATGATCGCGGCGAATTACGGGCGCATCGTCAATCTGAGCTCGGTCGCCGGTAAGGAGGGCAACCCGAAGGCGCCGGCTTATAGCGCGATGAAAGCCGGCGTGATCGCGTTGACGAAATCGCTCGGCAAGGAGCTCGCCGGTTATAATATCGGCGTCAATTGCGTTACGCCGGCGGTGGCCAAGACGACGCTGGCGATGAGCCAGGCGCCGGATTTTTTGGCCATGATCGTCGCGAAAATTCCGCGCGGGCGCATGCTCGAGCTGGAAGAGGCGGCGTCGATGATTTGCTGGCTGGCAAGTGCGGAGAATTCCTTCACCACCGGTGCGGTCTTCGATTTGTCCGGCGGCCGGGCGACTTATTGATGGAAAAAAAACCCAAGCTCGCGCACTCAAGGCGCGGCCGGGTCGGGAGGCGACGAGTATTCGGGAGGCGACGAGTATAATGAACGTGATGAAGCTTTATTATTCGCCGGGAGCCTGCTCGCTGGCGCCGCATATCGCGCTCGAGGAGGCCGGCGCGCCATTCGAGCTGTCCCGCGTCGATCTCGCCGCCGATCAGCAAAACAGCCCGGACTATCTGCGCGTCAACCCGAAGGCGCGCGTGCCGGCCCTCGCCGACGGCGATTGGGTGCTGACCGAAGCGCCGGCGATCCTGCGCTACATCGCGGCGCGCCACCCGGCCGCAGGGCTGTGGCCGTGGGATTCGCGCGAAGAGGCGCGCTGCGCCGAATGGCTCAACTGGCTGTCATCGACCATTCAACCCGCCTTCGTTCATGTCCGCCGCGCCGCCCGTTACGCGTCCGATCCGCACGCAGTCGAGGATGTCGCCTCAACCGGCAGGAAAACGGCGCGCGAATTGTGGCAGGCGGTCGATCAGAAGATCGGTGACGGGCCCTGGGCGATCGGCGAACGCTACAGCGTTGCCGACCCGCTGCTTGTTGTTTTCTGGCACTGGGGACGCGGTCCGGCACTTGGTTTCGACATGGCAAACGACTTCCCGCACTGGACCGCGCACGCCTGTCGGCTGGCGTCACGGCCGGCCGTGCAACGCGCTTTTGCCAACGAGGGATTGCCGCTGCCGGGATAGGCAACGACAATCCGTCGTTCGCGCCAAGGCGTGATGCAGAGTCCCGCTCGCGCGGCGATGGGCGGAAAGAAGCGCGACTAGCCGAGCGCGGCGATGACTTCGCTGGCCTTGGTCACCGCGGCGACGTTCGTCATCGCATACTGCACCGACGCGCGATGCCAGTCGGCATTCATGGTCGAGCAGCAGTCTTCCGGCACGACGACGAAATACCCTTTGTCGGCGCCGGTTCGCGCCGTGTGCTCGATCGACATATTGGTCCAAGCGCCGGTGTCGATGATGGTGTCGCGGCCGCCCGACCGGAGCACGGTTTCAAGCTTGCTGCCTTCGAAGGCGCTCATCCGGATCTTCTCGACGACGAGATCGCCGGGCTGCGGCTCGAGGCCGGCAGCCGGTTGTGCGCCCCAAGTGCCGCGCACCATCGCTTTGGCGTCGACGAGCCCTTCGAACAACGGCGCATTCAGCGTAAAGCCGGGCGCGCCGGGTTCGACGATGAACCAGACGTGAATGACCATGACGCCGCGCGCGCGGCACACTTCGGCCAGGCGGCGTATGTTCTCGACCACGTTCTGCTCGCGGGCATGTTGCGGCGACCCCGAGGATGCGAAGGCGCCGCCGTCCATCATCACGTCGTTCTGCATGTCCTGAATGATGAGCGCGCAGCGCGACGGATCGAGCGCGAGGCCAGTTTTGACGCTGGCGCGTTCCGCCGGCGGCGGCGGGGAGGCTGCGGACGTCGCCGCCGGCGCGGCCGCCGCGGCGCCGGTGCTGGCGCGCATGAATGGCTCGACGCGTGGGCCGACTTTGGTGCGCACCGCATAGAGCGAATGGGTGGCGCACATGAACAAGGTGCGCCAGTCGGATTTGCCCCAATGCAAATTGGCGACAAGCTCGGGCACTTTGATCTTGCCGAGTAGCGCGCCCGAGCGCGAATAGACCCACACGCCGCCGGGCGCCGTCACCCAGACATTGCCGGCGCTGTCGCATTTCATGCCGTCGGGGACGCCGGGCTCGAGCTCCGAGCGGATGCCCGAGGCGAAGATCCGATCGGGGCCGAGCGTGCCGTTGTCGTTGACGTCGAATGCCCGGATCAGCGCGCGCACCGTGTCATTGACGTAAAGCACCCGCTCGTCGGGCGAAAAGCACAGACCGTTCGGCTGCTCGAACAGATTGCGATCGACCAAAAGCTGCGGCTCGCCGCCGCCCGCCGGTACGCGGTAAACGCCCTGGAAGCCGAGTTGGCGCGGCCGCTCGACGCCGTAAACCGGCATCCGCCCGTACCAGGGATCGGAAAAATAGATCGAACCGTCCGAGCGCACGCAGACGTCGTTCGGGCTGTTGAGCTCCTTGCCCTCGAAATGCGACGCCAGAATCTCCCGTCTGCCGTCGCGCTCGCGCACCAGGCTCGAGGTGGCATGCTCGCAGATCACCAGCGCCAGATTGGCGTCGTAGGTCATGCCGTTGCATTTGTTGGACGGCTTCATCACCTCCCGCGCGCCGCCGCGCTCGTCGTAGCGGCGGCGCACGTCCGCCGGCATGTCGGAGAACAGCAGATATTGGTCGCGCGGATGCCAAATCGGCCCCTCGGTGAAGGTGAAGCCGCCCGCCAGCCGCTCGACCGGCGCATCGAGATCGATCAGATCGGAAAATTCCCGACGCAGCGCGGAATGACTCATCCTACGCTCCCGTTCGTTACGCAGCGAACCATTGCCGCCGTGGCAAGGAGTGGACGGAAGGACCAGGCACGCTGTCTTGCAAGCGGCCGACGACTTGTCCGGCCTCGATGATGGCCGGACGGTCATGCACCGGCAGCACGAAGCGCGAAGAGGCGACGACTTTCTTGATGGCGGCCTTTTCCTGCCGCTTGGTAGTGCCGTGGTTGCCGGTAACGCGCGGCTCCATGTCGCTGATCTCGCGAAACGGCTCGACCAGTTGGTCGTTGATGTCGTAGAGCACGTCGCCGCAGATCGTCGCAACACCTTCATTGGTCTTGACGATCACGTTCATCGATCCCTCGGTGTGACCGCCGGCCGCCTCGCAGATCAGCCCCGGCATCAACTCGACCGGCCCGGATAATTCGAGATCGAGGAGGCGCAGCGCGCCCTTGGTGTGCAGGCGATCGATCAGGTGCTTGATGTCGACGGCCGGATACTGCGGATGCATCAATCCGGAAACCGAATATTCCAGCTCGCGGCGGTTGATCACCGCCGCGGTGTTCATCGGGAAGAGATCGTCCTTGCCGGCATGATCGATGTGCAGGTGCGTATGCAGCAGGTAGCGCACGTCGCCCATCCGCAGGCCGTGCTTCTTCAGCTGATTTTCGATCATGGTTTCGTGGGATTGCAGCCCGCGCATGCCGAGCGTTTCCATGATCTGGTTGGAGCGGTAGCCGGTGTCGACCACGACCGGCCACGTGCCGCCGAGCACGAGAAAGCCGAACACCGGCACCCGCCGCACGCGGCCGCAGTCGCGTCCGAGCACCAGAAAGCTCGATTCGAGCTCGATGTCGCCGTAGTCGAGAAGTTTGATTTCGAGTGCCATTGATTTTCTCCCTCACACACGCACTTTGTTCAATTGAGCCGATAAACTCTTGCCGCCGTATCGTGTAGCGCCGCGCGAGCGGTTTCTTCGCCGAGCGGGGCGAGCGCGCTGCGGTACGCCGCGATCAAGTCGGGATAGCCGGTCCACAATTTCTCGACCGGAAAATTCGAGCCGAACAGGCAGCGCGTCGGGCCGAATATCTCGACGGTGTCGCGGACGATGGCGCCGATGTGATCCGGATCGTTTTTATGGATGAAGGTGCCGAGTCCCGAGAGCTTGCAAACGACGTTCGGCTGCGCCGCAAGCCGGCGCATCGCGGTCCGCCAATGCTCACGGCCGTCGTCGGAAAGGTCTTCCAGCATGCCGGCGTGCTGAAGGATGAACGTCACTTTCGGGGCGCTGGCGGCAAGCTCGGCCGCGCCCGTCATCTGCCCGGCGAAAACCTGGAGATCAAACGTCCAGCCGTAGTCGGCGAGCCGCGCGACGTTGCGTTGCAGTGTCGGATTGCGGGCGAGGTCGGCCTCGGCGGCGAAGCGGTATTGCGGGTTTTCATGCCATTGCAGTTGCATGCGCAAGCCGCGCATGCTCCGATATTTGGTCAGCCGGTCGAGCTGCGGGCGCGCATCAGCGGCGAGAAAGTCGGCGTAACCGACGATGCCCTGCGGAAAGCCGGTCTCGTCGGCGGCCTGCTGTACGTAGGCGACTTCGTCCTCGAAGCGATCTTTGGCCCAATTGGCTTGCACATAGACGGATTGAGTGACGCCGGTGCCGGCGATGTCGGCAAGATATTCGCCGATCGGATAATCGCGCCGGATCGCTTCATACGGGCCGAAGATGCGCGGTTGCATCGGCCCGTCGAGCCACGGCAGGTCTCGGCGGCGCCAGATGTGATGATGTGAATCGATGATCGCCGTCATGCCGCCTCGCTCGCCAAATCGAGCACGTTGTTGCAGATGCTGTCGATCGAGCCGCCGTCTGAGAGTTTGTCGAGATAAGGGCGCGCCGCGACCAAACCGGCGGTGCGCGCCTCGAAGGCGGGATCGGCGGCCAGCGGCGTCAGCCAGATGATCCGCCAGGCGATCCGCGCCAGCCGCGCGACCGCGTCCGCCATCGCCGTCGGATCGCCGCGCTCGAGTCCGTCCGACAGCACGATCAGCGCCGCACCGCGCGCCAGCGCGGCGAAGCGCGGCACGGCAAGAAAGGCGTTGAGCGCGTCGCCGATGCGCGTGCCGCCGTCCCAGTCGGCAACGAGCAGCGACGCGGTAGCAAGCGCTTGCTCGCGATTGCGCAGCCGCAGCGGCCGGGTAATGCGGGTCAGCCGCGTTCCGACTGTGAAGATTTCGACCGATGCCGCGGCGTGCGTCAAAGCGTGGGCAAAGGCAAGATGCGGCGGCGTGCGCTCCTTCATCGAGCCGGAGACGTCGATAAGCACGACAATGCGGCGCTGGCGCAGACGGCGGCGTCGCCGGCGCAGGCGCACGAACTCGCCGGCGTTGCGCATGGCGTCGCGGAACATGCGGCGCGCGTCGACGCCGCGGCCGCCGCGCGCCGCGCGCCAGCGGTAGCCGCGCCGGCGCGGCACGCGCGCCGGCAACGCGCGGGCAAAACGGCGCAGGATCTCGCCTTCATCGCCGGGGGCCAAGCGGCGCGCCGAGAGCCGCTCCGCGCTGGTCGCTTGAGCGCCGGATTCGCCTATCTCGTCGCCGAACTCGGGTTCCGGACCGACCGCGGAATCCTCGGCCGCGCGCAACGGTTCGTCCTCGCTCGGCTCCGCCTCCGGCACCAGGCTTTGCGCGCCGAGAAAATGCGCGTCGAACAACGCGTCGAAGTCGGCAAAGCGTTCCGGCGGCGGCGCCATGGCCGCGTGCGCAGCGCGGCGGATGTCTTCGATTCCGGTCGGACCCAAAAGCTCGATCGCCGCCAGCCAGGTCATGGTCTGTTCGGGCGCCACGGAAAAGCCGGCGCGGCGAAGAAGCGCGGCAAAATCGACGAAGTGCGCAAGGGGACGCATCGGATCGCTCACGCTTGCGCCTCCACCAGAATGGCGTCGATCTTCGGCGCGACATGAACGAGATCGTCCTCGTCCTTGAGCACGACGCCGAGCGAACGCTTGAAGGCTTCGGGCCAGCGCGCGCCCTGCTCGTTGAGCAAAGTCGCGGCCTCGGCCCATTCGACCGCTTCGGCGATGCCAGGAAGCTTGGCCAAAGGCTCACGTCGCAATCGTCCGACCGCGGCGACCACCGCGCGCGCCGCCCGCTCGCCGACCCCCGATGCCCGCATCATGATGATGCGCATTTCGCGCTCGGGCGAGGGATAATCGATCCAGTGATAGACGCAGCGGCGTCGCAACGCCTCGTGCAGCTCGCGCGTCCGGTTCGAGGTCAGGATTACGACCGGCCGCTCGTAAGCGCGAATGGCGCCGCGCTCCGGGATCGAAATCTGAAAGTCGGACAGAAATTCGAGCAAGAAGGCCTCGAACTCGTGGTCGGAGCGGTCGATTTCGTCGATCAGCAGAATTGTTTCCTGCGGCCGTCGCAGACAGGCGAGCATCGGCCGCTCGATCAGGAATTCGTCGCGGTAAATGTCGACGTTGCCGCCGTAGGCGCCCTCCTGGCGCAGCGCCAGCATCTGGCGGGGAAAATTCCACTCGTACAGCGCGGCTGTGGCGTCGATGCCTTCGTAGCATTGCAGTCGCAATAGGGCCCGGCCAAGCACGCCGGCAATCGCTTTGGCGGCTTCGGTCTTGCCGACGCCCGGCGCGCCTTCGAGCAACAACGGCTTGCCGAGTGCGAGCGCGAGATACGCGGCGGTCGAAAGTTCTTCGTCGGCGAGATAATAGGCCGCGCGCAGCGCGTCTTCGAGCGCGCGCGGGCTATCGATACCGACGATAGTGTGACGTACCGCCATGGCTTTCTACCGCGCGCGTCCGTGGCCGGCCGCGCCGCCGCGCGCCTTCAGCGCACGCAGGACTTTCTCCGGCGTGATCGGCAGTTCGTCGATGCGCACGCCGACCGCGTTGAAGATGGCGTTGGCGACCGCCGGCAGTACCGGATTGGCGCACATCTCGCCCGGGCCTTTGGCGCCGAACGGACCGTCCGGAGCCGGCCGCTCGAGCACGAGAATATCGTGCGGACAAATGTCGCCCGGGCCGGGCATCAAATATTCGTTGAAATCCTGCGCCCCTTCGCGGGTGTTGGGATAATAGGGCTCTGGCGTCTCGTACAACGCATGGCTCATGCCCATCCACGACCCGCCGACGAGCTGCTGCTCCACGAGTTTGGGGTTGATGGCGCGTCCGATCTCGTAGGCGCTCGTCATCTTCAACACGGCGACGTCGCCGGTCTCGTCGTCGACTTCGACTTCGGCAATGAGACAGGCGTGGGCGTAGCATGTCGCCGGCGACATCTCGCCGGTTTCCGGATCGACGTCCGACAGCGGCACCAGGAAAATGCCACGCCCGGAGATGGTCTTGCCCTGGCGGAACTGCGCGGCGATGGCGACATCGCGGACCGAGATCGAGCGATGCGGCGCGCCCTTGACGCGGATGGCCCCTTTGCCGTCGGTTTCAAGATCGCCCGGATCGACTTCCAGCTCCTCGGCGGCTGCGTCCATCATCACCGCGCGGGCCTCGCGCGCGGCCGCCATTACGGCATTGCCGACGCGGTGCGTCCCGCGCGAGGCGAACGAGCCCATGCAATGCGGTCCGGTGTCGGAATCGGCGGTGTCGACGTAGACGTCCTCGACCGGCACGCCCAGCGTCTCCGCGCAAATCTGGCGCGTCACCGATTTCATTCCCTGACCGAGATCGATGGAAGACAGCGCGACAGTGAATTTTCCGGTCGGGTTGGAATGCACCAGCGCCTGGCTTGGATCGCCGCCGAGGTTCATGCCGATCGGGTAATTGATGGTGGCGACGCCGCGCCCGCGATATTTGGCCATGATCAGCGCCTCCTTGTACCGAACACCGAAGAGAAACGTGGCGCGCCATGGGTCGAGCCGGCGGGCGTGGGAGCCGGCGGCGGCGGTGCACTGCGTGGCGGCGGCGGCGATGCGACAGGGGAGGGCGCCGCGGTCGGGGCGCGATCATAGGTAACGCGCTGCGGCGCGGCCGCCGCGACCCGCGGCGCCGCTACGGGCGCCGGCGCGCGTGCGCGGTCCGCGCTTGCGCCGGTGCGTCCCGGTCCTCCGCCGGCGCGCGACGACATCCTGCGGAACTCCTCGCGCAGCGGCCAGTTGGCCTTCTCGGCGGCGACCTGCGCGCATTCGATCAGCGCGCAATTCTTCGCCTCGCGCCGGTGTGCCTTCATGTCGCCGTCGCGGTAGGCGTTAAGCAGGCGGAATTCGAGCGGATCCATTCCCACCGCAACGGCGAGCTTGTCCATCTGGCATTCGATTGCAAAGTCGAGCGCGGTGACGCCGAACCCGCGCATCGCGGTAGCCGGCGTCCGGTTGGTGAAAACGCAGAACACATCCGCGCAAACGTTGGGGATGGTGTAGGGCCCGGGAACGTGGGCCACGCATTTCACCACGGCATAGCTGGACAGCCGGGTGTAGGCGCCGGAATCGAAATAAGCCCGCACCTTGCGGGCGACGATCCGGCCGTCCTTCGTCGCGCCGTCCTTGATGTAGATGCGCTCGGCGCCGCGCGGCGAGCCGAATTGCATCTCCTCATGCCGGCTGAACCGATAGCGCACGGGCGCGCCGGTCAGCCGCGCCGCCAGGATCGACAGCGGCTCGGTCATGGTGTCGACCTTGCCGCCGAAGCCGCCGCCTACCGTGCCGCCGATGAAATGCAATTGATTCGACGGCACCGCGTTGATCTTGGCCGAGGTGTCGAGCGAGAAGAACAATGCTTGGGTGGAGGTGTAGACGATAAAGCGGCCGTTGGTGTCGGGCACGGCGATGGAGCCGTTGGTCTCGGTCGGTGCGTGCTCGATCG
>Ga0335073_10014993_pt1 | contig 10845 bp, 5 predicted proteins | sample Lox_Sample_22_FD_207093 | JGI IMG/M metagenome (GOLD analysis project Ga0335073, IMG submission 207093) | Soil microbial communities from Loxahatchee National Wildlife Refuge, Florida, United States - Lox_Sample_2.2 | ecosystem: Environmental > Terrestrial > Soil > Wetlands | place: USA: Florida... | reverse complement strand
GATAACGCGCCGGGTCACCATTGTGTTTGCGCCTGCGGCAGCGCCGAGGAAGCGCTGGAACAGATACCGAAGCTGCAACCGGATGTGGTGCTGATGGACATCCATCTGCCAAACCTTTCCGGCGTGGAATGCACGCGCCGGCTCAAGGAGCTATGCCCGAAAACGCAGATATTGATTTTGACTGTGTACGAGGACAATGAGCGCATTTTCGGGGCATTAAAGGCGGGGGCTGGAGGATATCTCCTCAAGCGAGCTGATCCGGCAAACATTTTGTGGGCAATTCAGGAGGTCAAAACGGGCGGGGCGCCCATGAGCAGCCAGATCGCCCGGCAGGTCGTGCAATCCTTTCGCCAGGAGCCAGCGGACTCAAAAGTGGAGGGCCTGTCACAACGGGAAGAGGAAATCCTGCAAGAGCTGGCCAAGGGGTATTCGACCAAGGAAATCGCCGATCGCCTGAGCGTCAGCGTCAGTACTATTCGCACGCATTTGCAGCATATTTACCACAAACTTCATGTTCGCTCGCGGACAGAGGCGGTCATCAAGTACCTGCATTGAAAAGTCAAAATCATCCATTTGAAGGATAGACTCCCGGAACGAAGAATGGTTCATTGGTTCAAAGCCAATTAAAAATCATGAAAAAGACCATACTCTGCTTTTCCCTAATCAGTGCGTTTGTCCTTAATACTTACTCTCAAAGCTCACAAATAACCTGGTCTTCGGTACAGTATATCTCGGGGGATTCGGACATCAGCACCATGGGAACGTTATTTGGCACATGGTCGCCATACCTGGAGGTCAGCGGTGGCGGCTCGATTACGGCAAACGGGGTGACCTTTGTGGCCAACGATTTGCCCGATTTTTCAATACCCAGCTATTTCGAAGGCCAATATACCGGTTTTGGAAGTCCCGGCACGGCCGATGCCAACTACAACACGCTTTTGGAGGGCGCGCAATTCAGCAATAACGGCACGGGGGGCACCTTTTCGTTTGGTGGATTAACCCCCGGAAATACCTACCAGGTTGAAATATGGGTGGAAGACACGCGCAACATCGGAAATCGCCGATGGGAAAATGTTTACGAGAATTCCTATGGCGATTCCGGGACATCGTCCGCCCTGACGTTCCCGGCCGATGGAAGTTCACCGGACCTTGGACAGTATGACATCGGCACGTTTGTGGCGAATTCAGCCGGAGCCGAAACCCTCAATTTCGAAACGTGGTGCAGTGTCGGTGGAAATCAGTGTGCGCAAGTTAACCTTTTCCAGGTCCGCGACCTGACCCCGGCCCCCGAACCCTCTGCGCTCGCTCTTATGGCTGTTAGTGGCGCCGCAATTCTTGTGCGCTTCCGCCGTCGCTCATGAGATACAGTTTCTGTCTGTTTGCAGTTTGTCTGGGAATTTCGACTCGCTGCCTTTGTTCCACTGTGCCTGGTGATGACTTCAACGCCGCCACGGCCACGGGCGTTTCAACTCTTCAAAAATGGTATGACACTACCAATGGCTTATGGAACTCAACGGGCTGGTGGAATGCGGCCAATTGCATGGAAGCGATCGAAAATGCCGTGTTTGCCAATAACAGCGCGCAATACCTCACAGTCATCAGCAATACGTTCGCCAAAAACTCGGGCGGGAACTTTCTCGACAACTATTATGATGACGATGGCTGGTGGGCCAATGCGTGGATTCGCGCCTTTGACGAGACCGGCAACGCCAGTTACCTGAGCATGGCGCAGACCATTTTTAACGCCATGACGAATGGCTGGGACGATCATTGCGGCGGCGGGTTGTGGTGGAACACCAGCGAGACCAATAAAGGAGCGATCGAGAATTGTCTCTTCATGCTCGCTGCCATTCGCCTCCACCAGCGAACGCCCGGCGACGGGACCGGCCCGGGCAGTGATTTCTATTGGGCCACCAATACGTGGGCCTGGTTCGAGGACAGCGGGTTGCTCAACGATATGAATCTCGTGAATGACGGGCTCAATCCAACCAATTGCGAAAACAACGGCGATCCCACCTGGACCTATGAGCAGGGCCTATTAGTGGGCGGGTTGACTGACCTTTACAAAGTCACCGGGTCGCCTGCCTATCTAAATAAAGCGCAAGCGATCGCCAATGCCATCATCACGTACCTCGTCGATGCCAATGGAGTTCTGACCGAGCCACCGCCCTGCAACCCGATTTGCGGTGGCGGCGACGTCCCCCAATTCAAGGGCTGCTGCATTCGTTATATCGCCTATCTTTATGATGAAACGAACGCTCCCGCTTACTATTCATTTCTTTACACAAACGCCCACGCCGTTTGGACCAAAGATCGGAATGTGGCCAATCAATTCGGCTTTGTATGGGACGGACCTTTTGACACAAATGACGCGGCGCGCCAAAGTTCCGCGCTCATGGCGATCAGCGGGATTGCCGAGCCGGTGACCACGCTGCTGCCGTTTGCCAAAGGTTCCGGCGACCCTGCCTTTAATCATTCCACGGGCGCGGCCACCGGCACGCTGGCCTGGACCTGCAACTCAGCTTCGCCGCCGGGGCTGATGCAATATGGCCCCTATCTTTCGTCCTTGCCGGCGGGCGCGCATGTTGCCCACTTCAGGATGGCCGTGAACGCCCTGAGCGCCTCCATTTCAAATTTGGTCTCGCTGGCAATCGTCCAAAACGGAACAACCATCGCTTCCGCAAACGTGCCATGGAATTCATTCACACGAACCAATGTGCCCGAGGACGTTGCCGTACCTTTTACCAATACAGCCAGCGCTATTCTCGAGTTCCGCGCCAACTGGAACCAGGCGCCTGGTGCGCCGGGTTTGACCCTGAACGATACAACCGTTGATGGCGCTCACAACTGGGTGGCCGCCAATCTGGCGCACAACATTGGACGATTGGATGGGCTCAATGCCTGGGAAGCCGACCCGCTCAGGGACACCGCTTCAGGTTTTATGTTGAACGGGCCGGGAACCGCGGAACTGGGCGCGGGAAGTTATGACGCGCAATTCGAGTTGAAAGTGGATAATTTCAATTGGACCAATGACACCGTGGCGACACTGTCAGTCGTCGACGCGTACACGGGCGCCGTGGCGGCCTGGCGCAATGTTGCACGGTCCGAATTTCCCAATACCTTGTATCACAATTTCAACCTTTATTTCCAGGCCGCGGCCGGCGCTCATTATAATTTTTGCGTCTACTGGAATTATGCTCCATATGCGGCGCGATTGACGGCACGAAGCGTGGTGGTTACCGGGACAACTGCGCCCCAATTTTCTCCCATTCACTTGACTTCAGCCAGCTACAACGAAGATATGGTGGTCGAGTCGAACGCAGCCGCTGTTCCCAACGGCGGCTACACCACTGCGTCGATGGACAATGGCGCCGCCAATACCGGCAACGGCTGGTATGCGCAAGGATACAACGCATCCGCTCCGGCCACGGGCCTTCCGCCACCGGGTTCGATGATTACTAATGAAGCCAGTTCAGACCATGTGTTTACCTTCGCGCCGTCCTACACGGCCAACAACACCGCTCTGGTGGACGCAAGTCATAACGCCAATCTTGTTCCCGCCACGTCGAATTCATATTCGGCTTTTTCTTTTTTGACTGCTGCGGGCCATGGGCCGATCATCGTGGATTATAAGGTCCAACATGCCGATGGAACCGTCGAAACCGGGGACATCTCTTCGCCAGATTGGTTTTTCAATGCGCCCGTTGTATTTGATGCCCAGGGCCGCCTGGACGTCGATTCGGGCGCATTCAATAACGTGAATAATTACGAACCCAGGCTGTATCCCGAGGACATCCTGCTGACGAATTATGTGAGCCCGGTCACCAACGTCAGCCTCGCGTGGGACTCGAGCAATGCGGCGGGCGGTCACGCGGCGTTTTTTGCCCTTAGCGGCGTAACCGTTCAGCCAGTGCCACTGGGAATCGCGAGTTTCCCGGGACAAGTGACGCTGACATGGCCGGTCGGCGTGTTGCTTGAAGCGACGAATATAGACGGGCCATGGACTACAAATTTCGGCGCAACCTCGCCGTATAGCATTGAACCGGCGCAATCCGTCCAGTTCTACCGTATCTTTTTGCAATAGGTTAAAAATCATCCATTTGAACTATAGAGGCCTTGGCTTTGCTCTCGTATGATTTTATTTAACCAGCACATGTTAAGAGACCGCAACCATAGGAGTGTGGAACTGTCGTGTTCAGCGACAAGGGAAACAATCGCCGGCTCCCATGGTGCATTCGAATTTCAAGGCTTTACGCTCATTGAGCTGCTGGTGGTAATTGCCATCATTGCCATTTTGGCCGCAATCCTGATGCCGGTCTTAAGCAAGGCTCAATTGAGGGCCCAGGAAGCCGCTTGCATCAATAACCAGAAACAGCTTGGCACCGCCTGGAACATGTACGCTGATGACAATCGCGGCCTGATAGTGAACCTGGACACAGTTACCTCGGACAAAGGAGTCGGAACGCCGTGGCGATGGGCCACGCCTAACCCAATTCCCTCAATACCCCCGGGAAGCTCGCTGCAAAATAAGGACATTCTCTTGCTTGAGGCGGAGTACCAGCAGGGAGCCATTTACCAATACGCCCCCAATTTCAATGTTCTCCACTGCCCGGCCGATCGCAGGATTTACAGTCCGGTTCTTCCCGCCAGCAACCCCAACCCTCCCGGGAATTTCGCCTACGGCAGTTATTCAGGTGTAGCGACGTTAAACGGCCAGTATGCGCAGTTCTCCCAACAATCGGCAATCCGCCACCCGACCTCCCTGTATTTGTGGATCGAAGAAAATGATCCGCGCGGGGAAAACGAGAATTCCTGGGTCTTGAATTATGGATCATGGCCCGCCTCGACTTCAGGAATCACGTTTGTGGACTCGGTTGCCTCATGGCATGGAAACAACAGCACGTTCAGTTGGGCAGACGGCCATGTCACCAGCCGCCGCTGGCTCGACGGCCCGACCATTGTCTACGCTCAAAGCATGGATCCAAACAAATGGAATTCGCCGCCCAATGTGGCCCAATGCCCCAATGACCTTCCCTGGCTCTGCCAGGGCTATGCGACATCCCAAAATCCTTAAAATTCCTTCCCGATTAAATTTCCCGAACATCCCAAACCCAACCAAACCCGCGAAAGCAAAAAACTATGAAAACTTATAATCCTCTCCGCTGCCTTCGCCACAGTTTATTGATCGCCATTGCCGTGGCCGGCGCGGCGTTCCAAAGTGTCCGCGCCGATTATACGAGCACAGTCCTGGCCGATAATCCTATTGGCTTTTGGCCGCTGAATTTGGCGGACGCAAACGGCGCCAATGGAATCGCCACTGATCTTTCCGGCAACAATAACAACGGCAGTTACGTGAATATTTACGCCGGATATAATAATGTGTTCGGCCCGTCGGCCTACATCACCAATGGCATCAGCTTCGACGGCCTGACGACCTATGTGGATTTGAGCACGGGCAATAACCCGGCATTGCTGAACTTTGGCGGCCAAATCACCATGGAAGCCTGGGTGCAATCGGCCACTTTGGAAGGCACCGGCTACATCATCGGCAAAGGTTACGATCCGAACTATAATGCAGACGAAATTTCTCTGCGATGCGCCGGTTCCTATATTTTTCAAGGCGGCATCTATGACGCAACTGTTGGAGATGTCCGTGCCAGTGCGGGCGACGTGACCACAAATTGGGTGTATCTGGTCTGCACCTGCGACGGCGCTCGCTGGAACCTTTACTGCAACGGCGCAATCGTGGCCGAAACCACAAGCACAAATGCTGCGCTCGACTTCCCGACTCCCTGGGCAATCGGCGACGGCACTGCTTCCGCAAATAACAGGATTTTTGAAGGTAATCTTTCGCAAGTTGCGCTTTACACCAACGCGCTTACACCGGCGCAGGTTCTGACCCACTATTTTGTCGGGCTTTATGGCACGACGAACTTGCCGCCGGTCATCGTCCAGCAACCAGTTCCGCAATTGGCCTCTCCGGGTGCCACGGTGTCATTCACTGTTCAGACCGAAAGCCTTTTGCCAGTGACGAACCAATGGTTCTTCAACGGTGCCGCTCTCGCGAATCAAACCAATGCAACCCTCGTTTTGAACAATATTCAAACCGCCAATGCCGGGAGCTATAGCGTCCTGGCGGGCAATAGCGCCGGAACGACAAACAGCGCTGTTGTCCGTCTGAGCGTGGAAACACCGGGAGCTTACGGCTTCTCGCCCGTTCCTGTCGCATCGAGTAGCTACAACGAAAGCATGATTATGGCCAAAGGCGATTTGGTGCCGGCCACAACGGCCACTTTGGACCAGGGAACCGAAAACTATCAAACCACCTGGTTCCAACAGGGCTACTATTTAGCTGACCCCACCGTCGGCCTCCCCGCGCCCGGCGCGACGCTTTCATACACGTCCAACAGTGTCGAATACACCTATTCCATGGCGCCCAGTTACACAAACGACGACGCCATCCTGATTAATTCGACCGTTTCCAGCGCTGCATTGACGCCGACAATGCCGGCGGCTTACTCAAGCCTTTCATTTCTCGGCAGCGCGGGATTCGGACCCGCCACCAATAACTACGCCGTGTACCATTCCGATGGCACCATCGAAACCGGCAAAATCGTCGCGCCAGATTGGTTCAGCGGCAACGGCTCGATTGCGCTGGGCGTTGGCGGGCGCGTGGACGCCGCCGCGCGCAGCTTCGGTTACTGGGGCGCTGGCGGTCTTCCTTACATTTACGATGTGAATATTTCTTTGAGCGACACAACCAGTCCCGTGACACGCATCGTTTTGACATCGGCCTCCGGCGGCAACACCTGCTGGCTCGCCCTCAGCGGTTCGACCGGCGGCAATTACAGCCCGATCGCCTTCACCGGCTATAACGAAGGTATGATAGTCCCGGCAAATGCCCAGCAATTCGTCGGCGGCAGTTACACGACAGCTTCAATGGACAATGGGACTGCCAATACCGGAACCAGTTGGTACGAATTGGGCTACAGCACCACGCCGTATTTCGCCGCGGGCAGTGGCGTGCCGGGTGCCGGCTCGTGGATTACCACAACCAATAAGATCATTTACCTGATGGCCCCCAGTTACACCAACAATGACGTGGCGTATGTGGATGCCTCGACGTCCGACACCATTACCATGGCAACTCCGGTCAACGTTTGGGGACTTTCATTCCTGTGCTCGGCAGGACACGGACCCATCGTTGTTGATTATCAGGTGAACCACGCCGACAGCACTGCCGAAACAGGTACCTTGACCGCCCTGGACTGGTTCAACACCACCGCCGTGGCGTGGACCGCATTGGGCCGCGTGGATGTGGGGAATGACGGCGGAAATTCAGGTTCGATCCAGACATTCGGAAATGTCCCGGTGATGCATTGGCTCAACATCGGCGTTACCAACATCAACAGTCCGGTGACGAGCATTAACTTGACTTGGGCAAGTGGCGCGGGCAACTACAGCGGCGGCAACGCGGAAATTTTTGCCGTCAGCGGCGCCTACACCAATCAGCAGGACATAATCTCCGGCATTTTCAGGAACTCCAACGGCAGCCCTCAGGGAAGCGGAAGCGCAACGCTGACTTTCAAAGGCATTCCCGGTTATCAATACATGCTTCAATTCACCACGAACGTAGCCCCGCCGGTCGTTTGGCAGAGCGTCACCACTAACACGGCTGGAATCAACGGACTTTGCCAGTTCACCGATACCGGAGCCACGAATCATCCGGCTGCATTCTACCGGACCCTCTTTTTGCCGTGAGCCGGCGTACCGCCGTTAACTTCATCACCCGCCGCGCAAGCCAATGGCTTGGGCGGCTGGTGCTGGCCGCCTGTTCCGCCGCAATGTTGCAGGATTCTTCAGCCCGGGCCACCTGGGTGCAGCACGCAGGAACCAATATGTTCGTCATCGGCATTTACGATTACGCCGGAAATCCGCCGCCAATCCATGATGACGTCGCGCATCTTGCCGAGATGAGCAACTACTGCAATACGATTGCCGTCTATGATCATGACTGGGACGATTCCGCATGGCTGCAAAACTTGACCTGGCTAACGACCAACGATTTGAATGCCGCCAATAGCAACGGCATGTGCATCGTTGACCAAATGTGGACGGAAAATTACTACGGCTCCAATGATGTTGATAACTGGATGTGCATGTCTCCCGAGTATCCCGCTGAATACGAGCTGAAAGTGGGCAGCGGCCTCTACAACCAGTTAACGGCCTTTTCCAACAACCCGGCGCTCTTGATGTGGGAAAACATGGATGAGGTAGGGGTCAATTGGTGGAACAATGAAGTTCCAAATCCGGATTACATGGATCCTGCTCTCACGAATTACGTGGATGATGGAAACTTCATGCTGAAATACGGCGGCGGCAAGCCGGTCTGGGTCAACGACGGCTGCTTTTTCTATCAAGGCGCCAACAATACCACAGTCAGCTACTGCGACGAATGGGCGGGAGGCGGCACCGCTTACTCGCAGGATTGTTATCCGTCATCGAGCGGAGGGAACGTAGACGATATCAAAAGAGACATGGATTTCATCAATATGGTTTCCAATACGTGCCCCCATTTTATGGTTTTGGAAGCCTATGATACCGGATGGAATTATACTAATCGCATGTATATGGCTTATACGGCTATAATCCACGGCGCCAATGGTATTTGGTGGTGGGGCGCCTATCAGGTGGTGACTAATTCTCAAACATGGCAAATCATTAAAACGATCGGCAGCCAGCTTCGGGCCATGGGAGGCGCGTTGACGCATCCGTCCTCGTATTCGTATTACAATACTTATACGAGCTCCTGGGTTGAAAACGGTATCACCGATTCCGGTGGATACGTTGAAATGTTGATGATTTCAAGCGCCACGACGGACTATCTAATTACCGCCAATACTGCCAATTCGGCACAAACTTTTACCATCAACGACGTGGCCGGCTGGCGGGGCGGTACGAACTTGTGGTATTTCTGTGGCGTTGGAGGCACAAACCAGGTGTTGGGGCAATTTATTGCATACGGCCCCAAACAAGTGGTCGTTTATGCGAGCCAAAGGATTAGCACGCCGCCCATCATCGCTATCCCGCAGCCTTCGCCCCAGGTTTGTGCCGAGGGCGCTTCAACCACTTTTAACGTGAGCGACGTAAGCTGGTGGCCGGAGACTTATCAGTGGTATTTCAACGCGACGCCTTTGAGTGGCCAAACCAATTCGACGATTACTTTAAGCAACGTTCAGCCCGCCGGCGCCGGCACGTACGACCTGGTTATAAGCAACTTCGAAGGGAGCTCTACGGATGCGGTGAATCTTATCGTGTACACAAATCTCATTGCCTGGCAAACGCCTGTGGAAATTTCAGGTGCGCCTGACGTAGCGACTAACGGGAAGTATTTTGCCTCGTGGGCTCCCTACGATGGCGGTGCCAACAGCTTGCCCGTCAATGGCGTGGCCTTCCATGGAGCCTCCGACCTGCCTGATTTCAGCAACAACTTCCCCAGCGGCAATGGCGGCGCCCTTTTTAATTCCCCCCGCACTGGCAATGCCAATTACAATAACCTCCTGGAATATGCCACCTGGGCCAATGGCGCGAGCGCCCAATTCAGTTGGGCTGGAATGACGCCGGGCCATGCATACGAGGTCCAATTGTGGGTCGAAGATTGCCGAACCGGCGCCACCGACGCACGGTGGGAAAACGCGAGCGGGAGCGTTTCCGGCAGCGTTTCGTATGGAACGGATACTTCAGAACCGTTGGGATACTCCGCGCCTCTTTTCAGTTCGCCGGGCGGCAATCCGGGCTATTACATCGTTGGCACATTTGTGGCGGACGGCACCGGCTTTGAACAAATTTTGCTGACCGGCTGGGACTTGAGCGGAAATAATCCGAGCGCACAAATCAATCTTTTCCAGGTGCGGGACATTACCCCGGTTGCAGTGCCGCCGGCGCAGCCGGATATTACGGGCATCAGTTTTTTCGGATCGAATCTGGTCATCAGCGGAACGAACGGCACGACGGGCAGGCAATATACGGTGTTATCGAGCACGAACCTCTCGCAGCCACTGGGACAGTGGACGCCGCTGATGACCAACACGTTTTCAGGTTCAGCTTTTAGCATGACCAACACAGTACGCTCCGCTGCGCCGGAAAACTTTTATGTTCTTGAATTACTTTGAAGTTGAATGGAGCCTGCTGCCCTGATTTAAACATGAAACGAACGCTTTTTTTCCCGCTCCTGTTGCTCTCTGGCCTGGCGGTAACTTCTCACGCGGATCCGGCAAACGATATTCCGCGCGAAACAGCGAAGGAACATAGCGCTCGCATGGAATGGTGGCGCGATGCGCGGTTCGGCATGTTTATCCATTGGGGACTTTATTCCGAAGCCGCCGGCTACTGGAACGGCCAGCCAACGTCCGGCGCCGGTGAATGGATTATGACCGACATGCGCATTCCCAGGGCGCAATATGTCACGCTCGCCCCGCACTTCGATCCGGTAAAATTTGATGCCGATCAATGGGCTGAGACGGCTCAGAAAGCCGGAATGAAATATCTGGTGATTACCTCCAAACATCACGAAGGCTTTTGCATGTTCAAGACCGGTGCGACGGATTATAACGTCGTGGATGCCACCCCGTGGCACAAGGACCCGCTCCTGGCCCTCAGCAAGGCCTGCCGCCGTCATGGCATTAGGTTTTGCGTGTACTATTCCATCATGGATTGGCATAGCCCGGACCAGGCGCCCGCCGATCCGAATCCGGATCATCCGGCCTATAATCCAACCAGTTTCATTCCTGGCCAAAAGGAGGCTTACATCCAATACATGGAAACTGAACTTTCAGAATTAATCAG
>Ga0335073_10014992_pt1 | contig 10846 bp, 8 predicted proteins | sample Lox_Sample_22_FD_207093 | JGI IMG/M metagenome (GOLD analysis project Ga0335073, IMG submission 207093) | Soil microbial communities from Loxahatchee National Wildlife Refuge, Florida, United States - Lox_Sample_2.2 | ecosystem: Environmental > Terrestrial > Soil > Wetlands | place: USA: Florida... | reverse complement strand
AGGAGAGTGGCCGACGCAGCCGACATGCTCGCCGAGATGCGCGACGCGCTCGGGAGGCGCGGCGCGCGCCTCGTGGTCGCCGTGGCGCCGAATTCCTCGACCGTTTACCAGGACGATCTCCCGCTCTGGGCGCAGAAGGGCGGACGCACGACCGAGTACGATCTCTTCCTCGCCGATCTCGCCTCCCGGGGGGTCAAGGCGGTCGATCTCAGGCCTGTTCTCCAGGAGGCCCGCTCGCACGCCGACGCCTACCTTATGCACGACACCCACTGGACCGCCCGCTCCGCGGTGATCGCGTTTAACGCCATCGCTGAGGCGAGCGGCCATGCGGACTGGGCGCTCGATCCGGATTCGTCAATCGGGCCGCCGGCCGAGCGCAAAGGCGGCGACGTGGCGCGGATCATGGGGGTCGAGGACGAAGTGACCGAAACCGTCCAGGAGCTGGCGCTGCCCTCGCGCGGCAAGAGCGAGGACCTGTCGCCCGGTCCGATGCCCGATTGGGTTCTTGCGTCCGGCCGGCCCGGCCCAACCGTTATGGTGATCGGCGATTCGTTCACCGCCTCTTACTTTCCGCCCATGCTCGCCGAGCATGTCGGGCGCGCGATCTGGCTCAATCATCGCGAATGCGGTTTCGACTGGAGTTTGATCGACAGATTTCAGCCCGACGAGGTCTGGTGGGTCCCGACCGAGCGGTTCCTGATTTGCGACGAGGGCGTCCGGCCGCTCAACTTCGCCGCTGCGCCGGAGGATCGCGGCCTCATCGGTGCGCGCGGCGCGTCGCCGGAATAAGACGCGTTGGGTCCGGTTGTTAAGTCCCGGCGTTTGCCGGAGCGGGCGATACTCCTCGCAATTCCGCTAGAGCCTCACCACCTGCCCGGACCGCATGCTCTCGTCGGCGGCAAAGACGATGCGCAGCGAGTTGATTGCGTCGTCGAGATGGTCGGCAAGATCGACCTCGCCGCGGATCGCTTTCAGGAACAGGCGCTGCTCCCGCTCGCACAATTCTTGATGACCTGGCTCATCCTCGGTCGAGAGGATTTCGTCGGCGCGCGCGAACGAGCCGTCGGCCTTGAGCGGAGCATGGTGGATGCGCAACGCGTTGGTCTTCGTATGGGTGTCGTGGTCAGCGGACTTGACGTCGCCGGCGGATTCCTTGGCGACAATCGAGACCGAGCCCTTCGGTCCGATCATGTCCTTCACGAAGAAGGCGGTCTCGCTGATCATCGGACCCCAGCCCGCCTCGTACCAGCCGACCGAACCGTCATCGAAGGCGATGTGCAAGTGGCCGTAGTTGACCATTGTCGGCGCGATCTCCCTCGTGAGCCGCGCGCCGACCGCGTGCACGAGAACCGGCTTCGCCCGCGTCGCTTGGCACATCACGTCGACATAATGCACGCCGCAGTCGACGATCGGCGAGGTCGAGCGCATCAGCGCCTTGTGCACCTCCCAGAACGAGCCCGACGACTGCTGGTTGAGGTTCATCCGCATCACGAGCGGCTTGCCAAGCGTGCGGCCGATCTCGACGAAGCGGGTCCATGACGGGTGGACGCGCAGGATATAGCCGATCAGCAGCGTCCGATTCGCCTTGCGCGCCGCGGCGACGACGCGCTCGGCAGCTTCGAGCGTGTCGGCGAGCGGCTTCTCGCAGAAGACGTGCGCCCCCGCGGCAAATGCTTCGAGCGCCATCGGCGCGTGATGCTCCGTATAGGCGGCGATCGCGACCGCATCGGGAGTGAGGGCACGAAGCGCCTCGGTCAGGCCGTCGTAACGCGGGAGACCGGGGAACTCGGCGTCGAGATCGCTGCGCGCCGCCGCATTGCGAGTGGCGAGGCCCACAAGCTCGAAGCCGTCGATCGCCTTGTAGGCGCGGGCATGGCTCAAGCCCATCGTGCCGAGCCCGACGACAAGAACGCGCTGGCGTTTCACGCCGGAGCCCGAGTCATCAGCCACTCGTGCGCCGGGTCGTTGTGGAACCGCCAGACGCGCTTCGGCCCGGCCATGACGTTGAGGTAGTAGAGGTCATAGCCGTGCGGGGCGCCGACGGGATGATAGCCGCGCGGCACCAGCACGACGTCGCGGTCCTTGACCGTCAGTGCCTCGTCGAGCGAACCGTCCTCGGTATAGACCCGCTGGAAGGCGAAGCCCTGGGCCGGTTTCAGGCGGTGGTAATAGGTTTCCTCTAGATAGGATTCGTCCGGCAGCGCGTCGCGGTCGTGCTTGTGCGGCGGGTAGCTCGACCAGTGCCCGCCGGGCGTGATGACTTCGACTACCAGCACGCTCTCGGCCTCGGCGTCCTCGGGCAGGACGTTGCGGATGAAGCGGGCATTCGAGCCGGTCCCGCGGGTCAGCGTCCCGACGTCGCTTGGCTTGATCACCCGCGCCTTGAACCTGCCCGTAGCCGGGGCCGAGCAAAGCGCGAGCTCGCAATCGCTCGCCGCCTCGATCGTCGCTGCGCTGTGCGGCGGGAGATAGACCGACCAGGGCAGGCCGTCGAACACATTTTCGCGCTCACCGACCATGCCGGAATCGAAGCCGCCCGCCGTGACCCGCGCCTTCCCGGAGAGGACGACGATGCAGACTTCGGTCTCGCCTGTGTCGAGCGTCGACTTCGCGCCTTGTTTCAGGGCGCGCGTCTCGAAGCCGACGTACTCCCACCCCGCGCTCTTCGGGGTGATGCGATGGCCGACGCCATCGGCGGCATGAACGAGCAGGTTTGATTGCGGCATGGCGAAGACCTCCTAAACCTGCGCGACTCGCTTCTCCCCTTGCGGGAGAAGGTGGCCCGAAGGGCCGGATGAGGGGTTCGACGCGCCAGCGCCACCATTCACCCCCAACCCCCCTCTCGCAAGGGGAGAGGGGAGCTATCTACATCAATCCCGCCTCCTTGAGCGCGGCGCGGATATGGGCGACGCCCTTTCTCGCGTAAGGGAGGGCGGGCGCCTTCTTCGGATCCTGCTCGGCTTCGAGCACAACCCAGCCGGAATAGCCCTTAAGCTCCCTGAACACCGCCGGATAATCGATCATGCCGTCGCCCGGCACGGTATAGACGCCAAGCTCCTTGCCCATCCCTAAGATCGAATCGAGGAAGCTTAAGTCGCCAGCGTTAAATTCGCGCATCTTGGCTTCGCGCACGTCCTTGCAATGGACGTGGCCGATCCGCGACCTATAGGCGCGCGCAAGGCCGGCCGGATCGGACCCGCCCCAGCGCGCATGGCCGGTGTCGAGCAAAAGATGCACCGGCGGCTTCGTATGCGCCATGAGCGCGTCGATGTCGCGCTCCGACTGAATGATCGTTCCCATGTGATGATGGTAGCAGAGCGTGAGCCCCTGATCGGCGAGACGCTCGGCGAATTCGGTCATTTTCGCGCCATATCCGGCCCAGTCGCCTTTTCCCAGGCGCGGACGCTCGGACAATGGCCTCGAACGGTCGCCGTGAATGGCGTTCGAGGTCTCGGCGACGATGACGACCGAGGCGCCCGCGCCCCTGGTCATCGCGATATGCGATTTCGCCGCTTCGAATTCCTCGCGCGCCGTGCGCTTGAGCAATTCCGCCGAGTACCAACCGGCGACGAAGTCCAGTCCGGACGAGGCGAGCTTCGCCTTCAGGCCCGCGCCGTCGCCCGGCATCTTGTGGCCCTTCTCCATGCCCTCGACGCCGGCTTCCTTCGCCTCCTTGAGACACGTCTCGAGCGGCGTGTCGCCGCCGATCTCCTGGAGGTCGTCGTTGGTCCAGCCGATCGGGTTCGCGCCGATGCGAATGGTCATCTCAGTCTCCCACTCGCTGCAGCTTGCGCGCGTCCACATAGTCGCGCCGCGCCGCGTCCACTTCCTTCCGGACCGAGACTTGCGGCACGGCGACGTCCCACCACGAGCCGCCGGCGTCGGTCGAGCCGGCGGGATCGGTGTCGATCACGATCACCTGGGTCGACTTGGCGCCGCGCGCACGTCTGAACGCCGTCTCAAGCTCGGCGATCGAATCGACCTTGACCGCCTCTGCCCCGAGCGAGCGGGCGTGGGCGACGAAATCGACCTCGGGCAGCGCCTCGTGCCGCGCATCGCGCAGGAGATTGTTGAACGGGACGCCGCCGGTCGCCTGCTGCAGCCGGTTGATGCAGCCGAAGCCTCGGTTGTCGTCAACGACGATGATGAGCTTCTGGCCCAGCATCACCGACGTCGCGATCTCCGAATTCATCATCAGATACGAACCGTCGCCGACGACCACGACCACTTCCCGATCAGGCAGCGCCATCTTGACGCCGATCCCGCCGGCGATCTCGTAACCCATCGTCGAATAGCCGTATTCGACATGATATCCCAGCGGCGCGCCCGCCCGCCAGAGCTTGTGCAATTCGCCCGGCAGGCCGCCGGCGGCGCAGACGATGACGTCGCTCTTTTCGCCCGCGCGCATGAGCGCGCCGAGGAGCTCGGCGTCGGTCGGCAGCGGGGCGTTGGTCGGCGCGATATAGCGCGCCGCAGTCGTCTCCCATTCGGCCTTCGCCTTGGCGGCGCCGCCGGTCCACGCGGGCGGCGCCTTCCACTGCCCGAGCGCGGAATCGAGCGCGGCGAGCGCGGTCCGGGCGTCGCCGACGACGGGCAGCGCGCGATGCTTGACCGCGTCGAAGGGTTGCGCGTTGACGCCGATGAACCGGCGGCCCGGATGCTTGAACAGCGCCCAGGAGCCGGTGGTGAAATCGGCGAACCGGGTGCCGACGCCGACGATCACATCCGCTTCGGCGGCGAGCGCATTGGCGGCGCCGGTCCCGGTGACCCCGACGGCGCCCATCGCGAGGGGGTGATCGGCCGGTGTCGCCGATTTGCCCGCCTGCGTCTCGGCGACCGGAAGTCCGCGCTTGGCGCACAAGGCTATCAGCTCGCGCTCCGCGTCGGAATAGAGAACCCCGCCGCCGCAGACGACGAACGGCTTTTTCGCCCCTTTCAGAAGCGCCGCGGCCTCCTCGACTTCGCGCGGATCCGGCGCCGTGCGGCGCAGGCGATGCACCCGCTCGTCGAGGAAGCTCTCCGGATAGTCGTAGGCCTCGGCCTGCACGTCCTGACAGAAGGCGAGCGTCACCGGACCGCACTCGGCCGGATCGGTGAGAACGGCGATCGCGCGGTTCAGGGCCGGCACGATCTGCTCGGGGCGGACGATGCGGTCGAAATAGCGCGACACCGGCTTGAAGCAGTCATTGACGCTCGCCGTCCCGTCGCCGAAGCCCTCGACCTGCTGCAGCACCGGATCGGGCCTGCGGCTGGCGAAAATATCGCCGGGGATGAAGAGCACGGGCAGCCGGTTGACATGCGCCATCGCCGCGGCGGTGATCATGTTGGTCGCGCCGGGGCCGATCGAGGTGGTGCAGGCCATCATGCGCTTGCGCCGCGAAGCCCTGGCGAAGGCGATCGCGGTATGCGCCATCGCCTGCTCGTTGTGGGCGCGGTAGGTCGGCAGCGCGTCGCGCGCGGCGTAGAGCGCTTCGCCCATGCCGGCGACATTGCCGTGGCCGAAAATCGCGAATACGCCTTCGAACAGGCGCTGCTTCACCCCGTCGATTTCGACACGCTGGGCGCTCAGGAAGCGAACCATCGCCTGAGCGGCCGTCAACCGGATTGTCTTCATGGCCCTGACCTTCTCGTCTTGATCATTGTTCCTCGCCTGTCGGCGAGCGCCGTGCAGATTTCGCCAAGAATACCCATTACCCGCCGCGGCGTTCCGAATCGCGCCAGAGATCGCAGAGGCGCGAAAAGGCTCCCGCCATCCGACCGACCGCTTCGCGGTCGCCGATGCGGCCGGCGAACCATTCGGCCGCAGGCTCGACGAAGATCGTCCGACCGACCGCAAAGCCCTTGACCAGGCGGCAATGGCGCGCGACCGCGAAGGCCTGCGCGAGATCGTCCTCCGGGGCTTCCAGGCCGAGCAGCATGATCCCCCGGCACAAGGGATCGGTGGTCTCGATCGCGCGGGAAATATTGTCCCACGCGGCCTTGCTCGGCTGGCCTTCGAGCTTCCACCAGTCCGGCATGACGCCGATCGCATAGAGCCGCTCGATCACGCGGGCGGTCGTGTGGTCGTCGACCGCTCCGTTCTTGCTCGCGATGATCTCGATCAGGAGTTCGCGTCCGAGCGTGCGCGCGGCGTCGGTGAGGCGCAAGAGCTCGCGCTCCTGGCGCGCCTTCATCTCCGCCGGATCGTCGGGGTGGTAGAAGCAGAGGCACTTGATCGTATGGGCCACCGGCCATTCGGCGAGCTTGACCCCGAGCGAGCCGCCGAACTCGAATTCGAGCGGGCGCGAACCCGGCTCCTCGACCGGCCGGCCGATCCAGAAGCCGTGGTCGAGGGCGCGAAACAGCGCCTCGCGGCCATACCTGCCGTCGAGCAGCATGCCGTAGCCCGGCCGGCCCGCCGCGACCTTGGCTGCGGCCTCGACCGCGAGCAATTTAAGCGCGCTGATGCGCTCGCGCGGCGCGCCGGCGTCGTCGGCGATCTTCTCGAGTTGCGCCCGATGATCGATCGCCAGCGCCATGATCGACGGCGCCTCGGGCCTCCGCGTCGTCGCCCAGTGGATGTGATTGAGCGCCTCGTCGCGGCGCAGCGCCCTATGGGGCGAGCCGCGCTCGAGGAACCGGCTGAGCTCGGCCCAGGTCGGATATTCGGCCGAGCACAGAAGGCGCGAGACGGCGAAGGCGCCGTTGGCGTTGGCGTAGGCGCAGCAGGTTTCGAGCGGCGCGTCGGTGAGCCAGCCGCGCAGGAAGCCGGACATGAAGGCGTCGCCGGCGCCGAGCACGTTATAGACCTCGACCGGAAAGCCCGGCCCCTTGATTCCCTTGTCGAGCGAATCGGGGATCGCGCCCGAGAAGACGACGCAGCCCATCGGTCCGCGCTTGAGCACCAGCGTCGCCCGGCTCGCGTCACGCACCGCTTTCAGCGCCGCGAGCGGATCGTCCGCGCCGCCGGCGATCATCATCTCCTCCTCGGTGCCGACGATGAGATCGCATTGCGGCAGGATCGCGCTCAGGCCCTTGGTGACGTCTTCCGACTTGATATAGCGCTCCTCGCCCGCCCCGTGGCCGGCGAGCCCCCACAAGTTGGGGCGGAAGTCGATGTCGAACACAATCTTGCGGCCGGCCGCGCGGGCGATGCGCATCGCCTTGAGCTGCGCGGCGGCGGTGTTCGGTCGGGCGAAATGGGTGCCGCTCACCAGCACCGCCTTGGCGCTTTCGATATAGGCGGGATCGATGTCCCCTTCTTCGAGCGCGCTGTCGGCGCAATTGTCGCGATAGAAGATGAGCGGGAAGGTCTTCTCGTCACGGATGCCGAGCAGGACGAGCGAAGTCAGCCTGACCGGATCGGTGCGGATTCCGGCGACATCGACGCCTTCGCGCGCGCATTGCTCGCGGATGAAACGGCCCATATGCTCGTCGCCGACGCGCGTGATGAGGCCGCTTTTCAAGCCCAGCCGCGCCGTGCCGATGGCGATGTTGGTCGGGCAGCCGCCGACCGCCTTGGAGAAGGTCGCCATGTCCTCGAGCCGGCCGCCAACCTGCACGCCGTAGAGGTCGACCGACGAGCGGCCGATGGTGATCACGTCGAGGCGGGGCTCGGCAGGCAATCGCGGCTCCGCTTCAAGGCTCGAGCGGCGGGTCGCCGGTTCCGACGACATTCTGGTCGAAGTCGATGTTCGAGCCGGTCATCAGCCCCGATTCGTCGGAGCATAGAAAGGCGCAGGCGCGCGCCACCTCCTTGGGATCGAGCAGGCGGCCGAACGGTCGGGTTTTGACGGCCTCCTCGAGCCAGCCGTCCTTGGCGCCGTGATAGGTCTTCATGATCCGGTCTTCGCCCGGCGTCGACATCCAGCCAATGTTGAGGCCGTTGATACGGATACGAAACTTGAGCAGCGAGTGGGCCACGTTGCGGGTCAGCGTGGCGAGCGCGCCCTTCGAGGCGCAATAGGCGGCGATAAACGGCTGTCCGCCATGGGCCGACATCGACTGGATGTTGACGATCGAGCCGGCGATCTTCTCCCGTCGCATGATCCTCACAGTTTCCTGGATGAGGAAGAAGGGCGCCCGGACGTTGACGTTGAAAATCTCGTTGTAGCGCTCCTCGGTGGTGTCGAAAATGTCGCCGCGGTCGCTTAAGCCGGCGGCATTGACCAGCGCGTCGACCCGGTGAAAATGCTCGTCAGCCGTTGCGACGACCTTGCGGCAATCCGCCACCTTGGCGAGATCGGCCTTGACGAACACGGTCGGGCAGCCCGCCGAAGAAATGTCGCTCGCTACCCGCTCGCCTCGCCCGGCATTGCGGCCGCAGATGACGAGTCCGGCCGCGCCGCGCTCGGCGAACAGCCGCGCGATCGCCTCGCCGACGCCCTGCGTGCCGCCGGTGACGATGGCGATCTTGCCGGCAAGATTGGCCGGCCCGCGGTAGGCCGGGCGCGCGGACGCGGCGGCCTCGTGGGCGGGGGTCCTGGCCATGGACGTTCTCTCCTTGGGCTAGACAGGGCGACGACCGACGCAAATTGGCCACCAACTGCGCGCCGCCGCACTCGCCTGCGGTCAGAATGAAACAAAAATTCTATTCTCAAGTCAATATGGAACGTATATTCTTTTTTTTGGCGGGTCGACCTGTGCGCGGGACGCCCGTCGTCGAGCGCATGCTTCCCGCGTCAGGAGCCGAATATGGCCCAGCCTTCCACGCTTGCCGCCTGCGCAGAAATGCTTTGGCATGACAAGCCAATGGCTTGGCGCTTGCGGCGCCTGACCGAGCTCGGGTTCGAGGCCGGAATCTGGAGCTGGCAGACCCATGACCTCGATATGCTGGAGAAGTCCGGAGCGGTCTTTTCCTCCATGACGGGCTACATCCATGGCCGCCTCGCCGACGACGAGGGCGCCGAAGCGCTGCTCACCACGGCGCGCAAAGCGATCGACGTCGGCAAGCGGCTGAACGTCGCCCGCCTCAACCTGCACGGCACGGGACTGGGGGATGGCGGCCGTCCGGTGACGCCCTGCCAGGTCGTGACCGGGCCCATGTGGCTCAAGGCGCGCGACACGCTCAACCGGATCGCCGACCTGGGCGCCCAACATGGCGTGACGTTCATGCTGGAGAATCTCAACCTGCCGGTCGACCACCCGGACGTTCCATTCGCGCGGGTCGAGGACACGCTGGCGCTGGTTTCGTCGATCGATCGGCCCGAATTGCGCCTCAACCTCGATCTCTACCACGTGCAAATCGGCGAAGGGAATCTGATCGCATGGTGTCGCAGATGTCAGCCCTGGATCGGGGAGATCCAGGTCGCCGATGTGCCGGGACGACAGGAGCCGGGAACCGGCGAGATCAATTACCCAGGGGTGGCGCGGGCGCTGAATGAGATGGGCTACCGCGGTCCGATCTGCATGGAGGCCTTCGCCTCCGGCGATGCTGAAGCTGCCCTTGCAGCGTTTCGCGCCGCCTTCACGATCTGAGCCGCCGCGGGCTGCTCTGCCGGATTTTCCTTCTACCACGACTCGACAGACGCAACGCGAAAAGAAACAAGGGAGATGCATATGCTCAAAGTCGGTCTTCTGGGCGCGGGCCGCATCGGCAACGTTCACGCCAAAGCCATCGCTTCCCATCCCGGGAGCAGTCTCGCCGCCGTCTCGGACGTCAACTCCGAGGCCGCCGCGAAGCTTGCCGCCGTCTATGGCGCCGAGGCGCGCAGCAACGAGGCGATCATCGGCGACACGTCGATCGACGCCGTCCTGGTCGCGACCTCGACCAATACCCACTCCGATCTGATCGAGGCGGCGACGAAGGCCGGCAAGGCGGTCTTGTGCGAGAAACCGGTCGATCTCAGCCTCGCCCGGGCGATAGCGTGCCAGAAAGTGGTCGCCGCCACCGGACGACCGGTGATGATCGGCTTCAATCGGCGCTTCGATCCCAATTTTGCTGGGCTCAAGGCGGCGTTGGATCGGGGCGAAATCGGGAAAACCGAGCTCCTCTCGATCACCTCTTTCGATCCCGCTCCGCCTCCGATCGCTTACGTGAAGGTCTCGGGCGGACTGTTCCGCGACATGATGATCCACGATTTCGACATCGCGTGCTGGATCATGGGGGCGACCCCGGATCACGTGACGGCGGTCGGAACGTCCATCGTCGATCCGGAGATCGGCAAGGCCGGCGACGTCGACACGGCCGTAGTGACGCTCCGTTACGGCGACGGCCGGATCGCCGTCATCAAGAACAGCCGCCGCGCCGCCTACGGCTACGATCAGCGGATCGAGATTCTCGGCTCGAGCGGATTGCTCGCGGCAGGCAACGTGCTCGAAAGCACGGTTTCGAAAGCAACCTCGACCGGTGTCGTCAGTGCGAAACCGGAATATTTCTTTCTAGAACGCTACATGCGCGCCTACGACGCCGAATGGGCGGCTTTCGTCGAGGCGGTCACAAAGAAGGGTTCACTTCCGGTGACCCTGGCCGACGGCGTGAACGCACTGGCCCTCGCCGAAGCGGCCACACGCTCCGCGCAAACGAAATCGATCGTCGATATGGCTTCCGTGTTTGCCTGATCGAGCCTCAAGCGACGTCGGGGCGTCGCTTGCGCCCGAGGCGGCGCGGCTCTATAGGCGGCGGCGTTTACAGGAAGAAGGCATGGCGCAAGCCCAGAAACGACGCCCGGCTCCGAACTGGGCGCCGATCGAAGCGCCCCCTCCGCAGCCGCCGTCGCTCCTCGGGCGCCTTCTCGACGCTGTCTCGCGCCGGCGCGCGATGCTTCGACGGCTCGGAATCGCGGCGAGCGTCCTCATCGTCGCCGGCGCGGCGACGATTTTCATCCGCACCCTCCTTCGCATCGACCCGAACAAGGTCAAGGCGGCG
>Ga0335073_10014991_pt1 | contig 10846 bp, 7 predicted proteins | sample Lox_Sample_22_FD_207093 | JGI IMG/M metagenome (GOLD analysis project Ga0335073, IMG submission 207093) | Soil microbial communities from Loxahatchee National Wildlife Refuge, Florida, United States - Lox_Sample_2.2 | ecosystem: Environmental > Terrestrial > Soil > Wetlands | place: USA: Florida... | reverse complement strand
TCCCAGGCGTTCCCGTCGGCGCTGTAGTCCTCCCGGACCGTGCCCCACTGCCGCTCGCTCAGATAGGGCCCCCACCGGTACCAGTCCCCCGCCTCCAGCAGCCCGTCTTCCAGCCGGCCGAACCCGGCTATCCGATCACGTTCCGCGCCCATGACTGCCCCCTAGCGCGTGCTCGTGTCCTTTGCGGCCTGCCTGCTGCCGGTGTCACTGTGGTCTCCCGTGTCCCGGATCGCCGGAGCCCGGACTCCAGGTTCCTTCTTCTCGCCACCACCAGTGATCTCAGTCCGTGCGGCCCGGTCGAGCATCCCCCGGATTGGATGAAAATCCTGAATCCGGGGCTCCGGTCGGAGACGGCGATTGCGCGACCCCGGCTTCTTCGGGCGGCACGCAGCGACGAGAGTGCCCTGACCGGCTGCTGTCTTCTCCCGCATCTCACGGAACAGGGTGACGGTCGTCTGCAGGGTGCGTGCCCCGAAGGGCCACCGAAGCACGACCGAGGAGGGAATGGCTCATGTCGACACGAGAACATGGCCATCGCGGGCCGGGCCGCTGCCGGCCAGCACCGGCAGGACCATGCGGTTCACCGGCACCACGGTACTGAAGGTCGAGAACGGCCTCATCACCGAGGAAATCGGCCTCGACGACGGCGTCACCGCGCTCGGCCAGCACGGGTTCATCACCAAGGCCTGACGCCAGCCGTCACGATGGGCGGGCCGCATGCGCCCTGGTACCTGCGGATGACGAGGCGGCCGGCGTCGCTTCTGTGGTTCTTCCTGGTCAGGTAGGTGTTGCCGGTCCCTGCGGTCGGCCTGAGCCGGATGACGGTGTGAAGTGTGCTGCCACCCAGGGGTAGGCTGGGGCGCCGTGACGGACAGTAGCCCTGTGGCGCTTTCGCCCGCAGGTCAGGCCGACCCGGTGCCCGGGGCCGGCGGGCCGCGGTCGGCGGCCACTCGCCGGGCTATCCTGAGTGCCGCCCGGGCGATGTTCGCCGCGCGCGGGTACGAGCAGACGACCATCCGCGCTGTCGCGGCGCAGGCCGACGTCGACGCGTCGATGGTCATGCGCTACTTCCAGTCCAAGTCCGGGCTGTTCACGGCCGCGGTCAGTACGGACCTGCAGGTCCCGGACCTGGGCTCGGTGCCGGCTAGCCACCGGGGCGAGCTCATTGTCCGCTACTTCGTTGACCGGTGGGAGGGGCCCGTCGCCGACGACAAGCTGATCGCCCTGCTGCGGACCGCCGTCACCAGCGAGCCCATCGCCGGGCAAGTTCAGGCCATACTCGGCCGGCGGCTCACTGAGCGGATCGCCGTCCTGGGCGAGGAGCAGGCGCCCGGGCGTGCCGCGCTTGTCGCGGCGCAGTTGCTCGGCCTGGCCCTGTGCCGGTACATCCTGCGGTTCGAGCCGCTGGCCTCGCTGCCAGCGGATGAGGTGGTGGCCGCTGTCGCCCCGTCCGTTGACCGCTACCTGACCTTGGAGCTGTAGCGCATCGGTTCCGCACCCGGCTCGTTTGGATCTCGCCGTGGACCGAGATCACTGGGGGGCTCGCCGCCCATGTCGCAAGGTCCTGCCAGGATCCCTTGCGCACAGTAAGGTCGCGCACTGCCCGCCTTGCCCTCGCCGGGAGCATCCGGAGGCGCCGGCGGCTACATTGCTGATGTGCCTGAGGGCTTCTACTGCCCTGGGGCCGCGTTGCGTGCGGCAGGCGCCACGGCGGTTCCGCATAGAGTTTCTGACGGCCGCGAGCTGGATGGGGGCGCTCATGGTGAGCCCGGACCTGATCGATCGGGCACTGAGGCGGTTCCTGGTGGTGGGCCAGGCGATGCGGCGAGATGCCGAGACGCTTCCCGTCAGCGTGGCGCAGAGCGCTGTGCTCTCACGCCTGCGCGACGGGCCGAAGACGGTCGGGGAACTCGCCGCCGCGGAAGGCGTCAGGGCACCGAGCATGACGCAGATCATCAACCGGATGGAAGAAGCCGGCTGGGTCACCCGGTCGGAGGGCCCGGTCAGGGGCCGGATGGTGCAGATAACCGAAGCCGGCCTTGCGGTTGCGGTTGCAGTGCGCGAAGAACGCACGACACGCCTTGCCAGGCGCTGCGACGGGCTGTCCGCGGACGACCTCGCGGCCCTTGAGGCCGTGCTGCCGGTGCTGGACCGGATATTCGGCGATCCGCTGATCTACTGAGGCCCCCGGGCCCGGGGGCGGCATAGCCTGGCGGCCTCTCGTGTTAGTGTAGTTAGGCTAACTACAAAAGCACGATGGGAGGCGCCTTCTGATGGCACTACTCAGAGGCGATGGCCGGCTACGCGAAGACCGTCCGTCACGGGAACGCCAGCGGCCAGGAGGTGACCATGGCCGGCCGCCTGGCTCGGCGGCGGTGCTGACCGCGCTGTGCCTGGGGCTGTTGCTGTCCATGTACAACGCGACCGTGGTCAACGTGATGCTGCCCGACATGCGCGTGTCCCTTCACGCCTCCGAGACCGGGTTGCAGTGGGTCGCCGCGCTCTACTCGCTCTGCTACGCGGCGCTGCTGCTGGCCGGCGGCGCGCTCGGCGAGCGGCTAGGCAAGCGGACAACGTTCCTCGGCGGGGTCGCAGTGTTCACCGTGGGCTCGGCAGCCTGCGCCGTCGCGCCGACACTCGGCTTCATGCTTGCCGCCCGTGCCGTCCAGGCCATCGGCGTGGCCGCGCTGATACCGCAAACCCTGTCGATCCTGGTGACCGAGTACACGGACCCGCCCCGGCGCGCGCGCGCGGTCGGAATCTGGGCCGGTGCCGCCAGCCTCGGGCTGGCCGCGGGCCCAGTGGTGGGCGGCGCCATCACCAGTGTGGCAAACTGGCGGGCCGGCTTCATGCTCAGCGTCGTCCTCGGCTTGATCACCGTAGCGCTCGGCTTCCTCGTCATCCCGCGCGCCCGCTACGGCCGGCCGGCACATGCGCCGGCGCCGGACTTCATCGGGGCGGGGCTGTCGACGCTGGCACTGGCCGCGCTTACATACGGCCTCATCCAGTCCGCGACACTGGGCTGGGGCTCGCCGGTCATCATCGGCGCCCTCGCCCTCGCCGTGGCGGCCGCAGCCGGTTTCATCGCCACGCAGCACACCGCGGGCCGGCGCGGCACGCAGCCGCTCATGCCGCTGGAACTCTGGCGGAGCGGCCGCTTCATCGGGGCAAACCTCTCCGCACTCGGCTATTTCGTCATGCTCTACGGCATCCTGTACTTCTACAGCATCGACCTGCAGCAATACAAGCATTACTCGACTCTCGCGGCCGGGCTGACCTTCCTGCCCATGACGATCCTGATGGCGCTGCTCGGCCCGGTCGCCGGGCGGTTGTCCGCCCGGTTCTCCACCACACCGGTCATGGTGGCCGGGCTCCTGGTGGCCGCGGCGGGATCCTTGTCGCTGGCCCTGCTGCCATCGGACGGGTCGGTGCTCGACGTGGGATGGCGCTTCGCCCTTATCGGACTCGGGGCCGGCCTGATGAACTCGCCGATGAGCAACACCGCGGTCTCCAGCGCAGCCCCCCGTCACAGCGGCGCCGCCTCCGCCACCCACAACACGTTCCGGCAGATCGGCGGCACCCTGGGCGTCGCCGCACTGGGAACCATCGTGGCTGCCGGGCACCACGCGGCAGGAAGCGCCGCCGCGGCGTTCCCGACGGGGCTCAGCCACGCCATGGCGGCCGTCGCCGCCACCCTCGCCCTCTGCGCGGTCATCGTCGCAGTACTCGGCAAGAAGCAATCCCATGGCAGGCATCCCGCCCGCTGACGGGCGGCAGCGGGTGACGCGGGCACGTGGGCCTCGGCCAAGGTTAAGGAGAGCTGATGGAGAAGGCGGTCTTGCTGTCTCTTGTGGCCAGCCTCTGCACGGCCACATCCTCGGTATGCCAGCGCACCGGCGCCAGCAGGGATGTGGCCGAAGATCTTGACCTACGGCTGCTCTGGCGCCTGGCCCGGCGGCCGGCCTGGCTCCTCGGCCTGGCAAGCATGATTCTCGGCTTTGCCTTCCAGGTGAGCGCCCTGCACTTCGGGCCGCTGGCGCTGGTCCAGCCCATCCTGGCCCTGGAACTGCTCTTCGTTTTCGCCTACATGGCCTTCCCCGGCCGGTCGCGGGCCCCGGTCCGGCCGCGTGACTGGCTGGCTGTCGTAGCGATGTCGGCCGGGATCGGCTCCTTTCTCGGGGTTGCGTCGCCCTCGGGAGGACGACTGGATGCGCCAGCCTCCGTGTGGTGGCCGGTCAGCCTGGTCACGCTCGGGCTGGTGGTCCTGGCCCTGACCGTTGCATACGGGCCACCCCGCCGTCACGTCGCGTCCGGGCCTCGCAAGGCCGCGGTGCTCGGAGCGGCAACCGGCATCTCATGGGGCTTCGTAGCCGCGGTAATCAAGGAACTGAGCTCACGGCTCGGCGAGGGCATCAACGCCGTCACCACCAGCTGGCCGCTCTACGTGCTCATAGTCACCGGTGCGGCCACGCTGGTCCTGTCCTCCCACGCACTGGCGGCCGGGCCGCTGGCCGCGTCCCAGCCCGGATTCAGCATCCTCGATCCGCTATGGGCGAGCCTGCTCGGGCTGCTTCTTTTCGACGAGCATGTCCGCACCGGCGCCATAGACCTGTTCCTTGAGGCGCTGGCGCTGGCCGTCATCGTCGCCGGCGTCGCGGCCCTCAGCCACAGCCATCTAATTGCCGACGAGGACGGGCCGCCATCCGGCGGGACAGCCGGCTACCGGCCAAATGACCACCGTGAACGGGTCCGCCAGTGACGGGGCCGCCTACATAGCGGGTTCGCCGTTGTAGCAGGCAGGCTGAGGCCTGCGGAATCGCAGCTGCCAGGGCACCAGTGCTGATTCCGCCTGCACGGCCAGGTTCATCTTGGAGGCGCCGGCCTGCCGCTGCTCGAACCGGATCGGCACCTCGATGGCGGCATGGCCTGCCCGCAGCGCCAGCCATTTCGCCTCCACCTGGAAGCTGTACCCGGCGCTCGTGGTCTGGCCGATGACTGCCTCTCGAAGGACGTCAGCCCGCCACAGCGTGAAACCGGAGGTAACGTCGCGCAGCGGCAGGCCCAGGATCGTGGCCGCGTACCAGTTGGCCCAGGCGGACAGCACCCGCCGGCGGGCCGGCCAGCCCTCGCCCAGCGATCCGCCGCTGACGTACCTGCTGCCGACGACCAGCCCGCAGCCGGCGGACAGCGCGACACCGAGCAGCTGGGGGATCGTGGCTACGGGATGGCTGCCGTCGGAGTCCATCTGGAGCACGTAGGACGCGCCTTCGGCTACCGCCTCGGCCATCCCCGCCGCGTAGGCGCGGCCCAGGCCGTTCTTTTCCGGCCGGTGCATAACGCTCATCCGCGGGACGGTGCTGCAGGTGGCCGAGTTGACGAGGGCGGCGAGCTCCCTCGCCAGGTCACCCGTGCCGTCAGGGCTGTTGTCGTCCACGATCTTCAGGTGAAGCCTGGGCAGCGGAAGGCTGAGAACACGCTCGCAGGTGCCTGCCAGGGAGCCGATCTCGTTGTACGTGGGCATGACCACGGTCAGGGGCACGGCGGCCCACGGCCGCGGTAGTCCGGGGTGCCTGGTGGCGGCGGAGGCCAGTGGCATGGAGTTCCTCTCTGGTGGCGTTCCGGTCAACGGTGGTCAGGCGGTCCGGTTGCACGCGTACAGCGTGCCGGTGCTCGCTGCTGCGGTGCCGCCGCTGTAGTCCTCAGCCGGGACCTTCGCGCAGGCGCCGGCGACCCATGAGTCGATCTCGGTGGAGGTGGACTGCCCGCCGGCCCCGAGGCCGGCGGCGGTGCCGCTGCCGCTGATCAGGAAGAACCTGAGCTGTCCGGTGCGCACCAGGTTCTTGACCTGTCCGAGGGTGGGTTCGGGGACCGAGCCGCTGAACCCGCCCATGTCCATGACCTCTTGCCCGGTGGCCAGGATGTACGATCCCGCTTCCTCCCAGGAGCCCACGGCCATCAGGTAGCTCGCACCGTCGCGGTTCGCGCTGACGTAGTCGTAGATCCGCTGCTCAGCCGAGGTGAGAACCGTACTTGCCGTCATCCCGCCGATCCCGCCGCCAGCGCTCGTGCTGCCGGCAGGGAACCCGTCAGCACTGCGGCCGGCGCCGGCACCGGCGGGGCGGTAACCGCCCGCAGCCGCGCGGCCGCTGTCGGTCCCGGCGGCCTCGGCTGGTCCTGCACTGCCGCCCGGTGCTCCGCCGCCGGCCCCGCCGAACCCGCCGGCCGGGCCGGCGCTCGCGTTGAAGGAACTGCCGCCGTATGTGGTGTCGAGGACCGACGCCGCCCACGTGCCGGGCGCCGCGATCATGGCCGCCACGCCGCCTGCCAGGCCCACGGTGACGAACCTGGCCCGGGTATTGCGGGACAGCCGCGCCGCGGCCAGCACCACGACGGCGGCGATCCCGGCCGCCGCTGCCGTGTCCCGCGCCCAGGGCAGGAATCCGGGGTAGTAGTGCCACACGAACAGCGCCCAGGCCAGCTCCGCTGCCACCGCTCCTGGCAGCACCCAGGCACGCCAGCCGCCGGCCCGGAAGGCGCGCCAGAACATGACGGTCCCGGCTGCGGGCAGCGCGGCGAGCGCCGGCGCGAGGGATGACATGTAGGCGGTGTGCGGGATCGTGCTCATCTTGCTGAAGATCAGCCCGTAGCTCACCAGCCAGGCGCCCCACATCACGAACCCCGCGCGTGCCTGCCGGTATTGCTCCGCCCGGCGCGTCCAAGCCAGCCCGAAGACGAGCGCGAGCACCGCCAGCGGGTACAGCCAGCCGATCTCGGGGGCGTACTCACTGCCGAGCAGCTTGGTCCAGCCCGTGCCGAAGCTGCTGCCGCCCTGGCCGGCGCCGCCGGAGCCTGGAGCCGCGGCCGTGCCGGCGGCGCGCCCCTCGCCGGCTGTGCTGCCCGTGCTAGACGCACCGTTGCTGCTCGCGGTCCCCGCTGTGGACCCGCCTGGCGCACCGCCGGCGGAGGCTGTACCGCCCTTCGGGGCTGTCCCGGTGGGCGCTGCCCCGTCGGCCGCAGGCCTCCCGCTGGCCGTACCGGCCCCGGCGGTTCCCGGATTCGCCTCCGCCCCGGTCGCGCCCGTGCCGAGCTCGCCCGTGCCAACCTCGCCCGTGCCCGGCTGGCCTGTGGCCGGCTTGGTTGTGCCTGTCCCGCCGGTGGTGACGCCCGGCCCGGACGTGACCGCACCCTTGACGGTGATGCCGAACCGTTCGAGCCCGTTGTATCCGAACACCATGGCCACCGCGCTGTTGTCCGTCGACCCGTCGACGTAAGGCCGGTCGCTGGCCGGGGTGAACGTGTAGAGGGCGATCCACGACAAGGACACGGCCAGCATGACCACCCCCGCCACACCGAGCTGCCAGATCCGCCGCCGCAACGGCGTCGGCGCCCCGACCAGGTACCCGACGGCGAGCGCCGGCAGTACCATCCACGCCTGGAGCATCTTGGCCTGGAAACCCAGCCCTATCCACACCCCGGCTACGGCTAGCGACCGCAGCCGCGCCTCCATGACCGCCCGCTGGTAGGCGTCAGCGGCTAGGACCAGGCACATCGTGAGCGCCCCGTCCTCCATGCTGTGCCCGAACATCGACGCCGCGATCGGCGTCAGAGTGAATATCCCGGCAGCCAGCAACCCGGCCGGCACCCCAGCCCAGCGGCGTACCACCCGGTACATCACCAGGACGGACACGACGCCCTCGATGACCTGCGGCAGCGCCAGCGACCAGGCGGAGAAGCCGAAGATGCGCGCTGACAGCGCCTGCGGAAGGAACGATCCGGCCAGCTTGTCGATCGTGATCGTGGCCTTCGGGTCGAAGGCGCCGTAGAAGAACGCCTTCCAGCTTTCCGACATGCTCTTGACCGCGACCGAGTAGAACGGCGCGTACCCGGCCCGCGTGATGTTCCACCCGTACAGCGCCGCGGCCACGACGGCGATGCCGAGCAGGGCGGGGCGGGCCCAGCGCGGCTGGTCGCCGGGCGAGCGCCAGACCTGCCAGTTGGGGCGCGGCCTGGCATGAGAGTGGTAGCGATCCCTGTCCGCGGGCGGGCCAAGCGGGTCCGCGACGATCATGGGCACAGCAGGGCCTCCAGGAGCTGAGGGACGAGCCGGGGAAAGGCCATCGCGGCGCTGCGAGGCACGAGCCGGGCGAAATGGCACCGGCATATGAGCCTGTACGGTAAAGATCAGCGCCCGCTTAGAAGCCCATCCAACACGCCCCCGGGGAAACACCGTTTCTCAGAAATTCCTATGCCCGCTCGCTGCCCAGGTGGACAAAAAGCGTGTCAACAGCGATACAAACCGTGAACTCCCGGCAGCGATACGCCCGTGGCCGCAAGGTCCCTGTCAAGCCGTTGCCGGCAATCGTGCATACGTGTGCCGGGTGATAAACGTGCGTCGGCGGCAGGGTTGGTCGCCGGCTGCTTCAGTTGGTGCCGGCGAACAGGCGCCGGCCAGCCCAGCCTGCCGGCCAGCCCTCTTTCCCTGGGCATGACGAGATCCCCCGAGCCGGGGAACCCGGGGGATCTCGCGCCCCGGCTCGGCTGCGAGGGGGACCGGGGCTCATCCCGTGCGGGTCAGGGTATGGGGAGCGTGCCCCGCACGAGGTTCCGCAAGTATTCAGGACCCTGCTGGGACTCCGCTGGATAGCGTCTCTCCAGTTCCTTAGTCATGCGGCAGCAGTTATCGAATCCTCGCCACGCGCTCCGGTGCCGCGCCTGCCATTTCCCCGGGCCGGTAACGCCGCGGAGCGGCGATAAGTAGCTTGTTTTCATAGCGTTTTTTCCGAAAGTTCACAGCAATGCATCGGTAGCGTCGGCTCAAAACGAGTTACCTGCGGGGGTTGCCTTGCCTGAGCAAGCGGAGCCCGCGTGCACAATTTTTGGTGCGCGCCGGCGATGGATGTCTTCGGTCCGGTAACCGCTGGCGTCGCGGTCCGGCCCGGGGATTCAATGGGCTCATGCGTGCAGTGCGTGCTGGGAGCGCGGGCCGGTACCTCGCGAGGGACGCTGTCCGGTGATCTCGTCGGGACAGCTGATCGGGTTCACGCTCGCGTCGCTGGTCATCATCGTCATTCCTGGGCCAGGTGTGCTGTTCGTGGTGGGGCGCGCGCTGGCACACGGACGGCGGACCGCGGTCGCGACGGCAGCCGGGCACGGGGCGGGCAACTACCTGGTGGCCGCGTGCGTGGCGGTCGGGCTGGGCACGCTGCTGCAGCGTTCCGAGGAGGTGTTCACGGTCGTCAAGATCGCCGGGGCCCTCTATTTGATGTTCATCGGCGTCCAGGCGTTCCGGCACCGGCACTCGCTCGCCGCGGCGATGTCATCGGCCGCTGGCACTAGCGGCGGCTGGCGTGCGCTGCGGGACGGACTTGTCGTCGGCGTGACCAACCCGAAGACGTTCATCCTGTTCGGCGCTATCCTGCCGCAGTTCGTCAACCGCGGCGCGGGCGACGTTCCCGCGCAGATGCTGCTGCTCGCCGCTGTATCCGTCTGCATGGGGCTGGTCTGCGACAGTGCGTGGGGCCTGGCGGCCAGCGCGGTCCGCGCCTGGTTCGCCCGGTCGCCGCGCCGGTACGCGCTGGTCGGCGGGGCCGGCGGGCTGGCGATGATCGGCGTCGGTGTCACGGTCGCGCTTACCGGGAAGAGCAGGTTAAGACCTGGCGCGCGGCGACCGTGTCCCCGCAGACCGCGCTGCCTTGCCCTGTCCGTACGCGGGTCACGGGCAGATGTACTGATGGCCGGTGGACTGATTGGGGTTGTCGTTGGCGTTGGAGGAGCTGAGAGTGACCCATTTGTCGGACCCCGGGAGCTCGATCTCAGTAGCGCCGCTGCCCAGGGCCAGATTCCAGGCATCAGTGGCCGAGCCGCCGTTCGACGAGCAGTCGGACATCGTGATGCCCGAGTAAGAGTAACTGCCTGTCTTGACGTAGTTGCGGCCAGTAGCGCAGCTTCCGTAGCTGTGCCCGCACTGATAGGAACCGGTCGAGGCCACGACGCCGTCGAGTGCGTTGGAGAGTTCCCCCTTCGCTATCACGTCGGCGCACTGCACGTCGACTGCGGCGGTCGTCTGGCAGTAGAGCTCAAGTTGCCCTTGGATCGCGTAACCCCCGGAGCCGGAGGAGGTGATGATGTCCGCGCAGACGACGCCCTCCACCGTCTCGCCGATATTGGAGTCGGCGGCGCTGCCGATGACGGTGCAAGCATGAGCCTGCTGGCCGGTGCTCGCGTACAGGATCGGAAACCCGTCCGCATCGGTCACCGTCGTGCTCGACGGGGACGGGGCGCTTGATGAGGATGGTGTCGACGGAGACGGGGTGGACCAGGACCCGGTGGACCCCGGTGCGGCCGACGCCCCGGCCTGGGCGCTCGTCGTGTCGTCCGCCGGTGGACTGCTGCCCTGCGGTGCGACTGCGCTCTTGGTGCCGGAGGCGGGGGAACTGGCCGAGCGTGAAGACTGGCCCGCCCGCACCGCGGCGCCTGACGCCGACTGGCTGCCTGTCTCTTCAGAGCGAGCCAGCTGGTCCTGCTGTGCTGAGGCACCCGGCCGGAACGGGTCGAGCGTGATCGCCCCGACGGTGAGCAGCGCGACCACGGCTACCGAAGCAGCGGCGATGATCACGGCCCGCCTGCGGCGCGAGGGGGTGGCGCGGAGCTGCGCGGAGCGCTGCGTCGCGGCGGCGAGCGGCAGCCGTTCGGCAGTGCGGTCCGGCGCCGCGGCCAGCGAGGGCCGTCCCACGGTGTCGGGCAACTCCCGGGCGGCCTGCACCGTATCCGGCCGCATCTGCGGTCCCTGCGCCCACTCGGGGAACTGAGGCGCGGCTGCCGGGCCGGCCGGGACGGCCGCGAACGC
>Ga0335073_10014990_pt1 | contig 10846 bp, 7 predicted proteins | sample Lox_Sample_22_FD_207093 | JGI IMG/M metagenome (GOLD analysis project Ga0335073, IMG submission 207093) | Soil microbial communities from Loxahatchee National Wildlife Refuge, Florida, United States - Lox_Sample_2.2 | ecosystem: Environmental > Terrestrial > Soil > Wetlands | place: USA: Florida... | reverse complement strand
CGTCGCGCAGTGCGGCGGGGTCGCCGCGGCCCAGCGCGAGCAGCAGGGCCTGGAGCGCATACCGTTGCTGGGCGTCCAGGCGGCCCACCGAGCCGAAGTCCAGCAGGGCCAGGCGCCCGTCGGTGAGCAGCAAGATATTGCCCGGATGCGGATCGGCGTGAAATACGCCGCCCTCGGTGATCTGGTACACCATGCTGCGCAGCAGCACCCGGGCCAGCTCGGCGCGGTCCAGCCCGTGGCTCTCGATCACCTGGTCCGCCGCGCGCAGGCTGACCCCGTCCAGCCATTGGATGACGAGCACCTGCTCGGTGGATAGCTGCTCATGCAAGGCGGGCAGCACCACCATGATGTCGTTCGAGGCGGCCCGCTGCTGGCCGGCCCAGGTGGCCGCTACCGCCGTCATATTGCGGGCCTCCACCCGGAAATCGAGTTCTTCCCGCATGGAGGCAGCGAACCCGCGAACTACGTCGGCCGTGCCGACCGCGCGTGCCCACCGGGCGCGATCTTCAAGCCTGACCGCCAGCCGAAGCAGGATGTCCAGGTCCTGTTCGACGGTGGCACGGATCTCTGGCCGCTGGACCTTCACCGCCACTTCGGGGCCCAGGCCTTCGCCGTCACGCAGCCGGGCCCTGTGAACCTGGGCAATCGATGCGGCGGCGGCCGGCTCGGGCTGAAGCTCGGCGAAGACCTCCTCTGCTGGCGCCCCCAGTGACTGGGCAATTACCCTTTCGACCTGTTCCCAGGGGGCCGGCTCGGCCCGGTCCTGAAGTTGGGCGAGCTCAGAAATAAATTCCTCCGGGAGCAGATCGCGGCGCGTGGAAAGCATCTGCCCCAACTTGGTGAAGGTCACTCCGCCTTCCTCCAGGGCACGGCGAAGCGACAGCGCGAGCGCCGCCCGCCCGCCACTGGCGTCCCCGTTGCGCAGTCTCCGCCCGCGCAGGTAAGGGGCCAGACCATGCCGTACCGCGATCCGGCTTATCTGCCAATAGCGCCGGGAGCGCGCAGTCGCCTGCCGTGTGCCGCGGATTATTTCCAGCGGCTGCGGCAGCATCCCGCTCGGTACTAGTGCCTCGGCCGCAACGATGAAAACCATCGCGACGATCAGCGGAACGCCGATCGCCACGCCGACAAACGCGACCGGATGTCCCGGCTGCGCCGCCTGCAACGATCTGCCTACAAAATAGGCAGCCAGAAAGCCGAGAAGACCGGCGATCAGCGCCCGCACCGCCCCCACCGGCAACCCCAGCAGCCGTCGCGCTGCCCACGCCACGCCCGCTACGATCGCCGTGCTGGTGGTCAGCACCACCAGCGCAAAAGCAATCGTGGTCACCGGCGACGATTGCGCTCCCAGCATCTCTTCCCTTCCGGGGGCAGCCGCACGAGAACGAGGGGAGTAGCTCTTGATCAACGATGAGGCCAGCGATTCGCACGTGCATCACCCTGCGCGGGGGATGGACGATACGGCCCCGGGTTCCGGCGCCGCGCACCGGCTCGAGCCCGACCCTTCTTAATCTCCTTGCCTAGTTCCCGGACCCGCGGAACAGACGCGGGCGGCGGCACGGGCTGGCCGGGTTGCTTGCTGGTCTCGGATGGCGGCTACCGCCTGCTGCTGAGTGAGCCGGGAGCCGGCGGAGAACGCCTGATCGAACCCGGCTGCGCCCAGCCTCTGGCGGACCCGGGTCACCAGATCGGCCTCCACCCGGCGCAGAAGCGGCCAGGCTGACAAACCGAGCCGCCGGCGCAGGCCCTCGGCCGCGCCTGCCAGCCGGGCCGCCCGGTCCGGGTGGCCCTCCGCGAACGCCAGCCAGGCGTACCCGGACAGGCACAAGGTCACGAACGGGGTGCTGCGGGCCGCCAGGCTCAGGTCCAGCGCCTCCGCCAGCAGTGCCCGGGCCTCATCGAGGCTTCCCCGCAGCACAGCCAGGATCCCCATTTGCACCTGGGAGCCCGCGGCGAAATAGTCGCTATCGGCCCGCTCCGCTAGGTCGCGCGCCTCGCGCAGGTGGCTCAGGGCACTGTCATAGCGGCCCAGTGCCGTCTCCAGGGAGCCGACGGTGAACGCGGCGTTCGCCGTGTAGAAGGGCTCATCCTGGCCGCGGAACTCCTCTAGCGAGACCGCCGCCTCCCGCAGTGCCCCGTCCAAGTCGCCGGAGACCGGGAAGGTCCACGCCAGGGCCAGCTGTGATACCGCGTGCAGGAAGGGGTCGGAGATTCCGGCCAGCAGCGGCGCCAGGCGCTGGCGGGCCGCCAGCGCCGCGGCGTCGTCCCCGATGTCAGCGGCGGTCACCGCCGCCGCCCACGCCAGCTCGGCCCGGGCTTGCGGGTCCAGCGTGCCGGCGGCGGGCAGCAGCTGCTCCACCCAGGACCGGGCCTCGCGCTGGAGGTCCTGCTGCGACCAGAACAGCCACAAGACCCGGAACAAGTGCGGCAGCGGCGTGGGGTCATGGGCCAGGTACCAGCGCACTGCGGCGGCCAGGTTGCCCGCCTCGGCGCCCAGCTGCTCCATCCACTCACCGCGGTCAGCGCGGCGCAACGGCCGGTCCGCCTGCTCGGCCAGGACTCGGTAGTAGTTCGCGTGCCGCCGCCCGACCTGGTCGGCGTCGGGCCGGGCCGCCAGCCGCTCGGCCGCGAACTCGCGGACCGTCTCCAGCATCCGCGACCGGGTACCGATCTCGGTGCTGTCGAGGTAGACGAGGCTGTGCCGGGCCAGCGCCTCTGTCAGCTCCAGCGCCGTGTCCTCATCCACGCCCGCCACCTCGGCCACGGCCTGGATGGTCCAGCCGTCGGCGAACACCGCCGCGACCTCCATCAGCGACCGCTCGGCGTCGGTCAGCAGGCCCACGCTCCACGCCACGGTGGCCCGCAAGGTGCGCTGCCGTTCGGGCAGGTCCACCGCGCCGGCCCCGAGCGCATCCAGGGAGGCCGCCAGGCGGTCCAGCAGTGCGGCTGGGTCCAGCAGCCGGATGCGGGCGGCGGCCAGCTCGATGGCCAGCGGCAGGCCCTCCAGCCGCCGGCAGATCTCGGCTACCGCCGCCGCGTTGCCCCCGGTCAGGGCAAAGCCGGGCCGCACCGCGCGGGCCCGGTCCGCGAACAGCGCCACCGCTGGCCAGGACGCCAGTTCCTCCAGCGGCACCGCGGAGGGATCAGCTGGCAGCGACAGGGGCGGTACTGGGTACTCCCGCTCGGCACGCAGCCCCAGCACCGTGCGGCTGGTGGCCAAGATGGCCACCTGCGGGCAGCGGGCCAGCAGCTCCCCCAGGTCACGGGCGACATCGATCACCTGCTCCAGGTTGTCCAGGATCAGTAGCCAGGCAGCGTCGCCGAACGTCTCGGCCAGCGCCTCCAGCGGCGAGCCCGTCCGGGCCAGGTCGGCGCCCGCCATCCGGCCGATGGCGGCCAGTACCAGCCCGGGGTCGGTGACCGCCTCCAGCGGCACGAACACGGTGCCCGCGCCGAAGTCACCTGCCAGCCGCTCGCCCACCGCCACCGCGAGCCGGGTCTTGCCGACCCCGCCTGGCCCGGTCAGCGTCACCAGCCGCACCCCAGGACGCTTTACCAGCCCGGCCACCTCCTCGATGGCCTCCTCCCGGCCCAGCAGCGACGTTGTGCTCACCGGTAGCCGCCCCAGGCCTCGGGCGTCCGCCCGCGACGCAGCTGCAGCGCGGCCGGCCCCGGCGGAGAACCGCTCGCTCAGCAGCACCGCCAGATCATCACGCACGGCCCGGCCCAGCTCAACGGGGGTGCGGAAGTGGCGGTAGGACGCCGAGGAGTCCTCCTCGATGCGGGCCAGCAGATCAGCCAGCCGGGGCTCGCGATCCGGTGCCGGCCCCTTAACGTACAGCAGCCGCGGCAGCCCGCCCGACAGGTCGAACTCCTCTTCCAGCCCCGAGACCTGCGCGCCGGGAACGAGCTGCCCGTACCGCTGCCAGTACAAGCCGATGAACACGTCACTGTGCGCCAGGTAGGACCGGTACACCTCGGCCGGCGGGTACGGCCGGGCCCCTATCTCGAACATCACCGGGGTCAGCCGGAGTGCCGAAACGGCACGCGACACCGCCCGCCGTTCCTCGGCCAGCTCACCCAGCGTGGAACTCACGAACACCCGAAGACGCCGGTCCGGCGTCCGGATGTGCAGCTCATCCCGCGGCCCCTGGCTCATCGGCCTACCTCCGATCAGGCCCCACCTGGGCAAGTCCGCGCCGGTGTCGGTCAGGTCAGCGTTCCCGCGGAACGCGAGGGCGAGAACGGTTACGAGGTCGGCTCGTAGTTCGCAAAAACCACCTTGAACGGGAACCGCGCCTGCCACCGGCGGATGAACTCGCGCAGCGCCGACAGCGCGGACGCGGCGGCGACGGCATCCAGGTCGGCGAAGTCGATTTGCGCCACGTCGGTCGCGGTGAAGACCGGGGCGTGATCGCCGCCGGGCAGCGGCTGGTGCGCCCAGTGCTGGAACTTGCTGGCCTTGCCTTCGCCCAGCATCATCCCGCCGAGCTCGTCGAAGTACTGCTTACGGTCCTGCTCTGTCATCGCAGGCGGGAACGAGTAAATCAGGGTGTGCGTAATCATGACTTTCAGGCAACCAGCACCGGACCCCGGGTGTCCAAGACCTGTTCAGCCTCGGTCAATAACCTCCGGCTATCGCCCAAGGCAGCCACCTGCGCGGGCTACGCTGGCGGCCCGGCGCTGGCCAGCGTGACGCGCGGCCGGACGCCAGCGCCTACCGCGGCGACGGCGCGCCGGGCGAACGCCTCGGCCACAGCGGAGTCGCTGGCGCCGGCCCAGGCCAGGACCAGGCTGCTTGGCGGGGCGTCGGTGACCGGGATGCGGACCAGATCGGGGTTAGCCGGCCCGAGCGCCGACGGTGGCAGCAGCGCGATCGCCCGCCCGAGCACGATGAGGTGCGTGAGCTGGCTCATATCGGTTACCTCCGGGCCGTCGCCGGGCTGGTCGAGGCCCTGCCACCGGGGCATGACCTCGCCGTCCAGATCAGCCAGCCGCAGCTTGCGCCGCCGGGCCAGCCGGTGCCCGCGGGGCAGCACGGCGACCCGTTCCTCGGTCAGCAGCGTGACGTGACACAGCCCGGTGAGGTCGTCCAGCGGCGTATACAGCAGGGCGATGTCGGCCCGCCCGTCGCGCAGGAACTCGACCCGGTTGCTGACGCTGCCGAACAGCACGTCGACCTCGTGCGCCCCCGGTTCCCGCGCGTAGGCGGCCAGAATGTCAGGCAGCAGGTTCGCGTCGCCGCCGGGCTTCATCACCAGCCGCAGCCGTGCGTCCGGGCGCCCGGCCTGCTGCGCCCGGTATGCGGCCAGGCGCACCGCGCCGAGCACCTCGCGTCCATGCGACAGCAGGGCCTCGCCCGCCGCGGTCAGCGAGACGCTCTTGCTGTCCCGGTCCAGCAGCCGCACTCCCAGCCGTGACTCGAGTCGGCCGATCGCCTTCGACAGCGCAGGCTGAGCAATATGCAGGCGCTCCGCGGCCCGGTGGAAATGCAGTTCCTCCGCCACGGTCACGAAGTACTCGATCTCCCGCGTCTCAAGCTCAGCCACGCCATCAAGGCTATGTGCCTCGCCATAGCCCGCCAGTAGAGAGTCATGGCGCCAGTCACGCCCTCGCGCCGGCGACGGACCCGGCAGCGCTCAGAGCCCCGTCATCCTTCCAGGAGCCCCAGCTCACGGGCTCGCGCGACCGCGGGATGGCGTGCACCGACTCCTAGCTTGCGATAGATCGAGACGGCCTGTGACTTGATGGTGTGGCGGGACAGGAAAAGTTCCTCGCCGATCTGCGGAAACGACAGGTGCGTAGCAAGCAGCGGCAGCAGGCGCAGCTCAGCGGCGGTCAGCGTAGACACGCCGGGCGCGTCCGAGTCGCGCTCCCTGGCGAGCTGACCCCGCAGCGAACTCGCCTGATCGTCCAGAATCCCGAGTCCGGGCCGCCGCCTTAGCAGCTCGTCGATCTCGCGCAGCAGCGTCCTGGCTCCGGCCGGGTCGGCCAGCGCCAGGTGGGCGCGGGCGAGCTCTATCCGCGCCTGCACGGCGAGGTAGGGCAGTGCGTAGGTGAGCATCGGCCGCGAGCGCTGCGCGATGACCAGTTCCTTGCGCGCCGCCTGGCGGTCTTCCCGGTGCAGGGCTATCCGGGCGTGCATAGCGCAGATCAGCGGCGCCGCGATGCTCTCTTCGATCCCGATGCGCTGCAGGACGGCCCGTGCCTGGCTGGCCAGGGTTTCTGCGCTGTCCCATTCGCCGCGAGTGATCGCGACTAGCGACCGCTCGGACAACGCGACCGCGAAATCTTCGGGCGCAGCGGATCCTTCTTCCACGCCGAGCACGTCCTGGAAGGCCTCATCGCCTCCGTCGACATCACCGGAAAGGACTCGTGCGATCCCCTGGAGCAGCGTCGGTGTCGGGATTACGACGCCGATCGCCGCGAACAGGCGCGCCGCCTCGCCCGCGTCCACGTCCATCTGTTCAACCCCGCGCCTGCAGAGCATCGCGCGCATCAGGGCGACCCACGCCCCGGCCAGGGGATCCTCGGGCCGGAAGTCTCTCCCCTGCCAGCGCTCGGCCACATCCGACCACCGTGCGGCGTCGGCCGGATGGCCGGTCAGCGCGGACAGGACCGCGGCCAGGGCCACGACGACCGGATGCTCTTCGATCCCTCCTCGGTCCTCCAGCCACCGGAACCACTGCTGCAGGGTGGTGACCCGACCTTGCCGGTATGTAGGCACCGCCAGAGCAGCGGCCAGGCGGGCGGCCGTATCGACGTCTTCGGCGGCGATCGAATATTCCAGGGCTTCCTCAGGCAAGTCATTGGCCAGGCACCAGGCGGCGGCGCGGCGCCGCAGGACCGGGATCAGTTCGGGCTCCCCGCGTGTCAGCTCAGCCAGCAGCATGTCACGGAACAGGTGATGGTAGCGGTACCACTCGCCGCGGCGATCCAGAGGTACCAGCAGCAAATTCGACTGCGCCAAGTCCGCTAGCGTCGCGGCGGACCCGGGCAGCTCGAGTACCGCCTCGCACAGTGGCCCACGCATGCGTTCCAGCACCGAGGTGCGGGTCAGGAATGTCCGTTTCTCGCGGGAAAGCCGCGCCAGGAACTCCGATTCCACGTACTCGTTGATGAACGGGTCCTGCCCGCCCAGGAAAGACACCGCCCGCGGCAGGGTGCCGCCTTCCTTGAGGTACAGCGCCGCGAGGTACAGTCCGGCCGCCCACCCTTCGGTCCGCCTGTACAACTCGGCCACGACGTCCTCGCTCAGGGCCGGGTCCGTGTTGCGCAGCAGCGACACCGCTTCCGCGTCAGTGAGCGCCAGGTCGCTTGCGCCGATCTCTAGCAGCCTGCCTTCGACGCGCAGCCGCGCGATCCGCAGCGGCGGCTGCTCCCGTCCGGCCAGAACCAGGTGCGATCCGTCCGGGATGTGATCGGCCAGCACCGGCAGCGCCGCCCGGCATTCGGAGTTTCGCAGGATGTGCACGTCATCCAGGACCAAGACCACCGGCGAGGTCATCGCCGCGAACGCAGAGCCGAGCTGGGGCACGACCGACCCAGGTACCGAACTGCCCGGAGAGGAGAGCGCGTCAAATATGCGCTCGCTGATCGGCTCCACCGCATTGAGCGCCTCGGCGACGTAGGCAAGCAGGACTTTCGGGTCGTTGTCCTTCTCGTCGACTGACACCCATGCGAAGGCCTGCCCGTTGCGCTCAGCCCACTGCGACAGCAGCGTCGTCTTCCCATAGCCCGCCGGCGCGACCACGGACACGATTGGGCGGACATCGTTACTGGCCAGCCGCTCCATCAGTCCCGAGCGCACAACAGTGCCGCGCCGGGTCAACGGCGTGCGGAGCTTCGACGCCAGCAGGTCGAGCGCAGGCGTCCTCGCGCGACGCCGTCGGTCAAGGTCACGAACGGCGTATTCACTCATCCCTCGACGCTGCCCCCCCGCAGTTCTCTGGTAGCGATAGTAAGCAGCGCTCTAGGCTGCGGACAAGATCGCAAAACCGCAAGTCACAGCATCGGTGTCCGGGAGAGAGACGCCACCACCCGTTCCGGGTGAAAGAGAGAATTTTCCGAACGTAACGTGGCGTCTGTGTACCGCCCGCATTGGCGCGAGCTTCTAGTCCTCCCGCTGGTAGTTGTTCTCGAACTCGTCTAGGACGACATGAGCCACTCCATCGCGAGCTTGGACCACCAGGTCCTGATCCGGGGTGCGGACTCGGTAGGTCCAGCCGTCCGGCATCTGCAGCCGCTCGCTAAGGTTTGGCAGCTGGCTGGCCAGGTTCGGGTCCTTGATCAGCGAGGCGCTCTGCATCGCGTACACACTTCCGTCTCGGTGTAGGCCGGCCGCGTGCCGGCGAACATGCGCACGTCGGGAATGCGCACCTTCGCAACCAGCTGCATCGGGATGCCGCCCACGGACGTAACCCGGCCGGCGTCGAGGACCTCGGCACTGGCCTCGTCCATCTGCGCCCGCCGCGGACCATTCAGCCAGATTCCGTCACCGCCGAACTCCGCCTTGAGCGCCTCGGCATCCAAAGCGCGGAACTGCTCGTCGGACACGGGGCCGGGCAGGCTGAGGGTGTTGTAGCAGATGCCCACGGCTCCAGGGCCATTGGTGTCCCTCTTGATGATCACGACCTCGGCATGCGGCTTACCGCGCAAGTCCTGTAGGTGCATGGATACGTTCTCCGGCGTCCTGGACGCTGTCATCTCCTGCCTCCTCCGATGGCTGGGAGCGGGTAACTACCGCCCGGCCTGATGCTGGTCCCTGGCCCTCGGCGACGCATCGCACCAACGGTATGAAGCCGTTCAGGTAGTCCCCCGCAGGGCGGTGATCGGCGTGGCCGTGTCGCGGCGACGCTGTCCTACGAGCGCGCGTACTCGCTGGTGTTCGCCTTAGCCCTTGAGGTAGGCGAGGCTTTCGGCGAGCTGGCCATTTCGGATCCGGACAACATCCACGCCACGCACGTGCCCGTCCCCCCAGTCGTAGCGCCAGCGCACCGCGGCCATCCTCCCAGCCACCGCCGGGAGCCTAAGGTGATGGCATACATTCAGGCGCAGGGAGGGGCACATGGATATCCCCGCGATGTTCGGCCGCGCCGTCGCGGAGTTTGATGCCCGTGTCCGGCAGATCGGCGACAACCAGTGGCAGGCCGCGACTCCTGACGAGCACTGGTGCGTCCGTGACCTAGTGAACCACCTGACCGGTGAGGATCTGTGGGCGCCGCCACTGCTGGCCGGATCCACGATCGCCGAAGTGGGTGACCGCTTCGAGGGCGACGTCCTCGGCTCCGACCCCAAGGCCGCCTGGACAGCGGCCTCTGCTGAGGCGGTGCACGCCGTCGAAGCCGACGGCGCGATGGACCGGATCGTCCACCTGTCGTTCGGCGACTTCCCCGGCGCCGAGTACACCCGGCAGCTGTTCGCCGACCACCTGATCCATGCGTGGGACCTGGCCCGGGCGATCGGTGCGGACGAGCACCTGGACGAAGAGCTCGTCACGTCCTGCGCGACCTGGTTCGACGCCACGGAGGAGGCTTACCGTAATGCGGGCGTGATTGCCGCGCGGCCGCCGGTGCCCGGTGACGCGGACGCCCAGACCCTGCTGCTTGCCCGTTTCGGCCGGCGCGCCTGACGACCTCAGGGGCCTACCGCGCCGGGTAGCGTTCGCGGCGGACGGTTGGCCGCCGGCCCTTGATGCTGGTCTGCCGGAGCGCCGCGACCACGTCGTCGGCGGCCGACTCCGGGACCTCGACGAGCGAGAATCGGTCGGCGATCTCGATCGCTCCGATGTCCTTGCCGGAGAGGCGCGACTCGCCGGTGATCGCACCGACAAGATCCTGCGGCCGGATGCCGGCGACGCGACCGATTCCCACGAAGAGGCGCGTCGTGCCCGCAGTTGCCGGGCGGCCCCGCCGCTGGTCGCGTCTGGCAGCCTTGCGGGGGCCGCGGCGGTCATCCGCCGGGCGCAATTCGGCCTCAGGGAGTTCTTCCTCGTCGACGGTCCCGCTCGTCTCATGCGCCAGTTTGACTGCGGCGAGCGCCACGTCGAAAAGGTCGAACTCTTCAGCAAGCGGCTCAACGACAGCCCGGAAGGTCTCGAGGTCGTCCTCCAGCAGGCTCTCCCTGAGGGCACCCCGCGTCAGCTCCAAGCGCCTGGCGCGCAGGTCGGCGACGGTCGGCAGCTTCTCGGCCGCGATCCGCTGTCCGGTGGCCCGTTCGAAGGTCTTGAGCATCCTGTGCTCGCGCGGCTCGACCAGGGTGATGGCCGCTCCTTCGCGGCCGGCGCGGCCGACGCGCCCGATGCGGTGCACGTACAACTCCGGCGCGCTGGGCACGTCGTAGTTCACCACATGGGTGAGCTGATCGATGTCGAGGCCGCGTGCGGCCACGTCGGTAGCCACCAGCAGATCGATGCTCCCGCCGCGCAGCCGGCTCATCACCCGGTCGCGCTGTTGCTGGTCCATTCCGCCGTGGAGGGCCTCGGCCCGGTAGCCTCGGCCGTTCAGCGTCTCGGTAAGCCGGTCCACCTCATCCCGGGTACGGCAGAAGACGACCGCTGCCGCCGGTGCCTCTAGGTCGAGCACCCGTCCGAGAGCGGCGGGCTTATGCCCGCGCGGCACGACGTAGGCACTCTGCCGCACCAGCAAGCCATCGGCCGGCGCCTCGCGGCCAAGTTCGACGCGCACCGGGTCCCGCAGGTGCCGGCGCACCATACCGTTGATGCGCGGGGGCATTGTCGCCGAGAACAGCGCGGTCTGCCGATTCTCCGGGGTGTTGCCGAGGATCGCCTCAATGTCCTCGGCGAAGCCCATGTCAAGCATCTCGTCCGCTTCGTCGAGGACAACGA
>Ga0335073_10014989_pt1 | contig 10846 bp, 9 predicted proteins | sample Lox_Sample_22_FD_207093 | JGI IMG/M metagenome (GOLD analysis project Ga0335073, IMG submission 207093) | Soil microbial communities from Loxahatchee National Wildlife Refuge, Florida, United States - Lox_Sample_2.2 | ecosystem: Environmental > Terrestrial > Soil > Wetlands | place: USA: Florida... | reverse complement strand
AGGTCGGTCGGCTTGTCCAGGATGGCGGACAGAATCTGCATTGGGGTGAGCATCGAAGAGCTCCAATGTCTCTGCAGGCTGCGATCGTCGGCTTCCAGCTATCGCCAGCAGGCTACACCGGGCGGTGAGCTCGCTGTAGATGCCAGAACCTGAAATGACCTTCCCGCAAATGGAATAACGACGTGATCGCCGCGACTTCACCGTCCGGCGCATCCGCCGGCTCCCCTTTGATGACCCTACCCTGACGCTGGAACGCGAGAACGGGCTGCCTTGCACGGACGTCTACGCGATCGATTCCTCTCCGCGCAGCGTGCTGCGATCCATGAGGCGCTTGCTGTTGAGGTCATAAGGCGCTGCCTTGTGCATCGTGCCCGTGTTGTCGAACAGCAGGAAATCGCCGACCGCCCATTTGTGGCGATAGACATATTGCGGCTGCGTCGCGAATTCCTGCAGCCGGCAGAGCAATGCCCGGCCTTCTTCGAAACCCATGCCCTCGATGTAGTAGGCGGTGGCGCCGATCAGCAGCGACTTGTGCCCGGAACGGTGGTGCCAGACCAGCGGATGGAATCGCGACGTGTGGGTTTGCCAGCGCATCAGCTGGGCGTAGGTCGGATCGGGATTGATCATGCGCTGCGTGCTTTCGAGGCAGTGACGGGCGCGAAGTTTGCCGAGCAGCCGCTTGTCCTCCTCCGGCAGATCGGCGTAGGCGGCGTAGGTGTTGGCGATCATGGTATCGCCGGTGCCCTCGTCGGCCAAAATCCGGCAATTGAGCATGGTCGCCTTGGCCGGGACGTCGTCATTGGCGCCGTCGATATGCCAGTAGAAGGCGCCGCGCGTGTAGTCCGCCACGGGGTTGATCTCCGGATCCATGGAGATCTTCTGCACTTCCTTGCCGCCCACCAGGAAGATCTCACCGATGGTGGCGGCGAAGGCAAGCTGCTCCTCGATGCTCAGATGCATCTGCGGAAAGACCAGGGCGCTGCGCTCCGGAAGCAGCCGCCTGATCTCTGCGGCATGGGTACCGTCGACCATCTCTTGCTTGGTGGTCCGGATGATGGAGCCGACACGGGGAGACGCATTGAGTACTTCGAACATGTTGGAACCTACGTCAAAATCAGGCGGCAGACACCGGCTATCCACGTTCTCGTCGAGGAGATGGTGCCCCAGACAGGCGCCGATTCCAATACGCCGGGGCGGCGGCGGCAAGTGCGGATGCCCTCTCTCCGAGATGGCCTCAAACTTACAACGCCTCGAGCCACTCAAGCCCACTAACGGCCGCGTTTGGCGCTGCCGTGGACGGCCGCGACGAAGGCCCATACGAGGAATAGCGGAATCAGCAACGGCAGCATGAATGGAAACGCGAAGAGCGCCGCGACGAAGCCGATGACCACCAATGCAGCCAGTATGATCAAACCGGCCCCGGCAAACAGGAAGACGAGCAGAATCGCGGTACAGAAGAGCGATACGATCGCCACCAGCATACCCCATCCTTCCACCGCAAGACCTGCAGGTCCCGCGAGCCGCCGACCGTTCACGATGATGGCGATGTTGCTGGATTGAACCAGCACCCACACCATCACACCGAGCAGGGCGATGACCAGCACTGTCGCGAATTTCTTCATCGGCCTGTGCCTCTATTCCGATCGTCCGCACTCACATGGCGCCGGCGCCATCGGGCGCCGCCACGCGTACGCGGCACCATCGCCCGAGCGCATCGCCCGTTGGCGTTACGCAAAGCAAGCCCGGTTTGGGCTTCATGACTGCCATTTGCCTGCCGATCTGTCCGCACACATCGCTTGATCGGCATACCGTAACGCGTTACATTGTAACGCGTTACACTGTGGAGGGAAAGCCATGGCACAGACTGCCGAGCGAATGAAGGCGATGCGCGAGCGACGCCGTGCCCGTGGCTTGCGCGAATTGCGGTTGGTCGTACCGGATGCACGCTCGAAGGCGGTCCGCAAGCGCATCGCCAAACAGGTCGCGGGTTTGGATCCGTCGCTCGAGTCGGCGACGATGCGATGGATGGAGTCGGTTTCCGAATTTGATGCTCAATGAAGCGAGGCGATGTAGTAACAGTTGCGGCGAGCGGCGGCTATGGTAAGCCGCGCCCGGCGGTGATTGTGCAGACGGATGCATTCCCAGCCGGCCATGCGTCTGTGGTGATCTGCCAGATGACCTCTGACTGCAGCGATGCGCCCGACTTCCGCGTCACGATCGATCCGACTGCGAAAAACGGGTTGCGAGTGAGATCGCAGGTTATGGCCGATAAGCCTGTCACCGTTCGGCGGGAGCGAATCGGACGACGGGTCGGCCATCTCGACGACAGGGACATCTCGCGGCTGAATATCGCCTTGGCATTCGTCATGGGTTTGGCGGACTAGGCAAAGCCCCGCGGCACCCGATTTGCTCCACTGGTCGCGAACGGTGACAGCGACAAAAGCATTAACATTTCTCTGGGTCGATGCACGTCGAGCCGGTGGCCATTGCCGGAGTAGCTGGGATGCCATTCGTGCTATTGGCAATTTGTTCGATGATCGTGAGCCGGAAATCCAAGTCGGCCGATCACCAGGACACTCGTAACGAGCGAAGTGACCAACCCTTGTCACTTGCCGCCCAACTGTATACGGAGCAGCAACTTCTCGGTGTTACCGAAGGCATCTAGGGCGCGGAATCGACGCTCAATCTGCCCGCCGTTGGCGAGAATGACACGCTGGGATGCAACGTTGTCGGGATCTGTGGCCAGGTCGACGTGAGCCAGCCCGCGCGCTCTCGCCATGGGTAGCATCAGCCGTAGTGCTTGAGTTGCATACCCACGCCTTCGCTTCCAGGGGACAACCGAGTACCCGATGTGACCCAGACAATATGCAGGTAAATCGGTCGTCCCCGCCTGCCAGCGGAGTTCGATGGAACCGCAAAACTCGCCGTCCCACATCCACAGCCGAAATCCAGGTAGACGCGGTACCGTAGACCCGTCCGGCAAGGATATCGGCGATCCCCTCGCCTCTGGGTCAGTTAGGCTCTCGACGAAATCGATAGGACTGCAAGCAATTCTTTCCAACTCCTCCTCGGCAGCAGCCAAGCGCAAATTGTCATGCGCCCAGCCGCGCCGCAGGGCATCCGAATAACTCGGTAGGTAGCGCAACGCCGGGCTGACCAGCTCCATACTTGTAATCTTAACCACGATCGACGGCGGTAGCTGCCCTGCTGCCCCGGAAGCAATCAGTCGCGACTTCCGGTTTGGGTCGTGATTTGCCGGATGCCGGCGTATTCCGGAGTTTGGACCGTGAACTGGCGCTGTCGGCCAATAGCAGTCAGTGACGGTCTGCAACCCGCCGCCATTGACCTGCAATTCGCAATATGATCCTTGAGCTCGTTATCATTGTCGCCCGCCTGAGGTACTCTGGCCGGAGGCGCCATTGCACCGGGAAAGACTAGGTACAGCTATCCTGCTGGCGTTCATTGCGGCGCGCGGGATGACGCTGGAACATCAGCCGGCGAATGGCGAGAAGCTGGGCGAAGTTCACTTCGCCACGTCGTGCAATGAGCCGGCGCAACGCGATTTTGATCGCGCGGTCGCCTTGCTTCATTCTTTTCAGTTCGACCGTGCCATCGACGGATTCCATGCGGTCTTGCGCAAAGACCCTGCGTGCGGGATCGCGTATTGGGGAGTCGCACTGAGCGATTGGGGCAATCCATTCGCCCCGGGGCAAAAAGACGTGGGCCAGTTGCAACTCGGGCAGCAGAGCAGCGAACAAGGCAACGCACTGGGCGCAAAAACGGAACGCGAACGCTCCTATCTCACGGCAGTCGGTAAGCTGTACGTCAATTTTGCAAGTACACCGCAACAGGTCCGCTTGCTCGCCTATCGCGATGCCATGGCAACGGTTGCCGCAAAGTGGCCTAAGGATCACGAAGCACGGATCTTCTACGCGTTGGCGCTCGCGGCCGCGGCGGACCCGGAGGACAAGACCTACGCGGATCAACTCGAGGCGGGGAATATTCTCGAGAAGCTATTTACAGAGGAGCCGACACACCCCGGTTTGGCGCACTACATCATCCATGCGTACGACGTGCCGGCGCTCGCTGCCCGCGCCCTAATCGCGGCACGACGTTACGCGGAAATTGCCCCCGATGCGCCTCACGCACTGCACATGCCGTCGCATACATTTACCCGCCTGGGGTACTGGCAGGAGTCGATTGACAGTAACGTTGCCGCCGTAGCGGCCGCGCGGCGACAGGGGCAGACGGCCGAAGAACTGCATGCCAGTGACTACGAAACCTACGCGTACCTGCAAACGGGCCAGGACGGAGCGGCAGCCCGAATTGTGGCTGCGCTGCCGGAAATAGCGTTGCGCTTCGATCCGAAGGCACTGTTGATAGGGGCCGGCCCACCCTCGGCTGGCTATTTTGCGCTCGCGGCAATCCCGGCACGATACGCCTTGGAACGCCAGGACTGGGAGCAGGCGGAGAGGCTGGTGCTGTCAGAGACGCCGTATCCCTATACCGACGCGATAACGTGGTTCGCCCGAGGGATGGGCGCTGCGCGGTTGCGCCATACCGCAGCGGCAATCGAAGCGGCCAACGCATTGCTGCGAATCCGAGAGCGCCTCTCGAAGGCCAACGAGCGCTATTGGGAACTGCAGGTGGAGATTCAGGCCACTTCGGTCTTGGCATGGTCTGCGCTGGCGGTGGGCAATGACAAGGAGGCTTTGCGGCAAATGGAATTGGCAGCGACCATGGAAGACGGGACGGAAAAAAGTGTAATGACACCGGGGCCCTTGTCCCCCTCACGGGAGCTGCTCGGAGAGATGCTTTTGGAAATTCACGAGCCTGCTCAGGCGTTGGTTCAATTTCAAGCGACGCTCAAGAAGGAGCCGCGGCGATTTCGGTCATTGTACGGGGCAGCGCGCGCTGCGCAGCTCAGCGGGCACGGCGATCTGAGTCAGAAGTACCTTGCCGAACTGCTGACGGTATGTGCGCACTCCGAAACGCCTGGAAGACCCGAGCTCGAGGAAGCGAGGGTGGCCTTGGCGAAGTACAAGGGCAGGCTGCTCCGAAGCGGTCACTGATAGTCGCCGGCAACGGGTCGGGAGTACGCGCGTTGGCGGTCGCCATCGGCTTATGAAGACGGCCCTATCTCATTCATGGCTTTCCCGCGCCGCCCCCTCCGGTCTGTACTCAAGAAAACACAGATGCAGGCAAAAGGTGCACTTCGGGAGCCCTGGATTCGAGGAGTTGCCCGGGTATCGCCGCTGGGCGATGTTTATTGGCGCCGTTGGATCGATGAATCCAAATAAATCAGCTCCGGCTAGGCTGGGACAACGCGGCCACGTGCCGCTCAGCTCCGACGTCAGGCGCCCGAGTTATGCGCACAGTACCGAGGTGCTACGAGCCCGTATTTGGTGGCATCGTCGCCATTCTGGCAGCCGCGTTTCTTTGCTTCGGGCTGTGTATGCCTTCGCCGCGACGCGTAGACAGCGCGGCGATGCACTTGATGTGTGCCATGAAGGCGCGCTTACAGGAACCGCTTGCCGCATACGTGCGCGCAAATTTGCGCAGCAGAAACTGCGCCGCGAGGAACGCTATGTTTCGGAGACGACGGATGCCCTTTCTCTGCGAACGTTGCGACTCCGTTCGATTTCAACGCAAAGTGGATGAATTCGCATCTCCGGCAGCGGCAGCATGGTGTTTGACGTTGAGGGATTGGGTTCCTCTACTCGACCGTCACGCTCTTCGCCAGATTGCGCGGCTGATCGACGTCGGTGCCTTTGAGCACCGCGACGTGGTAGGCGAGCAGCTGCATCGGCACCGCGAAGATCACCGGCGCCTGCAGGGGGGTGACCGCCGCGGGCATCTGGATCACCGTCACACCGTCGGCGCTGCGCATCTGCGCCTGCGGATCGGCGAACACGAACAGCTGCCCGCCGCGTGCGCGCACTTCCTGCAAGTTGGACTTGAGCTTCTCGAGCAGATCATTGTTAGGCGCGACGGCGATGACCGGCATGTCCTCGTCGACCAGCGCGAGCGGTCCGTGCTTGAGCTCCGCGGCGGCATACGCTTCGGCATGAACGTAGGAGATCTCCTTGAGCTTGAGCGCGCCCTCCATGGCGATGGCCGACAGCGCGCCGCGGCCCACGAACAGCGCATGGTGCTTGTCGACCAGCGCTTCGGCCAGCCTCTGGATGCCCTCGTCGAGCGCCAGCGTCTTCTCCACCAGCCCCGGCAGCTGCAGCAGCTGCGCCATGAAATCGCGCTCGCGCTCGACGCCTTCCGGGCGATTCTTGGCGAGCGCGACCATGAGCATCGCGAGCGCCGTCAGCTGCGTGGTGAACGCCTTGGTCGAGGCGACGCCGATCTCGGGCCCCGCGCGCGTGAGCAGCACCAGCTCCGATTCGCGCACCATCGAGCTTTCCGGCACATTGCAGATGGAGAGAGTGGAGACGTATCCGGCGCGCCGCGCATTGCGCAGGGCCGCGAGCGTATCCGCGGTCTCCCCGGACTGTGAGATGGTGACGAACAGGGTGTCCGGCGTGATCACCGGGTCCCGGTAGCGATACTCGCTCGCGATCTCCACGCGCGCCGGTATCCGGCAGTATTGCTCGATGAAATGCGCGGCGACCAGGCCGGCGTGGAAGCTCGTGCCGCAGGCCGCGATGTGCACCGCCTGCACGCGCTTGAAGACCTCGCGCGCACCCGGCCCGAAGGCTGCATCGAGCAGCTTTGCGCCCGACACGCGCTCCTCGAGCGTCTGGGCGATGGCCCTCGGCTGCTCGTGGATCTCCTTCAGCATGAAATGCCGGTACGGGCCGCGCTCCGCCGCGTCGGCCGGCAGCTCGCTCTCGCGCACCGCGCGCACGGCACGCTTGCCGTTCGCGTCCAGGATCGTGACCGACTTGCGGCGAATCTCCGCGACGTCGCCCTCCTCGAGGAACATGAAGCGCCGCGTCACGGGCAGCAGGGCCGCGACGTCGGAGGCGACGAAGTTCTCGTCGATGCCGAGCCCGACGACGACCGGGCAGCCTTCGCGCGCAAGTATGATGGCGTCCGGATCCTTCTCCGAGACCACCGCCAGGGCGTAGGCGCCCTCGAGCTCGGAGACGGTCTTGCGTACCGCCTCGTACAGGCCGTCGCAGCTCGCGAGGTGGCGGTGGATGCGGTGCGCGATCACCTCGGTGTCCGTCTCGGAAGCGAACTCGTAGCCTTCGTCGATGAGCCCCGCACGCAGCGCCTCGTGATTTTCGATGATGCCGTTGTGCACGACCGCAATGCCATCCCCCGAGACGTGCGGGTGGGCGTTGCGCGTCGTCGGCATGCCGTGCGTCGCCCAGCGGGTGTGGGCGATGCCGACGTGGCCGGCGATGGGGTTGGCCTGCAGGGCCTCCTCGAGCACCTTGACCTTGCCGACTGCGCGCACCCGCGCGAGCGTCCGGTCCGCGCTCAGCACCGCGATCCCGGCCGAGTCATAGCCGCGGTATTCCAGCCGGCGAAGTCCCTCGACCAGGATGGGTACGGCGTTGCGTTCGGCGACCACTCCAACGATTCCGCACATGGGGATCGAGACTCCGAGCTCAGCTTGGAAGGGCGTCTAGTGTGCCCGAGCCCGGCTGAAAATTCAGCGTGTTGGCCGCACGCGCCTCAGAATTGCGCGTGCACGCGCACCCCGTAGATCGACACGGGCCCCCGATCGCGGTTGTAGGCGGGATTCTTCACGTACTGGTAGTCGAGGCTGACGTGCAGCCAGGAGAGCGCCCCGAGACGGTAGTAGGTCTCCAGAACCTGCTCCGCGCCCGGATGCGGCAGCTTGCCGTCGCCGACGAGTATCCCGAGGCCGCCCAGGTTCAAGTACTCCTCGCGTTCGGCCGAGATCCCGTCGTCGAGCAGCGCGACCCCGATCGTGTCATCGGGCCGATGCCAGCGCAGTCCTTGCAGCGACCCGCCGACCGCCACCGCTCGATCGATGTCCGTGAACTCGTACACCTCGGTGTTGCCCCCGGCCTTTCCGACGCGCGCAAACAGGCCGGCGTCGTCGGTGATCGGCTGCTCGAGATCGAAGCTCACGCCCATGCGGCTGTGGTACTGGCGTACGTCGGCGGGATCGGGCGGGGTTCCCGTCGCGAGCCCGAGGGCGATCGCCTGATCGAGCAGAGCCATGCGCGCGCGGTTGTAGAACACGGTGAGCAGCGCACGTCCGGTTTGTCCGAGCAGGCCGTAGCGCTTCTCGATCTCGACGTCCGCCTGCAGCTCGTGCAGCCCCGGCTCGAGGTCCGCACTGTTGGGGATGGTGGAGAGATCGAAGACGCCCGCCCGGTACGTCCACGAGCCGAGGTACCGCTCCGCTGCGGCGCCCACCGTGTAGCCCCACGAGTCCGCGGCGTAATCGAACGTGCCCGCGTCGATGGCCGCCCAGTTGAAAAAATCATTGCGCGGATCGTGCGCATATTGGTTCGTATCGAAGATGTCGGGCACGGAGATCTTGCCCACCGTAAGCACCCAGCGATCGAGGCTGTGCGGGCCGGCCAATTGATTCGCCGTCCCCTGCACGTTCTCGCGCCCGCCGCCGGTGTCGATGGTCTGCCGGATGAAGGCGCGCTGCAGCCGAAAGTACGGCGCATCCGAGCCCACCTTGTAGGCCGCCCCGCTCGAGAACGCCGCGAGACCCAGGGTGTCGTCCAGGCCGAATCCCTGATCCATCTCGGGATTGATCCAGATCTCCGCGCCGCGCCACGGACGCGCGCCCAGGAACAGGGTGAGGTCGGTCGACTCGCGTCCGCTGCCGGCCGTCAGGCTGTTGGGTCCGTGGTACGGCGAGCGGAAGTCGTTCGTCTGCTGATCGACGTAAGTCGCCTGTGCATGGACGGCGAAGCGCTGCTCGTCCGCAGCGCTTGGCGAGGCGTCGGCGGCAACCGCCGGGCCGCCAGTCGCAGCCACGCTGCCCGTCGCGGCAGGCGGGCTCTCGGCGCCGCTCGCCAGGCCGTCGGCCGCGCCCGCGCCCGCGCCTTGCGCCGCACAGATGAGGCCCGCGAGCACCAGGGCACGAGCCCGCCCGCGGTTGCCACCGCACCGACGGGCAATGCCCCGGGTGAGCGCGCGCCCGCGTGCGCTGGATAGCTCGGCCGAGAACATCGCGACCCTATACCAGAAAAGCCAGCGCCATGATGAGCAGGCAGAATCCGAGCACCGAGGCGGCCCAGACGAACACCAGGATCTCGGCCGCGGCGTGCCGCGCGCGCGCCGCGGCGCCCGCCGCTCGAGCGATGCTGAAAGCAGCCATGATCCACCTCCTTCGCGCCCGCCATCCTTATACCATACCCTACCAGGGTATATAGAGCAAGCCGTGCATCGCCTCTCGGCGGCTGTCCCGCGGCGGCTGGGCGAGGGGCCGGGGCCGGCGCCGCCTCAGAAGTGGAAGATGGCGTCCATGGCGAACATGGCCTGGGAGCGCTTGCCCCCGTTCTGCTCGAAGCTCGCGCTGCGGCCGCCGCTCGAGAAGGTGCAGACGGGGACCGCGGGGTTGGCGGCGGCATAGCAGGGATTGTCGTAGGCGTAGCCGGTGATCGCGGCGTTCGGCGCCGACAGCTCGTGCTCGTAGCGCGCTTCCGGGCGCAGCTCCAGCGCATCGCCCACCCAGTGGGTGTAGCCGAGATCGAACTCCAGGAACGTGCCCTTGAATCCGGTGCGCTGCCCGGTTCCGTCGTTGAAATAGTCCGAGCGCCAGGTCCACACGTTGTGCGCATCGTGCTGGTAGTTAAGATAGTTCACCATGGCCCATTCCCACGACTTGCAGCGCACCAGGGCGATGTTGTCGCACTGGGCGCCGGCGGGCGCGCCGATGTTGTATTCCGGCGGCGGGAACATCGCCGCCAGGATCGCCTGCCCCTGAGGATTGAGCGAGTCGGGCGTATTCTTCTCCCACATGTACCAGAGCTCGGTATCGGTGTGCCAATGCTCGTCGATCTTGTGGTACCACGTGGCGACGGCGTGCTGGATGTTGTTCCAGCCGAACTGCTGATTGTTGATGCCGTTCATGCAGGGATAGAAGGCATCGCGGCCCGAGTCGGTGGTGTAGATGAGGCACACCGCGGGAGTCCACTGACGGAAATGCTTGTCCGTGGGCGCGATGTCGTTGCCGCCGGAGACTTCGAGCTGCACCTTCCAGTTCTTGCTCAGCATCGTGGTCGACACGATTCCGTTCTGCGTGTATGGGTCGTAGGTGTAGAGCAGCGAATGGCTGTAGGTGATGTTGTTCGGCGCGAGCTGGGCCTCGATGTCGGGAATCGAGATGTACCTCCCGATCCGCAGGTTCTCCCCCTCGAAGAACTTCGGAAAATACAGATCCGTGTAGTACATCACGGGGTCGAACCCGTAGAGCCTCTCTTCTTCGGTGTATTGATAGCTCAGGATGCCGTTGGCGAACGTGTACCTGTAGTCGGTGCCGTACAGCAGCGCGACCCGAAAGCCCCAATCGAAGTGATCGCGCTGGATCTCGTCCGCGGTCCGCTCGAAGTACAGGGCCGCCTGATCGAGCTGGATCGTGTCCGGTTGATAGGAATACGCCGCCGGATAGTTGCCGCCGGTTCCGGACACCTTGTTGAAGTCCAGGTTGGAAGTGCTGATGTTGCCGCCCGGCTCGATCCATCCGTAGATCACGAACCGGCTGTCCTTCCAGGCCTTGCCGTTCGAGCCGCAGTAGATCGCATCCATGAGCGCGTTGTAATACATGTTCTCGTAGCCGATGACCTCCGTGCCGCCCTCGTTCCAGACCGAGTAGGGCCAGGGCGGGCTGGTCACCGCGGGCGGCGGTACATCCTTGCGGTATCCGGCGGCCTGCTCGTCGAAAGGCGCG
>Ga0335073_10014988_pt1 | contig 10846 bp, 8 predicted proteins | sample Lox_Sample_22_FD_207093 | JGI IMG/M metagenome (GOLD analysis project Ga0335073, IMG submission 207093) | Soil microbial communities from Loxahatchee National Wildlife Refuge, Florida, United States - Lox_Sample_2.2 | ecosystem: Environmental > Terrestrial > Soil > Wetlands | place: USA: Florida... | reverse complement strand
TATTCCGGTGTGACCGCCACGACGGCCGCAGTCATGGCGTCACCGCAATTCCCGCTGGACACCGACCCGGTGCTGATCCAGCGGGTCGCCGACCTGATGCAGGAGTATGGGCTGCTGCGCCAGCGCTATGACATTTCGCCAATGATTCCCTGACCTGCGGCCAGGGCGGCCCTGGCTTTCGTCTATGCCCAGCCGTCGCGGCGCTGCGGCTCGCCGTGTACCGCCGCGAGCAGCTTGGTGCGTGGGTCGTAAGCAGGGCCGACGATGTCCTCGGTCCAGGCGCGGACCTGCGGAAAGGCCGCCCTGGCCAGCCGTAGCAGCACGCGGGCCCCGGCGGGCTGCCACGGGGCGTTGCGGAACGCGGGATTCCCGTCGTCGCGCCGCTCGCGGTCGAACGCGACCGAGGTCCGGGCGAACTCGACGTGCTCGGCCTGGCCCAGGAAGTATGGCCTGAGGAACTCGAGCCCGGACAGGACGGCCGCGCGTATGGCCTGATCAATCACGTCGGGCGCGTACAGCGTCACCTCGACCAGGGGCTGCACCGCGGCAATGTGGTAGTGCAGGGCGTCGCGCTGCAGGAAGTCGACCGTCCGGCCGTCGCGCTCCCCGGACGGACCGGCGACGAAGTTGCTCGCCACGAAGTCGCGCAGCATGCCCCGGATTGCCGCGCGCCCCGCGGCATCCCCGGCCACCGTGCAGGCCACGGTCCGGATCAGCAGGCGGCGCGCCATCCAGTTGTTGGCCCGCGCCGAATTGCCCGGAGCCTTGCGGTCGTAGAAGCGGTCCCCGCTGGTCGCGAACGCCTGCGCCCAGTCACGCAGCGTCTTGTGGCCTCCCGGCGGAAGCGACCATGCCACCAGGTCGGCCGCCTGCAGCAGCGGCACGAAGAACCATTCGTCGACAGGGTTTCCCGTCGGCCGGTAGACCTCCGCCCAGGACAGCAGGGCCGAGGCGGCGGTGTCACGGCTGTGGGTGCGAAGCGGCTCCCGTGCCCGGTAGCCGGCGACGGCGAGCGCGAAGATGGCGGGGAAGTTCTGCTTCGCCCGGCCGGACCGCACGTGACCGGGATGGCCGTTGAGCGTGCCCGCGAGCTCGAACCGCTCGATGGGGCGCGGCACCAGGTTGAGCGACTCCCCGGCCACCTGCCACATGCGGGCGAGATCCGGCGGAACGCGCCCGCCGCGGTCCGGGTCGTACCCGGCCAGCAGACCCCAGTCCAGCCGCGGGGCGTCGCTCACCTGACTACCCGGCGCTGAGCAGGACACCGGCCATGACGGCCCGCTCGGACGAGCGGTTCTGCCAGTCGTGCGGGACTCCGGGCTGCTGAACGACGGAGTCCCCGGGGCCGAGGGTGACCTCGGTGCCGCCCACCACGAGCGTCACCTCCCCGCTCAGAACGGTTACGTAGTCGAGCGTGTCGGTGGCATGGGCGCCCTGGAATTCCGCATGATCGCCGTCGCCAGCCCCGTCGTCGCCGGGACCCGGCGCGATCTCGACGATACGGAAGCAGGCGCCGCCCGGTGGCGGCTCGAGCGCCCACTCACGGGTCGAGGCGTCGACGTCACCCGCGGCGATCGGCCCGCGCTCTGACACCCACAGCTCGGTCGTGGTGTACCTCCCGGCGTGGATGACAACCGGCGGTTCACCCTGCCGGATCACGGCCGGGTGACCGTTGTCGTCGTAGCCGGTGACCACTCTGTTCATGGACGCGCTCCCTCGCTGGCCGGTGCTTATGCACCATCATGAGGCGAGGTGAGCCGTCTGCGTCAGTAGTCCCTGAAGTCCCCCCGGGCGCCGCGCCCCCTGGCCACGCGCCGCGCCACGATCAGCGCGGCCGGGACGACCCACCAGACTCCCCAGCCCTGGTGGCCGGTGCTGGCGCCGACCGTCAGCCCAACGATCACCAGGGCGGCGAGCGGGACGGCCCACGGCAGCATCGTCAGGTACCCGGGCCGGTGCGGCGTGACCGCCGGCCCCGCCGGCGGGGCCGGCCGCGGAGCGGGAAGATCGGTGGTCAGCTCGTCGAGCTCCCCTAGAGTGCGGGCCGCCAGAACGCGCCCGGTCCGCTCTTCGAGTTCCTCTGACGTGAGCCGGCCCGCCTGGAAATGCTCGCCCAGCGCCGCCACGACCGCGTCGCGCTCGGCGTCGGAGGCCTTGATCTGCGGGAGCCGGTAATCGTCCTGCGTCGCGTTCATCGCTGCCTGCCAATCCCTGCGTCTGCCTGGTACCAGGCTCCCGCGCTGGGGGCCCCGGCGCGCCCGCCGGATGTCACGAGCCGGCGATGACATCTGTCACGATGCGCCCGGTGCCTGCAGCGATAGGCTCGGCCGGTGCGGGCAGGCGGGTCCGCGCGAAGGGAGTGCCGGATGAACGCCACGCCAGCGGCTGACCTGGTCGTGCGGGCGGCACGGGTACAGACGATGGACCCGGCGGCAGGCCCGGTGACCGCGCTGGCGATCCGCGATGGCAAGGTCACGGCCGCCGCCGGCCCCGGCGAAGAGCGAGACCTGCTGGAAGCATGGCGCGGGCCGGGCACCGGCGTGCTCGACGACGCCGGGCTGGTGGTGCTGCCCGCGTTCGTGGACACGCACAACCACCTGATGCTCGCCTCGCGCAACATCCTCGGTGTTCCGGTCTCCGAGGCAACCGATATCGGCCAGATTGTCGCGCTTGTCACTGAGCGAGCCGCGCGCACCCCGCCCGGTCAGTGGATCATCACCGCCGCCGACTGGCATGAGCTGCAGCTCACCGAGCGACGCCTGCCCACGGCCGTCGAGCTTGACCAGGCCACCACCGATCACCCGGTGATGCTGCTGCGCGGCGGCCACAACGCGGTGCTCAACTCCGCCGGGCTGCGCGCGGCCGGCATCGGCCCCGGCACCCCGGACCTGCCGGGCGGCTTCGTCGCCCGCGACGCGGCGGGCCATCCGTCCGGCTGGCTGCAGGATGCCGCGCTCGAGCACGCCCGCCGGGTGCTGCCGCCGCTCCCGGAGGATGCGCTGGCCGCTGGCCTGGCCCAGGCGTCCGCACGGTACGCCGCGCACGGCCTGGGCACGGTCCGCGATCCTGCGGTGGAACCGCAGGAATGGCACACCTACCTGCGCGCCCAGGCCGCGGGACAGCTGTCGGTGCGCAGCCACGCCATGATCTTCTCGACGCCTGCGGCCATCGAGGCCGCGGGGTCTGTGGGTGCCTACCTTGACGCGCTGGAAGACCAGGGCATCAGGCCCGGCGCAGGGGAGAACCGCTTGCGCCTGTGGGGACTGAAGTTTGTCCTCGACGGCGGCGTAGAGGCGGCGGCGCTGGAGGAGCCCTACGCCGACCGGGCCGGGTACCACGGTGAGCTCATGTGGAGCCGCGAGGATCTGGCGGACGCGCTGGCCATCTGCGCGCGGAGGGGCTGGCCGGTCGGCACCCACGCGATGGGCGACCGCGCGGTCTCGGTGCTCATTGACGCCATCCGGGACGCGCGCGAGCGGGTACCTGCCGTACCGGCGGGGATGCTGGTGATCGAGCACGGCGGGCTGATCGCTGGGCGTATCAGCGATGCCGTGGAACTAGGCGTGCACATCACCGTCCAGCAGGCCCTGCTCGCCGGGCTCGGCCCCGCGTTTATCGGCGCATGGGGCGCGGACCGATCGGCGGCGCTGTTCCCGTGGCGCGAGCTCGTGGACGCAGGTGCCTGGATCAGCGCCGGAACCGACCATCCGATCGGGCCGCTCGACCCGCTCACCGCGGTCCACGGAATGACGACCCGTGCCACGCCGGCCGGGCAGCTCGGGCCCGAGCATGCCATCAGCCGGGAGGAAGCGCTCCGCCTCTACACCGTGGCAGGAGCGCAGTTCCTTGGCGGACCGGCCACGGCGGCCCTCGTTCCGGGTGCTCCCGCAGACCTGGTGGCCTACCCCGAGGACCCGTTCACCTGCACGGCCGAGCGCCTGCTTGACCTCGCGCCGGCCGCAACCGTGGTAGGTGGCGAGCTGACCTACGACGGGCGCTGACCAGTGCCAGCGACAATGCCCCCGCCGCTCGGCGGGTTTTCTCGCTCATCAAGGTCGCGACCGAATACGGCCTGACGCCCGACCCGGCCAAGGCGCTCCAGAACCCGCACGACGAGCGGCTGAAGCGGGACTTCTGCGACAGCGTGCAGCGCGGCCTGGCCCAGCGCACGGGGTACGTGGTGGTGGGGCTGTCGTACCGCACCTGAGGTTCACGGCCGGACGTCGGCCCGGGATGCCGGCCGGAGCCTTCCCCTGCAGAGCGTGGACATGCACTGGCCGTCCTTCATGGTCAGCCGGGCGGTGGCGCCTCTGGCGTCGTGGTCGGCGTGAGATGATCGCCGTAGCGTCGAATACGAGCGTCGCTTGGCGTATAGTCTGGCGGGTTCGTGGGGTCGCGGCCTCAGGGGGTAACAGCATGCCTATTTTCATGGTCGAGCGGCGGTTCGCGGAGGAGCTGGAAGGCGTCGCCGACGCCGCTGACGGAATCAATCGCATCAACGACGAAGAAGGCGTGCGCTGGCTGTACTCGTTCCTGTCGGCTGATAGGCGTAAGACCTACTGCCTGTACGAGGCGCCGTCGCCGGAAGCGATCCGGCGGGCTGCGACACGAGCGGGACTGCCAGCGGACGTCATCGTCGAGGTGACCGACCGTCTCCTGCCCGACGGGGCGTCGGCGCCGATCTGACCGGCGTGCGGGTGTCTGGCTATGAGTTCGTGGGGCCCGCCTTCGCTGCCGGCTCGCGTCGCCGCGTCGCGGGATCTGCCGCTCGTCGGCCGCCGTTCTGAACTCGGTGCCTTCGAGGCGATCTGGGCCGAGGTCGAGCGCGGCCGCCGCCAGCTCGTGTTCATCGGCGGAGAACCGGGGGCCGGCAAGTCGCGGTTGATGGCTGAGGTGGCCGGCGCGCTTCACGACGACGGGGTGACGGTGCTCGTCGGCGCGTCGAACCCCGATGCGGGCGTCCCGTACCAGCCCTTTGCCGAGATGCTCGATCACCTGTTTACCGGCACCACCCCCGGCAGTCTCACCGCGCTCCTGGACGACGGCGGGGCAGAACTCCAGCGCCTCTCGGCCCACGTCACCCGGCACCAGCCGGAGATCCGCGGATCCGACACCGGCTCGGGTGAGGTCCGCCGTGACCTCTTCGATGCGGTGGCCGGCTTGTTCCGGCGGCTGGCCGGCGACGGCCCGCTGGCGCTGGTTGTCGAGGATCTGCACTGGGCGCAGTTGCCGACGATTGCGCTGCTCGAGCACGTGGTGCACGCCTCGAACGGCACACGGATGCTGGTCCTGGTGACGTTTCGTAGCACGGCGCCGGATCGCTCCGACGAGGTGGCAGCCCGGGTGGCGGAGCTGCACCGCCTGGATGGCGTTCGTCGGCTCGACCTGAGCGGGCTCGACACCGACGCGATCGCCGACTACGTCGTGCTGCGCAGCGGGCTGCCTTTGCGAGAGGCCCGGGCGCCGGCGGCGTTGCTGCGAGACCGCACCGGCGGCAACCCGTTTTTCTTGCGCGAATTGTGGGCGGATCTCGAACGGCGGGGCGGCGTCGCGGCGCTTCGCTTCCCCCAGCGCGTCCCCGCGTCGATCAGCGACACGCTGACCGCCCGCATCGATGGGCTCGGCGCGGAGATCCGGCAGGTCATCGAGTTGGCCGCGGTACTCGGCAACGAGTTCGACCTGGCCACGCTCCTTGCCGCCGAAGGGGTCGATCTCGCGCAGACGATGGCGTTCGTCGACTCGACAACGGCGCTCGGGCTGGTCGACGTCGTCGATCCGGACGCCGGACGCTATTCGTTCGTCCACGCGCTGACGCGCCAGGCGGTGCTCGACCGCATGCCGCCGTCTCGGCTGGCCCGCCTGCACGTCCAGGCTGCCGAGGCGCTGGAACGGCAGCCGGCTCATGCCTCGCTCGTGCCGCGCCTCGCACACCACTATCTGGCCGGCCACATCCTCGGGTTCCATGACCAGGCGGTCCGCTACAGCAGGGAGGCTGGCCGGCAGGCGGAGAAGAGCCTCGCCTTCGAAGACGCCGCTGTGTGGTTCGAGCGAGCGTCGTCGCTGCCGGGGTGTGCACCCGAGCTCCGCTCGGGACTGCTGCTCGCCGCCGGGGCCGACTACGTACGCGCCTGCCACTTCCCGCACGCCCGCGCGATCTACGAGCAGCTGGCGACGGCCGACGATCCGGCGGTCAGGCTCGCCGGCGCCGTGGGGTTCGAGGACGCGAGCTGGCGGCCCGGCGCGGTCGGCATCCGCGCCGCCGATCTGCTGGCTGCGGCCGTCGAGGGGTGCCAGCTCGACGATCACGATCCGACCTATGTGCGCGCGCTGGCGAGTCTCGGCCGGGCGCTGGCGCTCAGCGGGGAGACGGCCAGCGCTCGCGAGGTCAGTGAGCGGGCGATCGGGCTGGCCCGTGAGCTGGGTGACGAGGCCGTCGTGCTGCACGCCCTCACCACGGGCCTGTGGCACGGGATCACGCCCGACATCGCGGAGCGTCAACGCGAGCGCAGCGCGGAGGTGATACGGCTGTCGCGTGCCGCCCGCGACTATGAGTGCCTCGGTGAGGCGGCGAACTTCCAGGCGACCGTGAGCTATCTGGTCGGCCGTCCGGCCGACCTGCGGGACGCCATCGAAGACTCGCGGCGCGCAGCGGAGGCCACCGGTCAGCCGTACTTCCGGCACGTCCACGGCTGCCTCGCCTGCACCGACGCGTTCCTCCGCGGCGATTTCGCTGGTGCCGAACGGTGGGCCGAGGAGACGCTCACCCATACCGACACGGTCGGCGACGAGCTGGCCGAGGGCCCACACGGCGTGCAGCTGTTCATGATCAGACGAGAGACCGACGCGCTCGGGCGATTCCGTGCTTTCCTCGACGGCCGCGAGTCTTTCGCCGGCCGGTGGGTACCCGGGCTGCTCGCTCTGTACACCGAACTCGGGGTCGAGACCGGCATCCGGCGCGCCCTGCACCACCTGCTGGACCGCCAGCTCACCGGGCGCACCGACGAGGCCCAGTGGCCGATGGAGCTGGTCTTCATGAGCGAGGCCGCGCTCGCGCTCGGCGACCTCGACGCGGCGCGCGTGCTGCGGCCGCTGTTGGCGGAGTACGCGGGCATGAACCTCGTGTCGGGCACGCTGATCGCCACGTTCGGCAGCGCCGATCGGCTCCTCGCACGGGTCGCCGCGCTGATCGGCGACCACGCCGCCGCCGCGCGCCATTTCGACGTGGCCCTCGCGATGGATCGCCGCACGCGGTCGGTCGTCCACGAGGCCGAGACGGTGGCCTACCAGGCGCTGTTCGCCGCGTCCGCCGGCCGCCGCGATCAGGCCCGGTCCCTGGCCGATGAGGCTCGCCGCCTGGCCGGGCCGATCGGCCACAACCGTGTCATCCGGATCCTTGCCTCGGTCGCGCCACCGGCCGGACCGGATGGCCTCAGTGAGCGCGAGACCGACGTGCTGCGCCTGCTCGCCACCGGCCTGTCCAATCAGGAGATCGGTGCACACCTCCACATAAGCGCCAACACCGCCGCCAACCACGTGCGAAGCATCCTCATGAAGACGGGGGCCGCGAACCGCACCCAGGCGGCGATCTATGCCGCCCACCACGGCCTCACCTGAGCGCCCGGCGAGAGCCCGGTAGTCAGATCTGACCATCGGCCGCCGCCTGGAATGGATCAGATCCGGTCATGACTCACGGGCTTGCCCCTTCGTACCGTGCTGGTGTCGGGCCGAACCCCGGCGCGTTACGGAGACAGGGAGCACGCAAATGACTGACCTGATGGATACGACACCGGAACTTCGCGCACGGATCAGCGGGGAGGTCATCGGCTCCGGCGACGCTGGATACGACGACGCCCGGTCGGTCTACAACGCCATGATCGATCGGCACCCGGCGCTCGTCGCCCGCTGCGCCAGCGTCAGCGACGTGCAGGCGGCGCTCGACGCCGGGCGCACGGCCGGCGCACCGGTCGCGGTGCGGGGTGGCGGGCACAACGGGCCGGGGTTTGGCACCGTCGACGGCGGCATCGTCATCGATCTGTCGCCTATGCACTCGGTCGAGGTCGACCCCGGGCAGCGCACGGCCCGGGTGCAGGGAGGTGCCACCTGGGGCCTCGTCGACGCGGCCACGCACGAGCACGGCCTCGCCACCCCTTCGGGCATCATCTCGACGACCGGCGTGGGCGGCCTGACCCTTGGCGGCGGCCACGGCTACCTGTCCCGCAAGTACGGCCTCACCATCGACAACCTGCTCGAAGCCGAGGTCGTGCTCGCCGACGGGCGTGTGGTCACGGCGTCCGAGTCCGAGCACCCGGATCTGTTCTGGGCGCTGCGCGGCGGAGGCGGGAACTTCGGCATCGTCACCTCGTTCACGTTCCGCCTGCACCCGGTGGGCAACGTCGTGTGCGGCCCGACCGCGTGGCCGGTCGCAGCGACCAGCGACGTCCTGTCGTGGTACCGCGACTTCCTGCCCGCCCAGGACGACGACCTCTACGGGTTCCTCGCCGTGATGACCGTGCCGCCGGTCGATGCGTTTCCCGAGCCATTCCACCTGCACAAGGCGTGCGCGATCATGTGGTGCTACCTGGGCGACCCGGCCAACGCGGCCGAGGCGCTCAAGCCGGTTCGCGACATGCAGCCGGCGTTCGACGGCATCGGCGAGGCACCCTACCCCGGCCTGCAATCGGCCTTCGACGGGCTCTACCCGCGCGGGCTGCAGTGGTACTGGCGGGGCGACTTCTTCGGCACCATACCCGATGCCGCCGTCGCCGCCCACGTCCGCTTCGCGAACGAGCTGCCGACCATGCACTCGACGATGCACCTCTATCCCGTCGACGGAGCCGTCAACAAGGTGCCCGCCGCAGACACCGCCTGGGCCTACCGCGACGCAACCTTCTCGCAAGTGATCGTGGGAGTCGACCCGGACCCAGCCAACGCCGCCGCGATCAAGCAATGGACCACCGACTACTGGGATGCCACCCACCCATACTCAGCCGGCGGGGCGTACGTGAACTTCATGATGGACGAGGGCCAGGACCGGGTGCGAGCCACGTACGGCGGCAACTACGACCGTCTCGCGGAGATCAAGGCCAGCTACGACCCCACCAACCTGTTCCGGATCAACCAGAACATCCGGCCCGCTGGCTGAGACCGTCGAGGCAAGAGAAACCCAGATGATGTTCTTCGACTGCCCCGCTTACCTTGACGATGAGGGCGCCGCGCGATGCGGGCTCCCGGCCGAGGTGAGGTGCCGCTACACGATGCAGTCCACCGACGGGCCGCTCGAGAGTCTCATGATCAAGTGTCCCACTGGCCACTTGTTCAACGGGCCCGTCGAATCCCTTACCTGGATCAAGGGCGACGGTCGGCACGCGGGAAGGCCTCTGATCACGGGCACGGTTCCGCCGAGGTGGCCTTCCCGTCACCACGGCTGACCTGAGCAGCCACCAGCTCACTCGCATGCGCTGCAGAATGGGCGGTTCGCCGACGCGATGATTCCCACGGTGGCGGGTCCGCCGTCGACGGACTGCGCGACGGGTCCGGGACCGTTCGTGGCCTGTGCGAACACGATCTGGTGCCAGCCGGTGAACGACGCCGGACGGGGACGAACTGAGACCAAGACTGAGACCACCGCCCGGCCCGACCTTATAGGCCGGGACTTCATCGCCAGCCAGCACGCCGTGGACCATCTGCAGCTGTCACGCGTCCGTCTGCGCCTGAGTCGCTGGCGTTTTGCTGTGTTTGGACCATGCGGCGAGGCGGTTCAGCGCGTCCTGTGAGGGTGAGCCGGGCTGGGCTGTGTAGACGATGAGGATTTGCCCAATGTCGGCCATCAGCTGGAGGGCTTCGTAGCCGAGGTCGAGATCGCCCACGAGGGGATGGTGGAAGGGCTGGATGCCGCTGCGGTATTCCTGTACGTCGTGGGATGCCCAGCGGATGCGGAAGTCTTCGCTCTGGGTGGATAGCTGTCCGACGAGGTCCGTGAGGTCGCGGTCGTAGGGGTCGCGTCCGGCCTCGGCGCGGAGGTTGCCGACGGTGGCGTCGGCGATTCCGTCCCAGTCTCGGTAGAAGCGGCGGGATTGGGGATCGAGAAAGACGAACCGGGCGAGGTTGGGCGGGCGGTCAGGATTGGCGAAGGCTTCGGAGTACAGGGCGTAGCCGAGCCGGTTGGCGGAAAAGATGTCGAGTCGGCCGTTGCGGACGAACGCGGCTGCTTCGGTGATGGTGTCGAGGACTCGCTGGACTGCAGGACGGACGTTCTCGGTCGTCCGGCGACCTCACAGGCCGCTGCTTGGCCGTGCGTACGAGGTCGAACAGGTGAGTCTTTTCGACCTCGTCGAGCTGCAGCGCCCGGGCGACGGCGTCGAGGACGTCTTCGGAAACGCCGCGGACGGTTCCGCGTTCGATCTGGGTGTAATACTCGACGCTGACCCCGGCAAGGAGCGCGACCTCCTCGCGGCGCAGTCCAGAGACCCGGCGCCGGCCGCCGTAGGTGGCAAGTCCGGCTTGGGCGGGAGTGAGCCTGGCCCGGCGGGTGGTCAGGAACTCCCGGATCTCGTTTCCGCTGGCCACCTTCTCACCCTAGGGGCGACTCCTGCCCGGCAGGGAGGGGCTGACAGCACCCCTATAACTGTCGTCTCCCTAACTGTGTTCGCTCGGCCCAGCATGGGATGCATGGATGGGATCGCGCTTCGCCACCGGGCGGAAAACGACAACCGCAACCCATCGCAGCCGAGCGGGCAATCAAGGTTGATCCTGGTGGCGGCGGTGATCGGGTTCTTCGCAGTCACGCTGGACGCAGTTGCGGTCAATGTCGCCTTGCCGTCGATCCGCCACGCCTTCGGCGGTGGCA
>Ga0335073_10014987_pt1 | contig 10847 bp, 14 predicted proteins | sample Lox_Sample_22_FD_207093 | JGI IMG/M metagenome (GOLD analysis project Ga0335073, IMG submission 207093) | Soil microbial communities from Loxahatchee National Wildlife Refuge, Florida, United States - Lox_Sample_2.2 | ecosystem: Environmental > Terrestrial > Soil > Wetlands | place: USA... | reverse complement strand
CGGCACCGCCCGCCGGGTCCTGCTGGCCCACGTTCGAGCACTCCAGAACGGCCACCCCCACCCAGAGCACCCGTCCGAGCAGGAGGCAAGCAAATGACACGGCTCCTCATCCTCGCCGCAGTTGCAGCGGTCCTGCTCATCGCCGTCAAGTGGGCGTTCCTGGCCGCGCTGCCCTACCGCCGCCTGCCCCGCCACCGGGTCCGCTGCCTGCGGCTGCGGCTGCACCTGCGGCTGCACCCCGGGCCGGGTCACGCGACCGTGATCGAGCTGTGGCTGCGCTGGGGGAAGCTGGCCGCTTTCCGGCGGAGCCGGCGCGCCCGCCCGGCCCTGTCGTTCTGGCAACGCGCTCTGGGGCCCGCCTCTGCGTACTCGATCCTGATCGGCCGCGCGCACTACCGGCACAAGCTGCGGCTCCCGGTTGAGGAGCACGCGGTCGTGCAGAGCCCGCCGCGCGGAGGCAAGACGGGATGGCTGGCGTCGGTCATCCTGCACTACCCCGGGCCGGTCATCTCGACCACGACCAAGCACGACATGTTCGAGCTGACCTCCGCGATCCGCGCCCGACGCGGCCCGGTCCACGTGTTCAACCCCCAAGGCGTCGGCAACGTGCCGTCGACGTTCCGCTGGGATCCGCTGGACGGCTGCCAGGACCCTGCGACCGCCATCCGCCGTGCCGACGCGTTCGCCGAGTCGGTCAGCCAGCGCGGCGTCGAGGACGGCTCGTTCTGGTCCGCCAAGGCATCTGACTACCTGCGCGCCTACTTCCACGCCGCCGCGCTGGGCGGGCTCGACCTGCGTGACGTCGCCCGCTGGGTCACCGGCAGCGGCGCCGCCGAGCCCGAGAGCATCCTCAACCGCTACCCGGGCACCGGGCGGCAATGGGCGGCCCAGCTCGCCGAGCTGCGCGGCGAGGCGAACAGGACCGCACAAACCATCCGGATGACCATGAGCCGCGCGCTGGCCTTCCTCGCCGACCCCGCCCTCGCGGCCTCCGTTCTGCCGCTGCCGGGCGGGTCACTCGACCTGGAGCTCTTCCTCCGCCAGGCGGGAAGCCTGTACCTGATCGCCGAGACCCGCGGCGAGGACGCGCCCGTCGCGCCGCTGTTCGCGTGCCTGGCCAGCGAGCTCCACTACACCGCCTGCCTGGCCGGCAGCCGGATGCCGGGCGGGCGCCTCGACCCGCCCTTGCTCATGGCGCTGGACGAGGTCACCCAGATCTGCCCGGTACCCGTGCCATCCTGGCTCGCCGACTCCGGCGGCAAAGGCATCCAGATCATCACCGTCGCCCACGGCGAAGCACAGCTGCGGTCCCGCTGGGGAGCCGACGGCGCCCGGGTCATCATGGACACCTCCGGCGCCAAGATCTGGCTGCCCGGCATCACCGACCCCCAGGCGCTGGAAGCAGCGTCGATTCTCTGCGGCACCGCCGCCGTACGTGAGCACGGCCAGCAGCACCACACCCGCCATCCGGTGCTGACCCCCGAAATGATCAGTCAGCTTCCCGCCCGGCACGCCCTGGTCATCCGCAGCGGCCACTCCCCCGTCATCGCACGCCTGCCGATGGGCTGGAACGACCACGCCTACAAGGCGGCCCGGCACGTCAGGCTCGTGACGCCGCGCCTCCCACCAGCGCCCGGCCGGTCCGGCCCGCCAGCCGCGAACCTGCCCGGCGATCCCCGGCCCGACTCAGCCGCCGACCCCGCGCCGGCCGGTCTCGCCCCGTACCCAGCCGGCCGCTATCCCTGGGACGCGTGAGCCATCATGACCGCACCGGACGCCATGAGCGACGGCCTGGCTGCCGCGCTCATCCAGATCTCCGCGCACGCCGAGCGCATCAGCAGCCTCGACGTTCGCGAGGCCGGCCACTTCGAGCAGGTCGCCGCCCGCCTGCGCGACCTCGCCAGCAAAGTCACTACCGGGCAATCCCGGCAAGACACGATCCTGGCCAGCCTCGACGACCTCGACACCCAGATCGCCAAGCTCGCCACCCACCTGGCAGACCTCGCCGCACCCAGCGAAGAAGACGACGACACCGATCGCTACCAGCCGGTCCCACCACCCAGGTGGTGGAGACTCAGCGGGCCCGAACGAGAGACAGCGCTGGACCGGCTCCGCGCCTGGGTCGAGCAGATCTACCGGCCCGGCTACGGCCAGCTAGCCGCCACCCTGCCGCCCTGCTGGGAACGCCACCCGGTCTGCCTGTACACCCTCGACTGGCTCAGCGAACTGTGGTCCGTGCTCTACCTGGCTTCCCAGCGCGACGGGCCCATCCTCGCCGCCCAGGCTGAATGGCACACCCGGCTCCTGCCCGCCGCCGCCGACCAGATGTCCCACGAGGCCAGCGGCTGCGATCACGCGTCGGGCCGGCGCCGTTACCTGCCCGGCATTTCACCCTCGCCACCTCCCGATCCCGCGCTTCATGAACACCGGGCGACGTGATGCTGAGCACGACACGCGCACTGCCGCGGTCGCGAGAGGCCGGCTGGACTAGCTGCAGGACTACCGGCCGGCCCGAAAGCCGGACTGCCTAACGGACCTTCCGCACGACCAGAGCGTGCGGTCAGATAACGACAGGAGGTTGATCAGCCGGCGGCTCGAGCCGGTGCGCCAACACCGGCCCGAGCCTTGATCCTCACCCTTGCCTAGAAGGGCGAAGACCCATGGCGAACCATACCCACCCGCCCGTCGACCCGTTCCGGGCGGAGCTTGAGGACGGTCAGGTCGTCGAAGCCGACGGCAGCACCGTCACGGACCCGGCATCGGGCGCCGCCGTGCCGGCCGTCCTGCTGCGGATGAGCCGGGCCAGAGCGCACACGCTCGCGCACATCCTGGATGACTGGTCCCGCGTCGCGTTCGTATTCGCGACCTTACGGTCGTCGCAAGTGACCGAACGGGCGCTCGCGTGGACACTCGATGCCGGTGCCGCCGCGGCCGGCGATCCCGAAGCTGCCCGGTGTGCCCTGCGCATCGCCGAAGCGCCGTCGGCGGCCCAGCGACTGGCCGCCGCCACGGTATTGACCGAGCGCGAACGGCGCATCTCCCCCGTCCAGCGCATCGCCGTCGTCGACGCGGCGGCCCGCTGGCTGGCCGAAGACTCCGGTGAGGAACTGGCTCAGGCACTGCTGCAGGCCGTGTGCACCGAGACCACCACGGCCAACTTCGTGTACCTCGCGCTCATCGACCGGCCGGGAGTACCTCGTTGACGTTACCAATCCGACGCACATTCCGCGGTGAGCAGGACCAGGTCGCCGCGGCTCGGGACTTTGTCAAACGCGTCGCGAGGCGCTGCCCGATGCTTAACGAGGCTGTCCTGCTCACCTCGGAGCTGTGCACGAACACCCTCCTGCACACCGCCTCGGGACAAGGCGGCTCGTTCGAGGTCACCGTTCACTGCGAGCACGACTCCGTGCGGGTCGAGGTGCACGACGACGGTTCAAAAAACGTTCCGGCCCTCCGCGTTTTCGATGAGTTCTCCGAGGCGGGCCGGGGCCTTGCACTCGTCGACCTGATCGCGACGCGGTGGGGGCAGAATGGCGATGAGCTCGGGCGATCCGTCTTCTTCGAGCTGCGCTGGGGCCATCCGCAGACGACCACCTCCCATGCGAACGCCCCCACTGGCTCACCGGTCGCAGAAGCAGGCGAAACGCCGATGCCTAGCCTCCGCGCGGGTGTCTGTGACCTGTTGTGGGTGCGGCCCGGCCTGGTCATCAACGACCTCCGCAGGCCCGCCGCGGCAGTGCCAGAACGGGCGAGGCCATGAGTGCCTCCGGCAGCTCCCGCGTGCCTGCTCCGAGCCTGGCTGGTACCGGGCGCCTGGCCGACGACTTCTACCTGATGGCGCATCATGAGCGGACCGGCCGGTCGTTGCTGGCGCCGCGGGCGGCCGGGTTTGGCCTGGCCGGCGGCCTGCTGGGCGAGCTGATCCTGGCCGACGCGCTCGACATCTACCGCGGCGACGTGGTCATTGGCCCGACCCCGCCCGGCGACGCGTTAGCCGCCACCATCATGGGCCAGGTCGCTGGCGAGGCCACCCGGCGGCCGGTGCCCGACTGGCTGGCGTTCTTGTCCCGCACCGCACCCAGCGCGGTGGCCGGACGGCTGGAACAGGCCGGGTACCTGGTGGCGATCGAGGCGCGGCCATGGCGCCCTTCGCGGTGGGTGCCGTCCGATCCCGACTGCGCGTTCGCACCGGTCGCCCGCGTCAAAGCCGCGCTGGATCTGACCCAACCCGCCGACGCCCAGACGGTGGCCCTGGCCGGGCTGGCCGCAGCGTGCGGGCTGGGCGCCCGCCTCACCGCCTACCTGCCCGCCCGGTCGCGCATCCGCATGGAACAGGCAGCCGGGCGACTGGATGCGGACTTGCGGGAGGTGATCACCTGCACCCAGGCCACGGTCGGCGCCGCGCTGCTTGCCCACCGCCTCTGACCCCCGCCCGGCCCTCAAGTCCCCGGGCCGGTAACCCCGCCACATAAAGGAGTGCTCACGATGTCCCGAACCCAGCAAGCGGCCCGGCGGAGCAGCGTGTCGTCAGCGCTGGCCCGCGACCGCTTGGGCGTACCCGCCGTGCTGTCGTTCGTGCTGGCCGGCGTCGCCCCGCTGACCGTGGCCGCCGGAGTGATCCCCACCGCGTACGCCACCACCGGCTTAACCGGCATCCCGGCCGCGTTCCTAGTCATCGCGGTGATCTTGGCAGTCTTCTCGGCCGGTTACGTGACCATGGCCCGTCACGTGACCCACGCGGGTGCCCTTTATGCGCTGATAACCCGCGGCCTAGGCCGCCCGGCTGGAGTGGCTGCCGCGCTCGTCGCGCTGCTGTCCTACTCGTTCCTGCAAGTCGGCCTCTACGGGGCGCTAGGCCCGGCCGCCGCCACCGACGCCGCCACCCACCTGCGCTGGCACGCGCCGTGGTGGGCCTGGGCGCTCGGCGCCTGGGCGCTGATCGCCGTGCTGGGCCTGGTCCGCGTCGAGATCACCGGCCGGCTGCTCGGCGTGCTGCTGTCGGCCGAGGTCATTGTCATCGTGGCCCAGACTGTGCTCGGGCTGGCTCACCCGGCAGACGGGCACCTGTCATTCGCGACACTGTCTCCGGCCGCGCTGGGCTCGCACGGGTTCGCCACGTTCGGCGTGCTCGCCGTTGTCGCTGTGCTCGGGTTCGTGGGCTTCGAGCAGGCTCCCGTGCTGGGAGAAGAGACGCGCCATCCACGGCGTACGATTCCGGCCGCCACCTACACCGCGCTGGGCCTGATCGCCATCGTGTACGCCGGAGCGTCCTGGGCAATGGCCGCCCACAACGGCACCGGCCGCGTGGTGGCGGCTGCCACAGCACAGGGACCGGGCCTACTTTTCGGCCTGTCCGGCAACGCCGCGCTAAACCAGGCCGCGCAGTGGCTGTTTGTGACATCGCTGTTCGCTGCCGCGCTTGCATTCCACAACGCCGTGTTGCGATATTCCTTCGCGCTCGGTCGCGAGAACGTGCTGCCCACGGCGCTAGGCAGGACCGGCGGCAGCAACATCCCTAAGGCGGCCTCGCTGGTGCAAAGCGCGACCGGGCTGGCCGTCATCGGAGCCTACGCGCTGGCTGGAGCCTCGCCCATGCAGGATCTTTTTTTCGACCTGGGCACGACCGGCGGGCTCGGCAACATCATTCTGCTCGCGGCCACCTCGGTCGCGGTGATCGCGTTCTTCGCCCGCGACCCGCGCGGCGAGAACTCCTGGCACCGCCTGACCGCGCCGGCCATGGCTGTGGTTGTGCTGGTCGGCATCGCAGTTCTGGCCGTCCAGCACTACGCGGCCCTGCTCGGCGTGGCGCCCAGCGATCCGACTGCATGGGCCTTACCTGCCAGCTACGCCGTTGTCGCGGTGGCCGGGCTGGGCTGGGCCCTGATCCTCAGGACCCACCGCCCGGCGATCTACGCAACGATCGGCCTCGGCCCGCACGCCATCACCCGCCAACCCGCTCCCGCCCAGGAGGCGCGGTGACCACGACGCGTCCTACGCCCAGCGTGGTCCGCGCCGCCCCTGCAGATCTCGAGGTCCTCAGCGATCTGATCGCCACCGCGTTCCACGGCCTGGCACCGTCGCGGTGGCTGATCGCCGATCCCGAGGCCCGGCGCGGCATCCTGCCTGGCTACTTCCGCCTGCTCATCGCCTACGCGATCGTCAACGGGCTGGCGCACACCATCCCCACCCGCGACGCCGTGGCCTTGTGGCTGCCCGCCGGGCCCGGCGCACCCAGCCCGCCGACCGGCCATCGCCAGCGGATGGCCGCCGCGACCGCGCCGTGGACCGGCCGGTTCGCCGTCTTCGACCAGATGCTCGACGACCACCACCCGGCCGGGCCGCCGCACCAGTACCTCGCGATCCTGGCCGTCCACCCCGACCGCCAGGGCCAGGGCATCGGCACCGCTCTGCTGGACGCCCGACACCACGACCTCGACCCCGACGGCGTGCCCGCTTACCTGGAGGCCTCCAGCCCGCGCGCCCGCGACCTGTACCAGCGTCACGGCTACACCACGCGCCCCGGCGCCCCGTTCCGGCTTCCCGGCGGCGGCCCGCCGCTATGGCCGATGTGGCGCGAACCCCGGCAGACACTCCCGGCAGCAGTGCCCTAGATGAAGGGATATCCGGATGAGCCAGCTCCCGCCAATCCTTGCCGAGACGCCCGAGCAGCGCGAGGTGCTGCGCCAAGCGTTGGCCGACGCGGTCTATTACCGCGACCCTCCCGTGTCGTGCCCTGCCTGCCCGACACCCGACCAGCTGTGCGAGGAATGCGCGGATGGTTTGGCCCGCGCACGCACATATCTAGCCCTCAGCCGCGCACTGAGGCTCAAGACGATTCCGTAACGGACGACACCGAGCTGTTCGCGGCTGGATTATCTGAACACCCCGCCATGATCAATGGCAACGTTGTCCGTGCACCGGTGGCCTGCACGGTCAACGTTCCGCTCAGCGTAAACAGGGGTTATGCGGATGCCACGTCGACGCGGACGGGGATAGCCGGTTGTTGGTACGCAACGTGACCAGGCGCACTGGCTCGCCGGTTATCGAACCGGAGCAGATCGCCGATTACGCGCACCGACATTGCGGGCATCGCGTCGTGTTGGCTGAGCGCAGATCATCCGTTCCGGCGCGCTGAACCCCTGTAACCTCGCCCATCTGGCCGAAGTTTTGTAGGTGATCCAGACACCCCAGTCACACGGCAGGTCGTCCATAAAGTCAAACGCATCGGCCGGGGCATTTCGGGACGCTGCGTGACCTAGCGGAGGCTAGCGGAATAGTTCCTCGAGTCGCCACACGAGCCGTTGAGCCTCCGGCCATCCAGCTTGGACGAACGCCTTGAGCACGTGGACGAGATCGTCCAACGACTGCCCAGATGCCGCACTCTCGCGGTGATCAGCCAGCACGGTTTCCACGATCGCAGTGACTTCCCGGGCTGCCATTCCGTCGAAGGCGTAGCCGTAACCGCGTGCGCCATCGACGGCAAGACGCATCAGGTGCAGAACCTCGGCGGGATCACAGCCGACTGACCCTCGAAGCAATTCGACGAAGTGGTGTGCCGTCCGCGCCGGGAGCCCGAACCCGTTTTCACCACCGGCCACCTCGCCAAGCTGGCGCAGGTGCGGGCGGATCAGAGCGAAGAACGAGCAGATTTCGCCCTGTGCCGCACGCTGTTCACCCTGGCCCTTATAGATACCGGACTGAAAGTAGAAGCGCGAGATTATGTGGTCGAGGACGTTCAAGAGCTCGCAGATTGTCTCTTCCCGACCCGAACCGCCGTCTTGGCCCCGCTCGGCTTGGTCGCGAAGTGTGCGATGAACGCGTTCGATGATCACCGCCAACCATCTCAGCGCGGCTTCCGCCGCGACGCGGCCGCTTGGATCAGCGATTCGGCTGTAGTTCACGTAGTGCAGCAGGTGGAGCACCAGAGTCGACAAATATCGGGGCGGGGCGCCATATAGAGCCTCGTCGATCCGTTCCTTCGCCCATTTGTTCTTGCGGGCAATTGCGAGCCCGACTATCAATGCGCTGACTCGACCTTCGTTAGGCAGCGACCGTCCCAGCTCCGCGAACGGCACGCGCCGAAGGAGTCGATCGAGGGTTCTCGTGACGAGTTCCTCACGATCAGAGGACGCGACCGCCATCAGTGCCCCGCCGAGCGCCTGGAGGACAATGCCGTTGTTTTTTTTCGCGGCGTACAGATCCGCCAAGGCCCAGAATGAATCCTCGTACCGGGGGATCAAGCGCTGAAGCTCGCCCGCAGGAGGTACCGGACGGACGGCACGGGGTCCGTGGCCAGCGCATGTAGCTCGGAAGCCAGCGCGCTGTCCGTCCGGTGGCGCAGGAGCCGGGGAATCCCTTGCGCCGCCGCGTTGCGCGCCGCGGGTGACCAGGCGGGGACGGTGAATGCCTCCTCGGCGTTCTCGGCCGGGCGCGGCGCCTCTCCGGATGCGCAGGCGAGCAGTGCTGTTCGCAGGACGTCCATGGTTGGCTCGTCAAGCGCCTCGGCGGCTCTCAGCCGTCCTGCTGGTCGCGGCGTGCGGCGGCCTCAGCGCGCAGCTGGCGGGTGTCACGGCCGGCCCAGCCGGGGTCACCGGAGTCCGCGGAGCCGATGAACGCTTCGACCGGGTCGGCGGCCGGGACGGCGGGCAGCCACTCGGCGAGCAGGTTAGCGGCTGTCTGATCCGGGGTCTGGCCGCGGCGGGCTGCCTCGGCTTCCAGCACGACGGCCAGGGTCTGCGGCAGGTGCACGGTCAGCGTCATGACACCAGGGTAGGCCCGGCGCGTCACGGCCGCCGAATGCCACAGGCGCGGCGCATGATGGATGGCGGAGCGCGTCAGCAGCTCCGGTATCCGGCGGGACCGCCCCCTCGGGGCGCAACTAGATCATGTAGTCCGGGCAGGCAGGGCCTGCCGCTGACGGGCAGTGACGCGGCACGGTCCGCCAGCTCGTTCTCATCGCTGAAACCTCATCCCGTTTCTTCTCGCCAGCGCCTGGCATCACGGCCCTTGGGCCTGCCAGCAGTGCGCATGGTGCGGCTGGCGCGTTCTCCCGGACCCCGGAGGGATGCAGCGATGAGACAGCACGAGTCTGCCCGCGACAAGCCTGGCCGGCCTGATGCCGGACTGAGTGGTGAGCAGCTGGCCGCGATCGCGACGGCGGCCAGCGGATGCGCCCGGCCGGTCCGGCTGCGGGGCTGGCGGACGGTCGCCGATGCGGTGACTGAGGAGGTGATCAGCGCGGTGCGCAGCGACGATCAGCCCGGCGGGGTGATCGAGGTGCCGTGCGGGAACCGGCCGGCGGCGGTGTGCCCGTCGTGCGCGTGGCTGTATAAGGGCGACCTGTGGCAGATGCTGGCCGCCGGGCTGCGCGGCGGGCACGGCATCCCCGAGGATGTCAGCTCTCATCCGGCAGTGTTCGCCATGCTGACGGCCCCGGCTTCGGGCTGGTGCACCGCGGGCCGGGAAGAGACGGGCAGCCGGCACTGTGCCGGCCCGGCACGGGCGGCCAGTGTGCGAGCACGGCCGGAGCGCTTCGTGCGGGCGTGTCCGCCGCGACGGGGAGCAGGCGATCGGCCAGCCGCTGTGCCTGGAGTGCTTCGACTATCAGGACGCGGTGCTGTTCAACGCCAGCGCACCGGCGCTGTGGGCCGGTTTCACCCGCGCGCTGGCCCCGGCCCTGTGCCGCGAGCTGGGCATCGCCCGCAAGGTGCGGCGCTCGCATCTGCGCCTGTCGTTCGGGAAGGTGATCGAGTACCAGGCCCGCGGCCTGGTCCACGTGCACGCGGTCATCCGCGCTGACGGGCCCGGCGGTGCTGGTGACGTGCCGCCGCCGTGGGCCAGCGCAGACCTGCTGCGCACCGCGGTGCTCGCCGCGGCGGCAATGCCCTCGGTCACGGTGGCGGACCCGGACGACCCCGCCAGCATGCTCATCCTGAGCTGGGGACACCAGATCGATGCCGGCGCCCGGGAATCACAGGCGCCATCAGTCAGGATGGCAGAGGACAGGGCGGGCGGAGAGCCGCGGGATCAGGCAAGCGACACGGCTCATGTATCTGTGACCGGCACGTAATCTGGATTGATCCAGAGTTCGCCCGTTGGCTTTCCGGCTGCTGACACCCTCCAGGCACGGATAATGCCACTGACAGGAACCCTGCCATCAGGATCGAAATGGCTGTCTATCTCGTAAACCCAGCCATTTGGGTTTTGCTCTGCCTCCCGAAGCAACCTCTCAGGAAAGTCAGGCTTCATTTCCAAGGCTCCTCAGCCACTCACGCCTGAATAGGGCCTGTTGCTCAACCGATCCAACAGCGTCACATGGGGTGTCGTCGAAGATCGGACGCAAGTCCTCCGCGCGAGCCTGCAGTCCCATCGTGTGGACATAGACCAGGGAGGCACCGCCCATCTGGCTGCTCATGCGCGACGGCCAAGGGTCTGTTCGCGCACCCGCAACGCAGATCCGCCATCCACTGCGAGCAGCTTGCTGCCGTATCGCAGCCAGGCACGCAAATAGGTCATCAGCCGACGCCTCAAGCGGATGGACGTCGGAATCCGCAAGACCAGGTGCCACGGAGGCCGCTCGCTCCACTGAAGTTCCGCCTCCGTGACACGGTCACCAGAGCAGGCTCGAACGAATCGCCGCGTCATGGAACGAGTCTAGACCAGAGTATGTTTTCAAGGGGAATGCCACCCGGAATAGCAATCTCTGCTTCATCAGTGTATGGCGAAGCGGAACCTAGCGTCGCATTTACGTCCACCGTCGGAAGACCGTCGGTACTGATGCCATAAACGTATGCGCCTCGACCAGCGAAACCCTCGGCAACACTCTCCAGGCGCGACGTCGACACATA
>Ga0335073_10014986_pt1 | contig 10847 bp, 9 predicted proteins | sample Lox_Sample_22_FD_207093 | JGI IMG/M metagenome (GOLD analysis project Ga0335073, IMG submission 207093) | Soil microbial communities from Loxahatchee National Wildlife Refuge, Florida, United States - Lox_Sample_2.2 | ecosystem: Environmental > Terrestrial > Soil > Wetlands | place: USA: Florida... | reverse complement strand
ACGGCATGTCCGGCCAGCCCGGCCTTGAGGTCTGGGGCCCGTACGAGGAGTACCAGGAGATCCGCGAGGCGATCCTTGAGGCCGGCGAGGAGTTCGGCCTTGTGCCGGTCGGCTCCCGCGCGTATGCCTCCAACACCCTCGAGTCCGGCTGGATCCCCTCGCCGCTGCCCGCCATCTACACCGGCGAGAAGCTCAAGGCGTACCGCGAGTGGCTTCCGGCGCAGGGCTACGAGGGCTTCTCCGGCACGCTCGGCGGCTCCTTCATATCGAGCAACATCGAGGACTACTACCTCACGCCGTACGAACTCGGCTACGGCCACATGGTGAAGTTCGACCACGACTTCATCGGGCGCGAGGCCCTGGAGGCGCTCGACAAGCCGTCGCAGCGCCGGAAGGTGACGCTCGCATGGAACGGCGAGGACGCCGGCCGGATCGCGGCGTCGCTGTTCACCGACGAGATTCCGTACAAGTTCCTTGACGTGCCGATCTCGAACTACTCCTCGTCCAACTACGACGCGGTGCTGCTCGACGGCAAGGTCGCCGGACTGTCGCTGTTCACCGGCTACAGCAACAACGAGCGCAAGGAACTGTCGCTGGCGGTCATCGACCCGAGCATCGACGTCGGCACCGAGGTCACGCTGATCTGGGGCGAGCCGGACGGCGGCTCGCAGAAGGCGTCGGTGGACCGGCCGCACAAGCAGATGGAAGTCCGTGCGACCGTCTCTCCCGTTCCGTACTCCAGCGAGGCCCGCGACCACTACGCGGAGGGCTGGCGGCACACCGGCCGCGCCTGATCTCCACGCGGGCCGTCCCGCCGGGGGCGGCCCGCGTTGCCTTTACCTTGCCAGCCAGCCCTTGGACGCGCGCCTGCCCCGGCGCCACGCGCGGTGCCCCTGGTGCTCGCTTGCCAGCGCCTGATGGTGCGCGCGCTCGTGCAGCAGGCCGAAGCTGAAGGCGTTCTCACCGGCTAGGTGCGCCTGTACGCCGATGTCCCGGGCGATCCCCCGGGCGATCACCGCGTCCTGGTGCGCGCCGAGGGCCGACTGCACGTCCCTCATGCGCCGGGCGAAGCGGTGCGCCCGCCGGCCGCTCCTCTTGCCGAGCGCGGACTCGGCGACCTCGGCGGCGTACCTGGCGCGCTTTGCCGCCTTGCGCGTCTCGTGCAGCGCAACGTCACGCGCCGTGCCCGCGGGCGCCCCGCGGGCACGGCGCATCCGGCGACCAGTCCGCCGGTAGTCGCGCCCGACGGCACGCGGCAGCAGCTTACCTGCGGGCTCGGCCGCTTCCTGGGTCAGCGGCGGGCTGCCAAGCAGGCTGCTGAGCTCAGCGCGCAGTATCCGGTACCGCTCGGAGTCCAGGGCCTCGAGCACCGCGGCACGGGTGTCCGCCTCCAGCGAGGCGAAGTGCACGCTGATCCGCGCCTGCGCGGGACCGAGCACGAGTTCTGCCGGCACGGCCGCGAGGCCGGCGTGCAACTGTGCGGACTGCACCTCGGCGTCGCGGGCGGCGCCGAGCACGCCGCCCAGCCATTTCAGCTCGTCGCGCAGCTTCCTGGTATCTGGTTTCGGCATGATCCCGGTGAACGACTGCAGGGCGCTGCGCAGCCGCCGGACCGTCACCCGCATCTGGTGCACAGCGTCCGGTTTGTCGCGGCGGACCGCCAGGCCGAGAGCGGTGAGCCGGGCCGCCTGCGCGCCGAGGTAGGCGAGCAGCACCTCGCCCGCCGGGGAACGCTTGCTGAACTGCCCGCAATGAGGCGGCCTGCGGCCGCCCGCCGACAGGCCCGTGCCCGCAGGCGCTGCCCGGCCAGGCTGCGCCGTCGCTCGGGTGCGCGTGGTCGTCTGTCCTGTCTGCGTAGCCATCCCGCGCAGCTACCCGCTGAAGTCAGGCTGACACCTGTGGTGCGCGGCTAACCGCCCGGCCGGTAGGACCAGCGGAACTGCTCGTCCCTGACCGGCCAGCGCTCGCCCCTCGGGGCCTCGACCACCCAGTCTCCGGGGCGGGCGGTCGCCTTTCCCTCCTTGGTCCTGACCACCACGGTCTCCGTCACCTGCCAGCCCCTGTACATGCCGGTGCGCCGCCAGCGGCCGTCGCCGACGGGCTCGTGGCTCGACTGGAAATCCGGATCGGCGACGGTCCGCATGTTCCCCGCGTCGTCGACGACACGCCAGTCGCCGGCGAATCCGTGCATCTGCTCGCCCGCGTGCGTGGTCCACGCCAAGGGCTCGCTCAGCTGGCTGGCCTGGACCAGTCCGACGCGCTCGAACCAGGCGGCCTTCGGCGGCCCGCCCGCGGGTATGACCGGGATGAAGCCGACGTCCTCCAGCTGTGCGAACTGGAGGCGCAGGTGCTCGCGGAACTCGCTGCGCTTGGCAGGCGGGAGTTCTGCCCAGGGGACCGCGAACTCGCCGGGCCGGCCGGCCGCAAGCCGCCGCCGCTGCCAGCGGGTGTGCTCAGCTCGGGTGATCTCTGTCAGGTCCTCCTCGCTCAGCTCGACGATGCTGCCCGGCGGCACCAGGTGGACCGGTGCCCACCGCCGGCCGCGCGCCCGGGTCGCGGCCAGGATCGAGCGGAGCTGCAGGATGTTGTCCTGCCTGAGAAACGGGTCAAGGTCGGACCAGGGCACCCGGGCAGAGCCCCGCGGATGACCCGGCGGCAGCGGGTGGCTCAGCCGGTAGCACTCGTGCCAGTGCCTGGCGACCCGGGTCCAGGTGTCCTCAGGCACCACGCCCTCGACGAGCAGGCCGGGCTCGAAGGGATGCAGCAGGTCGAAGATCGCTCCGCCCATACCGTCGCCCGAAGACGCAAGGACGAACACCGGCGTCTCCGGGTGCAGCCTGGCGACCCGTCCCGCCTCGTGCACTCCGCTCCCCGGCGGGCTTTCCGTGATGATGACGACGGTCTCGCTGGCCTCGGCCCGGTCCATCGCGTCGAGTATCCGCAGCAGGTGGTCACGCCACCGGACCGGATGTGCGGCAACCCCCGGGAGGGAGTTCACGATCGCGCGGGGCGCGGACGCGAGGTACTCGCGCCAGATATCGGGCGACCTGAGGTCGAGCAGCGCCACCTGCTCGAGCGGCAGCGCGGCGGGCGTGTCCGGCGCCGGCGGCAGGTCCGGCTCAGTCAGCCGGCCGGCGTTCGCGGCCTTCACGAGTTCGGCTTGCTCCCAGGCTCGGCGGGCCAGTTCGAGCAGGATGGCAAGTGTCAGGGTGCTGTCGCCGCAGACAAGCACATGACGCGGCTGCGTGCGCAGCACCCGCGATACGAGGCCGCGCGCGGTGGACTCGGCCGAGCTGAGCGCGTCCACGAACCACCCGTCCGACGTGCCGCTGTGGGCGCCGCGCCAGTGCTCGGCGTGCCGCGGGTCGTCGACGAGCGCCACCAGGTGCGGCTGCCGGTCTTGACCGGGCTGGTACCGGCTGAGAATGTTCGCGGCGGCGGCGATCACAGCATCGTTGTCCGCGACCTCATCCCTGAGCGCGTAGAGATGAGTGAGCGCACAGCCGCGCAAGGCCGAGATGATCGGGCGGAGCAGGGGCGGCGAGGCCGGGTCGCCGATGACAACGCGCGCGCCGGTGAGCCTGGCCTCCTCGAGCAGCGGATTGTTCTTGTCTGGCTCGATGACGATGATGGCGCGCGGGCTGCGCGCGGCCGCTGCCAGCCGCTTGAGCAAGGGAACGGTCAGCGTGCTCAGGCCGGTAAATACGGTCGCCTCGCGCGCGAACCGCGACTGAAGCCGGTCAACGGGCTTCCGCCACAGCACCGCCCCCACCGCGAGCGCCCCGATCAGCGTCGCGCCGAGGCCGTCGATCTGCCCGAGCTGGAGGGCGAGCGGCGGCTGTCCGATGCATGCGGCCCCCGGAGTCACGCTCTGGTAGATCATGTTCGGCGGCTGCCCCACGTACAGCTGGAGGATCCAGAAGGTGATGCCGGCCGTGCTCATCTCGCCGCGGCAAGGGACATACGACGCCGTGCCGAGCACCGCGGCCACCAGGACAAGGACCACGACCACGATCAGCCCGATCGGCACCTGGTCGCGCCGGCGTGGCCACCAGTAGACGCTCAGCGCGGCAACGAACAGAGCCGTCGTGCCAACCAGTGTCCAGTTCTGGCTGGTCGCGAGGACGGGCCGCCACCAGGCAGTGGAGCCGTCAAGCCAGCGCGGGTCATATCCGTAAACCCACGCGCCCCAGCACAGCAGGCCGATCGCGGTCGCGGCGAGCGTCGCCGGGACCACCCAGGCGTGCCTGTGCCAGCCGGCCTGACCCGATGCGTGCGACGACATCGCCCGCGACCCACCTTCCGCGCCACCAGCACGCGAGCATTGATGTTCTCAAATTCAGATTGCCATGAGGCGCGGAAACACGTCGAGAGCAAAGCGCACTCGGGCGGTGGCCGCCTGCGCGCCTGGAATCGCTGATAACCGTGGGACTGGACGCTATGCTCTCACCAATGGTTGTCTCGTCAGCGGGATGGAACCTTCAATGGGCGCTTGGGATCCGTTCAGCGACGGCAAATACGCGCACTTCGATGTCAGCAAGCCCATCGATGTCAGCAAGCCGAATGTCGCTCGCGTATACGACTGCATGCTCGGCGGGAAGGATAACTTCGCTGCCGATCGCGAATTCGTAGCGGAGCTATTGCGTTTCGCGCCGAAGGCGCCGCTTGGCGCGATCTCCAATCGCCAATTCCTGCGCCGCGTGGTGCGATATCTGGTGATTGAGGCAGGTGTTACGCAGTTTATCGACTTGGGGACGGGGCTGCCCACGCAGGGCAACGTGAGCGAAGTCGCGCATGAGTTCAGTCCGGGGGCGCACGTCGTCCACGTCGACTATGACCCCATCGTCTACACGCACGGCAAGGCACTGCTCGCCGACGAGCGGACGACCGACTTCGTCCTCGGGGACGTGCGCAGGCCCGCCGAGATCCTGGCCGATCCGGTCCTCCGGTCGCTGATCGACTTCGACCGGCCCGTCGGCCTGCTGTTGTTCGCCATCCTCCATCATGTCGAGGACGACGATCGCCCTGAGCGGATAATGGGCGAGTTCCGTGACGCCATGCCCAGCGGCAGTTACCTGGCCATCTCCAGCCTCCGGCTGCCGGGACCGGAACTGGCGGAACTGCGCGCGATCACCATCGAGGGGGAGAAGCTGATGACCGGCGCTCTCGGCTCCGGGCGGTGGCGCGAGGACAGCGAGATCCTCTCCTGGTTCGGTGACTGGGGACTGATCGAGCCGGGACTGGTCCCGCTTGCGGACTGGCGTCCCGCTGTGCAGAACCCCGCTCCCCATCCTGAGCTTCAGCACAGCTTCTCCGGCGGCGTCGCCAGGAAGAAATGACGCTGGCCGGCTGGCCCGTCCGGGTGGGTAAATTCACGCACACCGACGCCGTACGTGCTGTTCCGCGCGCCCTTCCCGGTGCTCGCCGTGCCGACGGGGGTCGAGGTCTAACCGGCTTACCCGGCGGACCTCCGTCATGCCGGGACGGGTTGCCCGGCACCGGCACCGTAAACTTGCTTGGCGGTAGAACTGCTCGCCTAACGCGGCTGCTAACCCGTGCGCCGCGGACTGACCGGGGGTCAGATGGAACCTGCCGCCACCAAGTCCGCTTCACCGGTATCCAGGATCGAGCGTGAGTCGCTTGAATTGCGTATCAAGCGCCTGGCGGCCGCCCGTCGGCGGGCAACCGCTCTGCTCGGCGCCGTCACGGTCCTGTTTATCGTCGTGACCGCGGTCGGCGTCCACGGGACACTGCTCGGTTACGTGCAGGCCGGCGCCGAGGCGGCGATGGTCGGCGGCGTGGCGGACTGGTTCGCGGTCACGGCTCTGTTCCGTCATCCCCTGGGCCTGCCGATACCGCACACGGCACTGATCGTCGAGCGCAAGGACCAGTTCGCCGCGACTCTGGGTCAATTCGTCCAGGAGAATTTCCTGAACGCCGAAGTCCTCGCCGAGCGCATCGGCTCGGCCGCGCCCGCTTCCCGCGTGGCGGCGTGGCTGGCCGACGAGGGCAACGCCGCCCGCTTCGCCGGGCACGCGGCGGACATCGTGGTCACCCTCGCCGGGACCCTCCGTGACGAGGACGTCCAGAGCGTGCTGACGGCCGAGGTGGTCAGGGCGGCGGCCGCGGTCGAAGTGGCGCCGCTCGCCGGGCGGGTCGTGGGGGTCATGATCGCCGGGGGTCATCACGACGCGCTGTTCAACGCATTCGTTTCCGCCGCCGACCGTTACCTCGACGACCATCACGACGAGCTTCGGCTGAGGTTCGAGTCCGAGGCGCCCCGCTGGCTGCCCGACGTGGTCTACGGGCGGGCCTTCGACCGGCTGTATGCCCGGCTGCGCGAGCGCCTGGACGCGATGGCCGACGATCCCGGCGACGAGGCCAGGCAGCAGTTCGAAGCGTGGATCGCGAGGCTGCCCGAACGGCTACAGACATCGCCGGAACTGCGCGAGCGCGGCGAGGGCATCAAGCGCGACGTGCTGGAAAGCGCCTGGCTCAGAGACTGGACCTCGTGGCTGTGGAAGAACACCAAGGAGACGCTGCGGACACAGGCGGCGGATCCCGACTCCGAGCTCCGTCGCCGGCTGGCCGGCGCGCTGACCGCTGCCGGCCGCCGCCTCAGCTCGGACACCGCTCTGCAGGAGAGCCTCGAGCGGGTACTTGAGTCGGGCGCGAGGACCCTCGCCGATCAGTTCCACGACGAGCTCGCCGGCCTGGTCACCGGGACGATCCAGCGGTGGGACGCCGCGGAGACCTCGACCCAGCTGGAGCTCCTGCTCGGACGCGACCTCCAGTTCATCCGCATCAACGGCACGGTGGTGGGCGCGGGAGTGGGGATCGCGCTGCACGCCATCGCCCTGGCCCTCGCCTGATCTCAGCAGATCTCACGCCAGCGGCGGTGACTCCGCCGGGACGTTAATGCTCCCACCATGGCCTGCTCATCCTGCTGCCGGCCGGCTGCGCCGGCACGGGGGCGCGGGGCACTCCCCGTGGCTGCTCCGGTGACGGCTGCGCGGGCGGCCGGGAACCAGGCTGGGCCGGCCGGTGCCCGGCGGCGTCACGCTCGGCCACGGCAGCGTGGGGCAGGAGGAAAGGCGGCGCGTCGGATCCGCCGAGGCGCAGGTCGTGGCGGGACCCGACCTTCGCGTAGCCGAGGAACAGGATGCCGCTGAGCGCCGTGACCAGGATCCATGACCAGTGACCGTTGACCACGGTCCAGTCGTTCAGACCGTGCAGGACGGCGGCGGCAACCAGGCCTATCCACGCGACCTGGTACCAGCGGTGGCGCCCGGTCGCTGCCAGCCCGATGAAGTAGCCGGTCAGGCCGGACCAGCAGGCGTGGGAGATCGGGTCGGTGACAAAGCGCCAGACAAAGTCGAGGATGAAGTACAGCACGGGACCGATGAGGGCGTCGAAGATCGAGGTCGAAGTGGAATTTCCGCTGGCGATCAGCTGCTGGATGCTGGGGATTGCCGACTGGACCGTCTGGTAGAACTCCGTGACCCCGTTGAGCGTGAAGTAACGGACGACCTCGCTCGCGCCGAAGACAAGCCCGCTGACCGCGCCGATGAACAGGTAGTCGCGGGGCTCGAGATCGCGCCTGCGACGGTAGTAGAACAGGGCGATCGCCAGCACGGGTATCGCCTTGGCTAGTTCCTCGGGTATGCCGATCGTGACGATGCTCGAGAACAGGTTGCCGCTTGTCGCGTGCAGGTCCGTCTCAAGGGCCACCGCGAGCGGCACCTGGGTCAGCAGCGCGATCGCCACCACGATGAGCAGCATTAGCCTGGTCACGTGGGCCGGCCGGATGATCACGCCGAGCAGCAGCAGCCAGGCGGTGGCGAAGTAGATCGCGAAGATCCACGCGCTCACGTCAAATGTGGTGGCCGTCGCCGTGGTTCCCACGATCACAAGGGCGACCGCCGGAACGCAGATAAGCAGCAGGAATAGCTGCACGGGCCAGCTGCGCAGGGAGTGATGGCGGTACCAGTCGCCGAGCGGCAGCAGGTCACTGGCCCGCTGTGCGGGGTACTGGCGATCGGGCCGGGCGTGCGGAGATGCCGAGTGCATAAGCGTTCCTGGAGTCTTGTCGATACGGACGGTTACCGCTCCGTCCTCATCCTTGGGTACCCCCGCACCGCCGGCCTGCATCACTTGAGCAGTCCGCGGCAGCGGCGGAGAAAGGCGTGTTTGAAGGCGCTTTCTCAGAGCAGCTAAGAAGGGCCCGAGACTCATCCGCTGAACAGGAGATTTCTATGATCATTCTCGGTCTTATCCTGCTTATTATCGGCTTTGTCGCCAAGATCGCGATCCTGTGGACGATCGGCATTATCGTCCTCGTCGTCGGCCTCATCCTGGCCCTGCTCGGGTCGGTGGGACACGCCGTGGGCGGCCGTCGTCACTACTGGTAGCCGCGACGGCGGTGGCGCACACCAGGCTGCCAGGGACCTGGCGGTCCGCACGCCACCGCCAGGCGGCGGCCGTGCCCTGCGGGCGCGACTCCTAGGCGAGCACGTGCTCCAGGACCTCGGTCCTGATGCGGGCTACGGTATCGGCGCGCTCGGAACGGTCCCGGCCGAGGTTCCAGTCGGGCAGGACGAACTCGTCAAACCCGAGTTCGGCGTACTGCCCTAGCTGGTCGGCCAGTTGCCGGGCCGAGCCGAAGATGACGGCTCGGCCGGGCGAGGGCGTGCTCGCGTCGAGTTGGACGAGGGCGTTGACGGAAGTCCGTATCGTCGCGGGGTCACGACCCACCTCTTCGCAGGCCCTCATCAAGGCGGCACGGTGGCTGCCGGCCTGTTCCGGGGTGCTCCACGTGTTCCACTCGTCGGCGTGGCGGGCGGTGATCCTGAGCATCCGCGGGCTGCGGGTGCCGACGAGCAGCGGCAGCGGCGACTGGAACGGCTTCGGGTCGCAGGGCGCGTCCGTGATGTCGTAGCAGGCACCGCGGAACGTGGTGGACTCCTGCGACAGCATCGAGCGAACGATCTGGATCGCCTCCTCGAAACGGCTCACCCGCTTGCCCGGCGGTTCGAGTTCGATGCCGTAGGCCTGATGCTCGTTGACCTGCCAGCCGGCGCCAAGCCCGAGCACCATCCGGCCGCCGGACAGCCGGTCGATCGTGGCAGCGCGCTTCGCGAGCAGCGCAGGGTGGTGGACCGACGTGGGCGAGACGAGCGTCCCGAGCCGGATCCGCTCGGTGACGGCCGCAAGCGCGGGGAGAAGAGCCCAGCACTCGTACGTGTCGCCGCGCGCCGGCGTCGCGTCGGCGGTGTTGGGCATGTAGTGGTCGGCCAGCCAGACACCGTGCCAGCCGGTGCCTTCGGCCACGCGGACGGCATCAAGCAGTTCGTCGGGGGTGCGGCTGTTGTGGGGCCAGAGCGAGAACTTCACCGGTCAACCCTAAAGCCAGGCTTCCTGCCCGCGCTCCCAGGATGTCTTGAGGTGAGCGCCGTCAACTGCGATGGATGTGACGGAGCATCTCATCCAGCACCGCTTGGTAGCGTGCGGAACGTGATGATTCGGAATGCGCGGCCAGACGAGCACGCGGTAGTGGGCGATCTCCGGGTTTCCGCGTACCGGGCGCTCGGACTGCTGCCCGAAGGCAGCGGCTACGCCGAGACGCTGCGGGGATTCGGTTTCGGTGGCGACTGCACGGTGCTCGTCGCCGTTGACGATGCGGACGGCAGCATCCTGGGGACGATCACGCTCGAGCCGTTCGACCGGACCAGCGAACTCGCGATGGACGACACGGAGGCGGACGTCCGGGCGTTCGCCGTCGCCTCGCAGGCACAGGGAAAGGGCGTCGGGCGGGACCTGCTGCTCGCTGCCATCACCTGGGCCGAGAAACGCGGGCTGCGGAGGCTGCGGCTTTGCACGCAGCCCGCGATGCAGGCCGCGCAGCATCTCTACGCGGCCACCGGGTTCTCAAGGACACCGGAACTCGACTTCGCCCCGGTGCCCGGGCTCATCCTGCGGGCCTATGAACTCAGCCTGGGTGGTTTGCAGCGTCAGTGACGCCCGCCGGATCCTCGTGATCCTGGCATGCCGGAACCGCCGTGCCAGGATCCGTAGCCGCCGTACCAGGGGCCGTATCCGTCGGTGCTAATGCCTGCGTAGCCTCGCGAGCGGAACCGGTGGCCCGGTGGCTCCCAGCTGCCAGCCCCCGCCTGAGGCTGTGCTCCGGCGCCGGGCTGTGCGCTTGTCGTGGCGGCCGTTACCGGCTGCTGAGCCTTGTGCGTGGCACTTGGCCGCGGCTGCGGAACCGTGTTCGACGCCGCGGAGACGGGAGCCGCCAGGTGCGTTATCTGCGTGCTGCCGGCGCTCAGCCTGCCCGCCGGGGCTTGGCCCGGCACGGCCACGTAGACTCCGGCCGCCGCGATGACCAGGAGACCGCCGAGCGCGACCGCCGCGGTAATCAGGCCGGTGCGGAAACTTATCTCCTCAAGCCGGGCATTGACGGCGGCGCGGAGGCCTGACCGAGCGCGTACAGCGGCGTTCACAGCACCGGACGATACAGATAAAGCCGGTCAACCGCTAGGAAGCGGGCTTAATACGTACTCAATCGTCGAGTGCTCTAGTTGAGCGACATAGCAAGCAATCGGTGCGCCGGCGGCCGGACGTCGCGGGCCAAAGAAGCTGAGGCTGGGTCATGGCTGATTTTCACGCCGGCTCGACCTGTCCGCAGTGCAGTAGCGCCCCGCGTCCACTGCTGAGGACTCGACGCTGTATCCCGGTGCGGTCCGCCCGCCGGGGGACGGGTTTGCGCCTGGCCGTGGGTGGTAGGCCATCATCTGGCACGCGTGAACGAAGGGGGATGTGGATGTCCGACAGCGTCTATTCGGTTA
>Ga0335073_10014985_pt1 | contig 10848 bp, 10 predicted proteins | sample Lox_Sample_22_FD_207093 | JGI IMG/M metagenome (GOLD analysis project Ga0335073, IMG submission 207093) | Soil microbial communities from Loxahatchee National Wildlife Refuge, Florida, United States - Lox_Sample_2.2 | ecosystem: Environmental > Terrestrial > Soil > Wetlands | place: USA... | reverse complement strand
ACTCCGCAATTTCTTTATGGTTTGCCCCTTCGACGTAAGCCAGCCACAGCAGTTGGCGCTCGCGCAGTTTCAGTCGTTGGAACGCCTGCCGCATTTCCAGTTGCCGATCAATACAAGGAGCGTCGCTGGGTTCCTCGATCTTGTCCGGAAGCGGCTCCTCGCGGTGATGGCGCCATCGGTCTCGCATCAGATTGGTTGCGATCCGGAAGAGATAGTTTCGCGCCTGGACATCCGTCAAAGGCGGGAGGTTTGCCGTAAGAAACCGAAAGTAGGTTTCCTGCAGGAGATCCTGCGCCAGGGCTCGCTCGCCGCAAACCCGCAGCAGATAAGAAAACAGCCTCGGAGCAGACTGATCGTAGAAGCTGCGGAAGGAGGTCTCGTCCATGCACCGTCCGCTGTCAACCGCGTGAGAAACAGCCGGTGCGGGAGTCAGCGACTCCAGGCAAATGAGCGGAGCTTTTGATTCCGCCTGCATGGCCGAGTATCAGGAATGTGTACCGTTCAATAGCCCAAACGACTTCGAAAGGTAATAGGACGACGCGGCAGAGAATAGAAAGCCCAGACCCAGAGCAATCGACAGAGCTCCTAAAATCGTGAACCCCTCGAACCCATGATTAGAAACATGGCCTCGCAACCACAAGGCTCCGGCTCCGAAGAAGAAGAGAATCGTCCCGGTCTGAAGCGCCCAGAGGATTTTTCCCTGTGGAGCTTGGGAAACGCTTCTTTCCACCTGAAGAGATTCCAGCAATTGTCTTCCCGTATCCGTCTGCGCGTAGGCCAGCAGATCCTGAGCCGAGCCGATTTTGTCCAGAAGCTTGGACTGTACGTCGGCCTGCAGCTTGGCGATTTTGTATCTCCGCACGGTGGAGAAAATGAGCCAGGCGAACCAGGCAAACATCGCGGGAAGGGTAAAGGCTACGATTACGTCCTGCATTGTTCCTCCTGCACAGGGCTAGTCAAGATTGAGCTTGTCGACTTCATTATCTAAAACGGCCGGCGCGTGGCAATGGTTAACAGTACGGGAAGAATAAATTGGAGGTTCCGGGGAAGAAGGAACTAGTCCACATCGGCATCGAGGACGCGCGGCTGCTCAAGATAATGCGACATGGCGTATTGCGCCAGAAGCGGCGTCTGAAGCCGGATTTCGGCGCCGATCCATTCGCCCTTGCAGTGCGGAGCATCCGGAGGATGATCGCAGCGCCCACCACTGCCGAATTGCGGACCGAAGTCGGCGCTCTGGATCTGATCGAATTGCTGGATTTCCTTCCAGGCGGCGTCGCCTACAGTGCCGGAGACGTCGATTTTCAAGTGCAGGACGCTCATGTTCTTACCAAGGACCGAGGGGTTCGGTTGTGGAAATCTTCTTTCATACTTCAGGGGCTAGAGCCCCGTTCGTGGTAAGAATGCTTGACGCGGTCTAAAGGCCGCTCTTCCACGGACGATCTTCAGCTGTGCGGGAACCATTGATACAGCATGAAGTACACAATTACACCGGTTACAGAAACGTACATCCATAAGGGCCAGGTCCATCTCGCTATCGCTCGATGTTTCGCATAGCGTGCGCCAAGTCCGCGCGTTAGCGTGATGATCGCCAGGGGCACGATCACGATGGCCAACGTCACGTGCGAAATCAAAATCGAAAAATATACGGGACGCGACCACCCCTGGCCGAGAAAAAGAATGTTTCCGACTTTGTAGTGGAAAAAGACATAACAGGCTAGAAAAAGACTCGACGCGACCACCGCAGCGATCATGCAGTAGCGGTGTGCCAGCATGCGCTTTTTCGCGATCAGAACGCGCCCGGTCAGCAGCAAGACCGCGCTGGTGCCGTTCAGACTGGCGTTGATGACAGGGAAGTAAGCGTATTGTTCGAGCATGGAATTTCCAATCATCAAGCGGCGGGCCTCGTCGTGCGGCGATTCACCATCAAAAATGCCAGCGCGAACATTACCAGAGAAAACAGGACCAGCGTCGCCATGTCGGAAGACAAAGGAAAGCTTCCGGGTGTTTCCGGATACAGAAGCTGGCGTAATCCCTCGACCCCGTAGGTAAGCGGATTGAGCCGCATGATGACGCGAATCCATCCCGAGGCTCCTGAAAGTGGAAACAATGCACCGGATACCAGCCAGAGTGGAATCAGAAATAAATTGACGATTCCATGGAAGGCTTGCGTGGAATCCATGGGCCAGGCAATGGCAAAGCCGAGCGCCGTCAGAGCAAACGAGACCAGAAAAACCACCACTCCGACGAGTAGAACTTTCACCAGATCGAGGTGCACTCCAGCAAACGGCGCGAAAATGAGGAAGATCATTCCTTGAATCGCCGCGAGAGTGGTTCCGCCCAAAACTTTGCCCAGCACGATCGCGCTGCGCGGCACTGGCGCGACCAGCACCGACAAAAGAAATCCTTCTTTGCGATCTTCGATCACCGACATCATGGTGAAAATCGAGGTGAAGAGGATGATCATGATCAGGGCGCCAGGATAGAAGTAATCCAGATAATGCTGCTGCCCTGCGCCCCCGCCGGACCGGAACGATGTGCCAAAGCCTGAGCCGATCACCAGCCAAAACACGAGCGGAGACGCGAGAACGCCGATCACACGCGTGGTCTGGCGGTAGAAGCGGACGATCTCGCGCCACCACAGTGTAAATGCGGGAAGCACCAGCCCTGCCGAGGGCTGCGCCGTCGGGCGCGGAAGAGTGGCTGCCTGCGCTGCCATTAAGAACTCACTTTTGCTACCGGAGCCGCTGAACCGGCTGCTACGGGAGCCGCTGAAGTAGCTGTCGCCGCTGCGGGAACGGTCGCTTTGGCCGAGGCTGCCGGAGCTTTCGTTGCTGTCGGTTTCTCTTTCTGCAGGAACTTCAGCAGACCCTGCTCGCGCGCCTCCCAATATGCATTGAGAAGAAAACACAATGAAAGCGCCAAAAGGATGAGAGTCATGAACAGACCATCGACCGTGGCTGAGGGCGGCCACGGCGTGATCATGCCCGTGGCGAAGATCCATCCGATTCCGGCCAATGGCGCCAGACCAAGCACAAGAGAAAGTCCAAGGATCGTTAACCGCCGCATGAAGACCTTACCTCCGTTTCCTCTCAGAATTCGAATTTTCCTCTGTGCTTTCACTCCAAAACTTATGTCCGGTGCGGTGAATGAAAACGTCTTCCAGCGCCGGCTTGCTTACGGAAATTGCCTGAATCTCACCGGGAAAAGCCTCGACCAGATCGGGAACAAAGTGATGGCCGTTCTCGCGCTCGATACGGACTTGATTGCCGAGCACTGCAGTCTCGACGTGGAAACGCAGCCGAATTTGTTCAGCGAGCAGTCCGGCGTCGTGAGCGGCATCGAGCATAATCACGTCGCCGCCGATTTCCGTCTTCAATTCCGCGGGCGTTCCAAGGGCGACCAGATTGCCTTCATTCATGATGGCGAGCCGATCGCATTTCTCGGCCTCTTCCATCAGGTGTGTCGTGACCAGAACCGAAACGTGTTCCTCGTCGCGAAGGATCTGCAAATACTGCCAGAGATCACGGCGCGCGCCGGGATCAAGCCCGGTCGTGGGTTCGTCAAGGAGTAATACTCCGGGCCGATGCAGCAATCCTTTGGCGAGCTCGATGCGGCGCTGCATGCCACCGGAAAAAGTCTCGACCCGCTCCTTGGCGCGATCGGACAATCCCACGCGAGCGAGGATCTCCATGACGCGTTTTTTCAGGGTGCTGCCGCGGAGGCCGTAGAGATGGCCCTGATGCCACAAATTCTCGTACGCGGTGAGCTTCGGATCGACGCTCTGCGCCTGAAACACGACGCCGATCTGATTACGGAGCCGGGAGGCATCGCGGGTGACATCGCAGCCGAGCACGAAAGCGTGGCCGGCGGTAGGAATCATCAGTGTGGAAAGAATGCGGAAGAGCGTTGTTTTGCCGCTGCCATTCGGACCCAGCAGGCCAAACAGTTCGGCCGCGCGCACATCGAATGAGACTCCATTCAGCGCCGTGCGGTTCTCGTAGCGGTGGACGAGATTCTGGACCGAGATCACCGCTTCGGTGGCCGAGTGAGCCGGTTCCCATCCGGCATCGGCGAGTGATGCAACTTTCGAAACCAATTGATTCCCCAGAGAGTGAATATCCAGTTTACGACAACTGCATCGAAAATTCCGGTGCGAAGCCGTTAGCTCAGGCTGCCGACACGTGCCGCTCCGCAGCGGGAACTCGTTCTTCAAACGCGACCGGAACGTGGCGCCAAACCTGAATGGCAAGCACGACCGTTGTCGCTAACAATAAAGCTCCGACTGCGACGTGCGCGACCGTCGAAAGAACCATGGGGAGTTCGGGCTGCACCGCGTCTTTGCCCCATTCCACACGGGTCAGGAAGGCGGCGAAGCCGAGACACAATTGAGCAATCATCAGAGACAGCATGAGGATCGCCGGACGGCGAACGGCTTCAATGTGCGAATAAAGGCTGAGCGCGCGAACTGCGGTCCAGGCCAGGATGAACGAGACGGCGACGGCATTCAGAACATGCGGCCACCAACTCAGGCCGTGATGGCGGAACATCGCCCCGAGGATGAGTTGGACGTACAAAATGAAAATCGAGAGCAGCGTCAGGGTAAAGAGGCTCGGGCGATGCTGGTCGAATTCGACGCGCGGCTGCTCCTCAATCCACTGTTTACCCGTAAATAAGGCGATGATGACTGCGATGCAGAAAAATGTTTGCGCCAGCGCAGCGTGGGCGGACGAAACTGCCGGCGGCAAATAGTAAAGTACCGTGATGCCGCCGAGAATGCCCTGCGCGATAACTGTTCCCAGTGCAGCGTAGGCGAGATTGCGCATCCAGCGCCGCTTTTCCGCACGAGCTGCCCAGATCACCAGAACGATCGTGAGCAGGCCTGCTCCTTGAGCGATCATGCGATGAGTGTGCTCGAACTTCACGCCGCCCACGAGTTTCGGAATTTTGTACCAAGAGCCGAAGGAAGTGGGCCAATCGGGAACAGAAAGGCCGGCGTCGTTGCTGGTGACGAGAGCTCCGGCGATGATCAGAAGAAACGTCCAGCAGGCGAGAATGACGGCGAAACGGTGAAGGCCGCGATGGTAAGGGACTTCGAGATTCTTCAGATTTGTGCTCATGATGCGAGCGTCAGGAAAAACCTGGCGGACGGGACGAGCAGGCCGTCGAAGGCCTGCTCTGCCGCGAATTTGGATTGTATCAAATCCGGCGATCTAGTCGGCTGCCGGCTTGAAACTCTGATCGACCGTCTTCGTTTCTTTCGCAGCGACCGTGACCTTCTGATCCTGCTCGCCAAGTTTTTCCTGTACGAATGCCAGCGTGTAGTCGCCCGGGGGAAGGCCCTTGATTTCGTATTTCCCGTCCTTGTCGGTGACCGCATAGAACGGGCTCTTCACCACGTTGATGTACATCTTCATCCACGGATGCTGGTTGCACTTGACCGGCAGCATGATCTCTTCACGGGCGAAGTTCTTTTCGATATCCGGCGAAGACGGCGGCTGCGATTCATTCCACTCGCGGTTGTCTTTTGGCGTGGGATGAATGTTGTGAGTGGTCGGGTCGGCATTCTTGATGTCGACGGTCTGTCCGGCCATCACACCGAGAACGTGGGGATGATAGCGGCATCCCTTTTGCTCGAGTTCCACGGGAGCGGACGGAACGTTGAATGTGCGATTGCCGAGACCGTCCTTCACATAGACGAAGACGTTGGCAAGCTTGCCCTTATCGACCACGATGTTCTCGGCTTCGTTCATGCCCTTGCAGCCGGGATCCTGGCTCATATCGATTTTGGCTTCTTTCGGAGCCGTGCCATCGAATGAAACCGTGCCGTCGATGGTAGCGACGGTCGCGGGGTCGATCGGCGTGGCGGCTGGTTGAGCGGCGGGTTGTTCGGCGGCGTTATTGGATTGCTCGGTGTTTTCCTTCTTGCTGCATGCCGTCAAAGCGAACAGTGCGCACAAAGCCAGCGTGGCAATGATCAGTGATGCTCTATCTGCTTTCGTGTTCATGATGTCGCCCTCTTTGAATTTTCATTACGTTTAATTTCAAGCGAGTCGGAGCGAACTTCAGTGGCGACTCGTATTTCTGGTTCTCTCAAAATGTGAATTCTACCGCGAACCTCCGCTGGCCGCAGCATGCGACGCGACGGAGGCATGCCTGCGATCGGTTGCCGGCTGCACGGCCGCGCGAGCATGCGGCATGGCCGCCGCCACGCGGTGTTGTTCCTCCGGGGTCAATTGGAAGATGTAATCGGTCAGCAGCTTCCTATGATCTCCCGTGAAGCCATTGAATATTGGCGGAGTCGGCCCGGCGAAGACCCACTGATTGTCGACCTCTTTGAATAATCCCGAGGGCATGGATGTGCCGGGGCTGATCGCCTGCGGATCGCTGATCCAGCGCTCCACCCAATCCGGCTTGAGCCGTTCCTTGGCCAACAGGAAATTCGGAGCAGTCGCGATCTTGTCGTGATTGGGATCGCCGGTGGCGTGACATTTCAGGCAAGGCGCGGCCGTACTCGAAAAAAGACTCCGCGCCATGTCGGTTTCTTTCGCTGTGAGCACCGGAACCTGCTCGGGAATGTAGGGCATCGGCTGCTGCGATAAGGCCTGGAAAAAGCGCACCAGGATGCGCAGTTCATTATCCGAGAAGAAGAACGTAGGCATGCGCACTTTCAAATACGGACGCACGCCGTCGCGGTTCGTGTCCGTGTCGCTGAGCGCGGGATTCGAAAGAAACTTGCGCAGCCATTCGGGATCGACGCGCGCGCCTTCGGTCAGCAGCTTTGGCGGCAATTGCTCTTGCGCGTCCTGATATTGCGGAAGTCCCATCAGGATTGTCTTCTGGCCGGGGATGAACTGGTGACATCCCATGCAGTTGTATTTCTTCACGACCCACCAGCCGGCCTGAATATCGTGGCGAGCATCGCCCGGCTTGTATTGATAACTTTCGGGAAGGGAAGTCTCTTCACTCCCCATGAGGAACGTGGTGATGTCGCGTATCTGATCTTTGGTCAGATGGAGATTCGGCATCCGCAGAGCTTCCATCGGACCCTTGACCATGCCTTTATCGAACACATTGGGCTCGGCGAGTTTGTGCTCGAAAAATCCTTTGTGGTTGTACCAGGGCTTGGTTGCGGGTCCGTCGGGAAGCCGCGCCAGGTCTTCCTTGTCGGTGATCGGTTCGGCATTTGGGCCGCCGCGCTGAGAGGGAATCGTGAACAAAGCGAAGTCGAGGCGCTCGATCGGCTTGCTGCCCTCGAACGTGAGCTCGGTACCGATGCGACCTTCGTCTTCCATGCCGGCAATTTCATGGCATCCGGCGCAACCGAACTGACGCACCCATTTCTTGCCTTCTTCTTTTAGGGAGGGATCGTTCATGTAGGCGGCGTCCGGGTAAGCCGAGGGCTCTTTCGTTTTCTGCGTCATCAGGAATGACGCGATGTCTTCGGCGTCTTCTTCGCTGAGACGCAGGCTCGGCATCACCGTCATGTTTTGCACTTGCAGTTCGTGACCATCATTCGGACAGCGGCTGTGTGCGAGATCGAATTGGTAGGGAAGTCCCTTCCTCGCGTAATCCTCGGGACCAATATCTTTCTTCTCGTATGGGCAATAGGGACGAGTACGCTCGCGGGCGTCATGCACCCAGCGGACGAGGTAATCATAGTTCGCCTTCTCGCCCTCCCGCGAAAGATTGGCGGCAAACGTTCCGCCGATCATGTGCTCGCCTTCGCCGATCGAGTGGCAGGCGAGACAACCGCGCGTCATAAACAATTCTTTGCCGTGATCGGCGTTACCGGGTTTATGTTTGGGGAGGGGATCGGTAAGTCCCGATTGCCAGATGAATGCGGAAATTGTCTCAATCTGACGATCGTTCAGCCGGAAATTCGGCATCTTCGTTGTTGGACGAAAATCCGTTGGTTTGTGCAGCCAGACCGGAATCCAGTTCTTATTCAGCTTCAGCCGGACGTCTTTTAGATTCGGTCCAACTTTCTTTTCGTCCTGCATCAGGCTGTGCGACTGGAAATCGAGTTGCTGCAGATGGCCATCGAGCTTGCTGTTGGCAACTTTGAGATCGACGGCTCTGGTATTGAGCGCGTTGGCTTCTTCGTTGGTCTCGGCCGCATCGGCCTGTTTCATCAGGTACGCGGATTCTTTGAGATTGTCGATCTTTGCTTTTTCGATTTGTTTGATCTGCTGCGTGATCGAAGTGAGTTCTTCCGGTTCCTTGTCGTAGCCTTCGTAACGATGGCAGCCCATGCATCCTTTTTGCCGGAAAAGATCTTTGCCGTCATTGATGGTCTGGAACTGCACATCGCCGCTCACCAGAACCATATCGGCGGCGTGGCAATTCTGGCAGCCCGCTTGAATGTTCTCCTTCGGGAACAGCGGCCACAGCCAGTGCTCGTAATCTCCATGCGCCTTTACGATGCTGGTGGTGGCGCGGCCATTGCCTTGATGGCAGGGTGAGCAGCCGAATTTTTCGGGATCGTGAATCTGCAGCAATTGCGGTTCCGGATGGCTGGTGAAGGCGCGAGCGTATTCATCCGGCGTCTTCTCACCTTTTGCCATCATGGCCGCTTCGGTGATCTTCAACGGCTCGCGCGTATTCAGATGGCAGGATTCGCAGCGGTCGACAATATTGGCCGAGGCAACGTTGATCTGAACGATTTGCGAATCCCAGTCCGCAACTTTTTTCTTGAGACCGTCAATCTGCGCCGGGGTCAAATCGACCATGTGGTCGCTCACGTACTCGTCCATCTTCGATTTGGCTTCGGTCGAGGGTTTCAGTACGTCGCCGAGTTCGAGGCTCAGCTTGGTTTTCTCATTGCGGATGTCGTTGTAAGTTTCTTCCAGTTGAGGAAAGTTGAATTGTTTTCGACTGCCGTCGGGAAATTGAACGGTTGCGAGTTCCGCCTTATAAGCATCAATCTCCTTTTGCTTGCTGGCCTTCGCCGAAGCGCTGGCGCTGGTCTCGTACTCATAGGTCAGAGCGTTGACGTAAGCGCGGCGATCGGTGAAAACGCTCTGCACGGCGAGTAGCCGCGCACTGGCATCGTCGAGATCCTTGCGAACTTCTTCGGCCTGACCCTTCGAAGCGGCGTAGGCGTTCGCGTAATCCTGTTTAAGGGCGACGTATTTCGCATCGTGCTCGACTGCCGATTGCGACTGGGCCGAAGTCGATCTGGCAGTGTTCAGAAAAGCGCTATACCGGGTTTGCCACTCATCCTGAAACGCTTTCCACGGACGCTGACCCCAAGCCTCATCCCACAAGGCCCAGAACAGCGTCAGAACGAGAATCACCATCGCGATCACGTAATACGAGGCGTACGACTTGCTCGTGATCGGATCCTGCTCCGGAATGGGTTTTTCGGGCACTGATGCCTCCGAAATCGGTCGTCGAACCCTGGTCGCTGGTCGCTAGTCGTTGGTCGCCAGCAAAACCACCTTCATTCGAAAGTGAGGACGAACGACCGAAGACCAGCGACCAACGACGGTTTTCAAACGTTAAACCACGGCGTGATCCATACGTACTTGATGTGCCACAGCAGGCGCAGCCCCATCTTGATGGGCAACGCGACCATGGTCAGCAAAAAGAACTGCATGATCGAAAACTGCAGCAGGCTCATGCGCTTGAAATCTTTGGCCATGCGCCGGCGGAACAGCGAATACACGGCTCCGCCGCCGATCAGGTAGTAGCCGACGACTACGATTCCGCCGAATACTCCCTTGGCCCAGTTCGACACGATGGGTCCACCAAGCCAGCGCGGAATTTCGTCGGGCAGGTCACGGTTCACCTCGTAAATCAAACGATTGTGATCCCACGTCTGCCCCGGCCAGAACCATTGCCAGCCTGGTCCACGGATGAACGTGCCGATCAAGATCATCGAAACCCACATGATGATGAAGCCGAACAGAAAAACCGAGATCGCGAATTTGCGCTGCTTCCAGGTGTAATAGCCGCTGCCCATGGGGTTCGTATCGATGTAGGGAATCACCATGAGGCCGACGATGATTAACGTCGGCATGACTACGCCTGCGATCCAGGGGTCGAAATAAACCAGCATTTCCTGCAAGCCGAGGAAGTACCACGGTGCTTTGGCAGGATTCATGGTGAGATTGGGATTGGAAGGCTCCTCCAGCGGCGCGTTCAGCGTGATGGACCAGACCATCAGAATGATGGTTACGATAATGGCCGCGAGGAATTCCACCCGCAGCAGAAACGGCCAAACGTGGACTTCTTTTTGCCATCCCTGTTTGAACGGCCAAGTCTTGCGATGATGCGTCTTGGCGAGCGCCGGATCAGTTTCAAGCTGCGCGATCAGTTGGTCGTTCGCGTGGGCCTGCTTCCAGGCGAGATAGATATAAAACGCGAGCAGAGGAATCAACGCCACGATGGGCACGTTGTCCGGAGCCGAAACGATTTCCCAGAGTTGATGCCAGTCCATAAGTTCTCCGATAAGGAGGCTCGCGCCGCGCTTGTTGCCGCGTTCGCTGCGCTCACTCGACGCGCGTTCGCTCGCTCAGATCCTTCGCTCGGTGAGTTCTTTCGCTGCGCTCAGGATTTCGGCGCGCGTCGGGCACCGCGCAACCCCTCAACCTCGCTCAGGATGACAATCTCCCTCCACTTCATTCCCCTGCTGCTTTCGGGCCGCGCCTTGGCTTGTCGGCCTCCGACTCAAGCAGGACTTGTGCCGGTCCGGAAATGCCGCCGTCCTTTCGCACACGCCAGAAATGCACGATCATCAGCACCGATGCCACAATCGGAATTCCAATGCAGTGCCAGATGTACGACCGCAACAGGGCATTGGCATCAACGATCGACCCGCCCAGCAGTCCGAAACGCACGTCG
>Ga0335073_10014984_pt1 | contig 10848 bp, 11 predicted proteins | sample Lox_Sample_22_FD_207093 | JGI IMG/M metagenome (GOLD analysis project Ga0335073, IMG submission 207093) | Soil microbial communities from Loxahatchee National Wildlife Refuge, Florida, United States - Lox_Sample_2.2 | ecosystem: Environmental > Terrestrial > Soil > Wetlands | place: USA... | reverse complement strand
TTGGACGGGCTGGCCTCGGGTGCTAGAATCGCGCGCCTTGCGTGGGGCGGTAGCTCAGCTGGGAGAGCGTCGCGTTCGCAATGCGAAGGTCGAGGGTTCGATCCCCTTCCGCTCCACCACTTTGATCTACCCACCGGAACCGCAGGGAACTAGGTCACTCGATTATCTGCACTGGCAGGTGCCGGTGACCGCGCCGTACCCGATACGTCTGGAAGTCATCGCGGCCCACGGTAAGCACCTTGCATGTCTTCAGTTCCTCGGCGGCGACGATGAGCGATGCATCGGCGAGATCCATCGGCCGGTCCGCATAGGTTTCCATCAGTTCGAACGCGCGCAGTAGCGAGCCACGATCGAAGTCCCAAACCGAAGCGCCCCGTTGGGCGATGAAGTCGCGCAAGCGACTGGAGCCCGTGCTCTGGGGCTCGAGAATGTGGAACCGGTATCGACCAGAATCATCTTCCATGCTTTCGCTTCAGGGCCATTCGCACGCCCGCTCGCGTGTTACTCGAGGAGGTGATTGCGTAGCCTCCTGGTCCAAGGTCGAGCTCTTTGTCAAGAAGCGCCAGTTTTCCTGCACCGGCAATTTGACCGGTGCATCCTATTGCGAGAGAATGCCGGACGTAAAAGCATATTGATGTATTTATGCGAAGCACCTTCGATCTCCCGGATGATCTCATGAAACGCGCCAAGATTGCGGCGGTGAGGCGCGGTTCGACGTTGCGAGATCTCATTGCCGAGGCTCTGCGAAGACTGCTGGCAGACCAAGGCTCCCAGGAACGCAGGCGGATGAACGAGGCTCCGATCAAGCTTCCGCCCGGACACACGATCCCGATCCGTTCCAATGCCGAAATCGAGCAGCTCTTCGAGCAAGAAAACGTGGCGCATCTGAATGACGTGTATCGCGGACGCTAACGTTCTCTTCCCGCTACTGGTTCAGGGTCACGTCGCGCACGAAGTGGCTATGGGGTGGTGGGACGAGCAGTCAGACGGGACCGTCGGCACTTGCCTTCTCACGCGTCTTGCGGTGCTGCGGCTATTGAGCAACCGCGTCGCGATGAACGGTAAGGCGGTGAGGCCGAAGGAAGCTCTCGCAGCCTGGCAAAGGCTCGAGGAGGATCCGCGCTCGATCCACATCGATTCCGAACCGGCGAGGCACGAGCATAGGTTCGCCTCGCTGGTCACGGGGCGCGACCCCACGCCTAATCTTTGGACGGATGCGTGGCTCGCGGCGCTGGCCTTGTCACTGGATTACGAGATGACGACTTTCGATCGTGGATTCAGATCATTTCGTGGTCTAAAGGTGAGACTCCTCACGCCGCCCGATCAGTAATGTGCATCAACGCGCAGATCGGAGCTGAATGACTCAAGTATGCAGGTCGTCGATCCATCGGACCAGTTCCGGTATCTCGACACCCTCGATGTCCAGGTTGAACACGAGCCCCTTCTGCCCGCCACGAGCCAAAACACACTGCAACTGCAGATCGGCGCTCGGATTGATCTCCTGGTGAGGAACGTACGGCGGCACGTAGATGAAATCACCGGCAGCAGCATCGGCCGCAAATTCCAGACGCTCGCCCCAGCGGAGCCGTGCGACTCCGTTGAGCACGTAGATCACCGTTTCGAGGTCGCCGTGGTGATGTGGACCGGTCGTGGCCTTGGCGTCCACCGTAAAGGCGCCGGCCCAGAGCTTTGTGGCACCGGTATTTGCCGTCGTAACCGCGGCGAGGCGGTGCAACCCCGGAGTCTGAGCGATGCTGGAATCGAACTGCGCGGGGCGGATGACCCGCACACCCTCTGTCCGCCACCGGTTTGACAAGCTTTTCATCGGATCTCCTCGGCCCATTGATCCCGTCACCAGGAATTCCGATACCGTGGCGTCGCGCCGTGATTGCGGCGGACGGCGCCGTCGATTTCATCTGTAATCCGCGTGATCGTCACGCGCCGCTTCCAGACGCAAGGAGAAGAGCCGCCGTATCAGCCAGTCTCCGAGTGCTCGCCCGTACGAGGCCGATCTCCGCCAGTTGCCGCTCCCGCTCGGTCGTGACGACCTGAAGGATTCGGACGGTTTCGGCTGTAACGGCGGCAGCGGAATTCGAAATGCCGCAGTCACCGTGGCTTGACACCCTTCCCTCATGGCCGACGGTCGGCGCTCGACAGAGGCTGAGGAGAAGTGCCATGAAAGTAGGTTTCATAGGGCTTGGCCGGATGGGCAGCGGCATGGCTCGTAATCTGGTCAAGGCCGGCCACGACGTTACGGTATACAACCGAACCCCTGAGAGATCCCGGTCGCTCGCAGTTGACGGCGCCAAGGTCGCGGCGACTGTGGCAGAGGCTTGCCGCGTCGTTGTGCTGATCACCATGCTGGCAGATGACGCTGCGGTGGAAGAAGTGGTGCTCGGACCGGATGGGGTCGTGAGCCACTTGCGGGCCGGGGCGCTTCACATCTCATCCAGCACGATCAGCGTCGCTCTGAGTCGCCGTCTCGCCGACGCGCACCGGAGTAAACGGCAGCGGTTCGTGTCGGCGCCGGTGTTTGGACGCCCCGACGCTGCGGCCGCTGCGCGGCTCTACGTCCTGGTGGCGGGAAAGGCGGCTGCACGAGAGGCGGCAATGCCGCTGCTCAATGCGCTCGGACAGCGCACTTTCGTCATTTCGGAGAAGCCGGAGGCCGCTAACCTGGCGAAGCTATGCGGCAATTTCCTGTCCGCGTCGGTGCTCGAGTCACTGGGCGACGCGCTTGCTTTGGTCTCGCACGGGGCATCGAGGCGGCGACATATGTCGAGTTTCTGACCGCGACGATGTTTGACGCCCCGTGTACCGGACATACGGCTTACAGTGTCGATTTGATCGTCGGCGTCGCTGTGCTTCGGTAAGCGGACGTCGAAGGACACGATCACATGACCGAATTGCTTCTCCATGAGATGGGAGTTCGGCACATGGCTCGCAGAGTTCCGTCGCGGCGGCGCGTGCGCCGCGCCTGTGCGAACGCTACCATCCGCTGCCCATTACGATGCAACGGCGCCGTTCCGCGGTCGCTGAAGCATGACGAACCGCGCTAAATTCGCGATGGAGGGACGGGGCACGGTTCTTGCAAAACGGACTCTTATTCGACACCGGTGCCGCCGCCCGCATGATGCGCCTATCCCGCCCGCCGCCGACCAGGAGCCTGCGGGTATTCTGCGTCGCCGCCCGCCACCGGAGCTTCAAGCTCGCCGCCGACGAGTTGTATCTGACACCCTCCGCGGTCAGCCACCAGATGAAGGAGCTGGAAGAAGCGCTCGGCGTGCACCTTTTCGTGCGCAAATCGCGCGCCCTCGAGCTCACCGCGGCGGGCTCGACGCTGCTCGCCGAGATCGAGCCGCTGCTCGCGGCTCTCGACCGCAGCCTGGCGCAAGTCGCTCGTCGCAGTGACAGGCGGACCTTGCGCATCGTGCTGCCGCCCTTCTTCGCCAGCGAGCTCTTCATTCCGCGGCTCGCGGGCTTCTGCGCCGAGCATCGCGAGATCGACATTCAGATCGACACCCGCGATCCGCGGCCCTCGCTTCATCCGCCGACCGCCGACGTCTCTATCCTGCTTGCAGATGCGGAGCCGCAGGGAGTGCTCGCCTCGCGCCTCTTTACGCTGTCGCTGACGGCCGTGTGCGCGCCTCAGCATGCCGCTCAAGTGGCCCGTCTGGGCAGCATGGTGCTGCGGGAAATGCCGCTCATCGTGCACAAGCCGCGGCCCTACGCCTGGGCAAGCTGGGCGGAGCAAGTCGGTCTGGAGGCGCCCGAACCCAGGAACGTGATCGAGCTCGACACCATGCATGCAGTGGTGCGGGGCGCGGAGCGCGGCATCGGTGTGGCACTCGTGCCCGACCGGTTGTGTGAGGCATGGTTCCGCTCCGGCTCACTGGTGCGCATCTTCGCGACGGAGCTCGTCACTGCCGACACCTACTTCCTGGTGAGCCGCCGGAAAGATGCATGCCGGCCGGAGATCCAGGCTCTCGCCGAGTGGGCCCTGACGCAGTTCAGCGACACAGCGGGGTCTTCACCGCGCCCTGTTGATGCGGTAAGCGGATGAGCATCGCTCACGCGTCGCCGCAATTCTTTTCGTTTGTTGTAGCGCGGCGCGCCTCATATCCTGACACCATCAGTTCGGAACCCGTCAGGAGACTGCAGTCATGTCGTCATTTGCCCGCAACACCCGTCGTGCAAACTCTGCCCAATGCTCGCGGGCGCTCGGCGCCGGGATCGCGTTGTCGCTGCTGAGCGGAGCCGCCCTGGCCGGAGCGCACCAATTCGTCTTCACGGCCTACAGCGACGCGGCCGGCGGCGCCGAGGTCATGGCAGGTCGTTACCGCGCCGCACTCGAGGAACTGCAGGGTCAGCCGACTGTCATGAGCTTGGATCCCGCTGCGATCAACAGCAACCGCTGCGTGGCGTACTCGATGACGCTTCAATGGCAGCCGGCGCGCGCGGCATGCGACGCGGCCGTCCGTGCGGCTGAGGCGGAGCGGGCCGCGGCGCCCGCGTGGTTGAGCTGGGCGACCCCGTCACCTGACGAGGACCTGGCTGTGGCATACGCCAATCGCGCCGTGATGTTCTGGTTGTGGCGCAACCAGACAGCCGCGCAAAGAGATCTTGCGGCCGCGCAGAAACTGTCGCCGCACGCGGAGTTCGTCGCCAAGAATCTCACTGCGCTCAAGGTGCACGCCACGGTGGCGCTGGCGGCCGCGCCGGCGCCGAAGAGCTGACAAGTTGAAACGGGCCCGGGAGACGAGACTGCCCTAACCCCCTCAAGGGCGGTTTTCGTCTCCCGACGCCCATGGCGAGCAGAATCATCGCCATGACGAGCCTCACGCTCCCGGAGGGGGCACCGGCTTTTTCTGTAGGAACCCCCCTGGGGGAAGGGCCGCCACTCCAAAATAGTTGCTCTCCGCCAGCGCCTCATAGAGCGGCGGGGTGAAGAAGGCCGAGATGCGGGAGGCGACGAGCGCGGTCGCCATCATCGGGATCACCATGCCGGTGCCGTTGGTCATCTCCATCACGATGACGAAGGACGTGATGGGCGATTGGGTGACTGCAGCGAGGTAGCCCGTCATACAGAGGGCGATGACCGCCGCCATCGGCGCCCAGGAGAAGGCCGCGTGCACCCATTGCGCGAGGCCCGCGCCGATCGACAGTGAGGGCGAGAAGAGTCCACCGGGGATGCCGGCCATGTAGGTCACGACCATCGCGCCCCATTTTGCGATCGCATAGCCCTCGGAAAGCGGCGCCGCACCCGTCAGGAGGTGGCGCGCCTGATCGTAGCCGCTGCCCCAGGTCTCACCGTGGGTGCCGACACCGAGCGCCGCCACGACGAGCCCGACGAGGAGCGCGTAGATCAAGGGCCTGCGCGCACGCACCGCTTTCAGCCATTCCGGCATCCAGGTGCGCCACCGCAGCAGCGCCAGGTTGAATGCGGCGCCGAAGAGCCCGCACAACGCCGCCGACAGGATGACCGGCAGGACGAAGGCGCCGCCGAGATTCTCCGGCACGTTGATCTGGCCGAAGTAGAGATAGTTGCCCGCGAGCGCGAGGGAGGTCAGGCCGGAGAATACGACGGCGGTGATCATGATGCCGTTGGTGCGGCTCTCGAAGTCCCGCGCCAGCTCCTCGATGGCGAAGATGATGCCGGCGAGCGGCGTATTGAAAGCGGCCGACAGCCCCGCCGCGGCGCCGGCGAGCAGCAGCCGGCGCTCGAGCTGTGGATTGCGATGCGGATAGAAGCCGCGAATCTCCGCCATGATCGCCGCGCCGATGTGCACCGTCGGCCCTTCGCGGCCGATGGTCAGGCCGCCGAGCAGCCCGATGAGGGAAATGCCGATCTTGCCGACTATCACGCGAACACCGAACAGGCGCCGCATCAGCGAGTCATCTCCGGTGGGCGGCGCATGGAGCGCCGCGATCACCTGCGGGATGCCGCTGCCTTCGCTACCCGTGAACCAGCGCTTGGTAAGGAAGAGCGCCACCACGGTAAGGGCCGGTGTGATCACGAACGCGAGCCAGGAACGGCCCGCGATCCAACCGATGAAGGCATTGGAGGCGTCCGTGCTCAGGTCGGTGTACAACACCGACACCAGGCCAACGAGAAGCGCCGCGCCCCAGGGCAGGCCCACCTGCAGGAAGAGCCGCCTGGATTGTGCGCCGAGCAGCCGGCGCTTCGCCCGTTCACGGAGTCTCTCCCGCAGGACTTCTCGCGTGCTTTCCGCTGAGCCGTCTACGGGTCCCGGATCCTCACCACCTCCGGATTCAGGTTCACGCATACCTCAGGAGTGCCTGAGCGCCAGCAGAACGTACTTCACCGCTTCCTGAGCCATGCGACGACCGATCGGCGCATGCCCGAAAAGCGCCCGGTAGTAAAAGGGGCCGGTCAGCATGTCGAGGATCAGCTCTTCGTCAAAGTCCGCGCGAATCTCGCCTCGAGCCACCGCCCGCGCGAGAGCCTCGCGCATCGATCGGCGGCGGATCGCGAGAACTTCATCGCGGATCGCCTCGCCCAGCTCCGGGTCATTCGCCATATCCGCGACCAAGCCGGGAAGCGCCTGCCGCAGGGGCCCTCCAAATGCACGCAGCAGTGTCTCGACCACCGCATTGAGATCCCCTGCCAAATCACCGGTATCCGCCGCGGGAGTTGCACCCAGCTCGCTTACGACGGAATAAGCCACCAAGTGCCGCTTGCTCGGCCAGCGCCGGTAGATGCTGCTGCGGCCGCGTTTGGTTCTCTGGGCGATTGCGGCGATGGTGACTGCGCGATATCCGCCGCTTTTGAGAACGTCGAGCACTGCCGAGACGACTTCAGCGTCGATGCGCTCATCGCGCGGCCGGCCGAGATGGGGCGTCGGAAGCCGGACCGATTCCAGGAGGTTTGCCGACTTGATTGACGTCTCTCCACGGGCTGCGGGATGGAGGCTTTACGATACACTAGGTCTCGTATATGGTTCAAGCCCGATCGCGACCCAAGACCGGGGCGTTGAGCCCCGGCGCGGGTGGTCCTTCGGAACTTCCTCGGAGTTTCGTGATCGCAGGTGGGTGGCGTGAACGATCACGGATATATGGGCTCGACTCCGATGATCACTACCTCCAGGCCCCCTATGAGTTGGCGAGAGCCGCCGCTCATCGCCTTTGCGCTCACCCTTGCCGTTCTCATTGGCGGCGGACTGCTCGGTTACCACAACGTCCGGCGAATGGTTTCGAACGAGCGACTCGTGGCGCACACCGACAATGCGATCGTGGATCTCGAGGCCGCATACTCGGGAGTCAGAGGTGCCGAAGCGGCGCAGCGCAGCTATCTGTTGACAGGTGACCCGGGCTACCTGCAGCCGTACCAGGCGGCGGTCGGAGAGACGCGGTACGAGCTCATGCGCCTGCAAGGCGAGTTCAAAGGCGTGCCGGCCCAACAGCAGCGGCTGTTGGCGCTGAAGGAGACGATCGGGCGCAAATTGGCGGACCTGAACCGCACCATCGCAATGAACCGGGCGGGCGATCACGCGGCGGCATTGGCAATGGTTGCTGGCGACCGCTGGAGAGACCTCACGGACCAAGTGCGCGCGCAGGTGACTGCAATACAGAACGCGGAATATGCGCTATTGGATCGCCGCGCCGTGCAGTCGGAGCGCAGCTACCGGCGGACGGTCTCCTCGCTGCTCGCGGCGGCGATGATGGGGGTGGCGCTCCTTGCGATCGTATTCTATCTGAGCCGGCGGAATCTCCTGCTGCAGCGACGTGCCACTACCCGCATCCGCTCCATCGTCGATAACGTCGTCGATGGGATCGTGACCATCGATGTGCACGGGACTATCGCGAGCGTGAATCCGGCGGCGGAGCGGCTCTTCGGGTACGAGGCGGAAGAGCTCATCGGACAGAACGTCAACGTTCTCATGCGCGAGCCCTACAGGAGCGGGCACGATGACTACTTTGCCGAATACCGCCGCACCGGCGAGGCAAAGATCATCGGTATGGGACGCGAGGTCGAAGGTCGGCGCCGAGACGGGAGCGCATTCGCGCTCGAGCTCGCCGTGAACGAGTTCGAGCTCGGCTCGCAGCCTCATTTCACGGCCATTCTTCGCGACATTACCGAGCGAAAGCGGCTCGAGCAGCAGAACCGTGAAATGATGAACGCGCTGAAGGAAAGCGATCGGCACAAGGACGAGTTTCTCGCTTCGCTCGCACACGAGCTTCGTGGTCCCCTGGCGCCACTGCGAAATTGCCTGGAGCTGCTGAAACTCGGGGGAAGCGACCAGAGCCTGCGCGACAAGGTGCATGGAACGATGGAACGGCAGCTCGCGCAGATGGTCCGTCTGGTCAACGATCTGCTCGATTTGGGGCGCGTCTCATGCGGCCAGATCGAAGTGCGCCGAGAGCCGGTTGAGCTGAGCTCAGTGATGCGGCATGCGGCCGATGCTTGCGCTCCGCTCGTGACCGCCGCCAGTCATGCCTTGAGCATCGTTGCGCCGCCGGAGTCCGTTTATGTAGACGCGGACCCCGCGCGGCTGGCGCAGGTGTTTGGCAATCTGCTGCAGAACGCGTGCAAATACACCGAGCCCGGTGGACGGATCGAATTCTCGGCGAGCAGGCAAGCGGGGCAGGCGGTCGTACGCGTCAAGGACACGGGGATCGGAATCCCGCCCGGCAAGCTCGAGAGCATCTTTGGATTGTTCGTGCAGGTGAACCGCACCTCCGAGCGCGCTCAAGGAGGGCTGGGCATCGGATTGGCGCTCGTCAAGCGCCTCGTTGAATTACATGGGGGATCCATCGAGGCCTTCAGTGCCGGTCCCGGGGCGGGGAGCGAGTTTGTAGTGCGACTTCCGCTCAGGCCGCACCTGTTGGTGAGCGCCGATGTTCCGCCGCACGCGACCGGGCCGGCTCCGCCCCGCGCTGGATGCGGATGACGACTCCGAAGCCGCAGCAGGGGCTCAGTGCAACGGTTCCGGGGCGCCTTGCCTCCACCACCCACCTCCCAGAGCGACATAGAGCGCAACGGTGTCCTGGTACCGCAGGGCCACCGCCTCGAGCTCGTTGATCGCCGCCTGGTGATACAGCGCGTCGGCTGTGAGCACGTCGAGGTAGGTATCGAGGCCGGCCTCATAGTTGACTTGCACGAGGTGTAATGCCTCCTGGGCCGCGGTGAGGGCCTCATCCTGGGCGCGCAGCGCCGCGGCATCGTGATCGAGTGCTCGCAGCGCGTCGGCGACCTGCGCGAACGCGCTCAGCACGCTCTGCCGATACAGATCCATCGCCTCGTGATAATTCTCGACGGCCGCCTTGCGGTTGAACCACAGCGTACCGCCTTCGAAAAGAGGTTGCCCCACGTTGGCTCCGAAGCTCCACGCCTTGCCGCTCGAGGCGAGGAGGTGGCTCGTTGCGGTACCATTCGCCGAATAAGCCCCGTTCAGCGTCACGCTCGGGAGCAGCGCTGCCGTGGCGACTCCGACGTTGGCGCTCGCAGCGTGGGCCGTCGCTTCTGCGATCAGTATGTCCGGGCGCTGTCGCACCAAGTCGGACGGCAGGCTGACCGGCAGGTCGCGCGGCAGGCGCAGATCCTTCAGGCCGATCTCGGGTGGGCTCCATTCGGCCGGTACGTGGCCGACGAGCGTCGCCAGCAGATCGCAGCTCTCCGCCAGCTTCTGCTCGAGCTGCGGGATGGTGGCCTCGTAGGAGTCGAGCTGGCTTTGGAGCACGAGCACATTGGAGTAGGGCTGCGTGCCTGACTCGTACTGCACCTTGGCAAGCCTCACCTGCTCCCTCTGAAGGTCGATGAGTCGTCGGGTCGCGTCGATCTCCGCACGGTACGCGGCCTCGGCGACGACCGTGTTGACGATGTTCGAGAGCAGCGTGACATAGGCCGCATGCTCGGTGGCGCGCTGCACGTCGACCTGAGCAGCCAGCCCCTCGAGCTGGCGTCGCTCGCCGCCGAACACATCGAGCGCGTAGCTTGCCGAGGCGGAAAGGGTGAAGAGATTGAAGACGCTCGCGCGGGCATTCTCGTTGAATTGAACCGGCGAAAGGCGCTCGCGTGTCGCCGCGGCATCGGCACGGGCCTGCGGGTAGAAGATCCCATATCCGGCCCGGAGGCTGTCCTCGCTCGCGCGCAGGCTGGCCTGCGTCGCGGCAAGACCGGGGTTGTTCGCGAGCGCCTCGGCAACGATGGCCTGGAGCTGCGTGGAATTGAACAGCCGCCACCAGTCGCCTGCCACGTCGGCGCCGGGGTTGAAGCGCTGGGCCACTCCCTGGGCGGCGGAGGTTTGCGCCGCATCTGCCCGAAAGCCGTAGTGCTTCACGGGCGGCGCGGCCGGGCGGTGGAAATCGGGCCCCACGGCGCAGCCGCCGACGCCGCATGCGAGCAGCGCCGCGACGCAGCGCGCCGCGAGCGCTTGCGGCTTCCTCGAGCGCTCGCGCTCATTCCGACTTGACATAGACATCGACCAGTTGCCCCGGATAAAGATGAAGAGCCTTCGAGTTCTGGAAGCGGAAGATGACCGGCAGCACGCGCACGTCGACCAGCTCCTCGCGCTCGTCGGAGAGCTCGATCTTCGGCGAGATGTAGGGTTGGACCCGTACGAACGTGAGTGGCACCTGATCACTCGTGCCGCGAATGAACATTTGTGCGCGGATCTTCGCGGGATCCGGCAGCTCATTGACGAGAATCTCGTCGATGTACGCCCGCACCTCGAGGCTGCCCTGAGGCTTGCCCATGACGACGAGGGGATCGAACCCCTGCGTGTAGGAATCGTATGCGCCCTGCGTCGAGACATAGCTGCCCGTAGTTGCCTGCACCGCAAGCACGACGCCGTCCGAAGGAGCGCGAATGGTGTACTTCGCGAGCAG
>Ga0335073_10014983_pt1 | contig 10850 bp, 10 predicted proteins | sample Lox_Sample_22_FD_207093 | JGI IMG/M metagenome (GOLD analysis project Ga0335073, IMG submission 207093) | Soil microbial communities from Loxahatchee National Wildlife Refuge, Florida, United States - Lox_Sample_2.2 | ecosystem: Environmental > Terrestrial > Soil > Wetlands | place: USA... | reverse complement strand
CTCGGCATTAACGAAGGCACCCTCGGTAACTGGGTGAGCGCCTACCGCCGTGAGCATGCCGGCGAGGAGCCGCCGCTGACTGTGAATGAGCGCGCGCGGCTGCGCGAGCTCGAGCGGGAAACCCGGGAACAGAAGATGGAGCTCGAGTTCCTGAAAAAAGCCGCGGCGTACTTCGCCCGCGACCATCGGTGACCGAGAAATTCGAGTTCATCGACGCGGAGTATGCGGCTTACCAGGAATCGGATGATGAGCACGTGCCGTCGATCGTGAAAATGTGCAGGTGGATGGAGGTGTCACGGTCCGGGTTCTACGAATGGCGGAACGCGCCGGAATCAGCGACGGCGAAAAGGCGCGGGGAACTCGCTTTGATCGTGAGGAAGTCATTCGATGAATCGGATGGGACGTATGGGTACCGGCGCGTGCACATAGACCTGGTGGCCTGGGGCGTGCCTGCCGGGCCGGAGCTGGTGCGGTCGGTGATGCGTGAGCTGGGCCTGGAGCCCTGCCAGCCGCGGCCGTGGCGGTTCAGCCTCACCGAGCGCGACGGCCAGGAGCGCGACATTCCCGACCTCGTGAAACGGGACTTCACCGCCGCCGCTCCCGGCTGGAAAATGGTCGGTGACATTACCTACGTTCCAACATGGCAGGGCTGGCTTTATTTGGCGACAGTTATCGACTGCCATACGAAGGAAGTGATCGGCTGGGCGACGGGCGATAACTACAAGACCCCGCTGATCGAGAAGGCCATCGAGATGGCCGCCCGCAATTATCCTCTTGCCGAGAATGCTATTTTCCACTCCGACCGCGGCAGCAACTATACGTCTCAGCGGTTCGCCGGGACTCTCAGGAAGTATAATCTTCGGCAGTCCGTTGGGCGCACCGGGATCTGTTACGATAATGCGATGGCCGAATCGTTCTTCGCCGCATTGAAGAACGAGCGTGTCCACCGGACCCAGTATCCTACCCGGGAGCACGCGCGCCGCGACATTGTGAGGTACATCGAATTCTGGTACAATTCGAAGCGCAGGCACTCCGGGCTTCAATACCGGACCCCGCAGCAAGTCCACGAGGAATACCTGGAACGGCAGTCCGCAGCGTGAATTAACCACAAATCCGCTGTCCGGAATGTTCGGGGCAGATCACAGGGAGCGGGCGAAGAACCTGCTGTGGGCAGCGGGCAAGCTTGCGGACTGGGCGATCGGCTCGGGCTGGAGGCGGTGCCGGAGGTGGTGCTGCACCCGTCGGTGGCTGAGCGGTTCACCCGGTGCGCGCCGGGCCTGTCGGGTCCGGCGCGGCGGACGCTGCGCACGAACTTGCGGTTCATCGGCCGCCGGGTGGTGCCGCAGTTGTATCCGGCGGATCTGCCGCTGCCCCGGGAGCGGTCCAGGCAGCCGTACAGCCCGGCACAGATCAGCGGGTATCTCGCGCTGGCGGACGCGCAGCCCACCCGGGAGCGGCGGATGCGCGCGGCCGGGCTGATCTGCCTGGGCGCCGGCGCCGGGCTGATCCGCGGCGACCTGCGCGATGCCCGCGGCAGCGACGTGGCGTGCCGCTCTGGCGGCGTGGTGGTCACCGTGCGCGGCGCCCGGCCGCGCACCGTGCCGGTGCTGGCCCGCTGCCACGACCGGCTGCTGGCCGCCGCGTCGTTTGCCGGGAGGGGACTGATCTGCGGCGGGGCCGATCCCGGCCGCCGGAACATCACCAGCCCGCTGATCGCCGCGCTGGACGGCGGGAGCGGCCTGCCCCGGCTGGACACCTCCCGGCTGCGCGCCACGTGGCTGGCCGAGGTCGCGGAGCTGCTGGGGCTGGCCACGTTCATGCACGCCGCCGGGATCAGCTGCTCCCAGCGGCTCGGCGACCTGGTCGCCGGGCTGGAGCCTGCCGGCGAGGGCGAGGCGGTCCGGCTGCTCGGGGCAGCCCGGCATCGATGATCCCGCTGGCGGCGTTTGAGGAGATCATCGACGCCTCCGGCGTCGCGCCGCGGATCGAGGCCGCCCTGCCGACCGGGGTGCGGGCCCGGCAGCTGAGCGCCCGCACCCTGCTGGCCGGCATGTGCCTGACCCAGGCCGACGGGCGGCCCGGCGCACCTCACCCGCGTCCTGCAGGCACTGACCAGCCTGCCCGAAGACGACCAGCGGCGGCTCGGCGTGATCGCGGACTGGAAACACGGCCCGCACCTGCTCACCTACCGCCAGACCGAGCGCACCTTCGGCCTGGTCACCAGCGCGCTTGCCGCCGGCGGGCCCGGCGGGCTGCCGTCGCCGGAACTGCAGGCGGCCAGCGACGACCTGCTGGAGGCATCCATCCCCGGGCAGTTCAAGGACGCCAGCGCGTCGCTCGCGGTGGACTGGACCGACCTGGAGTCCTGCTCCCGGCCCCCGCCCGCCAAAGGGGGCCCGTGCGCCGACCCCGAGGCGTCCTGGGGACACCGCAAGAACAACCTGCTGCGCAGCGAAGACGAGCTGTTTTTCGGCTACTACTTCTCGGCCGGCGTCATGACCAGGGAAGAAGACAGCCCCGCTGTCCCCGAGTTCGCCCGGCGCGCCACGGTATCGTCCTGCCGCCACGACCCGGTCCGCATCTTCGCCCCGGTCCTGGCCCGGATGCCGGACCACGGCATCCCGCTCGGCGACGTGCTCGCCGACTCCGGCTACGCCCACCGCGACGCCAGCGTCTGGGCCATCCCGCTGCGCGCTGCCGGAGCGCACCTGGTCCAGGACCTGCACCCCCACGACCGCGGCCCCAAGGGCACCCACCACGGCGCCGTCATCGCCAATGGCAGCCTCTACTGCCCGCGCACACCCCGCATGCTGCTGGAACTCGGGCCGCTCGCCCCCAGCGCCACCAGCGAACAAGCTGCGGACCACGACCGCAAGACCACCGAGCTGGCCCGCCACAAGCTCGGCCGCATCACCGCCGACGACCAAGACGGCTACCACCGCGTCCAGTGCCCGGCCGCCATGGGAAAGATCCGCTGCCCGCTGCGGCCAGCCTCGATGACCCTGGACCGGGACCGCCCCGAGATCCTCACCCCGCCCGAGCACCCGCCGGCCTGCTGCACCCAGCAGACCATCACCGTCCCAGCCGAGGTCAACGCCAAGACCCGGCAGAAACACGACTACCCCTCCGCCGCGCACCGCCGCTCCTACACCCGCCGCACCAGCGCCGAACGCGGCTTCGCCACCGCCAAAGACCCCGCCAGCAACACCATCGCCCGCGGCTGGTGCCGCCTCATGGGCCAATCACCCCTCATGCTGTTCACCACAATGCTGCTCGTCGTCCGCAACCAGCGCATCCTCACCGCCTGGAACACCCGGCAGGAAGACAGCACCCGCCGCGCCGCAGCCGGCCTGCCACCGAAAACCCGCCGACGCCGCCGCAAGACCCTCACAGCACTCGCCACAGGACCGCCCTAGCCCCCCCGAACAGCACCCCCACCAGCACCGACGGCAACGGCCCGCAACAGGCACCGACGGCAGCAGCGCGCCCGCAAGCCACTCCGCGCACACAGAAAGCCACCACACGCACACGAACCACACACAGCAGGAGTCGCATCACAAAACGCGGACTGTCAGACCCAAACGTGAAAATAGGTCCCACTGAAACGTGAAGACGTCCGGGTGCGCCGCCAGGGACTTGAACCCCGAACCCGCGGATTAAGAGTCCGCTGCTCTGCCAATTGAGCTAGCGGCGCGAAGACCCAGTGATGGTAGCAGGCCCGGCAACGCCGGAGCGAATTCTGCAGGCGCTTGCGCGGCGGGCACCTCCGCCGCTCCGGCCGGGCGTCAGGCGCCGAGGAACCTGCCGACGACCCGCGCCGCCCGGGACGGCCGGCCGGTTCTGGCCTCGTGGCGGTCGGCCCAGGCCATCGTCTGCAGCCCGGCGTTCACGCCGAGCCAGCGCAGTGGCTCGGGCTCCCACTGGGGTGAACGGTGACCGACCCACGGCAGCCTGGTGAGCTCGCTGTCGGTTCCGGTGATCAGATCGGCCAGGGTGCGCCCGGCGAGGTTGGTGGTGGACACGCCGTCGCCGACGTATCCGCCCGCCCAGCCAAGGCCGGTGGCGCGGTCGAGGCCGACCGAGGCGCACCAGTCTCTCGGCACGCCGATCGGGCCGCCCCAGCCGTGGGTTACCTCGACGTCGCCGAGCACGGGGAACAGGTCGGCGAGCGTGCGCCGCAGGGCGGTGAACACCGCGGGGACGCGGTCGAACGACGGGCGCACCGCGGACCCGAGATGGTAGGGGGCGCCCCGTCCGCCGAACGCCAGGCGCCCGTCCGCCGTGCGCTGCCCGTAGATGATCAGGTGGCGCAGGTCGCCGAACGTCGGCCGGCTCGTCAGGCCGATCTGCGCCCAGGCGGCCTCCGGCAGCGGTGCGGTCGCGATCATCAGCGAGTACACCGGTGCGATCGACCGGCGCTGGCCGGGGAACAGCGCGGTGTAGCCCTCGGTCGCCCGGATCACATACCGTGCCCGCACGGTGCCGGTGGGCGTCACCAGCCGCCCCGGGCCGATCTCGGTCACCGGGGTGCGCTCGAACAGCGAGACGCCGCGGGCCCGCAGGACACCCGCCAGCCCGCGGGCCAGGCGGGCTGGGTGGATCGCCGCGCAGTGCGGCGTGAACGTAGCGCCGAGCACGCCGGTGGCGCCAGCAAGCTCGCCGGCCTCCACGGCTGACATCAGCCGCAGGTCTTCCTCGCCGAACCCGAACGACCGCGCCTCGGCGACATCCTCGGCGGCCCGTTCAAGCTGGACCTCCGAACGGGCGAACTCGACGGTTCCGCCCTTCGCGAAGTGACAGTCGATGCCCTCGGCCGCGGCCACCCGGCCCACCTCGTCGACCGTCGCCTGCATGGCGCGGTACATCGCGGTCGCCGCGTCAGCCCCGGCCATCCGCTCCAGCTTGCCCAGCGACGCGGGGAAGAGGGCCGAGCACCAGCCGCCGTTGCGGCCCGAGGCGCCGAAACCGGCGATCTCGCGCTCGCAGACCACGATCTTCAGGCCCGGGTCGGCCTGGGACAGGTAGTACGCGGTCCACATGCCGGTGTACCCGGCCCCGGCGATCGCCACGTCCGCATCCAGGTCGCCGGGCAGCGGGTCACCCGGCTCAAGCGACCCCGGCACGGTGTCGTGCCAGAACGACAGCTTCCGGTACTTGTCGGCCTCGCGCATGCGGACCATCGTGGCAGGCGCCGGACCAGCTGACCGCATCGGGCATGCTTGTGCCATGACCGCTGGAATGAGGATCCGGTGACGGCGCCGGCACCGAGGCACGCGTCCGGGCCGTACCGGGTCTGCCTGGTGTGCCTGGGGAACATCTGCCGGTCGCCGATGGCCGAGGTGATCCTGCGCGAGGAACTCGACCGGGCGGGACTCTCTGGCCGGGTCGAGGTGGACAGCGCCGGAACCGGTGACTGGCACCTGGGCGAGCCCATGGACCCCCGGGCCAGGGCGGAACTGGCCCGGCGCGGCTATGACGGAAGCGGGCACCGCTCGCGGCAGATCGAGCCGTCCTGGTTCGGGGGCTACGACCTGATTGCGGGCATGGATCGCGGGAACCTGAAGCGGCTGCGGCGGATGGCGCCGGACCCGCAGGCGGCGGAGCGCACCGCGGCGTTCCTGAGCTTCGACCCGGCCAGGAACGGCCAGGGGAGCGGGCGCGACCCCGAGGTGCCGGATCCGTACAACGGCGGCCCCGAAGACTACGAGCTGGTCTTTGATCTCGTTCAGCCCGCGGCCCGGGGGCTGGCCGCGCAGCTTGCCGTGCTGCTGGCGGGCCGGCCGGCAGCGCCGGGGTGACGGGCGGGCCAGATCCGCGGCAGCGGCTGGAGCGGCTGCTCGGCACGCAGGTCCGCGACTGCCAGGTGATCGGCGGGCAGTTCGGGATCAGGCACTGCCGCGCGGCGCTCGCCGACGGCCGGGAGGTGTTCGTCAAGATCGCTGGCGGCCGGGCCGGCGACCCTGGCTTCGGCGCCGAAGCGCGAGGGCTGCGCTGGCTTGGCGAGGCGCAGGCCGCGCCGGTGCCCGAGGTCGTGGGGTGGGACGAGGGCGCGCTGGTCATCTCCTGGCTGCCCACGCGGTCACCGGACCGGCAGGCCGCGGAGCGGTTTGGCCGTGATCTCGCCCGCCTGCACGCCGCCGGCGCCGACGCCTACGGCGCACCGTGGCCCGGCGTCATCGCCGGGCTGCCGCTCGGCAACGAGGACGGGCACTCCTGGCCGGAGTGGTTCGCGGCGCAGCGGCTGCTGCCGTTCGCCCGCCGCGCCAGGGACGCGGGCTCGCTCAGCCCGCGGGACGTCGCAGTGATCGAGTCCGTGACCGGCCGGATCGGCGAGCTGGCCGGGCCGGCCGAGCAGCCCAGCCGGATCCACGGCGACTGCTGGGCGGGGAACGTCCTGTGGTCCGGGGGCCGGGGCTGGCTGATCGACCCGGCCGCGCACGGCGGCCACCGGGAGACCGACCTGGCCATGCTGGCCTTGTTCGGCGCGCCGTTCCTCGACCGGATCCTCGCCTGCTACCAGGAGGTCACGCCGCTGGCCGCGGGCTGGCGCGAGCGGGTGCCGCTGCATCAGCTGCATCCACTGCTCGTGCACGTGTGCCTGTTCGGCGCGGGATACCGCGGGGCAGCGCTGGACGCCGCCAGGGCTGCCCTGGCCCGGGAGCGCTGATCGGCCAGCCCGCCCGGCGCCGTGCTGCCGGCAGCCCTGGGGCTGGACATGTCGGTAATTCCTATAGATGTGATAGGTTGACGTTCTGGAATTGCGGCGAGGGGCAGGCCATGAGGACCGGGAACCTGATCCAGTTGAGCTCGCTCGCCACTGACATCGACACCGAACGCGTGATGGCCGCTCAGGCCGGCCTTGTCGTGCACGAAGCCGAGTCACTGAACTGCGAGACGCCGCCCGCGCTGCTCGACGGCGCGCTGACGCCGACGGCGCAGTTCTACCGCCGCAGCCACTTCCCGATCCCGGTGCTGGACCCGTCGGCGTGGCGGCTCGGGGTGCGCGGCATGGTGCGGCAGCCGCTGGGCCTCAGCCTGTTACGTCCGCGCATGCCCGGAGTAGCCGGGCCGCCGCTTCGGCAGCGGGGGAACGTCCGGCCGCGCTGAAGGGGTCTGGTGGGCTGGGGAGGCCGGCCCGGAGGGGTCCGGCGGCGCCGGGTAGCCGGGCTCGGGCGCAGCCGGGTAGCCCGGCTCGGGCGCGGCCGGGTAGCCGGGCGTATCGGCCGGCGAGGGGGTTAACGTGCCACGTGAGTCCAGGATGTCCGGATCCGTGCCGTCGTCGAGGCCCGGGCCGCTATTCCTGGCCTCGGGCGCCAGCGGGATCGCGATGCGGAAGATGGCGCCGCCGCCGGGCGGAGACTCGACCCACACGTTTCCGCCGTGCGCGGCCACCAGGGCGGCCACGATGGCCAGGCCGAGCCCGGCGCCACCTGACTGGCGCGTCCTGGCCTGATCCGCCCGGTAGAACCGCTCGAAGACGTGCTCCGCCTGAGCCTGCGTGAGCCCCGGACCCTGATCGGCGATCTCGAAGACCACCGCGGGGAACGGCTGGATGTTGGGGCTCGCCACGGCGAACGCGCCCTGCCCGGCTCGGTTCGCTGCCGCTCGCCGGGCGGCGGCCGCAGCCGAGCGCCATTCATCGAGGCTGCCCAGCCGTACCCGGACCTCGACCGCCGATCCCTCGGGCGTGTGGCTGATCGCGTTGTTGATGAGGTTGCCGATCACCTGGCGGAGCCGGGCTTCGTCGCCGAGCACGAGAAGTGCCGCGCCCGATCCCACGGTGAGGTTGATGCTGCGGTCCGGCGCGACCATGCGCGCGTCGTGCACGGCGTCGGCCGCGAGCGTCAGCATGTCGACCGTGCCGAGTTCCAGCGGCCGCTGCTGGTCCAGCCGGGCGAGCAGCAGCATGTCCTCCACCAGGCCGCCCATCCGGGAGGATTCCTGCTCCACGCGCTGCATGATCCGGTCGAGGTCGGCCCGGGGAAGCGGCCCGGACCCCATCCGGTCGGCCGGCTCGGCGTTGGATCCGTGCCGGGGGCCCATGCCGGCCCCGGCCGCGTCGCCGGCCGGTGGCAGGCTGGCAGCCGCGCCCTGGTTCTCCGTCGCCCCGCCGCGCTGCCGGTAGTACTCGGCGAAGCCGCGGATCGCGGTCAGCGGGGTGCGAAGCTCGTGGCTGGCATCGGCGACGAACTGGCGCATCCGCTCCTCGGACTTGCGGGCCGCGAACTCCGATTCGGCCCGTGCGTCGAACGCCATCTCGATCTGCGCGAGCATCGCGTTGAGCGACTGGGCCAGCCGCCCGACCTCGGTCCGCGGGTCGAGATCCGGCACCCGGCGGGTCAGGTCGCCGGCCGCGATGGCGCCAGCGGTCTTCTCGATGTCGGTCAGCGGGCGCAGGCTGGCGCGCACGACCGCGATGCCGACGATGAGGATGACCAGCAGCAAGAGCCCGCTGACGACGAGGTCAAGATAGGTTAGCTGGCCGATCGCGCTGTAGACGCTGGTGACGTCGACGGCCACGACCATGGTGCCGGGGGTGAACAGGCCGTTGGCGTTCTGGACCGAGGCGGCCTCGACGAACACCCGCCAGCGGCCGCCGCCAGATTGTGCCGGAACCGTCAGCGCGTGGTTGTCGTTCGCGGCAAGCCACGCCGTGCTGTCCGGGATCTGCGGTGGCGGCAGCACCTGCTGGGACGAGGGGAAGCCCGTGCCCGGATGGAAGCCGCCGCCCTGGACCTGTTGCAGCACCGCGACCGGCTGCCCTCCAGACGGGATCCAGATCACGTACGCCTGGGTGGAGTAGGGATCCTGCAGGGGCCCGCTGCTCACGTACCCCTCGACGGCGTTCTGGGCGCCGTGCCGGTAGCTCTGCAGCGTCTGGTCGGACTGGTTGAGCAGGTAGTTCTTGAGCACGGAGATGCCCGCGATGCTGATGGCCGCCAGCGCGACCGCGGTGAGCGCGAGAACCGCGGTCACCATCTTGACGCGCAGCGGCGTACGATCCGGCAGGCTCCGCAGTGTCTGCCAGGCCTGGCCAATCCGCCCCGCCGACATGGCCGTCTGCTTCCCCTAGGCTGACGGTAGCCGCAGCACGTAACCGACGCCGCGCAGCGTGTGCAGCAGATGTGGCTCCGTGGTGTCGATCTTGCGCCGCAGCACCGAGACGTACGACTCCACGATGCCGGTATCACCGCGGAAGTCGTAATCCCAAACGTGATCGAGTATCTGCATCTTGGACAGCACCCGGTTGGCGTTCCCCATGAAGTACCGGAGCAGCTTGAACTCGGTGGGGGATAGCTGGATCTGCTGACCGCCGCGCCACACCTCGTGGCTGTCCTCGTCGAGCTCCAGGTCGGCGAACTTCAGCCGAGGCGGCGGCTCGGTGCCGTCCCCGCGGGTGCGGCGGAGCACGGCCCGGATCCTGGCGATCACCTCCTCCAGGCTGAACGGCTTGGTGACGTAGTCATCGCCGCCAAGCGTCAGGCCACGGATCTTGTCCTCGGTGGAGTCGCGCGCCGTCAGGAACACGACCGGGATCCGGGCTCCCCCGCCGCGCAGGCGCCGGATGACATCGAAGCCGTCCATGTCCGGGAGCATGACGTCAAGCACGATGAGGTCGGGCCGGTGCCGCTGCGCGGCCTGCACCGCCTCCGTGCCGGCCGCGGCGGTGACCACCTCGAATCCGGCGTACCGAAGGCTGGCCGACAGCAACTCGAGGATGTTGGGCTCGTCTTCGACGACCAGCAGCCGGGCGTCCGGCTGGCGGCGCCCATCAACGGTCGGTGTGGTCATCCCGCCATTGTGTCGCTTCTGCCTGAACGTTACCTGAAGGCGTGCTGAGGCGGTCCTTCACGAACTTGCTGTAAGCAACGCCGACAGACGCGATAACTCGCCGGTGGCGTTCCCATCGGCGAGTGCCACCGGCGTCCAGCAGGAGATCGCCGCCGGGCGCGAGCCCACGCCGAGCTTCGCGTAGATCCGGTTTACGTGATTCTTGACTGTTTTTTCCGCCAGGACGAGCTGCTCAGCGATCTGGCCGTTCGAGTGACCCGCAGCGATCAGGGTCATGATCTGGGCCTCGCGCGAGGACAGGCCCGCCGTGTGCGGACGCCCGTGGGTACTGGCGGTTCTCATGAGACCTCCGGGGCCGACCTTGGCCAGCGTGCAGGAAGTTGCAACGGTTTGCATGCTACCGACTACCACGGTGTACCCCGCAAGGCTAAACGCCGGGCAAATCAGCGGACGACCGGAGGCGCGGCGTTACTGGGTTGCCTCGGCCTTGGACCCGGTGATCAGGCTCTTCGGCAGCGGCGTGTCGGTCTTCAGGTCGTTGAACAGCTTCAGCGCCTGGCTCTGGTCCCACTGCACGGCCACCCCGTCGTTCGGGGTCTGGTAGTCCAGGTTGGCCAGCGGCACGGTGGTGGTCTCCGGGCTGCGGAGCGCGAACGCCACGTGCATGAGGTCGTAGACGGTGGTGCCCTGGCTGACCGTCAGCGTGTTCGCCGACCCGGTCGCCGCCGGGATGATCGCGAACGGGTTGAGCAGCACACCTGGGCTTGTCATCTTGCTGAGCAGCGCCTTGATGAACAGCCGCTGATCCTGCTCGCGCTGCAGGTCGCTGAGGGCGAAGTTGCGGGTCCGCACGTAGCCGAGCGCCTGGTCCCCGTTCAGGGTCTGGCAGCCGGCCTTCAGGTTCAGCCCGGCCTTGGGGTCGACCATGGGGCCGGGCAGGCACATGCGCACGCCGCCGACCGCGTTGACCACGCTGACGAAGCCGCCGAAGCCGATGCCCATGTAGTGGTCGATGTGCAGGCCGGTGTCGTTCTGGATGGTCTCGGCCAGCAGCTTGG
>Ga0335073_10014981_pt1 | contig 10851 bp, 7 predicted proteins | sample Lox_Sample_22_FD_207093 | JGI IMG/M metagenome (GOLD analysis project Ga0335073, IMG submission 207093) | Soil microbial communities from Loxahatchee National Wildlife Refuge, Florida, United States - Lox_Sample_2.2 | ecosystem: Environmental > Terrestrial > Soil > Wetlands | place: USA: Florida... | reverse complement strand
GCAGTTGGCGCTGACGGCATATTCGCAGCGGTTATGGCGGAAGATGGCGGCGGATCTGCCCCCCGAGGCGGAGTTCGACACGTGCGGAACGCTGTGGGTGGCCGCCGATGAAGATGAGATGGCGGAGGTGCGCCGCAAACAGAGTGTGTATGCATCCGCGGGAATTGCCACGGAGATCCTGGATGCAGCGGCGCTGGCAGAGACCGAGCCGGAGCTGCGTCGTCCGCTGCCTGGCGCTCTGCTCGTGCCGGGCGATGCGGTACTGTATCCGCCGTGCGCGGCGGCATTCCTGATGCGTGAAGCCGAGCGGGCCGGCGCGACGCTGCTTCCGGGGCAAACAGCTGCATCCGCAGGGCGGGGAAGGGTCCGGCTCGAGAATGGCACGGAGGTGGCCGCAGCGCGGATTGTGATCGCGACCGGCGCGGATGCGACCCGTCTGGTGCCGGGCCTGCCGGTGCGCAGGCGGCGTGGCCATCTGGTGATCACCGACCGGTATCCGGGCTGGGTAAGGCACCAGCTCGTCGAGCTGGGTTATCTGAAGAGCGCACATTCGCTCACCACGGATTCGGTCGCCTTCAACGTGCAGCCGCGCAGGACGGGCCAGCTCCTGATCGGATCCTCGCGCGAGTACGGCGCGGAGAGCTCGCAGGTGAACCGCGCCCTGCTCGCGGCGATGCTCTCGCGGGCGCAGGCCTATCTGCCCGGCATAGGACGTCTCGATGCCATTCGCGTCTGGACCGGATTTCGGGCAGCAACGCCGGACAAGCTCCCGCTCATCGGGTCATGGCCTCCGGACAGCACCCTCTGGCTCGCGACCGGACACGAAGGCCTCGGGATCACCACTTCAGTCGGAACCGCGGAGTTGCTGGCAGCGGAGATCCTCGGGGAGACGAGCGAAATTTCGGCTGAGCCCTATTCGCCGGGGCGGTTTGCCAGCTGGAGCGAGACGGGTTCGGCGGCGCCGGAGGAATCCCATGTTTGAAAATCCGCGGGAGATATCGGTAACCGTGAACGGCACAAGTCTGACGGTGGTGCCAGGAACGACCGTTGCCGCCGCGGTGATGATGGCCGGAGCGGCGACACGCCGATCCGTGACGGGCGAGCCTCGAGCGCCGCTCTGCGGGATGGGCATCTGCTTCGAGTGCCGCGTGACGATCCACGGTGTGGCTCATCAGCGGAGCTGCCAGATCCGGTGCGCGCCAGGAATGGATGTGCGCACCGGTGCAGTCCGTCCCGGAGAGCGGCAGGCATGATGGAGCGCTTCGACGTCCTGGTCGTCGGCGCCGGCCCGGCCGGCATCGCGGCGGCGGTGACCGCGGCGGAGTGCGGACGGCGGGTGGGGCTGGTCGACGATAATCCCGCGGAGGGCGGGCAGATCTGGCGCAGCGGAACGCGCTTGCCGCATGCAGCTCGTGCGTGGACGCAGAGACTGCAGGCCTCCGCAGTGGTCCGGTTCCAGGGTTGGCGCGTCTTCGATGCTCCCGGTCCGTCGGTGCTCCTCGCCGAGCGGAACGGTGCGGATGAGGCGGGGACCGCCGGCGGCACGGAATTTGTCGAGCTGCATGCAAACAAGGTGATTCTGGCCACCGGCGCGCGGGAGAGGTTTCTGCCCTTTCCGGGATGGACCCTGCCGAACGTGACTGGCGTGGGGGGACTCGATGCGCTGGTGCGGGGTGGTTTGCCCATTGCGGGCAAGCGTGTCGTGGTCGCCGGCACCGGCCCGCTGCTGCTTGCCGTGGCAGCGCATCTGGCGGAGCGTGGAGCGAACATTGTCGCGGTGTGCGAGCAGGCTCTTCTGGGGCGGCTGGCGCGGTTCGCGCTCCAAATCTCGGGCCAGCCGCAAAAGATATTGCAGGGGGCGCGCTATCGAATGGCGATGCGCACGCGCCTTTTAACCGGATGCTGGGTAACGGCCGCGCACGGAAACGAGTGCCTCAGCAGTGTCACGCTGCGCCAGGGCAAGAAACACTGGGAGGTGGAGTGCGATTACCTGGCATGCGGCTTCCATCTCGTGCCCAATACGGAGCTCGCGGCGCTCATGAGATGCAGCATCGAGGCCGGATTTGTCGCAACCACTGAACAAATGGAGACTTCGGTGGGCAACGTGTATTGCGCAGGGGAGCCAACCGGGATAGGCGGAGAAGAATTGTCACTGCTGGAGGGACAAATAGCGGCGTTGGCAGCCTGCGGCCGGCCCGGAGAACTGCGAAAACTGGTCGACCGGCGGAAGCGCATGCTGGCGTTTGTGCGCGTGCTGGCTGCGTTGTGTCGGCTCCGCCCGGAGCTCCGCCAGTTGCCGACCGACGAAACGATCGTGTGCCGCTGCGAAGACGTCCGCCTGCGCGTCTTGCGTGACCGCTCGAATTGGCGGGAGGCGAAACTGCAGACACGGTGTGGCATGGGCCCCTGCCAGGGACGCATATGCGGCGCAGCGACGCAGTTTCTGTTTGGATGGGACGCGGATTCGGTGCGGCCTCCGATGTTTCCCGCTGCCGTGGCCAGTCTCGCCGCCGCGGGGCCTGCGAAAAACCCAGTCGTGACAGAGTCCGATGAAACGAAGGAGAACGTATGAAGTGGACCGGCGTTATGCCCGCCATCACCACCTGTTTCGATGAGAGACTGCAGATCGATCACGCCTTTGTTGCTCGCCACGTGCAGTGGCTGCTCGGCAATGGCTGCACCGGGATCATCGCTCTTGGATCTTTGGGCGAGGCCCCGACGCTGACCTTCGCCGAGAAGGAGGCGTTGTTGCGCAACGTGGTTGCCGCCGCGAAGAGCGCGCCGGTCGTCGGAGCGATCTCCGCCTTGTCCACCGAAGAGGCCGTCACCCTGGCAAAGGCCGCTGAGAACGCAGGCTGCTCCGGCCTGATGGTGCTGCCGCCCTATGTCTATCGGGGCGACTGGCGGGAGATGAAGGCGCACATGGCCGCGATCTTCCGCGCAACCCCGCTGGGATGCATGCTCTACAACAATCCCGTTTCCTACGGGACCGATTTTCTGCCCGAGCAGATTGCGGAACTGGCCCAGGAGCATGCGAATCTCCACGCGGTAAAAGAGTCGACCACCGATGTGCGGCGCGTGACGGCCATTCGCGCGCTCACCGGTGATCGGCTGCGGATCTTCGTCGGTGTGGACGACGCAATCGTCGAGGGCATCGCCGCCGGCGCGGTGGGCTGGGTGGCCGGACTCGTGAATGCGTTTCCCGCGGAGTCGGTCGCTCTGTTCGATGCCGCCGCGGCAGGCCGTCGGGAGGAAGCTTTCACGCTGTACCGCTGGTTCCTGCCGCTCCTGCGCATGGATACGGTGCCCAAATTCATCCAGCTCATCAAGCAGGTGCAGCAGGAGACGGGAACCGGAAACGCGCGCGTGCGTCCCCCGCGCCTGCAAATCACCGGCGAGGAACTGGAGACGATGCGGCGCGTGGTAGCGGCGGCCCTGCAGAATCGGCCGTCCCTTCGCAGCACGCCATTTCCCGGCTAGCCTCGCACGAAACGTCTGTCCCGAATCGCGAATTCGAAAAGTGGGAGTCACTTCACATGCGAAAACCAGGTGCTGACGCCGCACGGATGATGAGCCGCTCGCTCGCCGCTGCACCCCACGACCACCCCGGCACGAGCGTCATTCGCAGAAGTCGCGTCCCGCTTGCTCCTTTCTTGCCATGGTTCTTCTGCGGTTCGCTCCTCGCCGGCGTCGCTCTTCGCGCTCAGACGGCCCCGTCGTCCGCAATGGCGGCCCTCCCGGTTCCGTCCCAGGCCACCGTAACCGATCTGACGCCGCAGCCTGGGTATTTCACCGAGCCGGCGATCGCCATCGATCCCGGCAATCCCCGGCACGTGGCGGCAGCCTTTCAGGACAATGCCCATGCGGGCTACTCCACCGACGGCGGCAGGACCTGGGCAGTGGCGGCCGGAACCGAATCGACGCGCTTCCGCGTTTCCGGCGATGTCTCCATTGCATGGGATACCCACGGTCACGCGATCCTCTGTTACATGGCGTTCGACAAACTGGGCACATTCAATTACTGGGGCCACAATTCATCGGAGAATGGCCTGTTTGTGCGTCGTTCACTCGATGGGGGCCGTACGTGGGAGGCCCACGACATTCCCATCATCCAGCATCCTGATGATCCCTCGGCTCCCTGGGAAGACAAGCCATACATCGTCGCGGATGACTCGCACAGTCGCTACGGCGGAAACCTCTACGTCGGATGGACGCGATGGACGCTCACTGATTCCGAAATCTGGTTCGCACGCTCGACCGACGACGGCCTCACCTGGTCAAAGCCGGTCGAAATCGATCGCCATCCAGGCCTGCCTCGCGACGACAACGGCGCGCTCGAGGGATTCGCCGGAACCGTGGCTCCGGACGGCACGCTCTACGTCGCGTGGGCTGCCGACGGATGGCTCGTGTTCGCTGCGTCGCATGACGGCGGTAAGACTTTCTCCGCCCCGCGGAACGTCGTGAAGACGGCGCCGATCATGTTCCAGGTGGAGGACGTGGCGCGTTCGAACGGCTTTCCGCAAATCGGCATCGACGCCCGGCCAGGCCGCAAGCCTCGGCTCTACCTGGCGTGGAGCGACTATCGCAACGGCGATACCGATGTTTTTGTGTCTTCATCAACCGACCTTGGCAGGGCGTGGGGCCGGGCGGTGCGCGTGAACAACGATCCTCTGCACGATGGCGCCGATCAGTTCTTCCAGTGGATGGCAGTCGATCCGGTCGACGGATCGGTCAATCTGCTGTTCTACGATCGCCGCGGCGATCCAAAGAACCGCGATGCCACCGTGACGCTCGCCCGATCGACAGATGGAGGCCTCACCTTCAGGAATTTCGCCTGGACGAAGCAGGCGTTCAATCCGGAGCGCGCCTTTATCGGCGATTACACGGGGATTGCCGCGCGCGACGGACTCGTCTACGGCATCTGGACGGTCAAGATCGCCGGCACCGGACCGCGCGGCTCGATCATTCAGATCGGGCGAGCCGACTTCGCGCAGGCGCGTTGACCATCGGGCCGGACCCCGAGCCTCTGGTCCCGCAAGCGTAAGGAATCGCGGGTTCCGCAACGTTCAATTTCGCCGTCTCCATCCCCTCCGCAAAGAGGGCGTTTCCCTCTCCGCGGTGTCGACCGGACGCCTGATCCCCGCCTTCTTTCCTGAACCTGCGGTCTGCACCTCGCTACGAGGTGCATCCTGTGCAGGGCCTGATATACGCCTTGACCTCTGGTTGTGGTGCATGCCGCTTGCCGCCGGAGGTCTCAGTGATGGAAATGTCAAAATCTCCGGTGATCTTCGGATGGCACGTGACTGACCCCTGGTGTTCAAGCGTGGCTCCCTCAGCGCATACATCCTTCACCACGCCGTGCTTCAGAAATTGGACTTCCAGGGTGGTGTCCGGGGGACTTCCGGGGGCTGCTTCGAATGTCAGTGCTGCCCCTTTCTCGACCAGCACTGAGGACGCTTCGGTCTGCGGTGGCGCGCCGGCCTGACTCGGTACCACCACTGTCATACTCACCGGTGTGTGCTTTGGGCCGCAGCCCAGTGCTGCAAGCAGCGGCAGGCCTATCGCCGATACAAACAACCTTCGCACGTTCATCAAGGTCCCTCCTTGTTGGTTGGGTACGGCTCTTATGGTTGTTACGTCTGGGCCGATCGCACCATGGCGAGATAACGTGGATCCCGGCGCAGGGAATCCATGTCAGGGAAAGGTGCGAACTGGAGGGAGGTTGCGCCCTTGCGAAAGCAGACAGACAGCGTGGCCAGCGCTGCATCGCGGTTTCCGAGAAGTTCGAGTATCCGCGCTTTGAAAAGCTGGGAATCCATGTCGTTCGCCCCCAGAGATTCGGCTTTCTTCATCAGGGGGAGAGCATCCTTAGGACTGCCCGACTTAACCTGGTAGAGTGCCAGCAGCATCCAGCCGGGGCCGTCGGTTGCGTCCGTCTTCAGATGCTTCTGCGCCTCCTGGGCGGCGCGCAGATAGGCGGCCTTGGCCTCGCTCCCGCGATTGCGCAACGACGAGTAACATTCCCCCAATTCCAGCCAGTTCGTATCCTCGGCGGGATTCAGCTGGACGGCTTTTTGCGCAAAGGGAAGAGCCTCGGCAAACTGATGCTGATAACGGAGCGCGAGGGAGGCGTTCACTGCAGCGAGGTCGTTGGATTTCAGCGCAAGACTTTTCTCCAGTGCTTCCGTTGCCTGCGCGAAATCTCCCACCTGCAGATAGGCGCCGCCCAGGTTGCCAAAGGCCTGCGAGTTATGGGGGGCGGCAAGGCTTGCGGCACGAAATTTCTCAATTGCCTCCTGATATCTGCCCAGCCCGTTTAAGACGACACCCCACTCGTTGTAGGCAACCCAGGCATTGGGGCGCTCCTGCAATACACGCTTGAAGGAGTTTTCAGCATCTGCCCATCGACCCAGCCGGCCATAGATCTGCCCTTGCCAGGTCAGTGCATTCGTATTGGAGGGGTCGAGCTTCAGGGCCGCGGCAATCTCGTCCAGCGCGCCCCGCTTATCCCCTGTTTGCTCCAGCACGAGGCCCTGCGCGAGATGACCGTCCACCAGAGCCGGCTCCAGCACGAGCGAGCGGGCACAGTTACGGCGGCTCAGGTCCAGAGCTGCGGCATCGCGCTGCATGCCATACAAATGGACATAGGCTATGCCGAGCTTCGCATAGCAAACCGCGCACTCCTGATCGAGATCCACAGCCTGTTTGTATTTCTCGATGGCCTCGTCCAGTCCCGCGTCATTCGGCTGCTTCATCAGGGCCTCCGCCTGCTGGTAGGCCGTGAATGCAGCGGTTGAAGTGGTGACCGGCGGCGTTTGCCTGCCGTCCGTAAGATAGCGGCTCACATTCAGGAGCGAGGCAGCTGCCTTCACTGCCCTGGCGGGGAGCGTGGTGGCGTCGTGGAGATCGCCCTCAAGGTTTTTCGTCCTGAGGGCACGGCCTGTGACCGGATCGACTACGCGCAGAAGAAGGTCGAAATGCTTTTCACCCGCCACGCCGGAGGCGGCCAGCACAAGGTTTGCCCCCAAAGGATCGCAGACCTCCCTGAAATTCGCCGCGTGGGCAAGATCCGGGTCCACATCATCGGGAGAAATAACAAAGAGATCGTGATCCAGAGCCTCGATACGCGTCAGCTGACCCTTAATGGCCGCGAGAACTCCGGTTAACAGCGGCGCCACATGGTTGTCTGACGTCTTCGGCCAGTTCAATAAAGCCACGAATCGCTTTCCCGGCAGCGGGTGCAGCAGATTGTAGATCGTCTCGCGCTCGGCCCATCCGCCCGCCCCAGCGGCGCAGATCCCGGCGGCAGCGACCCCAATAAAACGTCGCCGTGTCCACGTTGCCGTGGCCGGCCGATTCAGGCCGAGCGAAACCAGCGCCTGCTCGAAAGCCTGGCACCTTCGTTCCGGATCACGATCGAGACACCCCCGCACCAGACTGGAACAGTAGGGAGGTACGGTGGTGTTCAGCTGAGGATTTACGACTACCGTGGAACCATCCGCCGACGCGGTCGGTTTCTTGCCGGTAAAGACCTCATGCAGCACCACGCCGAACGCATAGAGGTCGCTGGCCTGCGAGGGCGGGTGGCCCGAGTACAGTTCAGGAGCGATATAGCCAGGAGTGCCTGTAACTCCATACTTGTTGTGCAGGCTCGTTTCCGACTCGTGCGCGCGGGCCAGGCCAAAATCAGTAATCCATAACCGTACTCTTTCGCCGCCGCCCTCCAGCATGATGTTGTTGGGCTTGATATCCCGATGGACGACACCCTGGTCGTGGATGGCGGCCAGCCCGGCCACCATCTGCCGAAGAATCTCCATTCCTTCCCTGACCGAGATCCCACCCGGCTGCCGTAAGCGTGCCGCCAGCGTCTTGCCCGGCAGAAGCTTCATGGTCAGAAAGAAAATGGCAGGAGGCGGCTGTTCGCTGTGAAAGATCTCATAGATAGGACAAAGATTGGGATGAGTGAGCTCCCGCGCCAGCAGAACTTCCCGTTCGAATCGCTGCTTCACGGCCGGTTCATCCGCAAAGTGGGGAAGAATCGTCTTCAGCGCGATGTGAACTCCCTGAAGGAACGTGTCTTCGGCCTCGTAGACCTCGCCCATGCCGCCCTTTGCGATAAGTCGGACAATGACGAATCGGTCGATCAGGGTCTGGCCGGGCTGAAGGGACTGCAGAGCTCCGGTCCCCTTTCCATCACCTGGCGGCAGCGCCGCGGTCTCTGCAGTGGGCCCATGACCGGCCAGCGTCTCCTCGAAAAGATGGGCCGCAGGGTGCTGCAGGAAGCTGCCCGCGCGCGCGTCCTGAGCCAGCAGCTCGTCCACTGCCCGCCTGAGCGCGGGATCGCGCCTGCAAGCCTCATCGAGAAAGGCTTCGCGCTGCGACGACTGGAGAGAGAGCGCGGCCACGAACAGTTCCGCCACGGGATCTCGTTGGCTGGCCATAGTTGCCCATCCAGGAAAGCGCCGAGTCAGACACCATCTGCGAATGCATGCTGGCCAAAAGACAACAAACCCTCAATGAAAGCGGACAGAAAGGAGCTCGATCGGGAAGTCGCTTTCAGGGAGTCGCGAACTGCTTCTGCTGTTTGGGGAACGCCATCGACGGTTCAGTCCGCGGACTCCAGCAGGTGGCACTAAGCTTATACCAGGTCAACCGCCCGGAAAACTGGGAAAAACATTGCAGGAGTGCCTAATACTCTCGGCGCCATTGTGGAGGGCGGTATCTGAAATCGACAGGCTGCGGAATGGCTGGATCGGGCCGAGTCCTGCATTGATTTCGTGAGGCTTAGGCGGTCTGCTTTTTGGAAGAAACGGCGCTTCAGCCGGAACTCGCCTCCTCATCCTGACTGGGACTTTCATTTCGCGGTGAATGGGCCCCGTCCTGGCGTCTCTGTCCCTCCTGTGGGCCGCGGGCTGCGCCAGTTCCTTCCTTCCCGTGGGCTCGCCGTTCAGACCGGAGACTTTCGGGGAAATGCGGCTGAAATCCGCGAGTTCGGGCACCGCGACGGTGCTCCCGCCCTCTGCCACCCTCTGCAACTTCTGGTTAGGGTCCGCACATAAGTGTCACAGCGATGGGACCAGGTCGTCATTTGCACACCTTTATGTGCACGCTAAGATTCAACGAGTTACCCCTCGAAGTGGAGTTTCGCAGCACATGACGCAAGGAGAAGTCTGCGCCCCTGGGGATGGAAGTCTGACCCGGCCAGCAGTGGAAGAGCGCAAAGCCAGGTTGTACTCCTTTCTCCGCCGGCTTTCGGCCGGATTCGGGTGGTTGCTGTTTGGCTACGAGTGGGTCCACGTCTCCGCCCAGACTCCGGGGAAGGAACAAATTGTGTTTGTCATCATCCTGGTAACGAGCCTGCTTCTGATCCACGTCGGCATTCACTTCTGGATCGCGCACAACCACCGCCTCGCGGCGAGAGGCAGGCGCGGACTGATTACCCGCTACACTTCTCCTGTTTTTTCGCAGGATCATCTGGGACGCGAGTTGTTGCTGGATGCGAGCGCATTGCTGGGCAGGGAGATTGTTGTTTCGATCAACGGGGACTGCAAGGTCTACGCCTCGGCGCTCGAGGGATAGGTAGCCGGTCCCATGGGAGAATTGCTGAGGTCGCTGTCGCCGTACCTCAAAGCCATCGATCACTCGACGCTCTACGCCATCGCACTCCAGTATTACGGTGCGTACCCGATCTTCATGAGCTGGCTGTGGATTTCCCTGTCTCTGTTTTTTCGCCGGCGTCAGGAAGAGGCGCCCATGCAGCTGGAAAAGCCTTATCCATTCGTCTCAGTGATTGTTCCGTGTTTCGCCGAAGGAGCCACCATCCGGCACACGCTGAACGCGCTTCTGGCCATGGACTATCCCGACTTCGAGATCATCATTGTCAACGACAACTCTCCCGATAACACCGTGGAAGAGACGCGGAAGTTTCTTCACGATCCGCGGGTGCGCCTGCTCAACAAAACCACCAATGAGGGCAAGGCGATGGGCCTGAACGACGCGTTGCCCGTCTGTCGCGGAGAAATCCTGCTGATCATCGACGGCGACATCATCGTCTCCCCCGACGTGCTCCAGCATATGGTTCCGCACTTTCTGGGAACACGGGTGGCGGCGGTAACGGGCAATCCAAGGGTTCGCAACCGGACATCGCTGCTGCAGCATCTGCAGGCGATTGAGTTTTCGTCCATCGTTTCCATGCAGCGGCGGGCGCAGCGGGTCCTGGGTCGCATCCTTACGGTCTCGGGGGCGATCTTCGCCGTGCGCCGGACCGCGCTGCTGGACCTGGGAGGCTTCTCGTCGCACATGGCGACCGAAGACATGGATCTGACCTGGAGGCTGCAGATGCAGTTCTGGGATATCCGATACGAACCGCGTGCGGTGGTGTGGATGCAGGTTCCCCTGAATATCCGCGATCTGTGGAAGCAGCGCCGGCGCTGGACGCGGGGTCTGGCCCAGGCCCTGATCCGGCACCGGCAGATCCCCTTCAACTGGAAAATGCGGCGCATGTGGCCCATTTACTACGAGTCGTGCGGGTCGATTCTGTGGTCGTATGTCTTCGTCCTGATGACGACCTTCTGGATCTTCTGCATATCGATCGGTTACAACCCGCGTGGGGCCTCGCCCTTCCCCAATTTCTGGGGTATGGCAATCGCCACGACCTGCCTGGCGCAGCTGATCATCGGCGCGTGGGTCGATCAGCGGTACGACCGGGACATCCTGTGGTCGGCGCCGGATGCCGTGTTCTATCCGCTTCTTTACTGGATGATGATGGCGGTTATCACCTCGGTTTACACCATTCCGGCGATGATCCGGAAACCGCCGAAGGTGCAGACCTGGCATATCCGGCGGGACATC
>Ga0335073_10014980_pt1 | contig 10851 bp, 11 predicted proteins | sample Lox_Sample_22_FD_207093 | JGI IMG/M metagenome (GOLD analysis project Ga0335073, IMG submission 207093) | Soil microbial communities from Loxahatchee National Wildlife Refuge, Florida, United States - Lox_Sample_2.2 | ecosystem: Environmental > Terrestrial > Soil > Wetlands | place: USA... | reverse complement strand
GCACCGAAGGGCAGGTCGGCGAGCACCTCGCGCACCGCCGCCGGCAGGCTGCCTGCGACGCGATAGACGCGGATCGGCACGGCGCCGGAGGCGCGGCCGACGGTCGTGGCGGTAAATTCCACGTCCGCGTTCACCCCGACGGTGCCGAACAGGTCGCGGGTGACGGAGTTGAAGAACGTCCGGTAAAAATCGCTGTCCGGGCGGCGCGCGACCAGCATGTCGTAGGCGCGCTTGATCTGCTCCCACAGCGCGCTGTCGGCCGATCGCCCCGTCAGCTCCTGCGCCAGTGCCTCGACGCAGCGCGTGACGCGCTGCTCGTAGAGCTCGATGCGCGCCACGGCGTCGCGCTGCGCCGCCTGCCAGTCCTCGGCGAGGAAGTTGAGGGCGGCACGCCGGGTGATCCGCCCGAACTCATCGTTGTAGGCGCGAAAGTGCTCGGCGAGCGCCGCCGCGTGGTCCCTAGGCGACCACACGCTGCGGCCCGGGGGCGTGCGGGGCAGGCGCGTGAAACTGCTCGGTCTCGGTGCTGCCGGCCATGGCGCCGGTCGAGTGCTGCCCGGCGCTGATCGCGGTCTGCACCGCATCGAAGTAGCCCGTCCCGACGAACGCCTGATGCTTGGTCGCGCGGTAGCCGGCCCGCTCCTCGGCGAACTCGCGCTGCTGCAGCTGCGAGTACCCGAGCATGCCATCTTCCCGGTACGCGCTCGCGAGCTCGAACATGGAAAGATTCAGCGCGTGCCAGCCGGCCAGGGTGATGAACTGGAAGCGATAGCCCATCGCCGCCAGCTGCTCGCGCCAGCTCTTCATGCTCGACTGATTCAATTTGGCCTGCCAGTTGAAGCTCGGCGAGCAGTTGTAGGCGAGCAGCTTCCCGGGGAACTTCTGGTGAATCGCCGCCGCGAACTCGCGCGCCTCGCCCAGATCCGGCTTGGAGGTCTCGCACCAGAGCAGGTCGGCGTAGGGCGCATAGGAAAGACCGCGCGAGATGGCCTGCTCGATGCCGGCGCGCACGTGAAAGAAGCCCTCGCTCGAGCGCTCGCCGGTGAGAAACGGCCGGTCGCGCGGATCGTGGTCGGTGAGCAGCAGATTGGCGGCATCGGCGTCGGTGCGTGCGATGATGACGGTGGGTACGTCCATGACGTCGGCGGCGAGCCGTGCGGCCACCAGCTTGTTGATGCCCTCGGCGGTCGACACCAGCACCTTGCCGCCGAGGTGACCGCATTTCTTCGCCGAGGAGAGCTGATCCTCGAAGTGCACGGCGGCCGCGCCCGCCTTGATGAGGGCCTTGGTGAGCTCGAAAGCGTTCAGGTTTCCGCCGAAGCCGGCTTCCGCATCGGCGATGATCGGCGCCATCCAGTCGATGCCGCTCTTGCCTTCCAGGTGATAGATCTGATCGCTGCGCAGCAGGGCGTTGTTGATGCGCTCGACGACGCGCGGCACCGAGTCGACCGGGTACAGGCTCTGGTCCGGGTACATCTCGCCGGCCGTATTGGCATCGCCCGCGACCTGCCAGCCCGACAGATAGATGGCCTTGAGGCCGGCCTGCACGGCCTGAACGGCCTGGTTCCCGGTCATGCAGCCGAGGGCTCCCACGACGGGCTCGGTGTCGAGCAGGCGGCGAAACCGCTCCGCGCCTTGCCGCGCCAGCGAGTACTCGATGCGCACGGTGCCGCGCAGCCGCGCCACCTCCGCCGTGCCGTAGGGCCGTTCGATGCCGCGAGAACTCGTGATTGCGTCGCTCATGCCAGTCTCCTGTCGATGGATCGACCTTGCGTAAAGGGTTGAGAGCGAGTTTAAATTGCAAAGATTGCAGATTTACACAATAGAAATTTGACAATGTTAATTTCACATACGAGTCGCCGGCGGCAGGGTGAGGCGCGATGAGCGGACTGATCCGGCAAGGCCACTTCCTCGGCGCGAAGCTGCGCTCGCTGCGCAAGCGCAACGGGCTCACGCTGGAGGAGTTGTCGGCGCGCTGCGTGCAAATCGACGCCGCGACCGCCCCCTCGGTCTCCTACCTGAGCATGGTGGAGACCGGCAAGCGCACCCCTTCGGCCGCCACGCTCGAGATGCTCGCGGGGATCTTCGGCAAGGATGCGCGCTGGTTTCTGGACGAGAACACGGCGGTCGAGGCCGCACCGGCGAAGCGCGAGCGAGGCGGCCTCGAGGCCATGCCCCTCGAGCCCGCATTCCTGTTCTCGCACGAGCTGTTGCAAAATGCGCTGCCGGAGCTGCTGTCGCAGACCGGCACGACGGGCCGGCAGTTCGCACAGCTGCTCATCCGGGTCTGGCAGGAGACCCGCCACAACAATTTTCCCGACATCGAGCGCGCCGCGGAGCAGGGCGGCAAACGGCAGATGCCGCTCACGCTCGATGCGGTGATCGGTCTGTGCAGGCGCCTGGGGCTCGAGATCCGCTGGTTCGACGGCGACGGCCGCAAGCCGGGCGGCGCGCTGGTGCGCGCGCGCTTCGAGGCGCCGGGAACCGTTCTGGTCAACAAGCGCCTGCGCCGCCAGGAAGAGCGGCTCAAGTACGAGCTGGCGTTCTTCATCGGCCACAAGATCCTGCACAACGGCGACGGCCTCATCTCGCCTCACACCACCGTGCACACCGGCGACGTCGAGGGTGCCGCGTCGGCGGGGGGCATGGGCGCGCAGGACGTGCTGTTCGCCTGGCGCGACTTCGAGTGCAGTTTCTTCGCCGGCGCGCTTCTCTGCCCGCGCGTTCCTTTCCGCCGCTTTCTGGTACGCGAGGCGCACAGCGTCGCATCGTGCGAGAAGCTCGGCGTGACACCGGCTCTCGTGATGCGGCGCATGACCGCCGTCTCGCCCTACCGGTACTGGCATTTCTTCGACGCCTATGCGCCGGGGTACCTGCGTGCCGTGTATCGCGGAAACGGCATTCCGCTGCCGTGGGGGAACATGAGCCTGGTGTCCGATCCTTGCCCGCGATGGGCGGTGTTTCGCCTGCTCAATCAAACGCCGCAGGCCGTGCCGTCCGCCAGGCCCAGATCGCAGATCTCCGTCATGCAGGACGGCAAGCGGGCGCGGTTGTATTGCTGTCACTCGCTGCTGACGCGCGATGCGCTCGACGAGCTGCATGTGCTGTCCGTCGGCGTCGATCTGCTGCCCGCGCTCGATGCTCAGGGCTATGACGGCGAGAGCATCGCGGGGCAGGCGGCCGAGGCGTGCAGGCGCGGCGGCGGCGACGCGAGAGTTCCCGCGCAGGCCGCCGCGTGCATTCGAGCCGCCTCGCAAGTGCTGAACATTGCCTGGATCGCCGACGCGCTCGATTCTGCGGCGAGCGTGATCTGTCCGAGAAGCGGCGCCTGCCCGCGAGAGCCGCGATGCGGCATGCCGGCTCATCCGGGCGGCTAGTCCATCCGGGCGCTGAGCCCATCCGGGTGGTCGGTCAAGGGATGGCGCTCGCGGGCCGGAAACGAGAACCGGATCACTCTTTTTTGGGCGCGCCGCCGCCGTATTGAGGCTTTCCCCGACCGAGCTCCTGTATACACTGGGTCCGAATCGAGAAGATCCAAGGACGAAGGCGGATGCGTGGTCAGATTCTCATCGTCGACGACAACCCCATCGATCTGGCGCTCTCGTCCGCGCTGCTCGGCGTCAAGGGTTTCCAGGTCGAGGTGGCGGTCGATGCCGAGCAAGCGCAGCTGCTGCTGCAACGCATGGTGCCGGATCTGATGGTGGTCGACATCGCGCTGCCCGGCATGGATGGCCTCACGCTGGCCCGGCGGGTCAAGGCCGATGCCCGGCTGGAGCACGTCCCGGTGGTGGCGCTCACCGCGTTCGCCAAGCGCGGCGATGAGCAGAGCGCGGCCGCCGCGGGGTGCGATCGCTACTTCACGAAGCCGCTCGATACCAAGAGCTTCGGCGAGGACATCGCAGCAACCCTGGAATCCGCGCGCGCGCGCAGGCGCCGGGCCCTGCGCACCGCGGGCTAGGCGCAAGCTCCCGGGGCGCCTCAGGCGGTGGAGGGTGGCTGCGCGGCGCCCGCCAGGTTCAGCGCCTCGTGCAGGGTCGCAAACACGTGATCCGCGCCGAGGGCGGCGATGAGCCCGTGCCGCTGCATATCGGCGCGCAGATACGGGCTCACGCGGCCGAAGATCATGCAGACCCCCTTGTGTCCGAGATCCTGCACCAGCGCGCGCAGCGCATGCGCGGCGGTGTAGTCGACGTCGGTGATCGCGGCCGCGTCCACCACGAAATTGCGCACCGGCTGCGGCGCGCCCGCAACCAGGGCGCGCACCTCCTCGCAGAACCGCTGCTCGTTCGCGTAGAACAGGTCGGCGCCGAAACGGTAGACGATGAGCCCGGGCTCGGTCAGCGCGCCCGGCGTCGCGGGCGCGGGCATCCAGCGGCCCGTCTCATCGGGCAGGAACATCGAGGTGTGCGGCCGATAGCTGTGGCGAACGTGCCGGAACAGCGATAGCGCGATCGCGAGCAGGATGCCCTGCTCGACGCCGACCACGACCACGGTGGCGGCGGTGACGACCGCGAGACGAAATTCTCCCGGCGACTCACGGCGGATGTCGCGCAGCGCGCGCACCTCGATCATCCCCACCGCGATCGTGAACACGATCGCCGCCAGCACACAGCGCGGCAAGTACTCGAGCTGCCCGCTCAGCAGCACCAGCACCACGAGCGCCGTGCCGGCGAGCGCGATCTGAGCCACCTGGCTGCGGGCGCCCACGCGCTCGGCGGTCGCCGTCTGGGTCGGACTGCCGTTCACCACGAAGGTGCCGCTCAGGGCGGCGGCGGCATTCGCGGCGGACAGCCCGAGGATGTCCGCATTGACGTCGACGCTCTCCCCGTAGCGGAAAGCGAAGCTGCGCGAGGTGGCCGCGCTCTGCGCGATGATCATCACGAAGCACGATCCGGCCACCGGCACGAGCGCGAGGATCTCGCCCCAGGTCGCTGCGGGCAGCTCGAGCCGCGGCAGCCCGCGGGCGAGCGGGCCGATGACCGCGATGCCGTGCTGCGCGAAGTGGTACGCGCTGCTCGCGGCCACGGTCAGGATGACGGCTGCGAGCGACAGCGGCCAGCGCGGCGCGAAACGGCCGCCGAGCAGAATGCCCGCCGCCACGAGAGCCGACAGCGACAGCGTGGAGAGGTTGGCGTGCGGCAGAGCCGCGAGCGCCTGCGCCGCGCGCAGCACCGAGTTGGGCGATGTGGCCGCGACCCCGAGCATGTCGCCGAGCATCGCGATCGCCACCTGGCAGCCGACGCCCGCGAGAAATCCGGTGAGCACCGTGCGCGAGAGAAAATCCGCCAGGAATCCCAGCTTGAAGAACCGCGCGACCAGCAGCAGCGCCGCGGTGAGCAGCGCCACCACGCCCACCAGCGACACGTAATGCGCGCTCCCCGGCTGCGCGAGATGCGACAGCGAGCCGGCGAAGATGGCGGCCGTGGCCGAATCGGCCGCCACCACCAGGTGGCGCGAGGAGCCGAAAATCGCGAACATCACCGGCGGCAGCAGCAAGGTATACAGTCCGGTGATCACCGGCATGCCCGCGATGCGCGAATAGCCGAGCACTTGCGCCATGCTGATGCAGGCGAGGTTCACCCCGGCGAGCGCGTCGCGCAGCGCCCGTGCGCGCTCGAACGGTCGCAGCGCCTGCAACAGCGGCACCTTCATCCGGGCGCACCCTGTGCCGGATCGTATTGCAGCAGTTGCCCGTTCTCCAGAGAGCGCCCGGTGAGCGCCAGGATGAAGGCCCAGTGGCTGATGATGAGCGTGGTGGTGCTGTCCGCGCGCGCCGCCATCGAGGCGCGGAACGCATCCGCGCGCGCCGCGGTTTCCCGGGCGGGCTCGGTTCCCGGATGCCACCAGCGCCGCGGCAGCCGGGTGAAGTCATGGTGCGGGAATCGCGCCGCCAGGACCTCGGGCGGGCTGCCGACGTCGCAGGCGAATGCGGCCCGCTCGCGCACCTCGTGCATAATGTCGATGGGCACGGTGCGAACGTCGAGGAACGCCTGCGCGGTCTGCAGGGCGCGCGTGTAGGGCGAGACGATGATGCGTGTGAGGACCCTGCCGGCGAGCCCGGCGGCGGCCGCACGCGCCTGCTCGAGGCCGAGCGCCGTCAACTCCGGGTCCTCGATGCCCGGATCGACGCGCGTGCGGTTAAAGTGCAGATTGAAGTAGCTTTGTCCGTGACGGAGTAGGAACATGCCGAGTCCTTCGAATTCGAACGAGCCGCTGACGCCGTTCCACATCGCCGTTCAAGTGAGGGACATCGACGAGGCCCGCGCATTCTACAAGGATATCCTAGGATGCACCGAGGGCCGCAGCGCCGCCGACTGGGTGGACTTCAATCTCTACGGGCATCAGTTCGTGTGCCATCTGAATCCGGCCCTCGGCAAGCAAGGCACGCTCGCGAGCCATTGCAACTTCGTCGACGGGCACGGCGTGCCCGTGCCCCACTGCGGCGTGGTGCTGCGGCCGACTCAATGGTCGCAGCTCGCCGCACGCCTCGGGCGGCTCGGCGTCAGATTCCTGATCGAGCCGTGCACCCGGTTCGCGGGGCAGGTGGGCGAGCAATCGACGCTGTTCTTCCTCGATCCGAGCGGCAACGCGCTCGAGTTCAAGTCCTTCCGCGACATCGACAGCCAGCTGTTCGCGGCCGCCGCTCGGGCCGACCCAGCAGTCGGGTGACGGTCTCGTTCGAAAGCATCCCGCGCTTCAGTGCCGCGGAAGCGCTCGAAGCGGCCCGGGCCGGCTACGGCCTGTGCGGGGAGGCGGCCGCCCTGCCGAGCGAGCGGGATCAGAACTTCGTGATCAGCGACCCGCGGCGGGGAAAGTTCGTGCTCAAGATCGCGAATCGCGAGGACTCGGCCGAGCTGCTCGATTTTCAGCACCAGGCGATGCGCCGCGTGGCGCGCGCCGGGTGCCGGGTGCGCGTGCCCGAGGTCGTGCCCTCGCTTGCCGGCGCCCTGGTGCAGACGCTGCGAAGCGGCGCGGGGCTCGCCTATCGGGTGCGCTTGCTGACCTGGGTGGAGGGCACGGTTCTGACCGATTGCCGGCCGCGCGCGGCGGCGCTGCTCGAGTCGATCGGCGCGTGCCTGGCGTGCATCGACCGTGCACTCGAGAGCTGCGTGCATCCGGCCATGCATCGCGTGCTGCAATGGGATTTGCGCCACGCCGGCCTCGCGCGCGGCAAAGCGGCGCTCATGCCGAGCCGCTGGCGCAGGCGGGTCGAGGCGGCATTCGCGCGCTGGGACGAAGTCGACTGGGCGGCCTTGAGGCACGGCGTCATTCACGGCGATGCGAACGAGGACAACGTGCTGGTGAGCTCGGGCCGGATGTGCGGCTTGCTCGATTTCGGCGACATGGTGCACTCGGCGACGGTTTGCGAGCTGGCGGTCGCGCTCGCCTACGCCATGCTTCGCGAGCGCGATCCGCTCGAGTCGGCGGCCGCGCTGATCCGCGGCTATCACCGGCACAATCCCTTGAGCGACGCCGAGCAGCTCGCGCTCTACCCGCTCGTCCTGGCGAGGCTTGCCGCGAGCCTGTGCTACGCGGCATACAACCGGCGGCTCAATCCCGGCGATCCATATCAAGTGGTGAGCGAGGAGCCGGCGCGCGAGCTGCTCGAGAGGCTCGAGGCTTACCCGGCGGATGCGGCGCCCGCGATGATCCGCGGCGCCTGCGGTGCGGCGATCACGCCGAATCGCTCTCCTTGATCTCGTGCACGGCGCTCTGCACGTAGTTCGCAAGACCCATCTTGTCGATCAGCCCGAGCTGTTCCTCGATGAAGTCGATGTGCTGCTCCTCGCTTTTCTGGATGTGCACCAGCAGCTCGCGGGTGACGAAATCCTTGACCGACTCGCAGTGCACGATCGCCGCCTGGTACATCGGATGCGCCGCCATCTCGCGCCGCAGATCGCATTCCAAGATCTCCTTCACGCTCTCGCCGATGAACAGCTTGCCGAGATCCTGCAGATTGGGCAGGCCCTCGAGGAACAGGATGCGCTTGACCAGGCGGTCTGCGTGGCGCATCTCGTCGAGGGATTCCTGGTACTCGATCTTGCCCAGATGCTTCATGCCCCAGTTGTCGAGCATGCGCGCGTGCAGGAAGTACTGATTGATCGAGGTCAGCTCGTTCTTCAGCCCCTGATTGAGAAACTCCAACACCTTCGCATCACCCTTCACGGCGCTTCCCCATTGAAGAACAACGCTGGATTGTATGCCCGAACGCCCGGGCGCGAGCGCCGGATTGGCGCGGCTAGGCCGCGGCGGGCGATGCGGCGGTCAGGTAGCCGCTGGCACCGGCCTCGTCGAGACAGTCGGCCAGGGTCGCTCTGGCCTCCGGCACGCATTTGCCGCAGCAGGTCCCGAGGCCCGTCTGGCGGCTCAAGTCCTTCACGCAGCGCGCTCCCCCGCTGACGGCGGAGCGGATGTGCCGGTCGGACACGGCCTTGCAGATGCAAACTATCATGGGCCTCATTTTGAACGCGAATGCGAATGATTGTCAATACGAAGTGGCCCGGATCCGCGAGAGGCCGCGCCTCCCGCCATGCAAGTCATTCATTCAGCTTGTATTATGTCCCCCATGAGGCTGTACTCTTGGAACGTGAACGGCATCCGTGCCGTGCACCGGAAAGGCTTGTTCCACGCATTTCTGCAGGCACACCAGCCGGACATCCTGTGCCTGCAGGAGACCAAGGCGCAGCGCGAACAACTCGAGCTTCAGGCGCCGGGCTACCGCGAGTACTGGAACAGCGCCGCCCGCAAGGGCTACGCGGGCACGGCCATTCTCTGCAAGCGAGAGCCGCTGTCGGTGGTCAACGGCTTCCCGCGCGCCTTCGCGCGGCGCTACCGCTTCGCGGATGAGCTCGAGCGCGACAGCGCCGAGGAGGGGCGGCTGATCACCGCCGAGTTCGACGAGTACTACGTGGTGACGGTCTATACCCCGAACGCCAAGGATGACCTGAGCCGTCTGCGCCTGCGCCACAAGCACTGGGACCCCGCATTTCTCGCCTATTGCCGCAAGCTCCAGGCGAGCAAGCCGGTCATCTTCTGCGGCGATCTGAACGTCGCTCACACCGAGCTCGATCTGGCCAATCCCAAGCCCAATCGCGGCAAGAAGGGATTCACCGACGAGGAGCGCAGGGGATTTCAGAACTTCCTGGATGCCGGATTCGTCGATACCTTTCGCCTGTTCAAGCAGGGCAACGGTCATTATTCCTGGTGGAGCAACTTCTCCAATGCGCGAGCGCGCAACGTGGGGTGGAGGATCGATTACTTCCTGGTCTCATCGGCCCTGCGCAGCCGGGTCAGCGGCGCGGATATCCATGCGGGCGTCATGGGGAGCGATCATTGTCCGGTCAGCCTGACGTTGGCCTGAGGGCGCCGCCTGCACGTGCGGCTCGATGGCGCGGGCGGCGCATCGAGGCGGTGCTGTTCGATCTGGACGGCACGCTGCTCGATACCGCAGCAGACATCGCCGCGGCGCTGAATCGCGCCCTCGGCGAGCGCGCCTGGCCGCCCATTGCGCCCGGCGAGGTGCGGCGCATGATCGGCCGCGGATCGCCGCTGCTGATCGAGCGTGCGCTCGCATACCAGGGCCGGGTGCTCGACGAGAAGGCCCGGGGCGCGTTGCTCGAGCGATTCTTCCATCACTACGCGGCGCTCGAGGAGTCGGGGCAGTTCGAGGCCCGTCCGTACGCGGGCGCCGTCGAATGCTTGCGCGCGCTGCATGAGGCGGGTTTGCGCACCGCCGTGGTCACCAACAAGCAAGCGCGCTTCGCGCTCGGCCTGCTCGCGGCGCTCGGTCTCGGCGGCTGGGTCGACCGGGTGGTCGGCGGGGACAGCTGCGAGCGGCGCAAGCCGGACCCCCAGCCGCTGCTGCATGCCTGCGAGCAGCTCGGCGTTGCGCCGGCGCGCGCCCTCATGGTGGGCGATTCGGGCAACGACGTGCAGGCGGCGCATGCGGCGCTCATGCCGGTCCTGTGCGTGCCCTATGGCTACAACGAAGGGCAGGATCCTCGCCAGCTCCCCTGCGATGCGTTCATCGAGACGCTCGGAGAATTGCCGGGCCTGCTGCTGGCGGGAGATGGCGCGTGAGCTGCCCATGCGATGAGAACGGCCGCGCACGGCTGCTCGCCTCCCTGGCGGCGCTCGCCGCTCTGCTCGGCGAGCCGGCGCTGCTCGCGGCCGGCGAGCCCGCCAGCCGATTCGGCGTCGATGCGCCCGAGCTGGCGCACCTCGGTCCGTACGCGGTCGGCGTACGGAGCCTCGAGCTGATCCAGCCGGCTCAGCCCGATGTGCTCGCTTATGATCCGGCGACCGGCCGCGCGCCGCTGCGCGACCGCAAGCTCGGCGTGGAGCTGTGGTATCCGGCGAAGCCGCAACCCGGCGCCGCAGCGGTGACCTACGCCGGCAGCTTCCCGTCCGAGCCTCCCGCGCCTCCCGCCCACTTCACCCAGCCCGGCATCGCGGTGCGCGATGCGCCCGCCGCGGGCCGGAATTTTCCGCTCATCGTCGTGTCGCACGGATACAGCAACGATGTCGCCGCGCTCACCTGGATCACCGAGAATCTGGCCTCCAAGGGCTATGTGGTCGCGGCCATCCGGCACGACGACCCGCCGATCAGCGATCGCAGTAAATTTCCCGAGCCGGTGCTGCGCCGGCCGCTCGACATCGCCTTCGTGACCGCCACGCTGCAGCAGCGCCTGCGCGCCGAGGGACTGATCGATCCCGGGAAAACGGCGCTCATCGGCTACTCCGCCGGCGGTTACGGCGTGCTGGTCGCGGCGGGGGCGACATTGGATCCGGCCAGCCCGCTGGTGAAGCTCGTGCCCGGCGGCCTGCTGTCGCCGTACGCGCGCGGCGGGA
>Ga0335073_10014979_pt1 | contig 10853 bp, 8 predicted proteins | sample Lox_Sample_22_FD_207093 | JGI IMG/M metagenome (GOLD analysis project Ga0335073, IMG submission 207093) | Soil microbial communities from Loxahatchee National Wildlife Refuge, Florida, United States - Lox_Sample_2.2 | ecosystem: Environmental > Terrestrial > Soil > Wetlands | place: USA: Florida... | reverse complement strand
TTGTGGCCGAGCGGATCGGCCTTGCCGCGCAGGCGTATTCGAGCGCGCAGCGGTGCCTGGACATCACCGCCCAGTGGTGTCGCGACCGCGAGACATTCGGCCGCCCACTGATCAGCCGCCAGTCGGTGCAGAACACGCTGGCGGAGATGGCGCGCCGGATAGACGTGGCCCGCGTGTATTCGCGCAACGTGGTGGAGCGCCAACTGGCCGGCGAGACGAACCTGATCGCGCAGGTGTGCTTCGCGAAGAACACCGCGGTGGAAGCCGGCGAATGGGTGGCCAATCAGGCCGTCCAATTGTTCGGCGGCATGGGCTACATGGCCGAGTCCGAAGTCGAACGCCAGTACCGGGACATGAGAATCCTGGGCATCGGCGGCGGGACCACCGAGATTTTGACCGCACTGGCCGCCAAAACGCTGGGATACCAATCATGACGGTGCTGCAGTCCACTCTCGATCCTCAGTCGGACACCTACACCGGGGCGGCTGAGGCGGCGACCTCCCGGCTCGACGAGATCGGCGCCGAGCTCGCCAAAGCGCTTGGGGGCGGCGGAGACAAGTACGTCGAGCGTCATCACGCCCGCGGCAAGCTGACCGCCCGGGAACGCATCGAGCTGCTCGTCGACCCGGACTCGCCGTTTCTGGAACTGAGCCCGCTGGCGGCGTACGGCAGTGCCTTCCAGATCGGCGCCAGCACCGTCGTCGGCATCGGCGCGGTCAGCGGCGTCGAATGCCTGATCGTCGCCAATGACCCGACGGTCAAAGGCGGCACCAGCAACCCGTGGACCCTGCGAAAGATACTGCGGGCCAACCAGATCGCCCTGCAGAACCGGCTGCCGGTGATCTCGCTGGTGGAATCCGGTGGCGCCGACCTGCCGACCCAGAAGGAGATCTTCGTCCCCGGTGGGCAGATGTTCCGCGACCTCACCCGCCTGTCGGCGGCGGGCATCCCGACGATCGCCCTGGTATTCGGCAACTCCACCGCGGGCGGGGCCTACATCCCGGGGATGTCCGACCACGTGGTGATGATCAAGGAACGTTCCAAGGTGTTCCTGGCCGGGCCGCCGCTGGTGAAGATGGCCACCGGGGAGGAATCCGACGACGAGTCGCTCGGCGGGGCCGAAATGCACGCCCGTATCTCGGGTTTGGCCGACTACTTCGCGCACGATGAGCTCGACGCGATCCGCATCGGCCGCCGCATCGTGGCGCGGCTGAACTGGGTCAAACAGGGACCCAAGCCGAAGCCGGTGACCGAGCCACTGTTCGACGCCGAGGAGCTGATCGGCATCGTGCCCGCAGATCTGCGCATCCCGTTCGATCCGCGTGAGGTGATCGCCCGCATCGTCGACGGCTCCGAATTCGACGAGTTCAAGCCGCTCTACGGATCCGCCCTGGTGACCGGGTGGGCACAGCTACACGGCTATCCGATCGGCATCCTCGCCAACTCGCGCGGCGTGCTGTTCAGCGAGGAGTCGCAGAAGGCGACGCAGTTCATCCAGCTCGCCAACCGCTCCGACACGCCACTGTTGTTCCTGCACAACACCACCGGCTACATGGTGGGCAAGGACTACGAAGAGGGCGGCATGATCAAGCACGGCTCGATGATGATCAACGCCGTGTCGAACTCGACCGTCCCGCACATCTCCCTGATCATCGGTGCGTCCTACGGCGCCGGCCACTACGGCATGTGCGGGCGCGCCTACGAACCCCGATTCCTATTCGCCTGGCCCAGCGCCAAATCCGCGGTGATGGGCGGCGCCCAGCTGGCCGGGGTGCTCTCGATCGTGGCCCGCGCCGCAGCCGAGGCTCGCGGCCAGGGGGTCGACGAGGAGGCCGACGCGGCCATGCGAGCGGCCGTCGAGGGCCAGATCGAAGCCGAGTCGCTGCCGCTGGTGTTGTCCGGGATGCTCTACGACGATGGGGTGATCGATCCGCGCGACACCCGCACCGTGCTGGGAATGTGTCTGTCCGCCATCGCCAATGGCCCGATCAAGGGGACGTCGAACTTCGGCGTCTTCAGGATGTGAATCCGATGCTCACTCGAGTGCTGGTTGCCAACCGCGGCGAGATCGCCCGACGGGTGTTCGCCACCTGTCGGCGACTCGGCCTGGGCACCGTCGCCGTCTACACCGACCCGGACGCGGCCGCACCGTATGTCGCGGAGGCCGATGCCCGGGTGCGGCTGCCCAAGACCAACGACTATCTGAGCGCCGAGGCGATCATCGCGGCGGCGCGCGCCGCCGGCGCCGACGCGATCCACCCCGGATACGGATTCCTCTCGGAGAACGCCGAATTCGCGGCCGCGGTGCAGGATGCCGGCCTGATGTGGGTCGGTCCGCCGGTGGACGCGGTGCGCGCGATGGGGTCCAAGATCGAATCCAAGAAGCTGATGGCGGCCGCCGGAGTGCCGGTGCTCGACGAACTCGACCCCGACACGGTCACCGAATCTGAGCTTCCGGTCCTGGTCAAGGCGTCCGCGGGCGGCGGGGGACGCGGCATGCGGGTGGTGCGCGAATTGTCGGCGCTGCCCGCCGAGGTCGCCGCGGCCCAGCGCGAGGCGCAGTCCGCGTTCGGCGACCCGACCGTGTTCTGCGAGCGCTACCTGCCGACCGGCCACCACATCGAGGTGCAGGTGATGGCCGACAGCCACGGCGCCGTGTGGGCCGTCGGGGAACGGGAATGCTCGATTCAGCGCCGCCACCAAAAGGTCATCGAAGAGGCGCCGTCACCGCTGGTCGAACGCACACCGGGCATGCGCGCCAAGCTGTTTGAAGCGGCGCGGCTGGCCGCCGGCGCGATCGGCTACACCGGCGCGGGAACCGTCGAATTCCTGGCCGATGATAGCGGCGAGTTCTACTTCCTCGAGATGAACACCCGGCTGCAGGTCGAGCACCCGGTCACCGAAGAGACCACCGGGCTCGATCTGGTCGAGCTGCAGCTTGCGGTCGCCGATGGCGTTGCCCTCGATCCCGAACCGCCTGCCGCCCAGGGGCATTCGATCGAGGCTCGGCTGTATGCCGAGGATCCGGCGCAGGGTTGGCAGCCCCAGGCCGGCGTGGTGCACACGATCGACGTGCCATCGGTCGGCGCCGAGTTCAGCTCGCTGGGTCAGCGTACCGGGATCCGGCTGGATTCGGGCATCGTCGACGGATCGGTGGTGTCGATCCACTATGACCCGATGCTCGCCAAGGTCATCTCGTATGCCCCCACCCGCCGGCAGGCGGCGCTGGTGCTCGCCGACGCCCTGGCCCGCACCCGCCTGCATGGGCTGAAGACCAACCGCGCGCTCCTGGTCAACGTGCTGCGCCATCCCGCGTTCCTCGACGGCGCCACCGACACAGCGTTTTTCGACACGCACGGACTCGAGAAGCTGTCTGCTCCGCTCGCCGACGACGCGACGGCCCGGTTGTCGGCGATCGCCGCTGCCCTCGCCGACGCCGCGCACAACCGCGCCCTCGCGCCGGTATTCGGCTCGATCCCCAGCGGCTGGCGAAACTTGGCGTCGGGTAATCAGGTCAAGATCTACCAGGACGACGCGGGTTCCGAGCAGCGGGTCCAATACCGCTTCACCCGAACCGGATTGACGCTGCCCGACGACGACTCGGTACAGCTGGTCTACTACACACCCGACGAGGTCGTGCTGACCAACGACGGGGTGTCCTGCAGCTACGCGGTGCGGCGCTACGGGGACGAGGTTTACGTCGATTCGGCGCGCGGGCCGGTGCACCTGATCGCGCTGCCCCGCTTCCCCGAGCCGGGCTCGTCGGTCGAGCCGGGGTCCTTGGTAGCACCGATGCCGGGCAACGTCATCCGGCTCGCCGCCCAGATCGGCGACACCGTCACCGCGGGCCAGCCGCTGATCTGGCTGGAGGCAATGAAAATGGAGCACACCATCACCGCACCCGCTGACGGCGTGCTCGCGGAGCTCAACGTCGCTAACGGTCAACAAGTCGAGGTCGGCGCTGTCCTAGGAGTGATCGCAAGCGCGGCGAAGCCGGGCGCAGCGGGTCACGACCATCCAGAACCAGCAAGGGTGGAAGCGCCAGAATCAGAAGGAGATTCAGCATGATCGACACCAGCTTCATCGAGAACGAGGAACGCCGGGCCCTGCGCAAGGCGGTCTCCGAATGGGCCTCGAAATACGGCAGCGAGTATTACCTGCGCAAGGCGCGCGCCCAGGAGCACACCGACGAGTTGTGGTCGGAGGCCGGCGAACTCGGATTCCTCGGGGTGAACCTGCCCGAAGAGTACGGCGGCGGTGGTGCCGGGATGTACGAACTTTCGTTGGTCATGGAGGAGATGGCGGCCGCCGGCAGCGCGCTGCTGCTCATGGTGGTGTCCCCCGCCATCAACGGCACCATCATCAGCAAGTTCGGCACCGATGAGCAGAAGAAGCGCTGGATTCCGTCCATCGCCGACGGCACTCTGACGATGGCGTTCGCGATCACCGAGCCCGATGCCGGGTCCAACTCGCACAAGATCACCACCACCGCGCGCCGCGACGGAAGCGACTGGATCCTCAAGGGCCAGAAGGTGTATATCTCCGGCATCGACCAGGCTCAAGCGGTGCTGGTGGTGGCCCGCACCGAGGAGGCGAAAACGGGCAAGCTGCGTCCGGCACTGTTCGTGGTGCCCACCGACGAGCCCGGCTTCAGTTACACCCCCATCGAGATGGAGTTGATCAGCCCCGAACGCCAGTTCCAGGTCTTCCTCGACGACGTGCGGCTGCCCGCCGACGCGCTCGTCGGAGCCGAAGATGCCGCCATCGCACAGCTTTTCGCGGGCCTGAACCCCGAGCGCATCATGGGCGCGGCCAGCTCGGTAGGCATGGGCCGCTACGCGCTGGACCGGGCCGCCGAGTATGTCAAGACCCGCCAGGTGTGGGGTACTCCGATCGGCACGCACCAAGGACTGTCACATCCGTTGGCGCAGTGCCACATTGAGGTCGAGCTTGCCAAGCTGATGATGCAGAAGGCGGCAACGCTCTACGACAGCGGCGACGACGGCGGTGCGGCCACGGCGGCCAATATGGCCAAATACGCTGCGGCCGAGGCGGCTACCCGTTCCGTCGACCAGGCAGTGCAGTCGATGGGCGGCAACGGGCTGACCAAAGAGTACGGCGTGGCCGCGATGCTGGCCTCGGCCCGGCTGGGACGCATCGCCCCGGTCAGCCGCGAGATGGTGCTGAACTTCGTCGCGCAGACATCTCTGGGCCTGCCCCGCAGCTACTGATGGACACCCTCGTTGAATATGCCTGCGAAGGGCCGCTGGCCCGGCTGACGCTGAACTCACCCAAGAACCGCAACGCGCTATCCACCACCCTCGTCACACAGCTGCACCAAGGCCTGCGCGACGCCGCCGCCGATCCGGCGGTGCGGGTGGTGGTGCTCGGGCACACCGGCGGAACGTTCTGCGCGGGCGCGGATCTCAGCGAGGCGGGTGGCGGAGATCCATACGAGTTGGCGGTGGCGCGGGCCCGAGAGATGACCACGCTGCTGCGCGACATCGTCGAGTCGCCGCTGCCGGTGATCGGCGCCATCGACGGGCACGTCCGTGCCGGCGGGTTCGGTCTCGTGGGTGCGTGCGACATCGTGGTCGCCGGGCCGCACAGCACCTTCGCGTTGACCGAGGCTCGGATCGGGGTCGCGCCGTCGATCATCTCGTTGACTCTGCTGCCGAAAATGTCGGCGCGCTCCGCCGCCCGTTACTACCTGACCGGCGAGACATTCGACGCCCACACGGCCGCGGAAATCGGATTGGTCACCATGGCCGCCGACGACGTGGAGTCCGCGGTGACTGCGCTCCTCGCCGATATCAGCCGCGGTTCACCGCAGGGCCTCGCGGCGTCGAAGGCGCTCACCACGGCCGCGGTGCTGGAGGGTTTCGACCGCGACGCCGAGCGGCTCACCGAGCAATCGGCGCGGCTGTTCGTTTCCGAGGAGGCACGGGAAGGCATGCTGGCGTTCCTGCAGAAGAGACCGCCTAGTTGGGGATGCTGAGCCGCAACGAAGGTTGCAGTTTAGCGAATCCGTCTCTTACCCCTTGCAGTCAAATGTTTAGGTCGTACGCTCGTGTGTGATGAATAACTCAGCGCAACATGATGCGAGGGAGCAGCGCGACGAATGGTCGCGCGCTTCGGACACTGATCGCATCCAGATTGCGCAGTTGCTCGCCTACGCGGCCGAGCAGGGCCGCTTGGAGATGAAAGACTACGAAGACCGCCTGACCAGGGCCTACGCGGCGACGACCTATCAGGAACTGGATCAGCTCCGGGAAGATCTGGTGGGCTCGCCGGTCAACCCGCGCCGCGGCGGCAACGTCAATCCGGCGCCGTCCACGCTGCTGCTCGCCATGCTCAGCGGGTTCGAGCGGCGCGGCCGGTGGAACGTGCCGAAGAAGCTGACCACCTTCACGCTGTGCGGCAACGGGGTGTTGGATCTGCGCTACGCCGACTTCACGTCGACCGAGGTCGAGATCCACGCGTACTCGGTCATGGGCTTGCAGACCATCCTGCTGCCCCCCGAGGTCAATGTCGAAATCAAGGGCCGCGGCGTGATGGGTAACTTCGACCACCAGGTCTTGGGGCAGGGCACGCCGGGTGCGCCGACGGTGAAAATCCATGGCTTCTCGCTGTGGGGCGGCGTCGGCATCAAGCGCAAGGCCCGTCGCGGCTAGATCGCTATGGTCGCGACCCGCTCGCCCGGCTTCGCCGCGCTTGCGATCGCTCTAGCGACGCCGCCGCGACCGTAGATAGTCGCCGACCACGGCGGCGCCCAGCCCGTCGAGATCGGGCACCACGACGCGTCCCTCGACCCGCCGCGCGACCTGATCGATGAACCGCGCCAGGCCGGGATCACTGCCCAGCCGGAAGATCGTCACCTGTGCGCCCAGCCTCGCCATGTCGTCGAACCCGCGCACGGTGTGGGCGATGGTCCGCGGATGCGGTGGGTAATCGAAGAAGACCGACGACCCGTCGCCGTCGACGTCCTCCAGGTGAGCGGTCGGCTCGCCGTCGGTGACCACCAGCACCACGGGCTGCGCGTTGGGATGCCGGCGCAGGTGCCGGCCGGCCAGCGCCAGCGCGTGATGCAGGTTGGTGCCCTGCTCGTAGACCCCTTCCAAGCCGGTCAGCTCGGCCGCGGTCACTGTGCGCGCGTAGCGGCCAAATGCGATGATCTGCAACGCATCCGAGCGGAACCGGGTGCACACCAGATGGTTGAGCGCCAACGCCGTTTGCTTCATCGGCAGCCAGCGATTCTCCATCACCATCGAAAACGAGGTGTCCACCAACAAAGCGACGGCGGCCTGGGTACGGGTCTCGGTTTCGGAGACCTCGACGTCATCGACGGTGATCTTCAGCGGACCGTCCAACGTTGCTGTTCCACGGTTCGGTATCCCCGAACTGCCAGGGCCGGGTCGCCCCGGTGAGCTCGCCGGCAGCGCCGGCGCGGCGAAGCTCCCGATCGCCACGGCGGCTCGAAAGCTGTTGTGCCACATCGCGTAATGCCGTCTCACCCAGCCTGCGCATGGCCTTCGGGGACAGCCGCCACTGGCCGTCGGAGCCGCGGTCCAGGAAGCCCTGATTGACCAGTGCCCGTTCCAATTCGGCCAGGGTGCGGGCATCGACGGCGGCCTCGTCGCCCAGCTGGCGCGCCAACGCGTCGAGGTCGACGTCGTCCATGGTGGCGCCGGGATAGCTTTGCGAGAGTTGGTCGGCGAGCTGCTCGAGCTCGGCGATGTCGGACAGCGCCTGGGTTCCTTCACCCATGCCGAACGGGTTGTCGCCGGAGAACTCCTCGGATCCCATCCAGTCCTCGCCGGGCCGGGCGGCCTGCAGGTTCGCGTCGAGCCGGTTCAGGGCGTTCATCAACGACGGCGACCCAAAGGCCTGCTGCGCCAAGGCATCCAGCTCGGCGCGCTGCTCGGCGCTCAGGCTGTTGCGGAACCGCTGCGCCGCCGCGGCGCGCTTGGCCAGCGAGTCCAGCAGTTCGTCGACGTTGCGCGGGTTCTCCGGGAAGAACTCGCCGTGCTTGTCCATGAAGTCGTCGAAATCCTGCTGAGTGTCCTCGCCTCGATTGTGCTTGTCCAGCAGGTCGTTGAGGTCGTTCAGCATGTCGTTGACGCGCTGGCGGTCCTCGTCGGTGGCGCCCTGTAGCGCCTCCTTCATGCCGGAGAAACGTTGGTCGAGCATCTCGCGGCCGAGTAAATCCTTGATCTGGTCGTACTTTTGCCGGGCTTCCGAGCTGCGCCAGTTGTACTCGGACAGCTCCTGGACGGCCTTGGCCGGCGATGCCGGCAGCGCGTCCAGCTGCAGTTCGCCGAAGCGGGCGTCGTCGTCGAGTGCGCGGGCCAGCTCCTTGCGCTCGGCCAGCACTGCCTCGTCGAGCAGCTTTTTGATCTCCTGCAGGGTGCCGTCTAAGTTGTTACGGCGCAACAAATCGCGTCGCCGCCGGTTGGCCTCGGCCGCCAATCGGTCGGCCCCGCGCATGCTCTGCGTTCCGCGGCGCAACAATTCGGAGAGGGCACGGCGCGGCGAGGTGCCGGCCATCACGTCCTGGCCGATCTGCTCGAGCGCCTCACGCAGGTCGACCGGCGGCGCCAGCGGGTCGGGGCCGCCGGTGTACGCCGAATAGCGTGACGAATGCCCTTTAGCCATAGACGGTTTGGCCTTCTCCGGACACCTTGTCGATGCGCTTCGCGAGGTACAACGCCTCCAACGCCAGCTCCAGCGCCGCGGCGCGCTCGCCCTCGGATTCGGCGCCCAGCTTCTTGGCGATCTTGTCCACGATCGGCAGGCCGGGAACGGCGGCCAGCACGTCCTTGGCCGACACCCGCTCCCCCGTCGTCACCGCGGAGCCGTGCTCGACGGCGGACACCAACGAGCCGACGTCGATGCCGCCGAGCACCCTCGACGCGGTATCGGCGGTCGCGCGGCGCAGCAGGTGCTCGAGCACCGCCTGCTCACGGCCCTCCTCGCCGGACTCGAATTCCAGCTTGCCGCGCAGCACGTCGATCACGGTGCCCAAATCCACTACTCGCGCAACGGGATCCGTCTCGCCCAGCACCGCGCCGCGGTGCCGCGCCGCGGCGGCGACGGTTTCGGCGGCCGCGATCGCGAACCGCGCGGATACGCCGGAGCGCTGGTCGACAGATTGCGACTCCCGCAGGTAGCGCGCGAAGCGGGCGATCACCTGCGTCAGGTAATCGGGCACCTGTGCGCTCAGATGCGCTTCCTGCGCGATGACGCCCATCTCCGCCTCCAGCTCGAGCGGGTAGTGGGTGCGGATCTCCGCGCCGAACCGGTCCTTGAGCGGGGTGATGATGCGACCGCGGTTGGTGTAGTCCTCGGGGTTGGCGCTGGCGACCACCAACACGTCCAGCGGCAGCCGCAGCGTGTAACCGCGGACCTGGATGTCGCGCTCCTCCATGACGTTGAGCATCGACACCTGGATGCGCTCGGCGAGGTCGGGCAGTTCGTTGACCGCGACGACGCCGCGGTGCGCACGAGGGATCAACCCGTAGGCGATGGTCTCGGGGTCCCCGAGGCTGCGGCCCTCTGCCACCTTGATCGGGTCGATGTCGCCGACCAGGTCCGCGACGCTGGTGTCGGGGGTGGCCAGCTTCTCGGTGTAGCGCTCGCTGCGGTGCCGCCACTCCACCGGCAGGTCGTCGCCGAGCTCTTCGGCCCGCCGGATCGATTCCGGCGTGATCGGCGTGTAGGGGTGTTCGCCGAGTTCCGCCCCGGCGATCACCGGCGTCCATTCGTCCAGCAATCCGATCAGCGCCCGCAACAGCCGGGTCTTGCCCTGGCCGCGTTCGCCGAGCAAGACGAAGTCGTGACCTGCGATCAATGCGCGCTCCACCTGCGGTAAGACGGTGTCGTCAAAGCCCAGGATGCCCGGCCACACGTCGTCGCCGTCGGCCAGCGCGGTCAGCAAATTCTCGCGGATTTCCTGCTTGACTCCCCGCTCACGATGGCCGGCGGCGCGCAGCTCGCCGACTGTGCGGGGCAGATTGCTCGGTGAAGTCACCACTCCAAGTTACGCGCTGCACACACGCCTCACGCGATCAGTGAGCGAAGTGACGTGCACCCGTGAGATACAGCGTGATGCCCGCTTCGGCCGCCGCCGCGGTCACCTCTTCGTCGCGGACCGAGCCCCCCGGATGCACGATCGCGGTGACGCCCGCGGCGGTCAGCGTCTCGAGCCCGTCGGGGAACGGGAAGAACGCATCGGAAGCCGCGACAGCCCCGCGGACCCGGTCGCCGCCGCGCTCGACGGCAAGCCGGGCGGCGTCGACCCTGTTGACCTGTCCCATGCCGACGCCGATGGTGGCGCCGTCGGCGGCGATCACGATCGCGTTGGACTTGACCGCGCGGCAGGAGCGCCAGGCAAAGACCAGGTCGGTCAGGGTGGCCGGGCTCGCCGGTGCGCCGGTGGCCAGCGTCCAGTTCGCGGGGTTGTCACCGTGCGCGTCGAGTTGGTCGCGCTGCTGCATCAGCAGTCCCCCGCTGACCGGTCGCAGCTCGCTGCCGCCCGTGAGTGGCTCCGACGCCAGCAGCACCCGGATGTTCTTCTTGCTCGCCAGCGCTTCGAGGGCTCCCGGCGCGTAGGCGGGCGCGATGATCACTTCGGTGAAGATGGTGCTGACGTACTCCGCCATCTCGACGCTGACCTCGGTGTTGGCGGCGATCACCCCGCCGAAGGCGCTCAGCGGATCGCACTCGTGGGCCTTGCGGTGCGCGTCGGCGACCGAGACCGACGAGATCGCGATGCCACACGGGTTGGCGTGCTTGATGATCGCGACACACGTCTCTTCGTGGTCGAAGGCCGCGCGCCAGGCCGCGTCGGCGTC
>Ga0335073_10014978_pt1 | contig 10853 bp, 9 predicted proteins | sample Lox_Sample_22_FD_207093 | JGI IMG/M metagenome (GOLD analysis project Ga0335073, IMG submission 207093) | Soil microbial communities from Loxahatchee National Wildlife Refuge, Florida, United States - Lox_Sample_2.2 | ecosystem: Environmental > Terrestrial > Soil > Wetlands | place: USA: Florida... | reverse complement strand
CCAAGGGCGGCGCCCTTGGAACCCTTTACCTGGCTGTCCTGGCGGCAGGGGGCAGAGCCCCTGACACTACCGCGGTTCGCGCCGGCCTCGTGTGTGGGAGAAGTCCCGCATGTCTGCCTAGGTGTAGCTGCTATGGAGGTTGTCCCTCCGAGGCTGGGCTGAGAGGCTGTGGTTGCCACACACGCAACCCCTGCCCGGAGGCCTCGGATGGACGTCCATGATAATGCGCGCACCACTCGCCATAGTCGAATGCTGATGGTCCACCGTCTCGCCGGCGGCTGGTCCGTCGCCGCTGTGGCTCAGGCACAGGGCGTCACCCCTAAGACTGTCCGCAAGTGGCGCGACCGCTACGCCGCCGCAGGTGAAGCCGGTCTGCTGGATCGCTCGTCGCGTCCCCACCGCAGTCCTGACCGGCTGAGCGATGAGCAGGAGGCCGAGATCATCGCCCTCCGCCGCCAGCGCCTGACCGGGCCGATCATCGCAAGGCGGCTGGATCGTCCTGTCTCCACCATAGGCGTCGTGCTGCGCCGCCATCAGCTTGGCCGGCTTTCGGCTCTTGATCCCAAACCTGAGGTCATCCGCTATCAGCGCGAGAAGCCCGGCGAACTCATCCATATCGACATCAAAAAGCTCGGCCGCATCGATGGCATTGGCCATCGCATCCATGGCGACCGCCGCACGCGCGGCCGCAGGGCCGGATGGGAGTTCGTGCATGTCGCGGTCGATGACGCCTCGCGGCTGGCCTACACCGAGATGCTGCCTGACGAACGCAAGGAGAGCGCGGTCGGCTTCACCACACGGGCCATCGACTGGTTCGCCAGGCACGGCGCGCCTGTGGAGCGCGTGATGACCGACAACGGTTCGGCCTATCTCAGCCGCGCCTTCCGCGATCTGCTGACTGCGCGGGGCATCAAGCACAAGCGCACCCGGCCCTACACACCGCGCACCAACGGCAAGGCCGAGCGGTTCATCCAGACCAGTCTGCGTGAGTGGGCCTATGCACAGCCGTTCGCAACCTCGGCCGATCGAGCCTCAGCGATGCAGCCTTGGATCGACATATACAATGCCAGCCGACCGCACTCGGCCCTGGGCGCCAAGTCGCCGCTGATCTGGATCGAGGCGCTGGCGGCTGCCGCCACGACCACACCTCCCGCCACCGCCGATACCGAGCCAGGCTTCGTGGGCGCGGGCGCGGTCAAGCCTCGCGAAGCGACCGCCGCAGGCGGCTTGGGCTTGACGGCGGCTGCGCACACGCAAGCACAATCGGAAAGCGGAGGGGACAACCTCCTTGGCAACGACAGCTAGCGGTGGTGCTGCCGCTGATCGGGATCGGCGTGCCAAATCCCAGCCGTGCCGATGTTGCGCGGCCTGCGTCCGCGGCGAGCGGGGCACGCACCAACGACATGCTCTGCAGCTGGCGCTTCTGGTCCATAGCGGTGCCCTTCGCGCTGGCACTGGTGGCGCAGGTCGGCATGATCGTACATCTGGTGTCGTTCCTGATGCCGCATCTTGGCGCGGACGGCGCGGCCATGGCGCTGGCACTGACCTCGGTGGGGGCGGTCGGCGGCAGGCTGGTGCTTGCCGGCGTCATCGACCGGCTGCATCAGCGCCGCACCGCCGCGGCCAGTTTCGCCAGCCAGGCGGTGGGACTGGGGCTGATGCTCGCCTTCTCGCACCGGCCGGAGGCGCTGTATGCCGGGTGCCTGTTATTCGGTCTCTCGGTCGGCAACGTGATCACCATTCCTGCGCTGATCATCCAGCGCGAGTTCCCGCCCGGCGCGTTCGGATTGGTGGTCGGGCTGTCCACCGCGGTTGGTCAGTTCACCTTCGCGCTGGCGCCCGCGCTGCTGGGAGTGCTGCGGGATGCGACAGGCGGGTATGCGGCGGTGCTGGCGTTCTGCATGGTGCTGCAGCTTGCCGGGTCGGTGCTGGTGCTGGCGGCGCCGCGGCGTTAGTCAGCGCCGAGCCGCTTTGGAGACCCCGCCATGGACCTTGACCCGCAGATCGCCGCCGCGCTGAAGACAGTTTCCACCGCAACCATCACCACCGTGCTGCTGAAGAAGGGGCTGCGGAATGTGTGGATGCGCGGGCCGAAACCGCTGCGGACGGGGCTGCCGCGGCTGGTCGGGCGCGCGTTCACCATGCGCTTCGTGCCGGCGCGCGAGGACTTGGCGACGCCGGAGTCCTGGGCCTCGCCGCGCTCCACCCGTGCCGCGGTCGAGGACATGCCCTCGGGCGTCATCACCGTGATCGATGCGATGGGCGTCACCGATGCCGGCGTGTTCGGCGACATTTTGTGTGCGCGCATGGCCAGGCGCGGCGTGGCGGCGCTGGTGACGGATGGCGTGGTGCGCGACGTGGCAGGTGTGCTGGGCACCGGCCTGCCGGTATGGTGCCAGGGGTGGGCGGCGCCAGCCTCGGTTGCCGGGCTGACCTTGGTGAACTGGCAGGAACCGATCGGCTGCGGCGGTGTCGCGATCTTCCCGGACGACGTCATCATGGTGGACGACGACGGCGCCGTGGTGATTCCGCAGAAGCTGCTGGAGGAGGTGGCGGCGACGGCGCGCGAGCAGGAGCGGCTGGAGGAATGGATCATGACGGAGGTGGCGAAGGGCGCGTCGCTGCCCGGGCTGTATCCGCCGAATGCCGAAAACCAGGCACGCTATGAGGCCTGGGCGAAGCAAGCCAGATGAGCCCTGGGTCAAGCAAGCCAGTTAAAGTTTGGACGAGGGCGGGCAGGCAAGGCTGACGCCCTCACTGCGGTCTGTGGGGGCGGTGGCGGCATCGCAAGATTCACCACAGAGGCACAATGACATAAAGAATGCGCGTTCCGGCTCGCGCATTGATGGGGGATACTGTATAGTAGCTTTGCTATACCTTCCTTGCCGGGAGCCCACTTCCCATGAACGACGCCGCCACCCTTGTGCAGCCTGCGCAAACCACGGAGCATTTCGACGTTTTGATTGTCGGTGCCGGCATTTCCGGCATTGGCGGTGCGTATCATCTGACCCACCAGTGTCCCGCCACCAGCTTCGTCGTGCTGGAAACGCAGGACCATTTCGGCGGTACCTGGTGGACGCACCGCTATCCTGGCATCCGCTCCGACAGCGACCTGCACACCTTCGGTTACCGGTTCAAGCCGTGGACCAGCGCGCCGATCGCGACGGCGGACGAGATCCGTGCCTATATGGGCGAGGTGATCGAGGAGAACGATCTCGCGCGCCATATCCGCTATCATCATAGGATTCTGGCCGCGCGCTGGGACAGTGGCGAGGGGGTGTGGACGATCGATGCAGTGCGCACCGATTGCGGCGAGCCGGCGCGTTTCACCGCGAATTTCCTGTGGATGTGCCAGGGCTATTATCGGCATCAGGAAGGCTACACGCCCGATTGGGATGGCATGGCGGGCTATCAGGGCCGCATCGTGCATCCTCAGACCTGGCCGCAGGACCTGGACTACAAGGGCAAGAATGTACTGGTGATCGGCTCCGGCGCAACCGCGGCGACGCTGATCCCGGCGATCGCCAAGGATTGCGGCCATGTCACGATGTTGCAGCGGTCGCCGACCTATTTCCGTATTGGCCGCAATGCGATCGAGCTGGCGGAGGAGCTGCGCCGGCTGCAGATCGACGAGACGTGGATTCACGAGATCGTCCGCCGCAAGATTCTAAAAGAGCAGGATGCGTTCACGCGGCGGACATTTGTCGAGCCGGAGAAGGTGAAGCAGGAGTTGCTTGGGCAGATCCGCGCGATCCTGGGGCCGGACTATGACATGACGCATTTCACGCCGCGGTATCGTCCGTGGCAGCAGCGGCTCGCCTATGTGCCCGACGCGGATCTCTTCGAGGGCATCCGGTCGGGCAAGGCGTCGGTGGCGACGGGGGAGATCGAACGCTTCACCCGGACCGGCGTGCTGCTGAAGACCGGCGAGGCGCTGGATGCCGACATCATCGTCACGGCGACCGGCTTCAATCTGTGCGTGCTGGGCGACATCGCGTTCGAGATTGACGGCAAGAAGTTGAATTTCCACGACACCGTGACCTATCGCGGCATGATGTTCACCGGCATTCCGAACATGGTGTGGGTGTTCGGCTATTTCCGTGCGAGCTGGACGTTGCGCGCTGATCTGGTGGGGGATTTCGTCTGCCGGTTGCTGAAGCACATGCAGGCGAAGGGCGCCCGCAAGGTGGCGGTGGCGCTGCGGCGGGAAGACCAGGACATGGCGCTGCTGGACTGGATCGATGCCGGCAATTTCAATCCCGGCTATATGATGCGCGGCATGCACCTGCTGCCGCAGCGCGGCGACAAGCCGGAGTGGCAGCATACGCAGGATTACTGGACGGAGAAGGATGCGTTCGCGGCGATCGATCTGGACGGAGAGGAGTTCGTTTATTCCTGAGATTGAGTCGGAGACGTTAGCGACTCACGGGCGGCGCTCAGATATGTGTCAAGTGTTTCATTCAGCCGCTGGCAGAGAAGCCGGTTGAACGCGGCGTCGCCCTGGCCCGCTTGCTCTTGCTGCAACGCGGTGAGGTAGGTCAGCCGATCCTCGGGGCGCACGGCGACAGGCGGATATCCGCCCCTGAGCAAGATCAGGTTCATCAGCAGGCGCGCCGTTCGGCCGTTGCCGTCGTTGTAGGGATGAATGTCGACAAGCCGCCGATGCGCCGTGAACGCGGTCTCCGGCGTGTCGGCCGCCGTCCCGAGCCAACGGGCAAAGTCTCCCATCAGTGCTGGCACTTCCGCGGGGGACGGAAAACTGTGCCGTCCGCCATCCGTCAATGCATAGCGGCCCTGGTCGGCGTAGCGGCCCGCGATGTCCGGATCGGAGCGCTTCACCACCAGGCTGTGCAAATTACGTAGGTCGCCTTCGGTGAGCGGCGTTGATCGCCGCGCCTGGTCCCGCACGTAGTGGATTGCCTCGTAATGATCGATCGCTTCCAGATGATCCTTCAGCGGCTTGCCGCCGATCGTGATGCCATGTTCCACCACCAGCGTGGTCTCGGCCGCGGTCAGCGTGTTCCCCTCGATTGCGTTCGAAGTATAAGTAAGTTCCAGGTCGTGCACATGCTCAAGGTTGGTCAGACCGCGAGGCGCCTGGTCGCGCAGCCGATCGAACTCAGCTTTCTTCGCGACGACCTGTTGCTGCAAATTATCCATGTCTGATTGCTGTTTCGTCGGCACGGCTCGGTCATACTCGCTCGCCCACGCCGCCACCCGCGCCGCGTTGCCAGCCCAGGTATAATCCCGCCGCGCAATCTCCGCCCGCGCCGCCGCGCCCAGGCGCTGCCGCAGTGCCGCATCGCCGGCCAGCCGGCGGATCGCGCGCCACATCGCACCTGGCTCGGTCGGCAAGAACAGTACTGCGGTCTCACCGTCGCGCAGCACTTCGCGGATGTTCGGCTGGTCGGGGGCGACGATGGCGCGCGCGGCCGCCATGTATTCGAACAATTTCAGCGGCGAGGCGTAGCTCACCACCAGCGGCTGCAACGCGATGTCGAACTCCGCCACCAGGGCTGGGATCGCTTCGTGTGGCTGCAGGCCGGTAAACGCCACCCGTTCCCGCAACCCCAGCGCTGCCGCCTGTTGCTCCAGTTCCGCGCGCACGGGGCCATCGCCGACGACCACCAGGCGCAGCGGCGGCCCGTCGTGGTCCTCGGCCATTGCCGCGATCACCGTGTCCAGCCCGTGCCAGGCGCGAACGAACCCGACGAAGCCGAGCACAACTGGTTCTGCTGTCGGCGCGCGCTGCGGCAAGGCGGCAAAGCGCGCCGGATCGATACCGTTCGGCACCACGGAAATGCGCGTGGCCGACACGCCGGCGGCGGCGATCATGTCGCGCAGCACCCCGGTGACGACCAGCACCCGGGTGGCGGATCGCCACACGTGGCGCTCGAGCGCATGGGCGAGCCACGGCAGACCCAACCCGCCGAAGCGGGCGCGCTCGTCGGCTAGCGGGGCGTTCACCTCCAGGAAGAAGGGTGTGCAGTAGCCGCGAGCGACCCATGCGCCGGCGAGATAGTAAAGATTGTAGCGTTCGTAGATCAGGTCCGGGCGGAACTGGCGGTATGCCGTGCGCAGACGCCACCAGGCTGGGACGTTGTAGGCGAGCTCCGCGAGTTCGCCGATCGCGGCAGGCAGCCGGGCGCGGATCCACGCGACCAGCCGGCTCTCTCCGCCGAAACGTGCTTGCTCGTAGAGGCCTGGGCCGACCACCAGCACTTCGTGCCCCAGGCCGCGCAGCGCAGTGACAAGTTCTTCGACATGCACACTCTGTCCGTCGCGCGACTGGATACGGTGGCTGTAGAGGATGCGCATGGGTCAGCGCGAGGTGGGCAGGGAGGGCGCTGCAGAACATGCATGCCCTCTCTCGCGCGAGGAGAGGGGGAGCAAGCGGTCCCTGATCCGGCCCAGCGCGTGGCGCGCGAGGACGCCGAGCCCGGCCGGGCGGCGCGGATCTACCAGCAGCAGCCCGATGCGCTGCCGCCGCTGCCCCGTCCAGCCCTGCTTGTACGCATCATCGCCGCGGCCGAAATCGATCGCCGAGACGCGCTCCACGTCGAGCAAGTGCCGCAGCATCAATGCCGTCAGCACGGTGCCGGGCGAATCCGGCTGGAACGCCTCGTCATGCGCCAGTTTCAGCACTGTGGCGGTGTCCGCCTCCACCGCCCATAGCTGGGCAGCCACGGGAACGCTGCCAATCCGCCAGAGGCCCAGCCGCAGCAGGCCGGCCTCGGCCGCCTCCCGCATCAGCGCGGCATTGAAATACGGGAATGGTTCCGGGTCCTTCCAGCTCCTGGCATAGACTTGCTCGAAGGCGGCGATGCCGGGTTCCAGATCGCCACCGCCGATGACAATGCTGAAACTAGCGTCGTCGCGGCGCTCGGCGCGGCGGAGCTTGCGGCGGATGGTCTCGCGCAAGGCGCCGGGCCGGGCCGCGAGATACGCTTCCCAGCACAAGCTGCTCACATTCACATGCCAGTTGCCGAAATGGGCAAAGCGCAACACGATCAACCCGGCCTCGCGTGCGCCATGCTCGAGGGCGGGCAAGGCGGGCCAATCCTCCGCCAGCGCATCCAGGCGGATGGTGGCACGGCCGCGACAGAACCGCGCCAGGGCGGCGAATACCGAAATCAGGATATGCTCTGGCAAGTCTGGTGCCAGCAAAGGGGCGTATACGCAGGTGTAAGGCGTGGTCAGCGTGCTCCACCCCGCCTCGTCGCGGCGCAGCGGCAGCAAGGCGGCGGGGCGGTGATTGGCGTAGGCGAGCAGGAAGCAGGGCCGCGTGCCAGGCGGCAGGCCGCACTCGATCACGGTGCGCCACCAGCCCCGACGAAAAAACAATCCCGGGGAGGTCGCAAACAACCCGTCTGCTTCCGCGGGCAACGCGTCGAGCGACGCGAATGCCTGCACGCGCACGGTCATGGCAGCGTGTACCAAAGATAGCCGATCCATTCGTGCAGTGCGTAGAAGCTGACGACCCAGGAGGAAACCTGCGGCACGAAATCCTCGGGCAGCGGCGTCGGCAACCGGTCCAGCGGGCCCGGTGCCGCGGTCACCGTCAGGCCGGTGCCGGCGAACGCGAGCAAGGCACGGCGTTCATGCCAGGGCTGGGTGACGAGATAGATCGACTCGATGCCGCTGGCGTGCAGGATGTCGGCGCTGTCGCGGGCGTTCTGCCAGGTGTCGCGCGATCGGTTCTCCACCCAGCGCACGGGGACGCGGAAGTCCTCCACCAGGGTAGCGCGCATCAGGTCGGCGACCGGCGGCGGCCGGTTGCCGATCACCCCGCCGGTGACCAGGATCGGCAACGCGGTCTTGCGCTGCAACGCCGCACCGGTGCGCAACCGCTCCAGGCTGAGCGGGCCGACGGTGGTGGCCCGGTTCGCGTTCCGAGCCACATCGCCGCCAAGGATGACGATCGCCTGTGGCGGCTTGCCGGGCGGCGGCGTCAGCGGGAGGTCGTATTCCAGCGAGCATAGCAGTGTGCTGGCAACGGCGGGCATCGCCAGCAGAAGCAGCACCACGGCAGAGACGCCGATCAGCCAGTGGGCGAAACGCGGGCGCCGCCGCAATACTGCCACGCCCACCAGGATGGCGAGTACGAGATTGACGGGAGGCAGCAGCAGGAAAGACAGGAGCGCCTTGAGCCACACGCGGCGTGGTTAGCGGCGCGTTGCGAGCCAGTCCAGCACATTGCGGAGGCCGTCGCGCAACGGCATCGCCGCGCGGAAGCCGAGCGCGGTGCGGGCACGGTCCGGCACGCCGACAGAGCGGCGAATGTCGCCCGGGCGCGGCGGGTGGTGCCGGATGTCGGGCTGGGCACCCGCGAGGTCCGCGATGGCGCGCGCCAGTTCGAGCACGCTGGTGGGCGTGCCGGTGCAGACGTTGAAGACCGGCGAGGCAGTGGATGGGTGGTTCATCGCGGTCATCAATGCCGTCACCACGTCAGCGACGTAGATGAAGTCGCGGGTCTGTCCGCCGTCGCCGAAGATGTCGATCGGGGCGTCGCGCGCGACACGCTCGGAGAAAATCGAGATTACCCCGGAATACGGCGAATGCGGGTCCTGGCGTGGGCCATACACGTTGAAGAAGCGCAGGCCGGTGGTGGGGATCGCGTGCACGTGACAGGCGACATGGGCGTGCAGTTCGCAGGCGTATTTATCGGCGCCATAGGCGGACAGCGGGCGTCGCTCGGCGGTTTCGTGGATCGGGACGGTGGCGCAGTCGCCATAAACGGCGGCAGAGGAGGCATAGACCACCGGGACGTGCGTGCCGCGGCGGCGGATGGCGTCGAACAGGGTGATGGTGCCGGTCAGGTTGGCGCGATGGTTACCGAGCCAGTCGGTGATGCCGCGTTGCACCGAAGCGATGGCGGCGAGATGGAACACGCCATCGACGTCCGCGACGGCGGCGCGCACGGCGTCCGCATCGGCGACGTCGGCCTGGGTCAGGGGCGTATCGGGCGGCAGGTTGTCGCGCGAGCCGGTGGAAAGATCGTCCAGCACGCGCACGCTGTCGCCATGTCGCAGCAGCGCGTCGCAGAGGTGGGAGCCGATGAACCCCGCTCCGCCGGTGACGAGATAGGTTTTCATTGCCACTTCATAGCGCCTCGCTGGTGAGGAACCGAACCCCCAGCTTCGTCAGCCGCTCCCGCGCTTCATCCATCGTGGTACGGCCCGCGCCGAGTGGAATTCCAATTTCCCGGCAGGCATCCTCGACCACCGTCACTTCGTAACCCAGCCGTGCGGCATCCTCGGCGGACCAGGCGACGCAGAAGTCCGTTGCGAGTCCAACACAGAACAGCCGCCGGAACCCGCGCTGGCGCAGCCAGCCATCGAGGCCGGTGGGCGTCGTGTGGTCGTTCTCGAAGAACGCCGAGTAGCTGTCCAGCGTCGGCCGAAAGCCCTTGCGGATGATCATCTCCACTCGTCGCAGGTCCAGGTTGGGATGCAGCGCGGCATTGGCACTGCCTTGCAGCGCATGGTCCGGCCACAGCACCTGCCGTCCGTACGGCATATCGATCTCCTCGAACGGCTGACGGTCGGGATGCGCGCTGGCGAAGGATGCATGACCCGGCGGATGCCAGTCCTGCGTGGCGAAGGCATGCGGGAAGACGCCCAGCAGCCGGTTGATCGCCGGCACCACGGCATCGCCGTCGGCCACCGGCAATTCGCCGCCCGGCATGAATGTGGGCTGCACATCGATCAGGCCCAGAATATCGGCCTGCGGAATGATCGCCATTTGCGTCTCCCTGGTCATCCGCTGGTGAGAATAGTATGGCTCGTGCAACACGACTCCGCGTTGCGCCTGCCCGGGAGACCAATCAATGAAATTGCCACGCTTGTCACTGCCTTGCCTGTTGCTAGCCGCGGCGCTGGCGCAGCCGGCCGGGGCGGCCAGCTTCCGCTGGGCCAATGACGGCGACGTCGCCACCATGGATCCTGACATGCAGCAGGAGACGGTGCAGTTGTCGTTCCTCTCCAACATCTACGAGCCGCTGATCCGGCGCACTCCCGACCTGAAGCTGCAGCCGGCGTTGGCAACAAGCTGGGAGCAGGTCAGCCCGACAGTATGGCGGTTCCATTTGCGTCCCAACGTGAAATACACCGACGGCACTCCGCTCACCGCCGATGACGTGTTGTTCTCACTGAAGCGCATCCAGTCGCAGAACTCGCAGATGCGGGCGCCGATGTCGATGGTGAAGGAGGCACGCAAGGTCGATGACCTGACCGTGGATATGGAAACGGTGCACCCCGACCCGATCCTGCCGCAGGAGGTCACCAACTTCCTGATCATGTCGAAAGCCTGGTGTGAGGCGCATAGTGCCACCGAGCCGGTGGTTTTCGGCGGCAAGGTGGACAGCTATTCCGTGCACAATGCGATGGGCACCGGGCCGTACAAGCTGGTCTCGCGTGAGCCGGACCGGCGCACCGTGGTGGAGAAGAACCCCGGATGGTGGGACAAGATCCCCGGCAACGTCGATCATGTGGAATTCGACGTGATCCACAGTGCCGCGACGCGTGTGGCGGCACTGCTCTCGGGCGAGGAGGACATGATCTACTCCGTCCCGCCGCAGGACATGTCGCGCATCGCACATGCGCCGGGTCTGCATCTGATCCAGCATCCGGAGCTGCGCACGATCTTTCTCGGCTTCGACCTGTCGCGCGACGCGCTGCCCAGCTCCGACATCAAAGGCAAGAACCCGCTGCGCGATTTGCGAGTGCGGCAGGCATTTTCGCTGGCGATCGACGAGAACCTGATCGCGTCGAGGGTGATGCTGGGGCTCGCGCATCCGTCCTTCATGATGTGGGGGCCAGGCGTCAACGGTTATGATGCGAAGCTCGATGTGC
>Ga0335073_10014977_pt1 | contig 10854 bp, 8 predicted proteins | sample Lox_Sample_22_FD_207093 | JGI IMG/M metagenome (GOLD analysis project Ga0335073, IMG submission 207093) | Soil microbial communities from Loxahatchee National Wildlife Refuge, Florida, United States - Lox_Sample_2.2 | ecosystem: Environmental > Terrestrial > Soil > Wetlands | place: USA: Florida... | reverse complement strand
CGTTCCGACTTTCGACGTTGGCGCTGAGCTATCTTTTCGCGATTTACCTGGTAGGACTGGCGGTGACGCCATTCGGTGGATACCTGGTGACGCGGGTCGGGATGCGGCGGGGGATCGGGGTGGCCATTGGGCTGGCTGCAGCGGGCGAGGCGATTACGCTGAGCCATTCGTTGTGGGTGGTGGTGCTGCCGGGACTGGGGCTGGTTTGCACCGGGGTTTTCATCGCGCAGTCGACGGCAACGAGCTTTCTGAGGATGGCAGCGCCGGCGGGCGGGCGGGTATCGGCGGCAGGGCTCTATCTGTCGTCGTACTACATCGGCGGGACGATTGCCGGGGTGGCTCCCAGCTATGTGTGGCGGATGGGACGGTGGCCGGCGTGCGTAGCCCTGGTGGAGGCCGTGCTGGCCGGAATGCTGGTCCTGGCGCTGGTGGGGTGGAGAAATGTGGGCTGGTCGACCCATTGACGCTGCGGGTGGGTAAAAACTACGCGGTTCAGGACCGGCGAGGCGTCCAGAATCGGAGCCTAAGTAGGCGATAAGCCATTTGTCTGCAAAGACTTGAAACAGGCTGGGGGATTGGTACTGTGGATGCAGTGTACATGACGACAAGTGAGAGCGGGGCCGTGCGCAGCAGGTGGCGCGCAGTCTCCTGCAGCAGAGAAGCACCACAGGGGGATAACCCATGACGCGAATAACAGGATACGCAGCCGCATCAGTTGTCGCGGCCCTTGCCCTGGTCCTTACCACGGGTTGCACAACCAAAAACTACGTACGCAGCCAAACGGAGCCAGTGATCCAGAAGACGAACGAACTGGACGATGCGACGGCCGCGAACAACCGGGCCATCCAGGATACGGATCAGCGAGCGCAGGCGGGAATTCAGCAGGCGCAGAACTCGGCGAACCAGGCGCAGCAGTCGGCGCAGAATGCGAGCCAGGCGGCGAACGGGGCGCAGCAGTCGTCGCAGGACGCGGTGAACCGTGCGGACTCGCTGGCCGGTGTGATTGCGAATCTGGACAACTATCAGCAGGTGGCGGACGTGTCGGTGACGTTCGGGTTTAACAAATCCGTTCTAACCGCCGCTGACAAGGATCAGCTGGATCAGTTCGGCGGGCAGCTTGCCAGCACGAAGAGCTACATCCTGGAAGTTACCGGCGGGACGGACTCGGTTGGATCGAAGGAATACAACTACGGGCTGAGCGACCGGCGAGCGATGGCAGTGGTGCAGTATCTGGCATCGAAATATAACGTTCCGGCCCACAAGTTCTATCTGGTAGGACTGGGGAAGGATGTGCAGGTGGCATCAGACCACACGGCGGCGGGAAGGGCGAAGAACCGGCGCGTGGAAATCCAGCTGCTGAGCAACTCGGGAGCGCAGAATAACGGCGGAACGCAGACCGGCGCACTGAACCCGATCGGCAATGGCAGCAATCCCTCGATGCAATAAAGGCGATTTGGTTTGCAGAAAGAGAATCCGGCTCCCATGCGACGGAAGCTAAGGTAGTCCGTAGTTGCATGGGCGGCCGGATTCCTCGCATTCCCCGACGGCGGTTCATTCCCCCCTGCTTCCTCAAGCGTCGTTGAGATACAGCCAGCATCTTCCTCGATCCCAGGAAGATGCGTTCCTCTCGCTATGCATCCCTTTCTGTTGATAAACCTCCCAGAGATCCGAGCCGTGCGGCGGTCGGTTTCGTCAGCGGGCGTTACGGAGGTGCCGGACCAATGTCATCTGTTCCGGGCCGAAAGGGTATTCCTAAAGTTGTAAACCGGGCGCCGGCAGCAGCCGGCGCCTTTTTTGTTCCGATTTTCTCGAAATAACTGCTTCCCTTTTTCACCGAAAAATGCGTAACATCAGGCTCCCCCCTAAATTCAGTTCGAAGGAGCCCCCTTTATGAAACAGCAACTGACCCTCGCGCTGTTCTCGGGACTCGCTGTGTGCTCGCTGGCAGTCATCTCTGCACAACAGACGCAGGCGCAAGTGGCGCCTCGAATCCCGATCACAAAAGTATCGAACAGCGACTTTGCAAAATCCACGGGTGGAATGGTGGTCATACCGTCATCGAGCCTGCCATCGCCGAAACAGGGCACAACACTGAAGACCATGACGGCACATACGAACATTCAGCTAAATTTGCCCGAAGGATGGAATCCCACGACTGTATCACCGCCAAGGCCGGGCTTCAGCTACGGGCCGCCGTTCGCGGGATACGCCTACGAGACGCCGGCTTCGCTGGCCTGTATTTACGCATTGGTTAGCGTGACGACGGGTTGCAACCCGAACACCGTTACGGCGGTTCCGACAGGTGGATCGCAGTCGATCGCGGTCGTCGACGCGTACGACGATCCATTTGCGGGCCCGGACCTTGCCTATTTCTCCGATGAGTTCGGAATTCCGTTTGCCGATTCGCAGTTTTCGGTGGTCTACGAAAGCGGTACACCACCCCCCGTGGATCCGACGGGCGACTGGGAGCTGGAAGAATCGCTGGACATCGAGTATGCCCACGCTGAGGCCCCGAATGCCAGGATCTATCTGGTTGAGGCCAATTCCAACTATTATTCGGACCTGTTGACGGCTGTGACCATGGCCAACAATCTGATTCTTTGCGGTAGCCCAAGCACCTGTCCCGGGGGAAGCAATGGGAAGGGCGAAGTGACTATGAGCTGGGGAGGCGGGGAGTTCTCCGGGGAAACCAGCGACGACTCGTACTTTACGCAGAGCGGAGTGGTCTACTTTGCATCGGCGGGAGACAATCCGGGCACCCTGTGGCCGTGCGTTTCACCGAACGTGGTATGCGCGGGCGGAACGGATAGTCGGCGCAACCCGGCGACGGGCGCCAATTACGATCAGAGAGCCTGGGCATCAGCTGGAGGAGGGGACAGTTTGTACGAAGCGACTCCGAGCTATCAGAGTTCCATCACCTCGATCGTCGGCACCGCTCGCGGAGTCCCTGACCTGTCGTTCGACTCCGATCCAATCACCGGGGTATGGGTGTGGGACAGCTACAGCCTGGCTGAGGACTATTTCGATGCTGAACTGCCGGCGACGGCGGGATGGTTTATTGTCGGGGGTACCAGCGTTGCATCACCGAACCTGGCCGGCATCATCAACCGCGCGGGCGCGTTTGCAGCGAGCTCGAATGCCGAATTGACAACGATCTACGCGAACAGGACCAAGGCTGGGGACTACACCGATACACAGGCTGGGTTCTGCGGTCCCTACCTGAGCTACACCACGGCAACGGGCTGGGATTTCTGCACGGGTGTGGGGGACGTGGTCGGCTACGGCGGCAAGTAGGCTCATTCGCCGAAGCTGATACGAAATTGCTGTAGCGCATGATTCGGGAGGATTCGCCTGAGTCCTCCCGGGCAGCGCAAAGCGCGGTATTTTTCTGACCCCCGGAACTAAGCCTTCATCATGCTGTGCCTCACACCGCCGTGCTCTTCGGCGTGCGGCTTCCGCTTTGCTCAGTTTCTTTGCGGTAACTGGCGGACGTGCGCAGCGCGGACGTCGTTGGCGGTGTACAGGCGGATGAAGGGCGCGCCCTGGCAGGCGGCTTCGAGAGCGGCGCGACCTCCGGCTTCCTCGCGTTCGACGAGGCAGATGGCAGCGATGACCCTCATGCCGGCTTCGCGGGCGGCCTCGATCGCTGCGATCGTCGAAGCACCGGTAGTGCAGACGTCGTCGACGATGACGACCGAGGCGTTTTTCTCGAGAAAACCTTCAATGCGGCGGCCGGTGCCGTGGGCTTTCTCGGCTTTGCGGACGAGGAAGCCGTGAATGAGCGGCGAGCCGGCTTGCTGTTGGGTGCGCCAGGCGCTGGCCATGGAAACAGCGGAAACGACCGGATCGGCGCCAAGTGTGAGGCCGCCCACGGCGGCTGGATGCAGATTGTGCTCGCGCAGCACGTCGAGGATGGCAAGGCCGGTGAGACGCGCGCCTTCAGCGTGAAGGGTCGTGGTGCGGCAGTCGATGTAGTAGTCGCTCCTGGCGCCTGAGGAGAGTATGAAGCTGCCGAGGCGGAACGAGGTGCGGGCGAGGAGATCGAGAAGCTGAACGCGGGGCGAAAGGTCAGTCATCAGGGAATAGTGTAACGGTCGCAGGGAAGCGCTCAATGACACGGCCGTCAGCGGGTAAAAGCCAGCTTTGCAGCAGTCAGTGAAGAGGCGGCTGGGTCAAAGCCCGGCGGCCAGCGCTGCAGGGGCAAAACTGCACTGGTTATTTCTTCCTGGAGGGCGGAGGCGCCGGCTTGATGCCGGCGGCCGCCGTGTACAGATTGTTCATGGTGACGGAGTCCAGGACGTAGAGGCCCGGGCTGTCGCTGCGTTTGGCGATGGCGCCATCTGGCGTTTTCTGGAACGAGATCTTTTCAATGGCGCGGCCCCCCACGGTGACGATCGTAAGGCTGATGTCGGGTTTCGTGTATCCGGAGTTGACAAATTTCGTAGCAGCGAGGCCGCGGATGGCATCGATCAGCGAGTCGACGCTGGAGCCATCCATTTTCTTGCCATCGGAATACCAGTCTTTGTCGGAGCGGACGAGGTTCAGATTTGTCACTGCGGAGTGATACTCGATGTTGAGGGGTTCGGCGAAGCCGAAATTGAGGAGCTGCTTGTTGCGGAAGTCGTCGACGGTGCGATCGAGCGCCGTTGCCAGCGTAGAATCCACCTCCCATGTGCCCTCCACCGCGGTCGACTTGGCGTAGTAGCTGTCGCGGGACTTGCGGACTTCCAGCGTGTCAGTGTGCGCGTCAGCGCCGGAACCCGTGGTGATCTTTACGGTGGCGACTGGCGTGCCGTGCGCGAATGCCGCGGCCGACTGCGGGGTGTCGGTCGACTCGTTCCAGGTCGCGGAGACGATTTGCTGGACAAGACCGTCGACTTCGTAATTGTCGGTGCGGTAGGCCTCGGGCTTCTGGATTTGCCAGCCAGCCGAAGCGCGCGCGATGGAAATGTCCTGACCGTCACGGATCAGATCGAGATGCTGGACATCCAGGGACTGGACTGGTACGAGGTGCCGGTTGCGCAGATCGTCCAGACTTTTGTTGAGGATATTGTCGGTGCTGGCAGAGACGGTGTAGACGTGCGGATCACCAGGAACGATGGCGTAAACCGCGTCGCCTGTGGGCGTGTGGTCGCCGAGAATCAGATGAGCCGACTGATTGTTCTTCTCGGCGATATCGACGGTGAGGGACGGATCGCTGAGGCCGTATCTGGAGAGATCGGCGGCCTTGTCTTCGACGGTGCGCTGGGGAAGCAAATCGGCCAGAGTGGCGACCATCTCGCTAACGGTTTGCGAGTTGGCGCGGAACTGAATGGGAGCGGTGATCTGCCACAGGGACGGCCCCGCCGGAGTGAGCACGATGGGCGGAGCGCCTTTGGGCCGAAGCGTAAGGCTGGTGACCGCAGAGGAGTCAACCTTGACGATAGCGGGAATGACCGGTCCTTGGGGTGTGGCTTTTGGCTTATGGTGCTGCGACCAGTAGAGTAAACCTCCCAGGGCAGCGAGAAGCACCACCGCAACGATGAGTCCGCGAAATCTCATTGTGTGCCCCCCACGCAAAGGCCAACTTGCCGAGATTGAGCGAGCACGCGGCTATCTCCTCTTCCACCAGACCAGGATGCCGGCCACAATGACGATGAGCGGCAGCACGAACTGGCTGACAATGCGGACCATGCTGAGCTGCGCCGCGGTCATCGTGATCTCGCGCTGATCTGGCGCCTTGGGCCGGATGGAGATGAGGTCCTCGTCGGAGCAGAGCCAGTTGATGGCGTTGGCCGCGAGGTCGGCGTTGCCGTTAAAGCCGAGGAATCGATTCGATGCCCAGATGGAGCTGCCGATAACGACCACGCGCCCCTGCTGATTAGGCTTGCCGGTCTCGTACGTGCCCGCAGCGGCGAGGATGAGAGGCCCCTTCTTGTTATCGGGGTCGCTGGCGCTAACACGGGGTGAGCTGAGATTGGGTGTGGCGAAGCTGCTCGATGACGAACTGAAGAGCTGGTTGACCGAGGTTTTGGTGGTGTTCGCGATGGTGAGCGAACGGGTCATAGGAAAGGCGGTCGCAGTGCCACGCATCTGCGCGACGATGGGCTGGCTGGTGTTGTAGGACGTGACCAGCGGCTCCTGCGGACCAAGGCCGGCGATCTGGCCGATGGGGTTGAGATCGAGGACCAGGTCCTTGTCGACGGTGAAGCCCCAGGACTGCAGGAGCGTGGTCAGAGCGTCGTTGGCGGATATAGTGTTCGACCCCAGCTGCAAGGGTGGATCGAGCATGAAGAAGGCGCGGCCGCCACTTTCGACGTAGGATTTAAGGGCGCTGACTTCGGGTGCTTCGTAGTCGTGGACGGGACCTGCGACGACGACGGAGGTGCAGGTTGCGGGAATGCTGGCCTGCGTGACGAGATTGACGGATTGCGTCTCGTAGCTGTCGTGCGCGAGGACAGTTTTGAGCTGCGAGAGGCCGTCGCGGGAGTCATCATCGATCTGGTGCTCGCCGCTGCCGGTGATGAAGCAGACGGTACGCGTGTTGCCCTTGATGTCGCGGATGAAGGCGCCGGTGATGCCCTCTTCGCTGACATCATTCGCTTTTTCGGTGCGATCGCCCACGGTTACGGCCACGGTGGGGATGGTGGTGACGCTGTCAGCGCGCGCGAGTTCGGGCTGCTTGTCGGGGTCGACATAATCGACGTGGATCTTCGGCGAAAGGTTAGAGTACTCGTTCATCAGATCGCGGCCCTGGCCGAAACGGGTGCTCTGATTGAAGTAGGTGATGGTCGCGGGCTGCTTCAGCCCGTCGACAATCTTCTTCGTCTCTTCGGAGAGGCTGTATCGCTTGTTCGACGTTGCATCGTAGGTCTTGTTGTAACGACTGGCGAGAACGTTGGCAACGACGACTACGGCCAGGATCACGAGGATGTAGACGGTCGCGTAGGCAGCGTACCTGGTTTGTCTCGCCTTCAGCCACTGGCTTGCCATTCCTGACTAAGACCTCCAGCGAAGGGATTCCATCGAGCGGTTGGTGAGGAAGAGGCCAAGAAAAATGACGCTGACGTAGTAGACAGCATCCTTGAGCTCGAGCACGCCGCGGTCAAAGGATTCCGAGTGAGGAAGAACTGACATGTAAGAGAGGACCGATGCCCAGGCAGCGGAGTTATAGCTGGTGACCCAGGCGAAGACCCAGAGGAGGAGGCAGGCGCCGAAGGTGAGCGCACCGGCGATGATCTGATTCCTGGTCAGGGTGGAGATGAAGGTGCCGATGGCCAGCAGTGCCGCTCCCTGCAGGATAAGGCCGAGATAGGCAACCAGCGTGGTTTTCCAGTCGGGGTTGCCGTAGCGGAAGAGGAAGGCGAAGTTGAGGCCGGTGTAGAGCAGCAGCCAGCAGTAAAGAATGAGTGCGGCAAACCACTTGCCGAGGATGATCTCGATGTCGCGAACGGGCGAGGTGGCGAGCAGTTCGATGGTGCCGTTGCGCTTTTCTTCAGCAAAGAGTCGCATGGTGATGAGGGGGATGAAGAGAATTTCGAGAAAGGCGTTATTGGCCAGCAGGGGACTGATGATCTGCTCGTTAACGTTCATGGTCGTTGGCTGGCCCATCATCTGCATTTCCATCCCCTGCTGAATGAAGAGGCTTACCAGGTTCCAGAAGAAATAGCCGAAGATGATGCTGTACATGGTGAGCAGCAGCCACGCGATGGGGGACGAGAAATAACTGTTCAGTTCGCGGCGGCAGATAATCCAGATACTTCTCATGCGTTGGCCTCCGGAGCGGGAGCGTCGGGCGCCGGGGGTGGGGGCGCGGGAGGTTCGGATGGCTCGGATTCAGCAGTGGGCGCGCCGGTGAGCTGCAGGAAGATCTCTTCAAGGCTCATAGCGGCAGGGCGAAGCTCGTTGAGTTCCCAACCGGCATTGACGATGGCGCGGGCAAGATCGCCGCGAACCAGCTGGCCGCGGCTGGCTTCGATTTCGAAAACCGCACCCTGAGCGAACTGGTCTTTACAGACGACGCGGCTCACTCCGGCAATCTGCTCGAGGCGCTGCCGGGCGGAATCTGCCTGAAATTCGCCAGTGCGTGTGCCGACTACAACGAGAACGGATTCAGCTCTGCGGGCGCGAGCCTGCAGGTTGGCGACGGAGTCGGTGGCGACCAGTTTGCCCTTGTTGATGATGATGACCTGCTCGCAGGTCTGCTCGACTTCCGGCAGGATGTGGGTGCTGAGGATGATGGTGTGGTCGCCGGCGAGGGAGCGGATGAGCTCGCGGGCTTCGTTGATCTGGCGGGGATCGAGGCCAGACGTGGGCTCGTCGAGGATGAGGACGTCGGGGTTGTGGATGATGGCCTGAGCGAGGCCAACGCGCTGGCGATAGCCTTTGGACAGCTTGCCGAGGAGTTTGGTTTTCATGTCGCCGATGGCGCAGCGATCGACGACGAAGGCGATGCGTTTCTCCAACTCGGCGCCGGCGAGTCCCTTGAGTCGGCCGACGAAGCGAAGATAGTCGACAGTCTCCATTTCGAGGTAGAGAGGGGGCGTCTCAGGCAGGTAGCCGATGTGGCGGCGGACTTCGATGGATTGCTCGAGCACATCGAAGCCGGCGACGGTAGCCTTGCCCGCCGTGGGCGGGAAGAAGCACGTCAACATGCGCATGGTCGTCGTTTTGCCGGCACCATTCGGGCCGAGAAATCCAACGATCTGGCCTTTGTCAACAGAGAAAGAGATGTGGTCGACGGCGGTAGTGCGCGCGTATCTCTTGGTCAGGTCCTGAACAGTAATCATGTCTGACTAATCTACTGACTGCGCCTTGCAGGAAGAGGTCACCAACAACAATCTGCCGCACGGAATTTTTGCAATGGCAGAACGAATCGACGATGAAACGTGCAGCAGAGCTCAAAAAGCCATGCTAAAACAGTTGAGCTTCGTTGTGTCAATGGGACAAAGGGGTGATGAAAAATTTGTGGGCAAGCGAAGCTTTTGATTCGCCATCATTCGCCGGTGTCGATCTGGGCGCGCTGCAGCTTGTCGGAGTAGTCGACGTAGACGGATTTCCAGGTGGTGTAGAAGTCAAGGGCGCCGGTTCCGCCTTCGCGATGGCCGTTGCCGGTCTGCTTCACGCCGCCGAAGGGGAGATGAACTTCGGCGCCGATGGTCGGTGCATTGACGTAGGTGATGCCCGCCTCGAGATCGCGAATGGCGCGGAAAGCGCGGTTGACGTCGCGCGAATAGAGCGCGGTGGAGAGTCCGTAGGGAACGGAGTTGGCGATATCGATGGCTTCGTCGAAGCTGGCGCACTCGAGGATGCTGACGACCGGGCCGAAGACTTCTTCCTGCGCGATGCGCATGTTCGGTTTGACGCCGGCGAAGACGGTGGGCGCAAAGAAATAACCGTTGGTCAGAGCTCCCTTCACCAGGGGCTTTCCGCCAGTGAGCAGCTTTGCACCTTCCTTTTTCGCGATTTCGCAGTAGCGAATAGAAGTCTCGATCTGCTGCCGATTGATCTGCGGGCCCATTTGCACCGCTTCGTCGAGGCCGTCCCCGATTTTGAGGTCTTCGGCGCGGTCGACGAGCTTTCTCGAGAATTCTCGGGCGACTTTGCGATGCACAATGATGCGGCTGGTCGCAGTGCAGCGCTGGCCGGAGGTGCCGAACGCGCCCCAGAGCGCACCGTCGAGAGCGAGGTCGAGGTTGGCGTCTTCGAGGACGATCATGGCATTCTTCCCGCCCATTTCGAGCGAGCAGGGCTTGAACATTCCGGCCGCGGTCTGGCCGACGAGGCGGCCCACTTCTGACGATCCAGTGAACGAGATGGCGCGGACCAGAGGGTGCTCGACGAGGGGTGCGCCGGCTTCCGGGCCGAAACCGGTGACAACGTTGACGACGCCGGAGGGAAGGCCTGCGTCCATGAGCGTCTGGACGAGGTTAAAGGTGGAGAGCGGGGTGTCTTCTGCGGGCTTGATGACGCAGGTATTGCCGCAGACCAGCGCAGGGAAGAGCTTCCACGAGGGGATGGCCATGGGGAAATTCCACGGCGCGATCATTCCGCAGACGCCGATGGGCATGCGGATCGACATGGCGAATTTGTTCTGCAGCTCCGAGGGGGTGGTTTGGCCGAAGAGACGTCGGCCTTCACCGGCCATGTAGAAAGCGGTGTCGATGGCTTCCTGCACATCGCCGCGTGTTTCAGCGAGGACTTTACCCATCTCGCGGGTCATCTCCTGGGCGTACTGCTCCTTGCGCTGGAGAAGAAGTTCCCCGGTGCGGTAGAGGATCTCGGCGCGTTTGGGAGCAGGGACCAGCCGCCAGGTTTTGAAGGCTTCGGCAGCGACCCGGACGGCGAGGTCGATGTCTTCCGCGTCGGAGGCCTGGAAGGTGCCGATGATGTCATTCCGGCGAGCGGGATTGATGTTCTGAAAGACTTTGCCGGTGCGCGATGCTACGGGCTTGCCGCCGATGAGGTTGAGATAGGCGATGGGTGACATACGAGAACGCTCCTGAGGAGAAAACAATTCAGGATAGCGGAAACGGGAGGCGCGCGGTGCTGCGGCGAGAAGCGATTCGTGGTTGCGCCCGATCAGCTGCGGCCAATTCGGTCGATGCTCGCCTGCAGGGCCAGGCGGCTGAGGGCCGAGACGGGCAGGGCCACGAAGAGGCCAATTCTGCGGTCGAGGATCGAGAAGGCCAGCGAAAACGCACGATCGATTTCGGCCGGAGAGCCCCTTACACTGGCGGGGTCGGGAACGCCCCAATGCGCGGTCACAGGTTGGCCCGGCCAGACAGGGCAGGTTTCCCGAGCTGCGTTGTCGCATACGGTAAACACGAAGTCGAGCTGTGGCGCGTCAGGCCCGGCCCATTCGTTCCAGGACTT
>Ga0335073_10014975_pt1 | contig 10854 bp, 14 predicted proteins | sample Lox_Sample_22_FD_207093 | JGI IMG/M metagenome (GOLD analysis project Ga0335073, IMG submission 207093) | Soil microbial communities from Loxahatchee National Wildlife Refuge, Florida, United States - Lox_Sample_2.2 | ecosystem: Environmental > Terrestrial > Soil > Wetlands | place: USA... | reverse complement strand
AAAGACGAACTGTTTGTGACGGCGGCCGCGGCCAAGAACGGCGTCGTGGTGCGGAACTGCAGCGATCAGGAAAAACTGGTCATGCTGAAACATTTCGGCCCAGGCAACCCGGATGCCGAGGGACTGACCAAATGAAATTCGGCGTGAATACGTTCATATGGGCGTCCAACTTCGACGCATCCCTTCTGCCGCTGCTGCCGCGAGTCAAGGCCGCGGGCTTCGATGGGATTGAAGTGCCGCTGTTAGATCTGGAGCATTTCGCGGCGGCCGATATTCGCCGCGGACTCGCGGACAACGGCCTCGAATGCACCATCTGTTCGATCCTGACCGGCGGCACCAATATGCTCTCCGGCGATGCGGCCGTGCGGGAGAAGACGCGCGTCCGCATGCGGGACTGTGCGAAAGCGGCGGCCGAGGTCGGCGCAAAGATCATCGCCGGACCTTTGTATTCGCCGGTTGGTTTATTCACCGGGCACAGACGCACCCCGGACGAGTGGAAGCGCGCGGTCGATTGTTACCAATCCATCGGGCCGACGCTCAGCGAATACGGCGTCACCATCGCCATCGAGCCGTTGAACCGCTTCGAGACGTACTTTCTGAACACCGCCGCGGATGCCGTGGCGTTATGCGATGCGATCGGCCACCCGAACGTAGGCATTCTCTTCGATACGTTTCACGCGAACATCGAAGAGAAGGATGTGGCAGCCGGCTATCGCACCGTGGCGCGCCATTTGAAGCACGTGCATTCCTGCGAAAACGATCGCGGCATCCCCGGTACGGGCCATGTTGATTGGCCCGGCGTGTTCCAGGCGTTGCGTGACATACGCTACGACGGCTGGGTCACGATTGAGAGTTTCGGTTTCTCTTTGGGAGAACTCTCGGCCGCGGCGTCGATCTGGCGTGATATCGCACCTACGCCGGAAGCGATCGCCTTTGAAGGCGTCAAGTTCCTCAAGCGCGGCCTGACGGCGGCGGCCGGCGCGTAACGTTTCCAACTGCGTTCTATTTCGTCGTGGCGGCTGTGACGTGCGCAAAGGTCCGGTATAACAAACCAAAGATGTAGCCGGCGATGGCGCCGTCTACTAATCCGTAAATTGTGCCGAGCAGTACGCGTCCAAGATTAGGCGCCGTATCTGCGCCCGGGTAGACCGAACTCATCATGCGCAGGAACTCGCCTCCGTAAGAAGGCGCCGCCATATGAATCAGCCCGACAAATAGCATCGCGAAACCCCAGAGGACCGCCGAACTAAATGCAATGGCCCTCAGTGAGTACCTCATGTCTGTCACCTCCATTTTGTTGGATGCGACGAAAAGTTGAAAAGGTACTCACTGCGAATACTGGCGAAGCTACAGCCTCGAAGGCATAGCAGGCGCTTCTCCGTGCAACTAGAATCGAAGTGGACGGCCTATCAGTGCCTACAATTACTCTGTCACACTTCCAGTATTGCCTGCTGTTTGCGCTGTTGACGTCCATCGTGCTAGGCATTGTGACCAAACGAACAGATCGCGAACGAGTGAGGTACGCGATCCGCTGCTTCGGCTACTTTGTGCTGACGGTTTTCACGCTTGCCTGGCTCATGTATCTCGGACACAGGTGACACGTTAGGCTTTTCCAGCCGGCTTGATGCATTGCTCCCCAAGGCGGAGATCCTTTTCCAGAACCGGGATCATCTTCGCGGCATAAGCCTTCACGGCGGCGTTCTCGCCGTGCTTGGCTTCATACCGGAAAGCTGTAAGTGCGCGGCGCTGCGCCGCAATTTCGTCCGTAACGAACTGCCGGTCGAAGGTAGCACCTTTCAAGTGCACCAGGTGTACGATACTCTGATCGTGGGCAACATTGATTCCCCTGGGAATAGTAGCGCCCGTCCTGGTAGTCAGTTCGCTAAGATCCGTGTACGACGTAGTATGATCCTGAATCAGGGTCTTGGCGAAGTTCTTCACTTCGTCTCGTTTGGCCTGGCTCTCGGCCAGGTGGCCCTCGTGCGCCAGAGTCATATCCGTTTGGGCGGCTACGTCCAGGAAGTGTTGGTCGGCGTGGCTAAGTGAGGCAGCCGTGGCCACGCCAGCCGCGGCGGGCAGGGCGAAGCAGCAGACGATCCCCAATAAGTTACTGATCCGCATAGTACGTTCTCCTTTTCACAAAATAGACAAGATTATGCCCTAATTAGTCAATGCGGCTCCGGGCAACCTCATTCATGATTTTCGCCGCAACTAATACGTGGAGGGTATCCTGTTGGCACGGGATTTTTTTGCAATCCTGGCCCGGAAAACACCGTTCGGCACGGATGGGAGTTACGCTACAATCCGGCCGTCCCGCATGTATACGGTCCGGTGGGCAAAGGTGGCGGCTTCCGGATTGTGGGTGATCATCAGGATGGTCTGCCCGAGCCGCCGGTTCAGATCCCGTAGGACATCCAGGACCGCGCAGGAATTTTCACTGTCGAGATTGCCGGTCGGCTCGTCGGCCAGCAGGATCGCCGGATGGTTGACGATCGCGCGGGCGATCGCGACGCGCTGCTGCTCGCCGCCCGACAATGCGGCGGGCTTGTGGTTGAGCCGCGCGGCGATCCCCAACAATTTCAGAACCTCTTCGAATTCCGGCTCCGGCTTCTGGTCGCGGCCCGCGATGTGGCGGGCGATCGCGATGTTGTCGCCCGCTGTCAGGTTCGGCAACAGGTTGAACTTCTGAAACACAAAGCCGACTTTTTGTTTGCGCAACTCGGTGCGGCCGGCGTCGCTAAGCGACGAGATGTCCTGCCCCGCGATGCGCACGCTTCCCGCGGTGGCCGGCGTCAGCCCGCCGATGATGTGGAACAGCGTCGACTTGCCCGAACCCGACGGCCCGATAATCGCGAGGAACTCGCGCGCCGGCACATCCAGATCCACGCCGCGCAGCGCCGGCACGTCGACTTTACCCACGCGATAGATCTTTTGCAGGCCGCGGACTTCGATCAATAACTCACTCATAGGCGAGCGCCTCGATCGGATCCTGGTTAGCCGCGCTCAGCCCGGGGTAGAGCGCGCCGAGCAGCACGCCCACCAGGCTGATCACTCCCGCAATCGGCCACCATCCGGGCGTGATGGCTTGTGTCAGCGAGGAGGGATAAAGCGTGAGGATGAGGGCGCGCGCCACGAAGCTCAGCCCAATGCCCACGACGGTGCCGCCAATGCCCATCACTACCGCTTCGGCCAAAATGATCTTCAGGATAAACCAGCGCGAGGCGCCGAGTGACTTCAAGATGCCGATCTCGCGTGTGCGTTGCAACACGGCCATGTACATGGAAAGCAGCACGACCGCGAAGCCGATCACCACGCCGATTCCGACCATCACGTGGATGAAAGTGTTCAACCCGCCGACGTTTTCCACCGTAAGCAATGACGTGAACTCTTCCATCGTGTAGATGTTGTAGCCCGGCAGGAACTCTTTCATTTCGGCCAAAACTGTGGGTATGTCCGCGGGCTTGTCGGCCTTCACGAAAATCTGGCTGACCTTGCCCGTGTTGCCCGTAAGATCCTGCAGCGTGGGCATCGGCACGGCGAGGCGCGCGAGCTTGCCGCCCTCGGCCACGCCGCAAACATGCCATGGACGATTGAGGATGTCCGTCACGGTGTCGCCCGCATGCAGGTTATGCTGCTGCGCGTAATACTCGTCAATGATGATGTCGTCCGGGCCGCGGAAAGGGCCGCCCTGCAAATAACGGAAGCCCCCACTCATCTTGTTGAAGGTGGGAAGATCGATCCCGTTCACAGAGGAGACGCCGCCTACGAGGAAAGACATCATTCCCATGGCCAGCGCGACATGCGGCTTTTGATCTATGGCAGCAACCAGCTTTTCCGGGATCGGAGAGCCGCTAAGGGAGAGTATTGAAGTCTTAGGCGGCCGTATGATGATGTCGGCGCCGATGCCGCGGGCGCGGCGCGCGGAGTCCGCCAACATGCCCTCACTCAGGCCCACCAGGCACAGGATCAACGTCACCGGCACGGCGATCAGGAACATGCTCAGCAAACTGCGCATGGGTTTGTGCTTGAGGTTCGCGAGAACGAGCCGTGTGGTCACGGTTTTTTCTTCTTTCCTTTCGCTTTCGCGGGCGGCGCGGGAGGCGGGCCGGGCGGCGCCGGTTCTCCCAGTCTCTGAAGCTGGGTGCCTTCGGGTTGCTCGAGTACGAACTTGTCGTTCGAGACACCGCGGTTGATTTCCATTTTTACTATGGTCAGGACAACTCCATACTCGTCCTGCGGCCGCTCGACATCGATGGTTTTAGGAAATGCCGCGCCGTCGTAGTTCCGCCAGTCACTATATCGCGCGTCGGTCAGGATATTACCGGCGGGGTCGAAGACCAGTTCGCGCGCGATGTGGAGATTGATGCGGTTGAACCAGACGCTGCGCGTGGGCACCAGGTCTCCGTCCGGCCGCTCGCGGATAAACTGCAGGATGTAGTCGGCGTTGTCTTCGTCGGTGTAGTTCAACAGGTCGGTCTTTTCGTCCGGCTGTTTCGGTGTCACCATCAGTGCTTCCAGAAAGTGCTGCGGACGAAGATTCTCGATTTTGTTGGCGGCGGAAGGTTTCGGAGGGAAGTCGTTCGCACCGATGATGAAGCGGTTCTTGGAGGGCAGATAGAGGCGGAATTCCTTTCCGTTGGAAACCATGTCGAAGGCCTTGCTGCGCACCACGGGATAGAGTCCAATGATGCGGATCTCAGCCGGTTTGCGGAACAGGATGTAACCGCGCACATCTTTGTACTCGGTGATCTTGTTCTTTTCGGAGCTGCCCAGGGCCGGCACCATGTCGACGGTCGCGCTGAAGTTTTGGATATTGGCGTACTGTTGCCCGATACGATCGATGAGCGTCTGTTTGTCCGCCGTGAGCAGCGGCTGCGGGCTCTTGGCGCCTTTGCGGGTGATGATACGCCTGCGGACGAAACAGCCCGGCAGATTCAATAGGGACAGGCAGAGGACGAGTGTGAGCGCGCGCCTGCGAGGCATCATACCATTGTAGGCAAGCGTGCGCGCGGCATGTCAAACCGCGTGTGGCGGTCTCTCATGGTATAGTAAGAGGGATCAGGTCGGGCCTGTGGCGCAGTTGGGAGCGCGCTTCCATGGCATGGAAGAGGTCGTGAGTTCGAATCTCACCAGGTCCACCAAACCAAAACCCAAATAAAACATAGGCTTACGAAAATGCTTGCGGGCTTCCAAGTCGCGCAAGAGGTCACGCAGAGTCCATTTGGAGTCCAAACTCGCTAATCCCGTCTGATTCTCGGCGAGCGTTGCAGCGAGCCCGCCCAACTAAACCCATAGTCAAGTCCAAGGCTGATGTCGTAAGCGACGGTCTTTGCGCTTTTCGGGGGACACCCAAAACCGGCCATGTGTGGACACCGGAAAACCGGCCAATGAGATAGCTGAATCGGGACGTTGAACTGGCGGAGAGATTACGCTTGTGAGCAATGTCTTGAGCGAAGAAAAGAAACAGCAAGTCATCGCGCTGGGACGGCTGGGATGGTCGTTGCGGCGCATTGAGAGAGCGGCGTCCATTCGCCGCGAAACGGCTGGGGCATATCTCCGGGCTGCGGGAATCGCGGTGCGTCCGCCAGGTGGGTGGGGACGGAATGCGGCAAAACCGGCCATAGAGGTGTCCACAGACTCTGCGGCGGAAAAACCACCTCGGCAACCAAGCTGTAGCCCGTCGGCGAGCGCTTGCGAACCCTACCGGGAAGTCATTGGAGCCGAAGTAGCAAAGGGTCGCAACGCGATGGCGATCTGGCAGGACTTGGTGGACGGCCACGGTTTCGCCGGGCGCTATGCCAGCGTCAAGCGCTTCGTGCGGAAGCTGTGCGGGTCTCCCGCGCCCGAAGCACGGGTGGTGATTGAAACCGCTCCGGGCGAAGAGGCTCAGGTTGACTATGGCACCGGCCCGATGGTGCGCGATCCGCAGAGCGGCGAGTACCGACGCACGCGGCTGTTCGTGATGACGCTGGGCCATAGCCGGAAAGCCGTGCGGCTGCTGGTATTCCGCTCCAGCTCGCGGATCTGGGCTGAGTTGCACGAGAAGGCGTTTCGCCGATTGGGTGGTGTGACTCGCGTTGTGGTGCTGGATAATCTCCGCGAAGGCGTGATCACGCCCGACATCTACGATGTCACGCTTAATCCGCTCTACCGCGATGTGTTGAGGCATTACGGCGCGGTCGCGTTGCCGTGCCGCGTGCGAGATCCGGACCGAAAAGGCAAGGTCGAATCCGGGGTCGGCCATGCGCAGAAAACACCGTTGAAGGGCCAGCGCTTCGAGAGCCTGGAACAAGCCCAGACATATCTGGATCACTGGGAGGAGCGCTGGGCCGACACGCGCATTCATGGCACGACCAGGCGGCAAGTCGCGGCCATATTCGCGGAAGAGAAACCGGCGCTGCTGCCTTTGCCGGTAGAACCCTTTCGCTACTACCTCTATGGTGAGCGCACCGTGCATCTGGACGGCTGCGTCGAAGTCGAGGCAGCGTACTATGGAGCGCCTCCGGGCTGGATCGGGCGCCGGGTTCACGTGCAGTGGAATGACGCGCATGTGCGATTGGTCGATCCGCTCAGCGGGCAACTGCTGCGCGAGCACTTGCGGCAACAGCGCGGACGCCACCGCATTCAAGACCAGGATCGTCCCACACGAACACCGTTGAGTACGCAACAGCTACTACGCCGAGCCGAAATCGCCGGACCGCACATTGGTGCGCTGTGCAAGGTCATGCATCAAAATCTGGGCGAGGAAGCGGTGCGCCGCATCCTTGGCGTCCTGAACCTGACGAAGAAGTATGGCGTCGCTTCCACCGATGAGGCTTGCGCCCTGGGGCCTGAAACCAGAGCGAGCCATTATCACTTCGTACGCCGCTACCTGGAACACAACCCGCAACTTCCGCTGACTCTGCGGCAGGTCGATCCACTGATCCGCCAGCTCACGCTGTATCGCGACCTCATCGAAAGCCGAATCCATAGCTCAAACCCAAACTCAAAACAGGAGAATCCATCATGAACCTAATCGAACTCGACCGCGCGCTGCGCCAACTTCGCTTGGGCGGCATGGCCGCGGTACTCGAAACCCGCTTGCGCCAGGCACAAGCCGAAGCCATGGCCCCCATCGACCTGATCGCCTGTCTGGTTTCCGACGAACTCACTCTGCGCACCGACCGCTTACTCCAACGCCGTCGTAAACGGGCCGCCTTTCGCGATGCCGACCGGACTCTCGATAACTTTGACTTCACCTTTAATCCGAAAATGAATCGCAGTCTGGTGTTCGACCTGGCCACCGCCGCTTTCATTAACAGGCGCGAAGACGCATTGTTTCTAGGCCCCGGCGGAACCGGCAAAGAGCCACTTGGCGCAGGCCATCGGCCAGTGCGCCATCCAGCAAGGCTACAAAGTGCTGTATCGCGAAACGCACATCCTGCTCGATGAACTGGCAGACGCGGTCGCCGGCGGCACGCGCAAAGAGTATATGGAATCGGTGGCCACCGTGCCGTTGTTGATCATCGACGACTTCGGGATGCGCAAACTCCCGCACGCCGCCGCCGAGGATCTACTGGAAATCATCATGCGCCGTTACGAACGCTTCAGCACGCTACTCACCTCCAATCGTCCGGTGGAGGACTGGGGCAAACTGCTGGGTGATGTCGCCGCCGTCAGCGCCATGCTCGACCGCCTGCTGCATCACGGGCACGTGCTCAAGTGCGGCCCGCGCAGTTGGCGCACGAAGGCAGCATCTCCATCCGGAGGCTAGTGATCGTGCACGGTATCATTTCGGATGTAGGGTCAAGAGGCGGAATCCAGGCGCAGAGCTGCACAATAGATCGCCTTCGAAGACCCGGCAATCATCGACGTATCTCGGCAACGCCTGCCTGTACCAATGTCTGCCGCCATCGGTGGTGAACGCAAGCCTGTTTTGCCCGCCTTCAAGAAAAAAGACGAGGCCTCTTTCTCTGGAAGTAAATCGCACCACGCTTGCCTGCTTGTCCTTCCCTTGAAACAATAGATCAGGGTCCGGCGTCCAGTGCTTTCCCCCGTCAACTGTGGAATACAAATAGGTGCCCTCACCGATCTGATTCCAAATGGTGAGCCAGCCGCGCTGTTGGTCGAGGAAGAACAGATCACGTACCCGCTGCGGTGGTTGCGGAGGAGTCGTTCGGGACTCTTCCCAGTCCCTCCCTCCATTGACAGTTCGGAACACCAGGAGGTCCTTTCCGTCCATGCCCGTGGTGCCGGCGATCCAACCACTGTCGGGCGTTAGAAACACCATGCAATCGATAAAAACGATATCCGGGATCTTGGTTTTCACCCAAGAGCGGCCTCCGTCATTCGTACGAAGGAACTCATCGCCCACGGTTCCGTACCCATGGCTATCGTCCATGAACTGCATTCTTTGCAAGAACTGTTGGGACAAGCTTCGCCAATGCTGACCGCCGTCCCGCGTACCGATGATCTCTGGATCGCCCGCGAGGTTTCCCCACGCTGCGATCCAGCCGCGCGCTATGTCCAGGAACGAGAAGGCAAGCCGTGCGTCTGGGTCGGTGTACTGTTGGCTCTGGGGCACTTCTCTCCAGGTGTGGCCGGCATCGGTGCTATGGACAACGACAACATTCACTCCACCTGGATGATCCTCGGAGCCAACGGCCCACACTTCGCTACGACTGACGAATTGAATCTCTCCCAGCCTGGCGGCGATCTTGCATCCGAGGCATTTACCCTCACTCCAGTTCAGCGTGAAGGGAGTATTCGCCGCTTTTGGTCCCTGCCCATAACCGACCGAAACAAGTTCTGCCAACACGAACATCATCAGTCCAGGCTTTTTCATCTCGGCGTCTCCGAACTCAGCGTACAATATCACGGCTCCTCGCGCGCCAACTGGTTTCGTGAAGAAGTAAGTGGCTAAGAAGGAACCACGAGACTTGCGTCGGGAGCATCTCCTGGTGTAAAAGGAAACATGTCCCGGCTCACGCGGTCCGTTGGCCGGTTTTGAAGCGTCCACGCATGGCCGGTTTTCAGGCGTCCACCGAGGCTCCTCGACTCGATTCCGGTGCGCTGGACTGAATATCAGATGCCATGCGGTGATGAGGAAGAGTGCTCCAGCCAGGATCGAAACAGCTTCAAAGGGGTGTCCGATGAAGTACCAGGTCACAAAGGACACCTGTGGCTACCAGCACCCAACAACGAATGCCTTTCATCCATTTCGGCAAGTGCATCGGACCTGAGCGACCGTAGCGGGTCTGCATTCGAGTTACTGAGCGTATGTTCTCAGGCCGCAGCATCCGATGCAAGGGTCTGATCAGCCAAGGATGGCGTAAACTGGAATCAGCCTTAAGAGGACAGCCATGGAACCGAATCTCGATCAGGAGCGCCGAGCAGCTCACGCACTGCTGGATGCGCTGCCCGTTGAAAAGCTGAATGTGGTGAAGAGTCTGCTCGAAGTCATGGTGGAACCTCTGGCTCGGTCGCTGGCGCTGGCGCCTGTGGAAGAGGAGGACCTGACACCCGACACGGCCGCCGCGCTAGATCGCTCCCGTGTTTCGCTCGAGCGTGGAGAAGGCATCCCGCACGATGAGATATTGCGCGAGTTCGGTCTCAAGCATTGAGCGAGGACGCGCCGGACCGCATAGCGGTCACATGGTCGCCGGAAGCCCGTGCCGATCTGAGGGGCATTGATCGAGAAACCGCAATCCAAATTCTCCACTGCATTGACCGATATCTGTCCAGTCGAAGCGGCGATGTGAAGAAGCTCAGGCCGCCGGAAACCGGCTTCCGTCTGCGCTGCGGCGACTACCGGGTCTTCTTCGATCACGGCAGCGAGACCACCATCGAGATCACAGGCGTGCGGCATCGACGCGAGGCTTACCGCTGACCGGTCAAAACGCGGAGCCCCACCCGGAGTCCAAGAACTCATGGAAGCGCACACCGGAGTCCACGTGGAGTCCAAATCGACGTCGCGTAAGTCTTTTGTTTCTTGTGAGAATGCCCCGTAAATTGCTGATCACACCACCATGGCATGGAAGAGGCCGTGAGTTCGAATCTCACCAGGTCCACCAAACCAAAACCCCAACAAAACATAGGCTTACGAAAATGCTTGCGCGTTTCCACGTCGCGGAGGAGGCCACGCAGAGTCCATTTGGAGTCCAAACTGGCTAAAATTTGGACTCTAGCCAGCGGATCTATGTCATGGTCGACAAGACGGGCTACTTTCGTCGAAATAGAATTGAACTGAGGAGAGACAAGCGCCTTTTCGAAATGCCATGAGCTACAACGTCGCCATCTGTTTACTCCGCCTGTCCCCGCGGAGGATGACACGGCATGGGACGAGCTCGAAAGCCTTATCAACGAGCAGGGTGTGCCACCATCTGTTTTCCGTGAACTGCACGACGCGTTAACGTGGTCGCGAGTGGCGGAGCTGTTGCCATTCCTGGTGCGAACGGCGAATGCTCTTGGCCTAACCGTTTTCGACTGGGCGGCCCCACAATCTATCGACCGGGAAGTGCACCACGCCCTTCCTGACGTAGGATCTGGGGGGCGGTCCCCAAGATGGCGGACAAGGCTGATCTTCGACAAATCGCGCAAACTGCCGTGACCTACGCCGAGCGCCGGATCGGTACAAAACGTATCTCGACCCGATGATTCAAGGCGCCTGCTATCCTGCGCAACATCGCCAAAGAGTGGCCTTCGTAATCCGCATCCTCAAGGCGGCAGATGACCGATGCGGTGGTGCCTATGAGCTTGGCAAGCTGAGTTTGGGTGAGGGCCGCCGCTGCCCTCAGTTCCTGGATTTTGCGGGCGATCTCTTCATTCGCACGCGCCTCTTCCAGGTTCTTCAGCCGGGCCGGCTTGCCTTCGTAG
>Ga0335073_10014974_pt1 | contig 10854 bp, 12 predicted proteins | sample Lox_Sample_22_FD_207093 | JGI IMG/M metagenome (GOLD analysis project Ga0335073, IMG submission 207093) | Soil microbial communities from Loxahatchee National Wildlife Refuge, Florida, United States - Lox_Sample_2.2 | ecosystem: Environmental > Terrestrial > Soil > Wetlands | place: USA... | reverse complement strand
ACGGCATGCCCGCGAACGGCATGCCCGCGAACGGCATGCCCGCGAACGGCATGCCCGCGAACGGCATGCCCGCGAACGGCACGGCGCGGCGCGCGACGCTGCCGAGCCGGCGGGGACCGGGCCACCCCTGAACTGCCGGACCCCCTCGCCGGGCCGCGCCATGGTCATGTAAAGTCGTCAACTAGGTAAAGTAACAGTCAAGAACTTTGTGATACGCTTCACAAGCACCTCCCCTGACGGCGAGCGAGTGGCACGTGATACTTTTCGTCCACCTGCCCGGATATCCGGGTCGCGGATGTGGTAACGCGGGCTCGCGCGCCGTTTCCGGGACAGCTCCGCTGGGAGATTCCCATCTGAGCAACGATGCCAGCGATCCCTCAGGAGCCAGCAAATGATGGCGACATACGGCCGGATTGTCCGGCGGTCGGCCGCGCTGACCAGCGCGGTGGCCGTCGTGGCAGTGGTGCTTTGCGCCGCGCTCATCGGCGCGAAGGGCGCCTACGGGGCGCTCATCGGCGTCGGGGTGGTCACGGTCTTCTTCGGGATCAGCATCCTCGTAGTCGGCCGGGCCGCGAAGATAAGCCCGCAGGTGATGATGGTCACGGCCCTGACCACCTACGTGGTCAAGTTCATCGCGTTCATGATCGTCCTGATCGCGATCGGCAAGTCGACGGCGTTCAGCGGCAAGAGCCTCGGGTTCACCGCGGTCGCCTGCATCCTCGCCTGGATGGTGGCGCAGATAGTGACCGCGATGCGGTTGCGCTTGCTCTACGTCGACCCGGACGGGAGCGGCAGGGCGTGACCGCCGTGAGCACGCGGGAGCGGCCGGGCCCCGGCCGGGAAGAAGAGCGAGACCCGGAGGCGGCGAGCCGCGCCCTGGGGCTGAGCACCGGGTGGACCGTGTTCAGCTACCTGATCAGCGGTATGGCCGCCTACGGTCTCATCGGCTGGCTGGTCGGCCGGGCGGTGCACGTCCCCCTGCTGTTCCCGATCGGCATGATGGTCGGGCTCGGCATCTCCGTCGGCTGGGTCATCTACCGGTACGGCCGGGCCGTGGACGGGGAGCCGGGCGGCGGCCAAGGTCGCGGAGGCCCAGGTCGCGGGCGGGGCCGCGGAGGCGATGGACATGGAATTGAGCGAGGAGATGATCGGTGACCGGTGATGTCGCGGCCGTGGCGGCGGGAACAGGCGGCTGCCACCTCTTCAGCGGATGCGGGTTCCCCGCGCCAGGGCTGAATGATTTCAACTTCAAGCCGCTGTTCGTCATCGGCTCCTTCAGCTTCACCAAGCCCGAGCTCGTCGCCATCCTGTGCGCGATCCTCGTCATCGCGTTCTTCTGGGTCGCGCTGTCCAAGCCGAAGGTGATCCCCGGCAAGATGCAGAGCCTCGCCGAACTCGGCATCCTCGCCGTGCGGGACCAGATCTCGCGGCCCGCGATGGGCAGGCGGGGCGACAAGTACCTGGGGCTGCTGATCTCGCTGTTCTTCTTCATCTTCCTGACCAACCTGATGGAACTGATCCCGGTCTTCCAGTTCCCGGCGATGTCCAGGATCAGCTTCGTCATCCCGATGGCCCTCACCGTCTACGTCGTCTACCTGTACCTGGGCTTCAAGAACCAGGGCGGCTGGGGTTACATCTCCAACATGTGGCCGCGTGGCGTGCCCTGGCCGGTGTACATCATCCTGATCCCGGTCGAGCTGCTCCGGTTCTTCTTCATCCAGCCGTTCACGCTGGGCATCCGGCTGTTCGCGAACATGTTCGCGGGCCACCTGCTGCTGTCGATCTTCATGGTCGCCACCTGGTACCTGGCCAGCCTCAGCATCGGCCTGCTGTTCGCCGCCGGCTCGGCCGTCATGGTCGTGTTCGTCTTCCTGCTCGAACTGCTCGTCGACCTCCTCCAGGCCTTCATCTTCACGACCCTTACCGCCACCTACATAGCGGCCTCGCTCGAGGCGCAGCACTGATCTCGATGACCAGCGACGTAACAGGCGGGGCACTCCGCCCGTCAGAAACACCGAAGGGAAACTAGTTACATGTCCGTTCTCGCTGCAGCGACCACGACCACCCTCCAGCTCAACTTCGGCGCGATCGGCTACGGCCTCGCCGCCATCGGGCCTGGCATCGGCATCGGCCTGGTCTTCGGCCATGCGATCGAGGCCATGGCCAGGCAGCCCGAGGCCACCGGCCGGATCACGCTGTACATGTGGATCGGCTTCTCACTGACCGAGGTGCTGGCGCTGCTCGGCCTCGTGGTGCCGTTCATCTTCCACGCGTCCTGACTCGACGACCGAGACGGGTGATCGAACCATGCTCCATCTAGCCGACGCCGCGCAGTCGGACCCGCTGATCCCCACGCTGCCCGAGCTCATCATCGGCACGATCTGCTTCTTCGCCGTGTTCGGCTTGCTCGGCAAGCTGTTCCTGCCGCGGCTGATGAAGACGCTCGACGAGCGCCACGACCAGATCGAGGGCGGCATCAACCGCGCCGACGAGGCGCAGGCCGAGGCCGACCGGGTGCTGCAGCAGTACCGGGCGCAGCTCGACGACGCCAGGCACGAGGCCGCGCGGATGCGCGAGGAGGCCAGGGAGCAGGGCGCGCAGATCATCGCCGAGATGCGCCAGCGCGCCGAGGCCGAGTCGCGCCGGATCACCGAGGCCGCGCAGTCGCAGATCGAGGCGGACAGGCAGCAGGCGCTGATCTCGCTGCGCGCCGAGGTCGGGGCGCTGGCGACCGAGCTGGCCAGCCGCATCGTCGGTGAGTCGCTGACCGACGTGGCACGGCAGAGCCGGATGGTCGACCGCTTCCTCGCCGACCTCGAGACCGGCGAGCACGCCGCGGCCGGCTCCGCTCCCGCCGCCGGCGCGACCGGTGCCACGGCCGGGGCCACGACGGAGGCCGGGCAGTAATGCGCGGCGCCAGCAGGGCCTCCCTCGCCGAGCTGACGGAACGGCTGGACGCCGCGATTCCGCCCCCCGCGACCTCTCGTCCCGCGCCCGCGCGGGCGCAGGCCGCGGCCGGGGTCGGCGACGAGCTGTTCGCCGTTGTCCGCCTGCTCGACTCCGAACACGGCCTGCGCCGCGCTCTCGCCGATCCGACCAAGCCCGCGCCCGAGAAGGCGGACGTGGTCCGGCGGCTGCTGCACGGCAAGGTCTCCACGGAGACCGAGGAGCTGGTCGCCGAGGCCGCCGCGGCGCGCTGGGCGTCCCCCAGCGACCTGGCCGACGCGATCGAGCAGCTCGCGATCGAGGCGCTCACGCTGGCGGCGCAGCTCGGCGGTACCCTGGATGACCTCGAGGACGACCTGTTCAGGTTCGGCCGCCTGGTGTCCGGCCAGCCGGGCCTGCGGGAGGCGCTGATCGGGCCCGCCGGGGCGGAGGCCAAGCAATCGCTGCTGACCGACCTGCTCAGGGACAAGGTCAGCTCGCCGTCGCTGAGCCTGATCACCCAGGTGCTGACCCACCCGCGTGGCCGGTCGCCGCAGGTCGTGCTCGACCTGTGCGCGGGCATCGCCGCGCGGCGGCGCGAGCAGCTGATCGCGGTGGTGCGCGTCGCCACCGAGCTGACCGCCGAGCAGCGGCGCAGGCTCGCGGCGGCCCTGACCGCCGCGTACGGCCAGGGAATTCACCTGAATGTTGTGCACGATCGGGCGGTCGTTGGTGGCATGTCCGTCCAGATCGGGGATGAGCTAATAGATGGGACCGCGGCCAGCCGCCTTGCCGAGGTCCGGCGCAGGCTCGCTGGCTGACTTCGAGCCGCGACTGATTCACGAACGGAATGAGGAACATGGCGGAGCTGACAATCCGGCCGGATGAGATCCGTGACGCGCTGGCGCGGTTCGTCGAGGAGTACGAGCCAGCGGGCGTCGAGCGGGAAGAGATCGGCACGGTCGTCGAGTGTGGCGACGGCATCGCCCGCGTCGAGGGGCTGCCCTCGGCCATGGCGAACGAGCTGCTTGAGTTCGAGAACGGGGTTCGCGGGCTCGCGCTGAACCTCGATGTCCGCGAGATCGGTGTGGTCATCCTCGGTGAGTTCGCTGAGATCGAGGAGGGCCAGACGGTCAAGCGGACCGGCGAGGTGCTGTCGGTGCCGGTTGGCGACGGGTTCCTCGGCCGCATGGTCGGCCCGCTCGGCGAGCCGCTCGACGGCCTCGGCCCGATCGAGGACACGACGTTGCGCGCCCTGGAACTCCAGGCGCCGTCGGTCGTCCAGCGGAAGCCGGTGACCGAGCCGCTGCAGACCGGCATCAAGGCGATCGACGCGATGACCGCGATCGGCCGTGGCCAGCGCCAGCTGATCATCGGCGACCGGCAGACCGGCAAGACGGCGATCGCGATCGACGCGATCATCAACCAGAAGGACAACTGGGCGTCCGGGGACCCGGTCCGCCAGGTGCGCTGCATCTACGTCGCGGTCGGCCAGAAGGGCTCCACGATCGCCGGCATCAAGCAGGCCCTCGAAGAGGCCGGGGCGATGGAGTACACCACGATCGTGGCGGCGCCCGCCTCGGACCCGTCCGGGTACAAGTACATCGCGCCCTATACCGGGTCCGCGATCGGCCAGCACTGGATGTACGACGGCAAGCACGTCCTGATCGTGTTCGACGACCTGTCCAAGCAGGCCGAGGCGTACCGGGCCATCTCCCTGCTGCTGCGCCGGCCGCCGGGCCGCGAGGCGTACCCCGGTGACGTCTTCTACCTGCACTCGCGGCTCCTGGAGCGCTGCGCGAAGCTGTCGGACGAGCTCGGCGGCGGGTCGATGACCGGGCTGCCGATCGTCGAGACGAAGGCCAACGACATCTCGGCCTACATCCCGACCAACGTGATCTCGATCACCGACGGGCAGATCTTCCTGGAGACCGACCTGTTCAACGCCGGTGTCCGGCCGGCCATCAACGTCGGCCAGTCGGTGTCCCGGGTGGGCGGCAACGCGCAGATCAAGGCGATGAAGAAGGTCGCGGGCACGCTGCGCTTGTCCCTGTCGCAGTTCCGTGACCTGGAGGCGTTCGCGGCGTTCGCGTCGGACCTCGACGCGGCCTCCCGCGCCCAGCTCGACCGCGGCGCCAGGCTCGTCGAGCTGCTGAAGCAGCCGCAGTACTCGCCGTACCCCGTCGAGGAAGAGGTCGTCTCGATCTGGGCGGGCACCACCGGCCAGATCGACGACGTGCCGGTCGAGGACGTCAAGCGGTTCGAGGCCGAGTTCCTCGACTTCCTGCGCCGCGACCAGCCGGGCATCCTGGCGGCGATCCGGGAGACCAGGGAGCTGTCCGACGACACCGTCACCGCGATGAAGGACGCGATCGACAGGTTCCGCCGGACGTTCGAGGTGACCGGCGGGCAGCTGCTGGTGTCCGATGAGGACGACAGCGCCGAGCCGCTGCGCCCAGGCGAGGCGCGCCAGGAGACGGTCGACAGGTACCGCGAGGCTCGGGACGAGGCCCCCGACAGCGACAACGCGGCCGCGATCGCCGAAGGCGAGGGCCTGTCGAACGACGCCGCGAACGGCGGCGGCGCCGGCGGCGAGGGCAGCGCCGGCGGCGCCGAGGGCGGCGAGTAGGCACCATGGCGGCACAGCTTCGCGCGGTCCGGGCGCGGATCAGGGCGGTCAAGTCGATCGCCAAGATCACCCGCGCCCAGGAGCTGATCGCGTCGTCGCGGATCATCAGGGCACAGCAGCGCACGCGGGCGGCCGAGCCCTACGCGCGCGAGCTCACGCGGGCGGTGGAGGCCCTGGTCAGCCGGTCCGGCTCGCTCAACCACCCGATGGTCTCCGAGCCAGCGTCGATCAGCAGGGCAGCGGTACTCATCCTCACCAGCGACGGCGGCTTCGCCGGCGCCTACAACGCCAACGTGCTCCGCGAGTCGGCCCGGCTGCGGCAGACCAAGACGGATAACGGCATCCAGAGCGCCATCTACGTGGCGGGCCGCAAGGGCATCGGCTGGCACCGGTTCCGCGACCTGCCGGTCGAGCAGGACTGGAGCGGTTTCTCCGCCCGGCCGTCATACGCCGACGCGGAGCGGTTGGCCACCGCCCTGCTCGAGGCATTCGAGAAGCCGGCCGCCGAGGGCGGGGTGGACGAGATCTACCTGGTGTCCACGGAGTTCATCTCGATGCTGACGCAGCGGCCGGCCGTACGCAGGCTGCTGCCGCTGCGGATCGAGGACAGGGAGGGCGAGCCGCCGGCCGGCCCCTTGCCGTCCTACGAATTCGAGCCGTCCACGGACATCGTGCTCGACTCGCTGCTGCCGCAGTACATAGCCAGCCGGATCTACTACGCCATGCTGGAAGCGGCGGCTTCCGAACTGGCCGCCAGGCGGCGCGCGATGAAGGCCGCCACCGACAACGCGAACGACTTGCTAGAGCGGCTCACCCGGGAGGCCAACAACGCCCGGCAGGCCGAGATCACCCAGGAAATCAGCGAAATCGTCGGCGGGGCGAACGCGCTCGCTGAGGCGAACGCAGGGAGTGAGTAACCAACCATGACCGCCACCGTAGAGAACCCCGCGGAGAGCGGGGCCACCCCCACAGGAACCGGCCGTGTCGCCCGGGTCATCGGGCCGGTCGTCGACGTGGAGTTCCCGGCGGAACAGATGCCGGAGATCTACTTCGCGCTGCACGTGGACGTCGCGTTCGCCAGCGAAGGGGAGTCGGCGAGGACGCTGACCCTCGAGGTCGAGCAGCACATCGGGGACAACGTGGTCCGCGCGATCGCGCTTGAGCCGACCGACGGGCTGGTCCGCGGCGCCGAGGTCATCAACACCGGCGCGCCGATCGAGGTGCCGGTTGGCGACGTCACCAAGGGGCACGTGTTCAACGTGCTCGGCGAGCCGCTCGACGTGCCGAAGGCGGACCTGCAGGTGACCGAGCGGTGGCCGATTCACCGCCCGGCCCCGCCGCTTGACCAGCTCGAGTCCAAGACGCAGATGTTCGTCACCGGCATCAAGGTTCTCGACCTGCTCACCCCGTACGTGCTGGGCGGCAAGATCGGCCTGTTCGGCGGCGCGGGCGTGGGCAAGACCGTGCTCATCCAGGAGATGATCCGCCGCGTCGCGCAGAACTTCGGCGGCGTCTCCTGCTTCGCCGGCGTCGGCGAGCGGACCCGCGAGGGCAACGACCTCTTCCTCGAGATGAGCGAGTCCGGCGTCATCAAGGACACCGCGCTGGTGTTCGGCCAGATGGACGAGCCGCCGGGCACCCGGCTGCGGGTCGCGCTGTCCGCGCTGACGATGGCCGAGTACTTCCGGGATGTGCAGAAGCAGGACGTGCTGCTGTTCATCGACAACATCTTCCGGTTCACCCAGGCCGGCTCGGAGGTGTCGACGCTCCTCGGCCGGATGCCGTCCGCGGTGGGCTACCAGCCGACGCTCGCGGACGAGATGGGCCAGCTGCAGGAGCGGATCACCTCCACCCGCGGTCACTCGATCACCTCCATGCAGGCGATCTACGTGCCCGCGGACGACATCACCGACCCGGCCCCGCACACGGTGTTCGCGCACCTCGACGCGACCACGGTGCTGTCGCGGGCCATCACCGAGCGCGGCATCTACCCGGCGGTGGACCCGCTGGACTCCACGTCGCGGATCCTCGACGCCAGGTACGTCGGCCAGGAGCACTACGACGTGGCCCGGACCGTCCAGCAGATCCTCCAGCGATACAAGGAGCTCCAGGACATCATCGCGATCCTCGGTATCGACGAGCTGTCCCAGGACGACCAGATCACCGTGCAGCGGGCCCGGCGGGTCGAGCGGTTCCTGTCCCAGCCGATGTTCGTCGCCGAGCAGTTCACCGGGCAGCCGGGTGTCTTCACGCCGCTTGAGGAGACGATCTCCTCGTTCAAGGCGATCGCCGAGGGCAAGTACGACAACGTGCCCGAGCAGGCGTTCTACATGGTCGGCGGCATCGAGGACGTGGAGCGCAAGGCCAAGGACATGGAGCGTTAAAGTGCCGCTGCACGTGGAGCTGCTGCTGCCGGACCGGTCGCTCTGGTCCGGCGAGGCGGGGCTGGTCATCGCGAAGACCCTGGACGGCGACATCGGCGTCATGGCAGGGCACGCCCCGGTCTTCGGCATCCTGTCACCGGGCAGCCTCGTCCGCATCCGCGAGGTGCCGGGCGACGACAACCCCGGTGACGTGGTGCGGGCCGCCGTCAGGGACGGGTTCCTGTCCGTGACGAACAACCGGGTGTCGATCCTCGCCTCGGTGGGCAACCTCGCCAGCGAGATCGACGTGGCAACCGCCCGGTCCGAACTGGACGAGGCGACGGCGGCGGCCGGCTCGCCCGCCGACGCCGATGAGTCGGCCGACGTCAGGTACGCGAGGGCCCGCCTGCGGGCCGCCGGCGAACAGGCCTGACGCGGAGCGCGGGTGGGCGGAGGGCTGGCGCTAGACGCTTTCTGGCTCTTCGCCGCCTTCCTCGTGCTCGTCGTGCTCGCCGCGGCCGCCCTCGCGTCGCGGCGGTACCTGCTCGAACGGGGCGGCGCGACCGTCGAGTGCGGCCTGCGCAGCCCCGCCGGGCGCGGCACCTGGCGCCTCGGGGTGGCCTCCTACCAGGGGGACAGCCTGTCCTGGTACGGCGCGCTCGACGTGCGGTTCAGCCCGGGGCAGGTGCTGCACCGCCGCTCGCTCACCGTGGTCTCCCGCCGCCCGTCGCTGCCTTCTGAGGCGGCGGTGCTCGGCACCGAGCGGATCGTGACCGAGCTCGACTCCGACGAGGGCCGGGTGGAGCTCGCGATGACGCAGGAGGCGCTCACCGGTTTCCTGTCGTGGCTCGAGGCGTCCCCGCCCGGCTCGCATTTGCGAGACATTGCTTAAATTCATTTCGAACGGAACGTACGCGTGCCTTCGCCTTACCGGTCGCCGCCGGGGCGCCAGAGGACGTCGCCGTGCCCGGCGTTGGCCGCCCGGGCGAGGATGAACAGCAGGTCGGACAGCCGGTTCAGGTACTTCGCCGGCCACGGGCTCAGCGTCTCGCCGTGGTCCCTGGCGGCGGCCCACGCGCTGCGCTCCGCGCGCCTGGTGACCGCCCGCGCGGTGTGCAGCAGCGCGGCGCCCGGGGTGCCGCCGGGCAGCACGAAGCTGCGCATCACGGGCAGCGCCGCGTTGTATTCGTCGCACGCCGCCTCGAGGGCCGTGATGTAGCTCTCGTCGATGCGCAGCTGCTGGTAGGCGGGCGGCTCGGGGCTGACCGGGTTGGCCAGGTCGGCGCCGACGTCGAACAGCTCGTTCTGGATCCGGCCGAGCAGCGCGGTCATGCCGGCGGGCAGCTGGCCGAGCGTCACCGCCACCCCGATGGCGCAATTGGCCTCGTCGGTGTCGGCGTAGGCGGCCAGCCGGCTGTCGGTCTTGGCGACCCGGCTCCCGTCCACGAGGGCGGTCGTGCCGTCGTCGCCGGTTCGCGTGTAGATCCTGGACAGGACGACCGGCGTGTCCCTGTCTTTCTCGGCCATGCGTCTCACCCTAGCGTCCGTGCCAGGCGGGACCCGGCGAGGTAGCGCAAAGTAATCACCGGTAAAAGTAATCATCACTCTGAGCTCGGGTATTCACTACTGCGCGAAGTTATGGCAGTGTATAGCTACACTGCGTAATCACCTGAAGACCCCGGGGTCCGGCGGTTCTCGGGGGCCCGCCGGACCCCGGTTTTCCCGTTTTGTCCGTCGGCCCCGGAGGCGGCGAAGCGGCCCGATAAGGTGTCTGGCGTGTTTGACTACGTGATCGTGGGCGGTGGCAGCGCGGGCTGCGTGGTCGCCGCGCGGCTGGCCGAAGACCCGGGCACCCGGGTGCTCCTGCTCGAGGCCGGCCCGGCCCCCGCGGGTATCGAGGAGATCGGCATCCCGGCCGCCTACAACCGGCTGTTTCGCGGCCCGTACGACTGGAACTACGTCACGGTCCCGCAAGAGCGCGCCGACGAGCGGCCGGTGTACTGGCCGCGGGGCCGGGTGCTCGGCGGCAGCTCGGCGCTGAACGCGATGATCTACATCCGCGGCAACCGGCTGGACTACGACGGCTGGCGGGACGAATTCGGCTGCGCCGGGTGGGGGTACCGCGAGCTGCTGCCGTACTTCCTGCGCGCGGAGGACAACTCCAGGGGCGCGAGCGCCTACCACGGCGCCGGCGGCCCGCTGTCCGTGCAGGACCTGCGGCACAAGTCCGAACACGCCCGGCAGTTCGTCGCCGCGGCCATCCGGCGCGGGGCCGTGGAGAACGGCGACTTCAACGGCCCGCGCCAGGACGGGGTGGGTTTCTATCAGGTGACCCAGCGGGACGGCAGGCGCTGCAGCGCCGCCGACGCCTACCTGCGGCGGCGGCCGGAGAACCTCACCGTCAAGACGGACGCCCTCGTGACCGGGGTCGTCTTCGAGGGCGGCCGGGCCGCCGGGGTCACCTACCGCAGCCAGGGGCGGGAGGAGACCGCCAGGGCGGAGGCCGAGGTCGTCCTCGCGGCGGGCGCGATCGGCAGCCCGCAGCTGCTCATGCTTTCCGGCATCGGCCCGGCCGATCACCTGCGCCAACAGGGCATCTACGTGATCGCGGACAACCCGGCCGTCGGGGCGAACCTGACCGACCACCCGTCCGTGCCCGTGCTGTGGTCCACCCCCAGCCTGCGCGGCCTGTGGGAGAGCTCGGGCAACGCCGGGTACGCGCGCTGGCGGATGACCCACAAGGGCCCGCTCACCTCGAACATCGCCGAGGCGGGCGGGTTCGCCCGCAGCGACCCGCGGCTGGCCGCCCCGGACCTGCAGTGGCACGTGCTGCCGGTCGGCTTCAGGGAGCAGGGGCTGGCGGATCCGGCCCGGCGGGCGATGACGGTGCTCGTCACGCTGGTCGACGTGGCCAGCAGGGGGCGGCTCAAGCTCGCG
>Ga0335073_10014973_pt1 | contig 10854 bp, 9 predicted proteins | sample Lox_Sample_22_FD_207093 | JGI IMG/M metagenome (GOLD analysis project Ga0335073, IMG submission 207093) | Soil microbial communities from Loxahatchee National Wildlife Refuge, Florida, United States - Lox_Sample_2.2 | ecosystem: Environmental > Terrestrial > Soil > Wetlands | place: USA: Florida... | reverse complement strand
AACACATCCTCACCCGTGGAGCGCTGGATAAACCCATATCCTTTCGCCCCGTTGAACCACTTCACTGTTCCTTTCTCTCTCACGGAAAAAACTCCTTTCACCAATCGCGAAGAATTATTCTCCTGCCTCCTCGGATTCTGCCCTGCTCGACCAGGGCCCCCCTCAGAGAAGACGGTAGAAATTTTGGCTGCGTGTACGGGCGGAAGAAGTTACTTGCAAAATAGAAAAGACTCTGTCCGCCGCCGAAGACGGTCTGCAAGACCGCCGCGGCCAGCTTTGAGAGCCTCGACAATTTGGCGCGTTTTCGACCACACCCAACAACGTCAACCCCTCGACCCGAACCAAGGTTCGGCATCGAGCACAAGATCATAAGCACTATTAAAACGATTCGCAAGCAGAATTAGAAAGAAAGCGAAACTTTTGAACCCCTGGGAAACGCTACCCGAAACAAAACGTAAAAGGCAGCGGCTGGCTCTGGCGCGCGCTTTTCCCCGCCGCCATTATCGCGCAAGTCTCTGATATCATTGTTTTTCCGTGCCCAGCCCTACGGTTTCCTCCAGCCCCGCTAAGCCCTCAGCCGCATCCACTCAGCCTCGTCCAGCTGTGCAGCTCCGCACATCGGCGGGACTGGTCTCGTCCACTGCGAAGTACCTGATGCGCACCGAAGTGCACACTTTTGCATTCTCGGTTGCCGCCAACGCCATTCTCTCGTTTTTTCCCTTCATGGTGCTGATGTTGACCATCATTCGCCACGTTTTTCATTCCGAAGTTATGGTCGGCGTGGTCAAAGATCTCTTGCGCGATTACCTTCCCACCGGGCAGACCTTCGTGATTCGGAATCTGGAGGCGATGGTCAATGCGCGGCAGCGCGTGCAAGCGGTTTCGCTCGTGATCTTGCTGATCACTTCTTCCGGAATTTTTCTGCCCCTCGAAGTTGCGCTCAACCGGGTTTGGCGCTTTGAGACCAATCGCTCGTATCTCGGAAATCAGGCGATCTCCCTCGGGCTCGCCTTCGCCTGCGGCGTTCTGGCCATGCTCTCAATCGCGCTTACGGCAGGGCCGGTCGCATTCATGGAATTTCTATTTCGCGGATACGGCACCGGATTCGTGCGCCTGGTCGGATACATCACGATGAAGATTCTCGCCATCGCCGCCAGCATCTGCATTTTCTTTCTGATCTATTGGCTGCTGCCGAATGGCAAAGTTCCGGCCCGCGCCGTATTGCCCGCCGCCATCATCATGGGATTACTCTCCGAAGCGCTGAAGCAGGCCTACATCCTCGCGCTTCCCCGGCTCAATTTTCAGGAAGTCTACGGTCCCTTCGCCCTCTCGGTGAGCCTGATGTTCTGGGCCTTCTTGACCGGCCTGCTCCTCCTGGCCGGAGCGCATCTCTCGGCAGAGGAGCACCTGCACGCCGCTGTCTAATCTCGATTTTCGGCCGAAGTCACCGGGAAATTCAATTTCGGGATTTCCTCGGCGCTCTCGGCGTGCTCGGCGGTTGATGGGTTGGTCTTAATTTATTTTTGCTCGCCCTTGTTCTGAATTCCTAACAGGTCGATTTCAAAAATCAGCGTGTCGCCGGGTGCAATGTCCTGTCCGGCGCCGCGATCCCCATACGCCAGATCCGACGGAATGTACAACTCCCACTTCGATCCCACCGGCATGAGCTCCAGCGCCTCCGTCCATCCTTTGATCACGCCGCCAACCGGAAACGACGCTGGTTGTCCGCGTTTGTACGAGCTGTCAAATTCTGTGCCGTTGATCAGCGTCCCGCGATAATTGCACGTCACGGTGTCGCTTGCTGTCGGCTTGGGCCCATCCCCTTCTTTGAGAATCTTGTACTGTAAACCGTCCGGCAACGTGATCACTCCGGGCTTGTCCTTGTTCGCTTGGAGAAATTCCTCACCTGCCCTGCGATTAGCCGCACCCTGAGACTGTACCGTAGCCTGCATCTTTTGCCCCACTTCCCGCCGAAAATCCTGCACCGCGGTGTTCATCTCTTCTTCCGTCATTGCGGGCTTTGCGCCCGTCTGTGCATCCCGCAAACCCCGCGCCACCAGAGCCGGATCGAGCGCCATTCCTTGCTTGTGGAGACCTATACCGAGACTCATCCCCATCGCATAGCTCTGCTTCTCTTTGTCGGTCTTCAGCACGAGCGGCGCGGCAGTTGTCTTCTTCGGAGTCGTCGTCGTCTTTTTTGCAGTAGAAGCAGCGGCGCGGCTCTGGCCGGAGGTCGTTGCCTTACTCGCAGCCGGCGACGTACTTTGTCCCGATTGACTGTTCTGCGCGGAGGTTTGCGCCGAGAGGTTGCCGAGCAGCATCACACAAGCCCCCAGTACCGCCAGAGCCGGGATAAGCCGTTTCCGAAGTGAACAAGGAAGAGAGCAGATCAGTGGTTTTTGCATAAGCCAGTATTGTCCCATTGCGCACGACAATCGGCAAACATGAGTGGGCATTCGCGCTGTCATGCCCGGCCATCCTTCTCGCGAGTTTGGCGGCAGGGGCGGGGACGTTGAACTCTGTAGGCACTCGAATTCAGTGCGAATTGTGGATTTGTGAGTGATGGTTGCGCTGAACATAGGGGGCTATAGAAAAAATGCAGGGGGCTATAGAAAAAGTTCAGGGGCAGCCGTTGTTGAGATCCCACCCCTGTCGTAAAGAACGCGACAAAGGTGGGGTAACCTGCAGAAAGGGTGCATAATGCGACTAGGGGAGGCCAAGATGAAGAACTTCGTGGCCGGAATCGTCGCGACCCTGATCGTGTTCACGTTCGGCGGATGGCTTTATCTGAGACTCGGCTATGCGGACCTCCGCGCGAATCTTCCACCATCGTGGTTCGAATCTCAGTTCGCCACCACCGCCTTGAATGCTTCCGCCGCGCGCCATGCGCCTCCGCAACCGAATCCCATCGCGCCTACCGAGGCCAACCTGCTCGACGGCGCTCGCTTGTATCGTGACAAGTGCGCCGATTGCCACGGCCGGCCGGACAATCCGGTGAGTGATTACGGGGCGTCCTTCAATCCACGAGCGCCCCAGTTCGTGCAGGCGCATCCCCGCTTGCCCGAGAACCAGGATTTCTACCTCATCAAGAACGGAGTGCGGCGGTCGGCCATGCCAGCGTGGGGCAATATCATGGCCGATAGCGAGATCTGGCAGGTTGTCACTTTTCTCAATCACCTGGACAATCTTCCGCCCTCGGTCCAGCAGGAACTCCATCGACCCGCCGGCAGCAGTCCTTGAGCGGTTGTAGCAAATAAAACGAAGACGGCAGTGGTCAGTTTCAATTTCCACAGGGGCGGTGCTAGGATGCTAGCCCTATAGCCGCACCGTCCGTCGTATCCGTTCCGCACACCGAAGCGGCTGCCGGAGGGAAAGAAAGCCGTGACGATTGCCGCTGGATTCCGCTTTGATAGCGGGATTCTGCTATGCGCTGACACCCAGTACAGCGCAGCCCATAAAACCGAAGGCACAAAGATATTTCCGATCTCCTATGGCGCCGCTCGATTTATTATTGCACTCACAGGGCGTGAGGCTTATGCCCGACGCGCAATCGAGCAGATACAAAGGGAACTGCAGGATGTGGGCATAGACGAATTGACAAAAGACAACCTGCAAGATGCGATAGAAAGGGCTTTGCTAGTCATTTTTGAAGCCAACGTCTTTCCGCATCCTCACTATGGGACTGCCGATTCGCCAGAATTTCAACTTGTCATTGCGATGTATTCGCCCATCGACGGACTTTTTCTAATAAAGACCGAGGAAGGAGTTGCGTTCACGATTGATGACAAGGTCTGCGGTGGCAGTGGCGCATATCTAGGGGATTATCTGAATAAGCGCTTATACTCAGCCCCGAATCGGCCATTGAATGACGCGGTAGCGCTTGCGACCTATGTACTGTATGAAGTGAAGGGACACGACATTCACTGTGGCGGCACAAGTGAGTTCGCGATTCTGTGGAATAGCGGCGAAGCATCTAGCGTGCAGTCGGCAAAGATCGCGCTGAATGAGGACTACGCTGCATCGTTCGACGAGTTCTCCAAGAAAATTTTCTATGATGTGGCAGACCTGGAAAAGACGGACGATGAAATCCTCCACGCAATGGCAAAGAGTGACGAAGTGCTCTTTCTCAGCCTGATAACGCGCAGAGAGAAGCAGGAGCAGGAAAATCTGATAAAGGGACTAACCAAGAAACTCTCCGACTTAGCTTAATTCCAGCGCCTTCCGAACTAGATCGCTTCCAATCGCGGAAGCCTTGGCGACTGGTTTCGGCATCAGAGCAACCAATTCTCCAAGGTTCCAAATGTGATCGGTCAGCCCGGCTTCCATCGCTGGCGTAACCTTCAACGTCTGATGAATCCGGCAGAAGCTATATAGAACATGTAGCGTAGGGCTACGGAGCGCGCGTGGTTTTCAATCTTCTTACTGATCAAATATGGGCATGAGCCTGGAGGGCGAAAATGCGGTTACATGCCCCCATTCCGGTAGCGAAATTCACATCGGGAGGCGCGACAGGCCGACATTTTTGCGAAAAGTGATTCATTTCGAGCGCAAAAATGAGGTCCGTATTCGTACTCAGATCATCGATGGACACCGGAGCACAATGCGCCGATCTGCTCTTTAAGGGCATTCCGGACACACTTGGCTAGAGAGCTACGAAGGCATGATCTGCTTTCGCGTTTAGATCGGTTTCCTTGTAGTATGTTCCCCCATGAAGGCTAGCCCATTCGCTGTTTGCCTGCTTCTTTTGACAGCCTGCTCCCCCAAGACGCAAGAATTGAAAGTCGTCTATGAGCGCGGGGATTACGCCCATTTAACGCCGGACACGTGGGAAGCAGGCGAAGCCAAGGAATGCCAGTTTGCCAGCCGTACCTCTGTTGCGCCGGACGGCAGAGGCGATCTATTTCTGTGCGGTACAGACTCCGGAGTGGCGTGGGTGGTGACGAAGTTTGCCGGACAGTTTGCCGAAGTCTCACATGCGCGAGACGTGCTTTATGAAGATGCTAAAACGTTTCCCGTAGCAATCCACGGTGCCGGTCACGATGAGCAATGGGTTGACGGGAGTGGGCACGGCACATATTGGCAGTGCAAGAAAATGGCGGATAGGATCGACTGTCAATAGGAAACCGATTTACTAAAATGGCGAAGCGCAAAGAGTAGAAAGAGAAACTATTCGATGATCTGGCCTTCCCGTAAGCGACATTTCCGAAACTGAAATTTCCCGCTTGGGACGACAAAGCGTTGAAGGAACTGGCGGACGAATGGGCTAGGGCTCGGGAGGGGACTGTCGCTGAGTTTGAGCGGCCTTTTTCCAGCGAGCCTTTGCAGCCTTGACCGCTACCCATGACCCTTGAGCCTTTGTCATGGTCTTGAGGCGGCGCTTCCCGCCGATTTGTCCGACTTTGCGACCGAAGTCGGGATGCTAAAGCGAGGCTGTGGAAATTGAGACTGGTCCACCACCGACCCCACAACAAAATAGCTGCCCTCGGCTCGTTCTGAAGCAACCTGGACCCGGTACTTGCTTGCCAACCGAGGGGTGGTCCCCCTCTTGGTCGCGTTTTGGCTATCAGGATCGGCCCTTCGAGAACCGGAGTTCCGTCTAACTTTTCCACAACCGCAATCGCAATCCTTGTGACGGATGTCCTTTACTGAGAAATCCAAAAGCCGCACACTACCCACGTGCGCGCGATTCCAAACCAAGCCACGGTTACCGGGACAGTCGAAGTCACCGGTAACTCCTTATTCCAGAATATTTTCCGTATAAGTCCTTATGATTCAAGATTTTGCCAAAAAACCACCCGATCTGCCCGAGCTAACAACTTTGCAATCAGTAATTTAGAGCCGGCCATCAAAAAAAATTACGTGTGTATATCGCGCCTGGCCCCACCATTCCCACCGGTGCATACGAGCTCAAAGCAGTCGCCTAGCTCACGTAGCGCCGGGGAACGCGTTTGGAGATGTTGCAGAGGATTTCGTAAGGAGAGCCGTTTGCCAAGCGGGCGTGTTCGAGCGCGTCGACGCTCAATCCGTCGGAGCTGCCCATCAGGATGACTTCATCGCCGACCGCAACGCCGGGGATGCCAGTCACGTCGGCGAGCGTGAGGTCCATGGAAATGCTGCCCACGATTGGGGCATAGTGATCGCGCACAATCACGCGGCCGCGATTGGAGAGCTGGCGATTATATCCGTCGGCATAGCCCACCGGCAGCACCGCAACATGAGCTGCCGCGCGAGTGACATAAGTGCCGTTGTAGCCCAGCGCTTGATTGGCCGCGACATCGCGCAGAGAAAGAATGCGGGTTTTCCAGGTCAGGATTGGCTTGACCGGCATGCGCAGCGTGCCGCCGCTGACTTCGCGTCCGGCGCGCTGAAACGGCAAGTAGTAGCCATAGAGCGCGACGCCAGGCCGCACCATGCTGTTGCCGTTGGTGTTCGACCATGTTTCACGGCGGGAAATCACCGCGCCCGTATTGGCGACGTGGACGAAGTTGGGTTCCAGTCCTGCTTCGCGCACCACGCGCCGCGCAGCTTCAAACTTCTCGATCTGTTCGCCGACCGAAGGCGCGTCCATGATTTCGGAAGACGCCAGATGCGTTGAAAGCCCGTCGAGTACAAGATGCGGGCTCGACTTAATTACCGTGAGCACGGCGGGAAGTTGCTCGAGACTCACGCCCAGCCGTCCCATGCCGGTATCGACTTTCAGATGCACTGGATGCCGGCCTACGCCGAGCGTTGCCGCGGCTGTCTCCAGCGATGCGATCTGCCAGGGTTCCCACACCGTGGGAGTCAGCCGCAGGCGCACGATTTCCGCTTCCTCGCCGCGCCAGAAGCCGGTCATTAGAAGGATGTTCGACTGAATTCCGGCGTCGCGCAGCGGGATCGCTTCATCCAGCGAAGTCACGCCCAGCCAGCGTGCGCCTTCGGCTTCGAGCGCATGCGAACACTCGACCGCTCCGTGACCATAAGCATCGGCTTTCACGACCGCGCAGACGGTCACATTCGCTCCAACATGTTTCTGCACGACTCGGAAGTTTTGCCGCAGCGTTGCCAGAGACACTTCGGCCCAGGTCGGCCGCGTCGCCGTTCGGCTCACGATTTCCGCTGTGGTGGCCACTCTCGCGATTATAGCGGGAGGCGCATGGTGCCCCACGTTACTCTGGGACTACACCCGGGAAACCCACCTACGAAAATCGCGCAGGTGGGGCATCCCTCGCGTACTTGTGCTCAATTCTCCAGCACAAAATTGACCGTGATCTCGGTTTCCACTTCGATGGGGTCGCCGTTCAGGACATACGGGCGATAGCGCCACTGCTTCACCGCGTCGATGGCCGCGCTTACCAAAAGAGGATGTCCGGAGAGTACGCGCAGGTTCTCGATCGTGCCCGCAGTGCTAATCGTCGCAAACAGCACGACTGATCCTTGCACGCGTGCGTTTCGCGCCAACGGAGGATAGACCGGATCGACTCGCCGAATAAGGCTTCCTTCGAGCATGCTCGACGTCCGGAACGTGTGCGTAGGTTTGGGAGGCGCGGCGGGCATCACTGGATGAGCGCCGCTGAAAAGGGACACCGGAAGGCCATCTCGTGCGCCTGTCGGCAAGCCGATTCCATCTCCCACAAATCCTTGGGGCGCTTCGATCCCCACTTGTTCGTTGCTGACAGCAATAGCACTGTGCCGATAATGCGAAGGCAGCAGCAATTGGTTTGGATCGACGTACCTCACGGGAATAATCGTTCCTCCACGGTGCGGCTGCATTGGCGATTCTGGCTGGTGAACATTTCCCAACGTGACGGGCGTCGACACAGTACGGGCTGCGGGCAGGGCAACGTTCCTGAGAATCGGCAAAAGCAGCAAAACGGCGATAGCGATCGCTTGCAATCCAAACGAACTCAGAGTGGTCCAGCTGCGGCGCGAACGATGCGCCCAGGAAGCTTCCAGCGTGCAATCGGCGAACATGCTCTGTGCCATGTCATCCTCCCTGCGGATTCTGTTTGCTGCTATGGACACCACAAACGCACGCGCAGAGCCACGTTGGGAAGAGAAAAAAGGCCGCGTTTTCACGCGGCCTGCGGGAACTTTTCCGAGATGAAAGGTGTCAACCGGTTATTTCGAGGGAGGCTTGGTAGCCGTGCCGGTCGACGACTTCGGAGCGGCCGGCCTGGTGGCCGACGGCGCCGCTGGTGCGGCCACGCCCGATTGCGCGTTATAAGCGTCAACCACGGGCTTGGTAATGTCGACGGCTTCGCCCCACCACAGCACCGGGCTCTGCGGCCATGGCTTGGAGGTATCGACGATCACCCCGAAACCGTTATCTTGCGAATACTTGATGATGATTGGAGCCATCTTCTTCAGGATGCGACCAGCGATTTCCTGCTGCTGGTTGCCGTAGTCTTCCTGCGCATCCTGCACGGCGCGATCGAAAGCTTTCTGCTTGGTCTCGATCTGGGTCTTAAGACTCTCAAGCGCATCCTGGTTGAGCTTATCCTGTTGGGTGTTCAGCTGCTTTTTCAGGGACTCGAGTTCGTCATTCTGCCCCTTCAGTTCGCTCTGCTTGGGATCGAACTTCTTCTGCAAAGCTTCGAGATCGCGGCGGCCTTCGTTGCTAAGGGCGATCGCCTCTTGAATATTGATGGTGCCGACCTTCGTGCCACCCGGGCCGGGGGTCGTGGTCGTGGCCGGCGTCATGCCAGGAGCATCCGGAGGGGTTGCCGCACTGCTGGTTTGAGCTAATGCGGAAATAGCAAACAGCGCCGCAACAGCCGGGAGAATCCGCAAGAACTTGCTTGTCATTGGATCAGTTGCACTCCTTGGAACATAGTTCGGGAAATGGTCCCGCGAATGAAATTCCTATTTCGCTCTCAAATCGCTTTTATCAGTCTCGCGCTGGGCCGCACTGAATGAGGTCTCCGCTGCGGTAGCGGCCGCCGTCGGATAGGGCGCACTAGATTGCCAGCGTTTCACGCCGACTTGCAGGCGTATCATTCCTCGCCATGTTGCTGTCATGGCATGGATCACCGACATTATAGTGACGGCCTCCACGCCAGTCAATCGCGCTAGAACGTCGTCGCCACCGTGAAGCGGAACGTCTTTCGCGGCTCCCGCAGCAGGAATCGCGGCGAATACTGCTGCCGCGCCAGATCGTAGGTGTAATCTCCGGCGGTGTTGGCCGGGAACATGCTGCGGGTGATCGGAATCGGCGGGGTCGCCTGGTTATCGAGCCGGACCGGGTTGTATGCCCAGTAAATTCGGAAGGGCGCGTTCACCACGGGCAGGAACATCTGCAGTTCAAGCCCGGTCGACATGCGTGGTCTCCAGTTGGTTTCGTTCAGAACCTGCAGATAATCTGAGGGCGGCGGATTCAGCTTTTGAGATCCGACTCCGCCCGGGGTGGTTGCGGGAGCGCAATTGAAGCCGGCATCCAGAATCGGGCAACCGTAGAATGTGCTGATGAGTTGGTCGTACTGCGTGGGCGCAATCTGCAACTGCGATCTGCGCAAGATCGGATCGATTCCGGTATCGAGAAAAGGAGCAATCGCCACCGGGCCTGCAATGGTTATACGGTACTCGACATTGCCATACACGCTCAGATCGCCGCCAGGAAATACGATCTGGTCCACAGGGATGGGGATGGTCCAATTGCCCTGCCCGGGATTTGCCGGGTTCTTCGGCACGGGTGTTCCGTCGGGGTTCCTGAGCGTAATCACGTTGGTGTTGGGAAGGAATGCCACCGGCGAGACCGAGCGAGTATCGAATCCGCGAAGATCGTATTCCCCGCCCATGTAGAAGCGCTGGAACGGCGGCGCAACCAGTCCTGCGAAGCCGCTGATGAACGATCCCTGAACGTTGAAGCCGATCGTGTTGCGCTTGTTCTGCATCGGGATGAAGCGCTTGTAATTGATGATCGGCCGCACTGAATTCACCGAGCCGCCCAGGCCGGCGATTTCGACTCCTGCGGTCATCTGCGCGCCACTGTGCGGGGAAATGCCGCTATCGAGCCGGTTAAACGAGAAGTTCGGGAAGATCTTGCTGGTAAGAATTCCATTCACGGCGGCCGGACCATAAACCCCGCGAAACGCGAGATAGTCAAACAGCGTCTTGGAAGCCGTGCTCAACGGGTTCAGGTCCGAATCATCAAACGAGTAAGTGATGCCGACGCGCTTAAACGACCGGTGCAGCGCGTAGCTGAATGTGGTTGTAAAGCCCTCGCTCTGTTGTGAGTAGTTCTGCAGGTTTTGCTGAATCGCGCTCGACAGATTCACCTGCGCCCCGGTGAGGACGGAGAGCTGGCGCGCCTGGTTGAAGTTGTACTTATTGCCGTAGATCGTAAACCCGAACTGCAGCGGCCGGTCGAACATGTAGGGCTGCGTGTAGCCGAACATGGCGCTGCGGGCGAGGTTTCCCAGACTGAGCTGGACATTCAAGGTTTCGCCGCGTCCTAAGAAGTTGTTCGTGGCATAGTTCAGGCCGATGAACGCGCCCTCCAGTCCGCTGACGCCGCCATTGAGTCCGATGCTGTTCTTGCCTCTTTCGTGGACGTGCAGAGTCAGATCGACGTAGCCATCTTTCTCGTCCAGCTTCTTGTCGGTCACATTCGGATCGTCAGGTTTGAACTGATCGAAATACGAGAGCTGATTCAGGCGCAGAAGACTCAGTTCCCACAGGTGCGAGTTGTAGATTCCGCCTTCTTCCAGGGCCAATTCGCGGCGAATGACTTTGTCGCGGGTCGTGGTATTCCCGACAAATTCGATGCGGCGCACGTAGAACTGCTTGCCTTCGTCGATATCGATTTCAACGTTTACCAGCTTCTTGTCTTCGTCAAAAGTCGTGTTGGGCACGGGCGTGTAGTTGATGAAGCCG
>Ga0335073_10014972_pt1 | contig 10855 bp, 10 predicted proteins | sample Lox_Sample_22_FD_207093 | JGI IMG/M metagenome (GOLD analysis project Ga0335073, IMG submission 207093) | Soil microbial communities from Loxahatchee National Wildlife Refuge, Florida, United States - Lox_Sample_2.2 | ecosystem: Environmental > Terrestrial > Soil > Wetlands | place: USA... | reverse complement strand
GAGTTGAACCGCAAGATCGTCGTCCGCCGCAACAACGCCAGCTACGATTCCGGCGTCCAGCACGACGATCTCATGATCATCTATCTCGATTCGCCCGCCTCCACTCCGCGCGCCATCTATTTCGATAGCGAAGGCCATATTATTCGCTACAACCTCGCGTTCCCCTCGCCCAACCGCGTGGTCTTCGAATCCGAGGCGTCGCAGCCCGGTCCGCGCTATCGCCTCACCTACTGGCTCGACGGCGCCGTTCTCAACGGCTCCTTCGAACTCGCCACCTCGCCCGGCGAATACAAGCCCTACATGCGTTGGACCTCCAGGCGCCGCTGACCTGTGGGGCAGGTTTCCAACCCGCGGCCGATTGCCAATCGGCCTCCCCCGCCGTCCGCCGGCCCCGATCGCGCCTGCCGTACGATCACCCCTTGACACGCCGTCCTTGACATGCTAATTTTCTAGCATGGTGCCGGAAATCCAGCGGGAGGCTCTTCGATGAGCGCCTCTCCCGCGTCTCTCAGCCGCCGCGAGCGGCAAATCATGGACATTCTCTATCAGCGCGGTAAAGCCGCCGCTTCCGAGGTTCTCGAAGCCATGCCCGACCCGCCCAGCTATTCCGCGGTCCGCGCCATGCTTCGCGTCCTTGAGGACAAAGGCCACGTCAAGCACCAGGCCGAAGGCCTGCGCTACGTGTACGTCCCCACCGTCCCCCGCGACCGCGCCAAAAAATCGGCCGTCAAGCACCTGATGGACACCTTCTTCCACGAATCACCCGAACAGGTGGTCGCCGCGCTGCTGGATGTCTCCGCTTCGCGCCTCACCCGCGAGGAGCTCGACCGCATGTCGGCCATGATCGAAATGGCAAAAAAAGAGGGTAGGTAAATGTCGGAGCAATCTCTGTGGTTTTCCTTTGCCGTCAGCGCGGCGCTCAAAAGCACTCTCGTCCTGGGCGTGGCGGGACTCGTAACCTGGTTCCTTCGCGGCCGTTCCGCCGCGGCTCGCCACACCGTCTGGACGGTAGCCGCCATCGCGGTTCTCGCGCTGCCGCTGCTCATGGCAATCCTGCCGAGGCTGCCTATTGGCGGCGCCGGCATGGTTCTCGATTCCGGCACATTGCTGGCCAGCGTTGACGCAACGTCCGCGACCCCGGCCACTCCCCTGCCCGCTCGACCGGCCAAGGCGCCCCGCGCCGCACACGCCTCGGCGCCGGCTCCGCCATCGGCCGGTCCCACCTGGCCATTCTGGTTCCTGCTCGCATGGGCTGCCGGCATGGTCTTCGCCCTCGATCAGATGATCCTCGGTAGTATCGCCATGTACTTCGCCCGACGCCGCGCATTGCCCTTCGCCGATCGCGACCAGGTTGCCTGCCTTTCCCACGCGCTCGACTTGACCCGCGAGGTCGAAGTCCTCGAAGACCCGCGCACCTCCATGCCCGTCGCGTATGGCATCTTTCGCCCCGCCGTCTTCCTGCCCGAAGGCGCTGCCGATTGGCCGGAGGAGCGCCGCCGACTGGTCCTGCTGCATGAACTGGCGCACATCCGCCGCGGCGATACCATCACTCACTTCGTGGCCCGCTTCGCTCTCTGCCTGCATTGGTGGAATCCCGCCGCCTGGATGGCCTGGCGCGGCTTCCTCAAGGAGCGCGAGCGCGCCGCCGACGATCTCGTCCTCGCCGCTGGAGCGCGCGCTTCCGAATATGCCAGCGAACTGCTCGAAGTGGCCCGCTCCATGCAGCCGCGCCCGGAGCTGGGCTACGCCGCCATCGCCATGGCGCGCCGTTCGCAACTCGAGGGCCGCTTGCTCGCCATCCTCGATCCCGCCACCCGCCGGCGCGCCCCGCGCCGCGTCACCGCCATCGCCGCGGCGATCCTGGCGATCGTGCTGGTCGCGCCACTGGCTTCCATTCACGCGCAGGATCAGTCCGAGGTTATCCCGGCTGACCTCGACGCCACCATTCGGGCCGCCAATGCCCAGAAGAATCACGACATCCTCGATCAGGCCGCCAAAGCCGCCCTCTCCCAAGGCAAGATCGAAATCGCCAGGAAGCTCCTCACCGCGTCCGTGGCCATCAGTGCCGAAGTCTCCGGCGAGCAGAGCGTCGATTATGGAATCAGCCTGATCAAACTCGGCGATCTGGCGCAGCGCCGGCACCAGGACGAAGAGGCTCTCACCGACTACCAGGGCGCCATCGCCGCCATCGGCAATCGCCCGGAAGCGGCCCCCGCGATGCTCGCCGCCGGAATCCTGATACTGAATCGCAAAGATCCCGAAGGGGCATTCTCCTACTTCCAGCGGGCCGAAACCGCCGATCCACAGCACGCGCAGATGGCCGTCACCTGGATGGGAATCGTTCGATCGCGCAATCCGCAGACCATCGGCGAGGCCGAAGCGCTCTACCAGCGCGCCATTCAGATGGGCAGCCCCAGCTCGCTGGATACCGCCGCGGCCATGGATCTCTACGGCTACCTCCTGACTCAGAACGGCCGCACCGATGAAGCCGACCAGATGCACGCGCGATCGGCTGCCATCCGCCGCAACTGGCGTTCCCAGTCCCCCATGACGACCAGGATCGCCACCGCGCCCGGAACCTATCGTGTGGGCGGCGGCGTCACGGCTCCCGTACCGATCTACCGGGCGGAGCCCGAGTACTCCGAGATGGCCCGCGCCGCCAAACTGCAGGGCGAAGTCGTGCTCTCCGTCGTTATCGGTGTGGATGGAAAGGCATCGGATATCCAGGTAGTTCACGCTCTGGGCCTCGGCCTGGACGAACAGGCAATCGACGCCGTCAGCCAGTGGCGCTTCAATCCCGGAACCAAAGACGGCGTCGCCGTGCCGGTGCAAGCCGCCATCAGCGTCAACTTCCGCCTGTTGTAATCTTTGTTCGACGTAGGGCAGGCGATCGTTTTTTGTCGCCTGCCGCTGCTCTGATCACCGATGCTGTATCACCGAATTCTCGCCGTAATCCTCGCCGCCACACCGCTACTCTGCCAGCCCTCCGCGCCAACGCAATTCGAAGCCGCATCCGTCAAGACGGCGGTCTACGACCGCACCGCCAGCTGCCGCGGCGGCCCCGGCTCCGCCGATCCCGGACGCTTCGTCTGCAACAGTTGGTCACTGCGGGATTTGATCTTGCGGGCGTGGGAACTGACGTCGATGGCCCTCTCCGCCCCGGACTCCATCGACGACGTCCGCTTTTCCATCTCCGCCGCGGTTCCGTCCCACACCACCAAACACGATTTCAACCTCATGCTCCGGCAACTCCTCATCGACCGCATCGCTCTGGTCGTTCATCACGAAACCCGCGAGCAACCGGTCTTCGATATGATGATCGCCAAGGGCGGTCACAAACTGCGCCCGGCCGAACCGCTCCCCGACGGAGCATCGGCCAACGACCCGTCCGTTCCACGCCTCATCCGCGATCAGAGCGGCAACATGATCCTTCCCCCCGGCCGTCCCGCATCGGTGGTCGGCGCCCTGCCCGGCGGCATGTACCGCATGTCGGTCCGCATGCACCCGGTCTCCGATATTGCCGCCAGCCTCGAGTGGAATCTCAAGCGGCGCGTGATCGACAAAACCGGTCTGGCGGGCCTCTACGATTACACCATCGACTACGCGCCCGACACCGTCGCGAACCCGCGTTCCGGCATGCCGGAGCCGGCGCCATCAGCCGATCCCAAACCGGATTTCGTCGAGGCCGTCAGGCAGCAACTCGGTTTGACCTTGCAATCTGCAAGAGCAAAAGTCGACGTGCTGGTCGTCGACAGCTTCCGCAAGACTCCCACGGAAAACTGAGCCGTCGTGGCGCGCGCACTCGTGCGTGCAGCTCCGGCACGCATGCCGGCGTTCCGGGAAACGTGATCAAGCCTGTCACCGACCGCCGCCGATCGGGCGGGAAATACCAAAGATACGTCGTATTGCCGGTCTCTCCGTCGGCGCGGTCCGGTCCGTCCACAACTGGACGTCGGACGCATCGTCTCCGAGCCCCAATCGATTGGCCTTCATCATCGTTTCGCTGGCGGCTTTCCAGCCCGGCGACGGCGGCTCGGGATCCATCGGCTCGATGTGCGGAAAACCGTGTTGTCCTGTCCGGCGCGGCGCACTCCAGCCAGGTACGGCTCCAACGCTGCCGCGACGCGCGCCAGCGGCGGCTGCTCCGGTGCGTAATGGAACGTGCCCATAACCAGCCATTCCATACCGCTGGCCCACGTGCCCCGGCAAGTCGATGGTGTGGTTGAAAACGGTGTACGTGGCCGCGATGCGAATCGACGCCACTACCGGCAGGATGGCGAGAGTCCACGTGGGGTGTCGCGCCACCGACCTGATCGCGAGGTCCCATTTTGCCGGCCGGGCGGCCGGCGCCGCCGCGGCGAATGGCGCGCCCCGCTCCGGCAATCTCTTGCCCGTATACTCCCCGCCTAGATTTTTTGCAGACGCCGAAGCGTATACAACTCCGGCTTCATGTTCTCCTTTTCCAGCCGCTTCCAATCGTCGTTCACGTACAGCAGCTTGCCGGTGACGTGATTGGAACGCTCCGATGCCAGAAACAGCGCCAGCGCGATCTGTTTTTCGGCCGGCAGTCCGCCGGTGACGCGCACCTGGCGCGCTTCTTCCACTTCGCGCGAACCGGCCAGTTCCTCGCCGGCCGCCAGGATCTCGTCGGTCATGTGCGTGTAGGCGTCGCCCGGAAGCATGCAGTTCACCTGCACGTTGTGGTCGCGCACTTCCTCGGCCAGGCACTCCGCGAAGCGCGCCACCGCCGCCTTCGACGCCGCATATGCGCTGAAATTCGGGCGCGACTGTCCCGCGCCTTCGCCCGCGATGAGGATGATCTTTCCGCTGCGGCCTTCCACCATCCACGGCAGCACCGCCCGGCAGCAGTTCGCCACGCCGATAATATTCGTGTCCAGCGTTTCATTCCAGGCCTTCGGTTTGGAGGAATGGAACGGTCCGATAGGCCCTTGCACGCCCGCGGCCGTCACCAGGATATCGGGCCGGCCGAATTTCTCCTGCATCAGCGAAACTGCCGTATTCAACTGCGCCGGCTCGCGCACGTCGGCGAGCAGCCGCAAGGCCTCGCCTCCCGCCTGTTCGATTTCCAGCTTGGCCAGGTCCAGCTCCGCCCGGCTGCGGGCCAGCAATCCTACACGAAGACCCGCTTCGGCAAAACCCATCGCCAGGCGCTTGCCGATACCCCTCCCCGCCCCGGTGATCAGGACAGTCTTTCCTTTGAGAGTCGCAGGCAAGACTCAATTATAGTGCCGGGCACGGGGTCGCGGCCGTGGCTGGATCGCATCCGACCGCTTCGACATCAACGCCAAGGCAGCCGGCCCGACGCACGGCGATGAATTACTCGAATGTTGCGGACGTTGTTGGCCGAGCGGTTTCACCTGGTCGTGCAAACTTCCAAGATCAGCAGCGCCGGCTACACGCTGACGCAACTGAAAGGCGGCATCGAGATCAAGCCGGTCGAGCCCGACAGCCGCTCCAGTAGCAATACCAGCCGCGGCAAGCTCACCGCCGAGCGGATCACCATCGGGGATCTCACGCGCCACCTGACGGGACTCCTCGGCGACCCGGTCGTCGATGAAACCGGCCTGCCGAAAGTGTACTCGTTCACGCTGGAATGGTCTCCGGAGGACCCCAACGGCTTTGAGGATGTGCTGGCCGAGAAGTTGGGGTTGAAGATCGAGAACAAGAGAATCACACTGGATACAATCGTGGTGGATCGAGCCGAAAAGCCAAACGGGAACTGACTGACGCCAACGTGGGACAGGTGGTCGACTCGCGCCTGGCATTTTGATCCGCGCGTCAGACTTCGACAAACGGCACAAATCGACCGTCAGTACTTGCCGTGGCAGAATGGTCCTATGACAAACGCCGGGGTGAGGTGCGGCCAGTGCGGCGAAGCGCTGACCGAGAAGACGCGCTTCTGCCCGTCCTGCGGCCGATCCGTTGCGAGCGAAGTCTTCGACACCCAGACGGTGGCGCACGGTTCGTCGCGGCCGTCGGCAACACCTGTTTCATCAGCCCGCAGTTCGCGGGAAGGCCGCTTCGCCCCCGGCGCCGTCCTCGCCAACCGCTACCGCATCGTCGCCCTGCTGGGCAAAGGAGGAATGGGCGAAGTCTACCGCGCCGACGATCTCACGCTCGATCAGCCCGTCGCCCTCAAGTTCCTGCCGGAGAGTCTATCGAGTCATCCCCAAGCCGCGGCGCGGTTCCGCAACGAAGTCCGCATCGCGCGCCAGGTGTCCCATCCCAACGTCTGCCGCGTTTATGACATCACCGAGTTCGACGGTATGTACGTGCTGTCGATGGAATATGTCGACGGCGAAGACCTGGCTTCGCTGCTGCGGCGCATCGGGCGGCTGCCCACTGACAAGGCGGTCGAAATCTCGCGCAAACTCTGCGCCGGACTGGCCGCGGCCCACGAGAAGGGCGTGCTGCATCGTGATTTGAAGCCCAGCAACATCATGCTGGATTCGCGCGGCCAGGTGCTGCTCACCGATTTCGGACTCGCCGGACTGGCCGGCCAGATAGAAGGTTCGGAAATCCGCAACGGCACGCCGGCGTACATGGCGCCGGAGCAACTGGCGGGCGAAGAGGTCACCGTCAAGAGCGACATCTATTCGCTCGGCCTGGTGCTGTACGAGATTTTCACCGGCAAGCTGCCGTTCGAATCGGACACGCTGGCTGGTTTGCAGCGCGCACGCGCTGAGAGCCGTCCGGAGAGTCTCACCACGCTGGTCAAGGATCTCGACCCGGCCGTGGAGCGCGTCATCCTGCGATGTCTCGAGCCCAAACCGGCGATGCGTCCGGCTTCGGCGCTGGCGGTTGCCGCGGCCTTGCCTGGCGGCGATCCATTGGCGGCCGCGCTGGCGGCGGGGGAAACGCCATCACCACAAATGGTCGCGGCGGCGGGCGAAGGCATGGGCCTGAAGCCGCTCATCGCCATTCCGCTGTTCTTGTTCATCCTGGTGGAGATTGTCGTCGCGATCGTGCGGTATGTGCCGATCGGCGCATTGGAACTGATCCAGCCGCGACTCTCGCCCGAGGTATTGACGCAGAAGGCGCGCGAGGTAATTCAACACGTGGGCTACAAATCGCCCGCGGCGGATGAGGGTACGGGTCTAAATTGGGATGGAGATTACCTGTACAGTTTTACGTCGGGCGACGATTCGCATCGGCCGGATTGGAACGCACTCGTGAAGCGGCCGAAATCGCCGCTTACTTTCTGGTACCGGCAATCGAATGCGCCGTTGATCGGCCTGGATGTGCACGACGATTTGATGACGCCCGGAGAACTTAGCGAGCAGGATCCGGCTCCGGTGATCGTCGGGATGATCGAGGTGAAGTTGGATTCGTGGGGCCATTTATTGAGCTTCGATGCGATGCCGGCACAACGCCCGGTAGCGCTGAAGAATCCGGCGCCTGCTCCCGACTGGGCGCCGCTATTCGAGGCGGCGGGGGTGGATTCGTCCAAGCTCGAGGCGGACGAGCCCGGGTGGAACCAGTTGCAAACGGCCGACACGCGCGTGGCGTGGAAAGGACAGTGGCCGGAGACGCAGGTTCCGCTGCGCATCGAAGCGGGGGCGTTTCGGGGGAAGCCGGTGTACTTCCAACTGATCGGCAAATGGACGTCGCCGGGGCGGCGCGCCACGCCGGAGCCTCCGCTCTCGAAGCAGCTACCCGCCCTGATCATGGCGGCGGTGGCAGGGCTGGCGATTTTCGCGTCGCCGTGGCTGGCATATAAGAATATCGCGGCCAAGCGCAGCAACCTGCGCGGCGCGACGCGGCTGGCCGGTTTTGTTTTTTTGAGCCACGCCGCGGTGTGGCTGTGCCGCACGCATTTCGCGCCGTCAACGGACATGATCGGCGTAGTGCTGCTGGAACTGGCGGCGGCCAGTTTGTACGGCTTGGTCTGCTGGATGGTTTACATGGCGGTGGAACCGTATGTCCGGAAGCGCTGGCCGCAATGTCTGATCTCCTGGACGAGCATTCTGGAGGGCAAGTGGCGCGATCCGATCGTGGGCCGGGACATCATGGTGGGGCTCGCGGCCGGCGCGGCGTTGCCATTGACCAATTCGATCCTGAACGCATTGGATGTGAAAAGCGGCGGAGCTCCGGTTATGGGATCGCTGACGGTACTAAAAGGGCTGCGCCCGACACTGGCGATGTTTCTGGCGCAGATTCCGAGAGGTGTGAGCCATGCCATGCTGTTCATCTTTGTCGTGTTTCTGTTGCGTGTGCTGCTGCGCAACCAGTGGGCGGCGGGCGTGGCGTTCGCGATCGTGTTCAGCGTCATCAATGCGCGCGGCACGTGGATCGTCTACCTGATCGGATTCAGTATCGGAGCGATCTTCGCGTTCCTGATGCTGCGCTTTGGCCTGCTCGCAATGGCGGTGGAACTGTTTTCGTACACACTGATTCAGAATGCGGTGTGGCTGGGTGACACGCAGTCCTGGTATTTCGCGTATCCGTTGATGGTCGAGGGGACGATGGTGTTGCTGGCGTTGTGGGCGCTGCGGTTGTCGCTGGCCGGGCAGAAACTGTGGAGCGGGAGCTTGCTGGAGTAGGGTCCGGTTGAAGCTTTCGGCTCCGGCGCCGCATCTATACTGGGAGAGATGTCGGCGAGACGCACACGGCCCTTGTTGGAAATCGGGAAGCAGGCCCCGGAATTCAGGCTGCGGCAATTATCCGGCGGCGATGTAACACTTGCGGAACTGCTTCGCGGCGGACCGGTGCTGCTGGCGTTTTTCAAGGTCACCTGCCCGGTGTGCCAGATGACACTGCCTTTCCTGGAACGGCTGCACGCCGCCGGCAGGGCGCGCGTATTCGGCGTTTCCCAGAACGGTGAGGAAGATACCGGAAATTTCGCGCGCCATTTCGGGCTGACGTTTCCCATGCTGCTCGATCTGGAGGACGCCGATTTCCAGGCCAGCAACGCCTACGGCATTTCCAGCGTGCCGACGCAGTATCTGATCGATGGCTCGGGCCTCATCACCGGCGTTATCGAAGGGTGGATCAAGGCGGACATGGAGCGGCTGGGAGCCCTCCGCCAGGACGACAACGTCCCGGCCTGGAAGGCCGGTTGAGGGTCGCGCAATTAGGCTCCGGGCGGGAGCCACGGTAAGATAAGAGTAGACCCGATGGCCAACAAAATCGACATTCTGGGAACCGCGGCTGCTGTCGCAAAGGGGATGGGTGTCACATTCAAGGAAATGTTGTCGCCCACCGTGACGGACTACTACCCCGACACACCGCCCAAGTTCGAAGAGCGGTTTCGCGGCGTACACGTGCTGCAGCGCGACGAAAACGGCCTGGAGAAGTGCGTGGCCTGCTTTCTGTGCGCGGCCGCATGCCCGTCCAACTGCATTTATATCGAGGCGGCGGAGAACACGGCCAAGGTGCGCATCTCGGGCGGCGAGCGCTACGCCAAGGTCTACAACATCGATTACAATCGCTGCATTTTTTGCGGATACTGCGTGGAAGCCTGCCCCACGGACGCCATCACGCATGGACACGGATTCGAAGCCGCGAGCTACAACACGTCGACGCTGGTGAAGCGCAAGGAAGACATGCTGGCTCCAATCCCGGCGGGCGCCAAGCCGCCGGTGATCGAAACCGGCACTCCCGCGAACGCCCCAGCCGCGCACTAGGCCAGGAGCGCCTGCCAGCGTGTTTCGAGCCATCCGCGAACAGATCGACACGATTTTTCGGGAAGATCCGGCGGCCAAAAGCGTGCTCGAGATCTTCCTGTGCTACCCCGGCTTCCATGCCGTTCTGGCGCATCGTTTTGCGCACAAGCTGTATCTCTGGCATGTACCGCTGGTCCCGCGCGTGATCTCCCAACTGAGCCGCTTCTTCACCGGAATCGAGATTCACCCGGGCGCGACGATCGGCCGCCGCTTCTTCATCGATCACGGCATGGGCGTAGTGATCGGCGAGACCACCGAGATCGGCGATGACGTGCTGCTGTACCAGAGCGTGACTCTGGGCGGCACCGGCGGCGAGAAAGGCAAGCGCCATCCGACGCTGGGGAATCGGGTCGTGGTGGGCACGGGCGCAAAGGTGCTGGGCAACATCAAAATCGGCGACAACGTGAAGATCGGCGCCGGTTCGGTGGTGGTGCATCCGGTGCCCGACAATTCCACCGTGGTCGGCGTGCCGGGCCGCGTGGTGCGGGTCCGCGAGGAAGACGTGCTGGAGCACGGCCGATTGCCGGATCCCGAGGGACAGGCGATCGACGATCTGGCGCGTCGCGTGGCGGAGCTGGAGGCGCTGGTAAAGGCCCTTGCGCGCGAGCATGAGCTTAAGTGATGCCGCGGATGAAGGAAAAGAACCAATTGGCCACAGATACACACAGATAAGAATTTGTTTTATCTGTGTGCATCCGCGCCGAAATACTATTTTTTGAGTAGATCCAGGAGCGCCGACGACGTCGCGACGATGCCGGTGCGGACGGCGGGCTCGAATTGCGGGTAGAAACGGCTCGAGTGGAGTTGCGCGAGCGGGGCGCCGGTGCGTTTGGATGCTTCCAGCGTAGCCGGGTCGGAGGCGCCTAGCTGAAAGATCAGGGACGGGATCTGGCCGCCCAACGAGAATAAGCCGAAATCCTCGCTCACCATGATGGGATTGATGTCGAGCACATTGGCCGCGCCGAGCGACGCGCTCATCGCCTGTCTGACGCGAGCTTCCAGCCTGGCGTCGTTGATGGTGGCGGGCACGGACTCGTTATCGAAGATCTTGACGACGGGCATGCGATCGTCGGGGACGCCGCCGGTGAGCGCAACGCCGCGCGCCATGCGGTCGATGGATTCCAGCATTTTGCGGCGGATGTCTTCGTTGTAGGCGCGGACGGTGAGTT
>Ga0335073_10014971_pt1 | contig 10855 bp, 13 predicted proteins | sample Lox_Sample_22_FD_207093 | JGI IMG/M metagenome (GOLD analysis project Ga0335073, IMG submission 207093) | Soil microbial communities from Loxahatchee National Wildlife Refuge, Florida, United States - Lox_Sample_2.2 | ecosystem: Environmental > Terrestrial > Soil > Wetlands | place: USA... | reverse complement strand
CAAACCCAACTCTCCGCTTTTTTACTGTGTCGGTGGGGGGGGGGTTAACATGCCGCCTGTGGGTGGGGGGGGGGGGGTATTTGTTGCTCCCGCAGGTGGGGCAGGAAACCCATTCCCCATTGATGGTGGAGGTGGAATACCGCCATGGAATCCGCCCATTCCTGAAACCAAACCAGGAGGGGGCCCAAGAGATGGAGGTGGCCCAAATGATGAAGCTGAAGTAGCTGACATACCCGGAGGCGGTGGTGGAACGAAATTCATTGGTGCGGCGGGAGGAGGAGGTGCAGGTGCTTGTTGAGATGCCCAAGGAGCGGCGGCTTTCTGGTAAAAGTTAGTGACATGTCTGACAGGATAGCGGTTATATACCCAAGGTGCAACACTACCGACTGGTTGAGGAGCCTGTTGTTGCCAGGGGGTAGCTTCAATACGTCCAGTTGATTGACCATATCCAATACCTGAAACAGAACCACCTCCAATTTCGTTCATTAATTCTTGGTACTCTTTGTCCGTATCTTGGGGACCTTGTCCAAATCCTCCTGATTGACCATTGCCATTGAGATTAGCTTTACAATCTCTAGCAAAATGTCCAGGTTGTCCGCAGCGACGACAAATAACACCCGCATTAAACATTTTAGCTTGAGGGCAGTCGTATTTTCGATGTCCAATTTCACCACAGTTTTGACATGCTTGTCCTTCATCATCGCGAAGAGTTCCGTTGAGAGTAGCTAGTTGACGAAGTTGGTTCTTCTTGAGATCGTTCTGTGCTTCAGGAGTAGACGCAGCATTTTCAATCACCCTTTCAACAGCTCGAATTGCAGCAGCAACCTTTTCTTCCGAATCTGCAGTGATGAGACAATGTAAATCTTCTTCGAGATTGCTATTTGCAGCAGCATCACTTCGACCTTTTCCTTCCTTCACACTTCCTTTCCCGCGAATTGCAATTTTGGCGCCAGACTCAGCTTCCATCTGTTTGAGAGTATTCCCACGGGGCCCGATGAGTTGACCGATAAAGTTGACCTCGGGATAATCGTTCACAGGGATATAGATCTTTTCTTGTGTTCTGGTGAGTCGTCGGTAATCGGAAGGAGGCTTGAATTCGGGGATAAATTTCATGGCCTTTTCAACAAGTCGATGTCTCTCGTCCTCCAATTTCTTGCGATAACGGACTTCTCTGGTATTTGTTCTGCGGCCCATATTATCGTACGTAGGAGGTGGTGAACGGCTTCGTTCCCTATGAGCTGGCACGACATCGTTGATTTTCATTTTCTGAGTGATTTCTTCGATCCGTAGTTGGAGCGCATACGCTTCAATTTGTTCGGGCGTCATGACAGAAGTGAGTGCTGTAACCATACCAATGAGTCCAAGGACTTTGTTCTCTTTGGCAGATTGCTCTGGACCCCATCGATTCTTTCGTTTGCGCGAACGAGCACCGTCCCGATCTTGGACTTTTATGGGACCTGCTGGTGTGGCAAAGACGTCAGCAGAGTCAGATGCGTCTGCGCCGTTCTCTACTTGCCCGAACTGCCCCTTACGAGGGCCGAGAGGGATGTTATTTGTTCCAGTGATACCGCCTTTGTTTCTCCAAGCCATGCTGTTGATGCTAGTCGGAGTTAACGAATTTGGAAATGATTTCACGAGAAAGTTTCGAAAGGAACTGTGCACTATATATTGACTTTCTGGCGGTATTAAAGATTAGTAAGAAAGTTTGATCTGCGCTGTGCCTGATATCCAGCTGTCCACGTCAGACATTCTCCTCATCGCCTCTCCTCATCGCCTCCACACACCCCCAACCCAACACGTAATATTAGAGACGAGAGTTTTGCTCCCCCAAGCCCGTTATAAAACATCGCCTCACACCCCCCACCGGTACTGCATCCTTCAATCTCCTCCTCACCCTCAGTTAGTGCTATTTCATCCCACTTCACAATGACAACACGTCCTTTCTCCGTCGAGGTCACCGACAAACCAGTCAAAGGCGAAGGTCCAATCCGACGTAACCGCGTCGTCGCGCAAACAGACCTCCTTGCTAAACCTCGTGAATCCGTATCCACAGTCTACGAACTGATCCAATATTCTGTCAAAAAGTATGGCGACAAACACGCTTTGGGACATCGTAATGTCTTAGAAGAACATGTTGAAGAAAAAATGATTACTAGAATGGTGAATGGCCATGAACAACAGGTTCCGAAGAAGTGGACGTTTTGGGAATTGAGCCCTTATCAATATAGATCTTTCAAGGAGTTTGGAGAGGAGAGTGCTGCTCTAGGTGCTGGGCTGAGGAATTTGGGATTGAAGACTGGTGATAGAGTCGAGCTCTATGCTGGAACTTCGTATGTTTCGTTATTTCGAGCTGTGGTCAAATTTACTAATGCGTTGGCAGGGCGAGTTGGCAACTTATGGCTCAGGGGTGCGTGTCACAGTCCATGCCAATTGTGACAGCCTATGATACACTTGGAGAGGAAGGACTTACTCACTCTTTGCAAGAGACTGCGGCGGTTGCTATCTTCCTTGATGGCCATCTCATTAAATCCATCGTCAAACCCCTTTCGAAGGCACCCGAGATCAAGGTATCACGTCATTGCTTCTATTTTCTGATATATAGCACATCATCTACAAGGACGATGTTCCCCAAGAAGACATCGACGCTCTGAAGGCCGCCCATGACCATCTCACAATCACCACATACGATGAACTCCTCGAATCGGGAAAGAAGAATCCCGTTGATCCCGTCCCTCCTAAACCCGACGATCTCGCATGCATCATGTATACCTCAGGAACAACAGGTCCTCCCAAAGGTGTCATCATCTCTCACAAGAACATCATTTCTGCAGGTATCATTCGCAACACAAATTTCACATGCTAATTATATTAGTTGCCGGCGTAGACCAAGCCTTGGGAGCCACAAATTTCCAAGGAGGCCTTGACGAGTCTGATTTCTTTCTCTGTTTCCTTCCATTAGCCCACATCCTCGAATTCGTTTACGAACTCTGTGCCATCCTGTGGGGCGGCACAATCGGGTACGCAACCGTCAAAACCCTCACAGAAGCCTCTACCAGAAACTGTAAGGGGGACATTAAAGAATTCCGTCCAACAGTTCTCGTCGGTATTCCCGCTGTCTGGGAATCCATTCGAAAGGGTATTATTGGCCGTGTTCAAGGAACAGGCTTGAAAGAACGTATTTTCTGGACTGCGTTCGGGGCAAAGAGTTTTCTTCAGAAATGGCATTTGCCTGGTAGTAGTATTTTGAATGCTATTGTGTTCAATAAGATTAAGGAGGCTACAGGAGGAAGACTTCGTCTTAGTTTATCTGGTGGTGCGCCTCTTGCTATTGAGACGCAGCATTTTATGACTGTTTGTGTGGCTCCTTTACTTCAAGGATATGGATTGACTGAAACTTGCGCGTATTGTCACCTTTCATACATCGTAGCTAATGATGTTTAGGATGTGCGCTATCATGACTCCCGAGTCATTCGAGTATGGAAGTGTTGGTGTTCCAATGGCTTGCGCAGAAGTCAAATTAGTAGACGTCGCAGAGGCCGGTTATTTCGCCAACAACAAGCCTTCACAAGGTGAAATCTGGCTTCGTGGACCTTCCATCTCAAAAGGCTATTACAACCGTGACAAGGAAACCGAAGAAGCCTTCACCGAGGACGGATGGTTCAAGACAGGTGACGTCGGACAATGGGAGCCGAGTGGCACAATCAAGATCATTGACCGAAAGAAGAATCTCGTAAAGACTCTTAACGGCGAATACATTGCTCTTGAAAAGGTATCCTATCTCACTCCTTTCGTTTGCTAACGTTTAGTTGGAATCATTGTATCGCACTTGTAATCTTGTGCAGAACATCCTCGTTTACGCAGACCAGCAGAAATCTAAACCTGTAGCTATTGTCCTCCCAGCCGAACCCGCCCTTAAGAAGTTTGCGGCACAGAAAGGCTTTGCATCCCACGACACAGAACTTGAAGACCTCGTTCACAACCGCAAACTTGAAAGTGCAGTTCATCAAGAATTACTGGCTGCTGGAAAACGTGGTGGTTTGGGTGGTATCGAACTTATTGCTGGAGTTGTCCTTGTCCCTGAAGAATGGACTCCTCAAAATGTACATTTCACCTTTACATTATTGTGTGGATACGATGCTGATTGTAGGGATTGGTTACTGCTGCCCAAAAATTGAATAGAAAGGCAATTCTTGCTAAACACCAGAAAGAAGTTGATGTATTTTCCGTCGGCTGGCAACTTTCTAATGGTAGAAAATCTATGAACGTGCTGGTTGATGGAGGGCGTTGGAAAATTTAGGGGCTGTAATTGGTATCCGTTCTTCTCTCCTTTCCATATCTGTAGGCCTGTAATAATTAAGACGTTGTCCTTCTATCTTTTACTCAACTACTCCTTGGTGGCGCTATATTCTATGATGCGCCGGCAGCAAACTTCTTGGTATGTCACTCCTCGAAAACCAAGGTGGTAGGCAACTTGAAGGCAGATTGATATTGGATATTGTCACGTTGGAAAGAAACCTTTTGACTCCTTGCAACACTCTCCAATTGACTCTAATCCTGCTTTACAATCCATTTCTCATGCCATTCCGTACTCCATGCAATTGTCCACCTTTCGTACACCTTTGTTGACCATCGTCATCACTTCCCACTCTCTCCTACAGGTCCACCGGCTTAGAGTATCCTGAGCCTCCTTCTGTCTCCGTCACATAACCCTTCGGCGGCTGTCTTTTGGTTCTCATCTCTTCCTTCGTCTGAATCTCGTCGACAATTTCCACCCGAATCAATTCTTTCACTCGTAACAGCTGTCCAGCAATTTGAGGATTGATGGGTTTATACACCGTCCGAAAACGTTTGCGCAGACCGAGTGCAAAGAGCGCAAGGTTCCGTCTTTTCGGTAACCCGATGCCCGATCGTATCAAAGTGACTTTCCAGAATGGCATTCGTACTTCTTTCCTCTCGTCGACCTTTGAAGTAAATCGAGACTTTTCGTGATCCGACATTCACAAAGTTTATTTGCATATTTAAACACTGTAAATATCGCGAGATTTCTTTTCCGTCACTTTTGCAGCGCTCAAACGACCGCCATGATGCTGCTACCTCGACCGCTCCTAGCGAGAGGTTCACAATGGTCATTGTCTCGATTACTGATACCGATTCAAACCTATTCATTAGCACAAGTCTCAAGACTTCACACACACATCATACCAAGACCAGACAAACCAAGAATACCGCCTCCGAAACGTAATTTCGTATTTGAATTGCCTTGCTGACAGCAGCCGACATCCCGGATGTCAAGACATTTCTGGCACGAATTGGCCGCGATGCTCTGAAGGAATGCGAAGACAAGATTTTAGTACGTCCTTCCTTTGAAAATATTGATGAATTAGTCGTGGAGGCAGCTGTTTAGGGCTGATGGACAGTTTCTTAAGAAAAAGGAGATACCGGCTCGATTGCGGCGGTATATACTGCTTCAGACAGAGAGATATAGGTATTAAAGAGAATGATTGCATCTCTGACGTTAGGCTTGGAATGGATATCAAATACATACCGAGAGGGAAGAAGGTTAAAGGAGGTGAACGTCGTCGAAACAAGGGTGTAACGAAGAGCAAGATCCAAAGATGAAAAAGCTAGAATAATCATGCCGTCGAACAGCCTTCAAACCGGAAGGAAACAGAGGAAATCAAAGTTGGAAGTTAGCTGATGCATTGCGAAGATATCAAATCAAGTCCCTGCTCCACGTGCAGAAGGACTATGAACTATGTAGACTAATATCCGAAAAGATGTTATCCAATCCATCCTTGATATTCAAAGAAACTCCCATGCTAAAATGCAAACAGTATCCACGCCCAAAGACCCAAAGATGGACCACCATAAGTTACGAATAATAGTATTCTGCAGTCGTCATGCCTCCTCCTACAACAACCCATTCACCGTCCGTTTCACTAGGTTCAATTCCTGCCGCTTTTAGAATTTTCTGAATAAGTGCTTTAATTAGGAATTGTTCTCTGGCCAGCTTTCGTGTTTCCTCGTCATTAGAACTGTTTTGATATTCAGGAGAATACCTTTAAAAATGCGTCCAGCGAAATACGTTCATAATCTAGTGCCTTTGCCAGCATCTCTATGGTATCATCAATCGCCAAATCCTCAGCCACCAAATTAAACAACCTAGAAGTCAACATATCATCTCTATGAGAACCTTACTGATCATAAACAAGAGTTTGCGCACAAACAATCTCATCACCGGATACTTCGCCCCTATTCTTCGCCCATTCAATGACATTCTGCGCATTCCGTATACAATCTCTCAACGCAACTGTATTCCGTTCACAAGCATTTTTCAATCTCGTTAATTCAGCAATCTCCTTTTCAGCTTGGATTTCCACATTAAGTAACTTTTCGCGCTCGTGACGGGCTTCCGTTTGCGCTTCACGGGTTTGTAGGATGGAGGGTTGTATGTAGCTTTGAATCAGATGATTGAGATGTTTTACAAGACGAGCTTGTTCGGGATTTGGAGGAAGCGGTGGAGGAGGTAACACCGAAGTTTGTGGCGGTGGTATTTGGGCTTCTAGGATGTCAGGAACGGGTGATGCTGAGGAGGATCTCTGCTGTGTTAATGAGGATGCACGTGGACGATTGAATTGATCGTAATACGACGGCTGGGGAAGAGTTGGGGAACGATAGGCAGTTGTAGGACTTGGATGACGGAAGGGTTGGGGAGGGAGTGGTGGAGGTGATCTTTGAGGCATGGGAGGGCTCCGTTGACCTAGTTGATCTAGTGAACTTGAGGAACTGCTTCGTGAAACACCATTCGCATCGGCCTTGAACTGAGACTGTAGGCTTGGCGGTAGTGGAGGTGGACGAGGCGGCGGAGGTGGAGGATGTTTTGGAGAGACAGGCGTTGAGGAGGGAACTATTGGTGACGCGGTTTGATTAGTTGGTGAGGACGGCCCTGAAAGCCCAGTCGCTGCTGTAGGTCTTGGTGGTAGTGGGGGAGGAGGAAGTGTTTGTTGCCGTTGCGGTGGAGGGTTTACCGATCGAACTGGCGGATTCTCACTAAATACTGCTTGAAATAGTTGGGTCACCGCCAAGAGGTTACTAGTGTTATAGTTCGGATTCTATAGTTATCAGCAGCTGAGGGTCTACACGCTAATACCAGTCTATCGCTCGTCCAGTTTGCCAGGTTCGGGTGGTAGCATTTTCCATTCGGATCGACGTTTCGACTTTGTTTGACAATCATATCTTTCTTTGGCGTAACATATACCATTGGTGGACTCTGCGGATAGTCCTGAGGTAGCCATATGATGACAGGGATTTTGTAATTGTTGTTGCGGTATCGTATAGGCAGGAGTCCTTCTAGACAGAGAAGTAGCTCTGACCTCCCATCTTCATAAACTGCGAAGTTAGTTTGCTATATTTCAAAGTTGTTACCAAAGATGCTTGTCCTTGGCCTGATAAAGGGATTTGATTGAAGAGTCTGAGCAACTTCATTGTAGACAGCACTGGGGTATTGGTACTCCTTCCAGAATTAGTCAAGGAAAAGTACGGGCAGTAGATACATGCGGTATATGAAGCTTGAGCCAATCTAGAACATCCCTTAAATCGGCCATTCCATTTGCTGAGATCCTTTGGATCTGCTACAAAGGGAAGGAATTGACTCTATCAGTCTCAGCAGCTCTGAAATGACTGATGTAAACAGGGCTTGGACCCTTTAGTGTCTGGTGCCTGGCTAGGCTTTGGTTCTTGTAATTGGCGATGAAGCTGAGCCTCTCTTGTTCTGTTGATGATCAGTCACCCAAAGGTGAAATGCTGAGAAATTTACGGGACTTTTGGCATCATTTACCGCAGTGAGGATCTTCCCACGCTTCACTTTACTTTTTGATTCCGGCTCCTGCGTCATCGATAACAGCAACGTGAAGGAAGTTAATCTAATTGAAAAATCTTTAACTGGACTTACAGTCGTATCAACATTGGACTGTTACTCTAAACCGAATAAAATTTAACATTGCTACATCAATCTGATGCATACATGGTAAACAATCCTGAGAAAGCGACGAGGTATGCAAGGGAGCTTGATGAAGCCCGTCTCAACGGACAGTTCCAGCTAGTCCCAAACTTGGCTCGCAAACTCCAGAAACACGATGACCAGAAAGAATGTCTAGCAAAAGCGGCGGTATGTGAGAAAGAACTGAATGATCTCGTTGCTTCGTTGGAGAAAGAAACACCTTCAACGAAGGCTGATCAGTATGGCTTGTCGTTGCCAGCGGTTGTCACGCCAGAGAGTCAGCAAGAGATTGTCAAGAATATGAGTGAGGCGTTGGAGTCAACGGGTTCTATTGAAGACAAGCAGCTTGCTCAAGTGATTGCGAGTCAAATGTGGATTACAATGGGCCAGTGGAAGAAGGCTATTGAGAGGACTGAGATGTTTACGGGTGGAACCGCAATGAGAGATGTTCATGGATATGCCTACGTCCTTGTTCTCAAAGCTTACTATTTCAATGGTACTCCCCGGACAGCTGGAATTGAAGACTAATATCTTTAGCCCTGGCCCATGAAGGATTGGAGGATGTCAACTCTGCTTTGGAGAAGTACATCAACGCTTTCGACTTCATTCAGCATTCGCATCCAGAGAACCCCTACTACTCTGTGCAGTATTGGATCAACAAAATCATGTACAGGCTATGCATGCTAGCACTGGGCCACAAAGAGCCAAACGAATCGATTAAATATTTTCGCCAGTTCAGACAACTAGTAGACATCAATGCCAAAATAGACTTTTCTTTTCGAGAGCGGTTGGATATATATTATTGGTATTGGCGGTTGTTGAGTAGGCTAGTGAAAGAGCAGGGCGATGAAAAGGACATCTCGACTAGGGTCGATGGAGAGAAAGAACCGTAAATGTCACTTTTGGCTGAACTAACTTTGTCAGATCCACTCCTACAAAACTCCAATCGTATGAGGTCAGGAAGGAGTTATTGGATATCCAAAATCTTTATGAATCTGCGTTATTCGATGCTACGAAATTCCCTCGAGCGGGAAGTACAAACGAAAAACTTCTTCAATTCGTCGACGGTGCTGTCGAAAATTGGCGTCTCCTCGGCTCAGATCCAACAGTAGCAAAGAACCTTGTCCAGATCTTATACAGAGCAACCACAAAAACCTTCCAATCACCCCGTATAATGCGACACTTGATGTATGCGTTAGAAGGAAGTGGAGAATCCGCTGAGGCGGAACGGTCGTTAGATGCATATCTCTGGATTGTAGACAACGAGAAGAAGACACTTGCTACGTCATTACACAGTGCTGTTAAGAATCCCGAGCATGAAGGACTAGTAGAGGACATTGAAACGGATGATGAAATTTGTCGTACTATGGCTGCTGGCATTCGGCTCCTCGTCAAATATCGAAAAGAAGGGAAGAAGGCATTTGACATGGCAAGAAGTTTGGAACAGAGAATACAGATCTGGAACATCAACGATCCTGAGATATTAAGTTCCGTGTGGTATGCTGTTGGCTTAGCAAATTCACTATGGGCAACACAGAGTAATATCCTGCGAAATCTTTGGATCTAATTTTACAGCAACTGACGCCAAATCTCGACAGGCCGTGCATGCTTCAGCCATTAGAGCATTTAATAATGCCTTATCTCAGGGTCCAGAGAGGCTTGAAGCATATTACCAATTAGCATTAGAACACGCGCGTCAACGAAATCTCGAGAACTCGATCTCAGCTCTATCTCACGCCTTACGGATCGACAAGCAACATGTTCCTTCCATTCATCTCCTCGCTCTCGTTCTGACGGCTTTGGAAGACTATGAAAAAGCATTACAAACCTGCCATACAATCAAACTAGACAACATAGAACATCTCGACCTTGAAGCCGCCGTCGGTGTAATTGAATTGCAACTTACCTACCTTCGAATAGTGGAACAAGTCAGCGGCTACGAACTCGCATTAGAAGTCCAGAAAGGTGTATTTAAACTTTACAATCGGATTTTCGGACCCGTCAAACGATATGCTGCCTCTATCAATGATAATCCTACGTTCCACCGAGTCTTGGATCCGCCACTGAGACGAACGAGGTCGAATATCAACGAGAAACGAGCAGTGAATGCTCAGTCTTCGTTAAGCAAGGTGAGTGTGGAGTCCTCGAAGTTGTCGATCTTCCATGTGCCGCTACCACGAACGGGACGGCCGAGATCTATATTGAGGAAGAGGAGAGGCAGAGCTAGATCTGCAGACGGAAGGTCTGTTGTAAGCGAGGTGTCAGACAAGAATTCGGAAAGAACGCCTCAATCTGGTAAATGATAATTGCTTTGGATTTAGACTTATTTTAGGAGGTTCTTCGGAAGGCTTTAGTCACCAGATACTTGGTAGCGCTCCATCTACTCCGCCTCAGACTTCCCATGAGAAGCCCACTTCGCCTACCGTTTCTCATTTCGCTGGGAATGGATTGGAAACTTTACCGAAATTTGCATCTTCCTCTGTTGAAGAGAGAGATAAAGTCGCTAGGGAATGTCGAGCCAAGCTTTGGCTTGCATGTGTGGGAATCTACCGACGCGCACATCAATGGGATGCAGCTCTGACAGCTATCCAGGATGCTCTTCTCTGTGATATTATCCACGAAGACATTTATACAGAGGTATTCAACCATCAAATCTTGGAACCTAATTATTCAGCTTGGAACTCTGAATCTCGATCGAGGACACCATTCCGAAGCAATTGCAAATTTCCAACGCGCCTTGCTATATGTTGCTGAATATCCTCCTGCAATAGTTGGCTTAGCAGAAGCTATATTAACCCAACCTGACGATAAAGATATTGCTTCATCTCAACATAGGGCGGAAGTTTTATTAGATTC
>Ga0335073_10014970_pt1 | contig 10855 bp, 14 predicted proteins | sample Lox_Sample_22_FD_207093 | JGI IMG/M metagenome (GOLD analysis project Ga0335073, IMG submission 207093) | Soil microbial communities from Loxahatchee National Wildlife Refuge, Florida, United States - Lox_Sample_2.2 | ecosystem: Environmental > Terrestrial > Soil > Wetlands | place: USA... | reverse complement strand
CATGCATCACTAATCCCCGGCAAAATGATCACGTTAATGCAGCCCAACTTCCCGCCCTCGTACGGACTCAATTTTCGGGAGCCGCGGGGTGCTTTTCTAAATATTTGCGTGAGGCCTCAATCAACCTTTGTCGCTCGAGATAAAGCAATCTTCAGACCAATGGGCAATCCACCAAATAACTTCAATGGTGCTATCCATTCACGCGTTCGAATTCTCGAAAACTGAAACTGAACGAATTGCCTTAATCGCGGAAGGCAAGCTCAATTCGATTTTCTCTCAGAAGTCTGAACCTCAGTTGCGGTCTCTTCTGCTCCACTCAAGGCTTCTTACTCGCATCACAGATGAAATCGACTCATACGACGACGCGTCATGGGACGGTGTCGACGAAGGCGAGCAAAATATTGTCGAGGTTGAATGTACGGCGGCACCCGGTGCGATCGAGCGACACGCTCTAGCTCTACAATAAAGCTCTCGTGGGGCGGTTTGCCTTTCTGAGGAGACAGTACCGTTCTTCACTCGTCTCTCGCAAGTCCGAGCAAAAGTACATTCAACCCGTACCGAATCAAATTCCTCGCAACCAGTTCGCCGTTACTGTGTAGAACACCATCGCTATTATGATTGTCTGGCTATTAGAATTTTGTTGATAGTTTAGATTGAAGTCTTTTGGCATTTGCAGAAGAGTATAATGGCATCGCAGTCCGTTCCAATCTAAAAAACATTTCCGGTCGTGCTGTGACACTAATTGAAATTTCGAGCTCATATGATGACAATCTTCAGCCTTATCACCAACCATGTCTCACGTGAAAGTATAGACGAGTTTCGTGATCGCTTCGGTATTCTTCCCAAGAAGGGTGTGTTGTGGGGGCGGGGTTTGGTGGCTCTGGACTAGTCACATTTAGCAATGTGAATGTGACACCCAGTTGCATGACCAGACCCTTTTAACTGAGGTATATAACTATCCTTCGCACTCTCGTTCAAATCTCATAACTTGAGATTTCGGATAACCTGTCCATCATAAACTAATGCCTCGTCAAATTCATCCACTTATCGGCAACACCTCTTGGGGCCTTGGCATGCGCTGCACTCAATTGGTATTTGCCGGATTGGTCCTCGGCCTTTCCGCTTACACATTATCCCAGTTCACGGGTTGGAAACAAGTTCGCTTCACTGTTGCTGTGGTATATCCTACAATGAGCAAATTATGATGGTTCTAGGGGGCCTGGGGAGTCATTTCAGTTCTATGGCTTGCATCGAGCGGAATGAGTTATCGGCCTAGATCTCACTTTTATCTCACTCTCACTCTCGAGATACTCAACTGGTTCATGTTCTTGGCTGCTTGGATTGCTCTCGCCGAACAGATTTCCTGCGATACAGCTCAGTGTGCTGCTCCTGGCGGCGGACACCTCCACATCAGGCCATGTGACAGTATTTACGCCGCTTTTGCTTTTGCAATTGTGGAGTGGATTTTGTTCACGACGAGTTTGGTACTCGTCACAAACCACATTCGGTTTGGACGAGATGAAACGAGAGACGCAAAGGGAGAACGAACTGGGGTATAATAGTGGTCAGCGACAGTGTCAATTGGATGATGGTAGTGATATCCATAATGATTAATGTTTAATATTCACATCTCTCATGGCAAATTGTTATCTCAATATTCTGCGCAGTCACTGAAGACTTGTTTTGAAGACAAGGACAATTGAGTATCAAAGGGATTAAAAGATTGTGATTTTCATGTCATTCCAGACAATCTGCAAACATCATTTTCCGGCTATTCCCTTTTCGAACGATCGAAGTCGTGCCATTTCGTTCTGAATTCTTAGCGACATAAAGTAGGATCTACCGTTTGCCTGGCTTCATCTGACCTCTCCTGAACAACCAGAGATGATATTACTGCAATGTCAATCACGTCCTGGTCTCGCGAATGGATAAGGAGTGTCCCAATATGATGCTCTTTGAAATCATTGATCGTCCATGACGGATAGAAGGTGGCAATTTCCGCCTCTGGGTGTTCTCGAATAAGATCCACGTGGCCCTTCCAATAGTAGTATATCATTCCGTTTGGTGTGAATCGCGTCTTTGAAGAGTCTTCATGCTCACTATGCTCGAGTTCGATGGTGTAGAGCGGATCTGTCATATGAATGTCCGTGAATCCTGGAGTGACAAGGCATGCATTTGCGGACGCAATTAATGGGGCCGATTTATCTCCGCGATGAATGAACAGCTTCGAATCCGGCGTCACCTCGCAGTAATACTGAATTTCCTAGAATGTCAACTCGAAGATTGATAGGTTACGAACTTTGGTCTCAGCATCTTGAACGAAGCGGTTGAGCCAGTTGGCATTATCACCTGTCTCTCGAACAAAATCCAACTTGACCTCTGATGTTTCATCATTTGTAGAACTTTCCTTATGCATGGTGTCGGTGGTAATTAATCGATGCTCTATTTGAAGTTCAGGGGTATTTAAGGTTATGGTGGCGCACTCGCGATGGGGAATTTCGTGAGAGGTTACGTGACAATGTTTGCGCACCAAATCACGTCAATGAAATTCAAACTCTATTCTCCACCGGTCGGTGTCCCACGTGCGGATACTGCTATTATCAATTTGTGCCGGACTCTCAACTTTAGTCGGTCATGAAATTACCCCTCAAATTTAGCGTGATCATCCCATGATGGTTTGCAACCAGTCTGGGGCCGGATTGGCGATATTACGGCATGACGCGTACTTTGTATCGATTTGATATGTATATGAAGGCCAGTCACGCTAGTGTAAAGCCCCACAGCCCAGTCGCTGATTCGAGAAAATGGAACAACCACCACAATCAATCAATTTAATGACGATTCCACCAGGTACGGAGGAACACCCCCCGCAAGAATCGAAAGTTTCACGTCTCCGCGGAGGATGTTTTGGTGTTTTTGAAGCACTGATGTGAGTCCCTTCATTAACCGACTTGGCTGATTCCAGGGCTATTGTATGCTGCATTACGTGCGAAGAACTGCTCACATGTTGCAATTGTTGCAATTGTTGCGGCACTTGCTGAAAAGTTGGGTGGAGATCAGAATGTCAAGGATGCGTAAACTATTGAAAAAATACATAGAATGTACTTCGATAATGGATATTCCAACTCGGCACTCTCCTTGAGTTTTTATGCCCCGGTGCTAGGATATCGCAGTGCTATTGGTACGGAAGAAAGAAGTGACGATTTGGGTCCGGTGAGAGTTTACATGATTACACTGTGGATCCGCAGAAAACAGTAACGTGATGTAAATGACTGTAAATATATAGCGGGAAGAACAGGCTTCGTTTTCATACCGTTAATTCTAAGAGTCTTCACTTATGAGCAAGATTTTGATTGTCTATGGAACCAAAGAAGGTCAGACGGCGAAGATTGCGCAACGTATTGGCGATATTGCGCGTGAGCAAGGAAAACAAGTCGATGTCAACAACGCCAGAGAAGTCCCGTCCAACAAATCACTCAAAGACTACTCGGCGATCCTCGTCGGCTCCTCTATCCACGCCGGGCACTTCAATCGCTCTGTTCTTCGATTCATTCGACGCTATAAATCAGATCTCGGGAGCGTTCCTTCTGGCTTCTTCTCCGTTAGTTTGAGCGATACAATGGAGGCCAAAAATCGTGCGATGATGGATCACCAGCTCGACAAGTTCTACGAAAAGTGCGGCTGGCATCCGAAAACTGTCGGCAGATTTGCGGGATCCATTTCGTATACGAAGTATGGATTTTTCACTCGACACATGATGAAGTGGATGGCTCAGACGCAGGGAAATCCAACCGATACGACACGCGATCACGAGTTTACGGACTGGAACCAAGTGGCGGAGTTTGCAAACGCATTTGTAACGAGGAAAGGCGAGCAACCGACATCTTAAGGAGTGAAAATTCTGTTCATGGGTATACTGTCGTTGATGCAATGTTATGATGGGGTTCTATAGAAATAATAGCCGGAGCTAAGTGAATCCGATAACAGTGAATTTGCGTTTTGCAGACAAAGGATTGAACCGCGGTCATCGTTAGCAACACGATAAAGGGGGACCAATACTTTCTGCCACATTGTCATCATCAAGATCGGGAAGTCCTTAACTGAACCAGTGTTCCAAATTCAGTCGGTTAGACGGATCCGACGGTCTGCCGACAGTGCTCTTGGACCTGACGGCCCGGACGGAAGGCGTCTTGCGGGCAGACCACGTCCATCAGCCGACTGATAATTCCTGGAGATATCCAAGCGAAGTCGTGTAACTGTCTATCAGTATGACCAGCAAGAATGGAGGTCGATCTAAAGAGAGACCATGAACCCCTCCTTGGACCTACTGCGCCATAGTCAGACTGCGTGGTCGGCTCAGACATACTCGGCCAGTTGGAACACTGAACCGAGCCAGCTCGACTAGGGTGTAGTTAACTAGTCCACAGGTAAGCTCTGTTAGTCATGGTGTCTGCAGGGTGGGCCTCGAATCCACATTCTTAAATCAAATCATGTACCTTTACCTTTCGTTCGCTGTGACGCAACACGGACCGTGATCTTCCCATGGGTTCCTAGAAGCCGGAGGGAGGCCAGTCCTGTATCAGCATTCAAGCCTCCCAGGTATCCCGTAGAATGGCAACTTTCGTCCTTCAGAACGTTTTTGCGACCCTGGCAGCCGTCATTGCACGATTTCATTAATCATAGTCTACGGCTTGTATTCGTCAATCAACCATCGACAGCGCACAGCGCAACATTTGGGAGAGAGTTTGCCGTCAGGGGTGCTGGCATGGATAACAGTAAAATTTCTGTCAATAAGGTTGACGGCAGCGGGTTGCATAATAAATTTGTGCCCTCAGATTTACATAATCTCATCCGACAACTCCTTGTAAAAAGGAAGGAGAAAACCTCACGTTGACAGAGATTAGTTACGGTCTCGAGGATCGGATTTCTTGTCACTTCACGCAATTTACAAATCGCAATGGCAATGACTGTAATTTGGGTACATGGCTGTAATCTAATTACGGACCAGCCGAAGGCTACCACCAGCCTCGACCAGGCCACCGGACGCACGCGAGTAACGACAACCATAACTAATCCGGGAATTCCTCATGTCCTGAGAATTGCTATTCCTACGCCCACAATGCTTCTCGGAAAGCCCGTCCATGCAACGAGAACGATCTTAAAATTTAAAACGATCAACACACAAATCAATCAAATCACTCTTCATGATGGTGATGTTGCATTGTTCCCGTCTATTGTCGGTCCCCTCACCAGTAATAGTACGACGGCGGTACATGGGTTTGCAATTGTGCCATCATATCATGTCGAAGGAGGAATCGCAATCTCTGTCGAGATTTCTTTTCTTGATCCTTCCGGAATTTTCGACTTCATCGGAGCAGGAATGGAATTCGAAACGACGTGACTAGGGAGAATGGGCTAGCACGTATATGCAGTATGATTAATAGTTCTATAATTTGGGAAATTCGCAGCATTGTTCATGATTGCCAACGTACCATATTTATCGTTACCTAGTCAAGAATTGGATAAACTCGTCTGCTATAAGTGACAAACTTGCTGGAGAGATGGCCCCGCTGCATAATTATGAGTTAGTCATTGACAATAGTCAAAATCCGGGCGCTGCTCGACTGCCCGGAAAATGGGAAAAATGTCATGCCACACACGAAATCAATAGTTACAACACGGAAAGTCGTCCGGTGATGCGCTCGGATTAAGGTTCATAGGTGTGCTTCCGCGCTTTGCATCACGCACTGCGGGATATTCTCAGCTGAGGCGGCTATTTTGCTTAACACACTAACACTATTGGTGGAAGATCTATAATTGTTCTAGTTCAATCCCGTAATAGCTATATAATCCCAACGAAGGGTCCGAGGCTTCCTATTATCAGTGCCGCGGATGCGAATAAACTTTAATAGTGATACCATTTGCATGAAACTTCAGAGTCGAGAATGTCTGTTTGCCATCGAACTATACATGAAGATCCACAAGCAGCTAGCAAGTATTGAGTGATTTTGTCATTACAGTCTTATTATGAGACATTACGTGACACGGCAAGGCAACTCGAAGACGAACATATAAAGCCCTTCTTAAAGTCACAACAAACACATCCGAACGAAAACGAAACCGAAAACATTCCTGTGCTTTTGTTGGCGAAAACGTCCAAATCCCCTAATTAATAAAGTTCCCAATACACGTAAATGTCCTATTGCACGGACGCTGATATTCCAGCACAAAGGATGTCTAAAAAAATCGCATGGGCCCACGGAAGCTCCGTTCGTAATGAATGGGATGCACCAGCGAGTCTTAACACCGTCGATACGGGCGTTATGGCCACGGGACCACCAGGACCTCCTCATTGGGTCAGATACTGCGTTTCTCCAGCGTATCTACCTGCAACCGTTGATGCCGTCAACATCAGGTTCAGGGCTATGGGAGGCGCCTCGATCGTCTGCGTCAGCCTTTATGATTGTGAAGTCCCCATCAATACGTGGTACGGCTCTTGGGCCCCAACGAGTTACCAGGATATCACGCTCCAGAGCACTGCAATGAATATCGAACATGGAGGACTGGCCATCATCATCGAGGTCAACTTTCCCGCGGCGGGTGGAAGGCTGGACATTGCGGGCGTTGGAGTTGAATATCATTAGGCCATTAAATGATCAAATATGGACGTAGGTAGCTCGAAATTTAGTCATGTCACTCGTTCACCTGCAAACACCATTGAGCACTTGTCGCCCTTGATGTCGCCACATTCGCTTCCCTTCAAGGAGACATCTAGCGGCGCAATTCATACCACTGGTTGCGAGGTCACTGCGTTGGTGACTGGCCGCCGATCAATCATTTCCCGTTTGTGGGAATTTTGCGCTGGGTCACGTTTTCGCACGCCATTTGCGTGACGGGTGACGAACAGACTTTTATTAGCGTAAATTTTCACATTTTTGATTTGTCTCAGGTATCCTATCCATATTCTACGTTTTCACCATTCAGACCGCACGGACGAGCGCTGAACAGAACTTTCCATCCCAATTTCTAATCCCGCACTCTCAATAAAGTATTTTTCTATAAAGGCTCGTTCGATCCCCACCTCGAACGAACCACCCAGGAGAGCGTCTCAAAATTTCCTCACCACCAGCCAAAAAAATAAAAATGGGCAGCGCCGTCGACGGAATCGAGCAGAAAAAGTTGAGACTGGGCAGCACGGCCCCTGATTTCGAGGCAGATACTACTCAGGGACACATCAAGTTCCATGACTTTATCGGAAACGGCTGGGTTGTCCTGTTCTCTCATCCCGAGGACTTTACACCCGTCTGCACTACCGAGGTACTCTCATTCCCCCGCTTTTGTCTCGTAGCGGCGTATACTAACGTGTGAAAGCTCGGCGCCTTCGCCAAACTCGAGCCTGAATTCAAGAAACGAGGAGTCAAGCTCATTGGATTGAGTGCCAACACCTTGGACTCGCATGAGAAATGGATCCAGGATATCGATGAGGTGTCCGGAAGCACGCTGACGTTCCCCATCATCGCCGACAAGTCTCGCAAAGTGGCATACCTCTACGACATGATCGATTACCAGGATACCACCAACGTTGACGCCAAGGGTATGGCGTTGACCATTCGTGCTGTTTTCTTCATCGACCCCAAAAAGATCATCCGCGCCATCATTTACTACCCCGCCAGCACCGGCCGTAATTCGACCGAAGTCCTCCGCGTCATTGACTCGTTGCAGTTGACCGACAAACATTCCCTCGTCACACCTATTGACTGGAAGGCATGTCCCCAAACACAATGAATCTAATTTTGTAGCAAAAAGACGATGTCATCATTCATGCATCGATCAACAATGAAAAAGCAAAGGAATTGTTCCCTGGTTTCCGCTCGGTCAAGCCTTATCTTCGTTTCACTGCACAACCGGAGGATTAAAACATATACCAAATGTGGGGAGTAACTGCGTCATTCTTTCAAGTAGGTAGATACATTGAAAATTCTCTGAATTGAGTCGTTACATACCCTGTCCATATGTCAGTGCCATCTTCCCGGATTTTCTCATGTGTACTTCCGGGTCTGTTCCGATCGACGATGTGGACGCAGGGACTTTACCCTATAGGGCACAGTAGTTGTGACCGCTATATAGCCGCGGCCTTCCCTTTTTTAAATCAAGAACAGTTCCTTTGAGCAGTCGTATCCGGTGCGATTACCACAACGACCAATTCAAATTGGGGGAGTCGGTAAGGTCGGCGTGACCGCCCCAGTCGCACACAGCGGAGTAAGGGGTATCGCCCACGGATAAGCACCAGAACCTCCCATCATTCGTTGAAATGGGCCGAGAGCCGGAAATTAATCCTGAGCCAGACAAAAAAATTCAAATCACCAGCGGCTACGAAAACCCTTCTTCTGTGACACTTCCGCACGTACAGTAGTACTCTTCTGCGAAGCTTCAGAAAGCCTAGAAATGGGAATCCGTGTAATTTTGGTGAATGATAAATTTACCGAACAACAATAGCAAAAATTGTGGAGTAACCGTCTTCGCAAGCCCAAAACGGTTCAGGCAAACCCAGTTTTTAGGTTGGTCCGCCGCATGATGTGTTCGCCCACGCACAAGAATAATTGACGAATCATCGTATTGCAAATTCCGCAACTTCTGCAACTCAAGCCAATGAAAAGTCTGCCGCATCATTTGGCGCAACAAGCTACTGGTAATCTGTTGGGTTTCCTCTTATATTAAGACCATTCTCTTCCTCTCATTTTCACTCACCCAACCATCGTGTTTTACTCAGTCCCACGATACCGATGCCTATAAACCGTGACATTCGAGAAGGTGCAGGAATATCTGCGAAGCAAATCCCTATTCCTACAACCGCGACTTCACAGGCGATCAAGTCCGTTCATCCCAGCAACGTACGCTGCGTCTCGTCATACGACTGGTTGGACTCCCCGTCGCCTACAATTGCAGTACCTGGTAGTATATAATCATGATATGAAACTCTAAACATCAGGTTCTCCACCAAAATGGTCTCCTAGCCCTCTACCTGCACGCGTTCGCCAGGATGCCGGTCTCGTATATATCGACCAGAACTCATCTCGAAACTCTCTCTTTCCACTTGAGCCGCTCTTTCGCGCCGTCTTCGCTCGCGATGCAGATTTTGACCCCAAAACTTTGGACGTGGCCACAGATCGCAATAATCTACGTAAATTCCTTCGCGTCATCCGTCGAGAAAACTTCGATCCATTTCGGATTGATATCGAGTTGGCGAGAAACACCCTTTTGTTGGCTCGGTGGGAAAAGAACACTGAAGAATACATCACGGAATTCAGAGGATTCGGGCATGAGTTTGAGAAAGCATTCACGACGCCCACGACACTGCGACGGGGAAAGAAATCGACGGGGCATCATCGCATTATTCGGTATGAGCTCGGCGGATTGCACATGTTACTGCGATTCGAAACAGACGCACACTATGGTCATCTTGCGGGAACTCCAAACCCGTCGAGCGACGACATCGACGACCTTACGTCTGCGATCAAATCGGTCAGTTTAAAGTCGAGCAAGGAACCCGGGGAGGAAACGAGTGGGAAAACAGATTCGCCTCTCCGTGTCACTCTCGACGGCCACGATGTTGTCCAGGACTCGCTCATCGAGATTAAAACGCGCGTCAAGCATAGGCGGATTGTCATGGATGAAATTGCACCGCAGCTCTTTTTTGCGCAAGTCCCGCATCTCATCGTCGCCTATCACCTACGTGGGACTTTTCAGACTGTTGAAAAACACGAGGTTGCGAACAATGGAGTTCTTGAGAAGTTCGAACGCGATAATGTAAATGAATTGAAGAAGGTGGTTGCTTTGCTCGAATCAATCCGAAAGGAGGTTCGAAAGATCAAAGGGAGGAGAGCAGTTTTGATATGTGAGGGCGGGACATTCGCGTTGTACGAGAGAAGCAACTTGGACTGGCATGTTCTTCCAGCTGACTTGCTGGCAAAATGGGACACTGCCTCCCTTTCTTGACGCCACGGAGTTCTGTTTTTGAGCGGGTGGCAGCCAAAGCTTGATCAAGTAGTAACATGGATATTCATTCATATAGGATAGGTCATTATTAAAGATATCATATTCCCCTAATCCGAGCTGCGAGATGATTTCCAAACTCGGTTTACCAACCAAAGCTTTCGACATGTAAATAGATTCCCTCAGCACCCGTTCCTTTGTGAACACCACGTGCGTCACTAGCGGTAGCCACTATCGTCCTCATCATACTCGACAAACCCAATGGACCACACACACCCACTCCAGTCTCGCCATTTGCTTGATCGAGAAGTTTCCAGACAAGCGCTTTGAGATCAGGTCGTCCAGAATGCAGTGTGGCGAAACCGAGTTGTACGTTTGAAGTCGATTCGGTGGATGCGCAAGGAATCTCTTCGATTCGATCTTCCGAATCGTCAATTTCCGCGGCGGCCGTCTTTTGCATACAACAGCAAGGAGTCGAATTGCAGGTGCATTTCTCGCCGTGTCGACTCTCAGTCAATGTGTCGTCGCACGTAACAAAAATCAGAATTTGCGTCTCGATTCCCACAGCGTGCAACTTTTCGAAAGCTCCTTGCAATTCTTCCCTAATCCAATCCACGCAACTGGTTGCCTTTACGGCCCAAACAAACATCAAATTTCGGAGTGGAAGCTTTTGGGTGCTTGCTCGTTGGGCAATGTCGAGTAGGACGGAGAGCGTGAAGGTTACCCCAGTTGAGCCAGCCACGAGTAAAGTTGTGTCGAATGCAGCCAAGTCTGACTGTGAACCGCCGTAGGGTCCATCGATCAACGCAACGAAGCTGTTGCCCACGTATTCGGCCGATTCCTGTTTGTTGGGTTTCGGGGG
>Ga0335073_10014967_pt1 | contig 10856 bp, 6 predicted proteins | sample Lox_Sample_22_FD_207093 | JGI IMG/M metagenome (GOLD analysis project Ga0335073, IMG submission 207093) | Soil microbial communities from Loxahatchee National Wildlife Refuge, Florida, United States - Lox_Sample_2.2 | ecosystem: Environmental > Terrestrial > Soil > Wetlands | place: USA: Florida... | reverse complement strand
CAACGGCCTCCGGAGAATCGCTCTTGCTTCGAGGTCAGGATGCGAAACCGGCCGTCCGACTCTTTGAACCTGCCCTGGACGATGACTTCGCCAGGCATCCCCACGTGCCCTTGGGGTCCAACCGGGCAGCTTCGTCGAAATGCTCCGCCTGCTTCCCCAGGTCACCCAACGCGCTATAGGCGCGTCCGGCGTGGTAGTGGGCCTGCGCCAGATATGGCTTCGCATTCGACCCCATCAGCGGAATCGCCTCGTTCATGAGTTGATCCACTCGGGCGCGATCCTGCCGCGCCACGGCGACTGCCCACGCCAGGGCCGAAAGCGCCAATCCGAGATTCAGGCGGTTGACTTCTTCCATTCCCGGCGTCTCGGCTTCCGATGCGCGCTCCGCCCCGGTAGCCATGTTGGCCCACTTCAGCGCCTCGGTGGGACAATCGCCACGGTGAAGCTGCAGTTCCGCCAGATGCCGGTACACCGACCCCTTGCCCGGACACCGCCGCAGCGCCGCTTCGAAACAGTCCATGGCGTCGTCGTAGCGGCCCTGTTCCTGGAGATTCTGACCAAGCTGCGAATACGCCAGCGCCGACCGCCGCGGGTCCGATTGCCGCAGTACCGCCCGCCGCTGCAATGGCTCCGCCTCATCGAGGCGGCCCAGGTGCATCAGCATCGAACCGCGAAAGAAACAATACGAAGTTTCCTGGTCCGCGGCCCGCAACCCCTCGGTGGCGCGAAGGGCGGTCTCGTAATCGCCGCGGCGATACGCTTGCATTACCGCGTCCAGCGATTCGCGCGCCGACTTTGCACAGTCCGCCGGCGCCGCTTCCCGAGGCTTGAATATTTCCCGCAGAAATCCCATACGGCATACCCAGGGGGCCCGTTACTTCACCAAGATTTATCGCGGGTTTGGGAACAAGGCAATTACATCGAAAGTTAGCCAACCGGCGCCAACTTTTCTTAACTTGTGCTATTCATAACGGAGCGCAATCAGCGGATCCACTCTGGATGCGCGCCGCGCCGGCAGGTATCCGGCGATCGCTCCCACGGCGAGGAGCGCGCCCAGCGCCGCCACCAGCGTGAGCGGATCGGCCGGCTGCAGCCCAAAGAGAATGCTCTTCACCAACTTCGCGCAGAGCAGCGTGGCCGGTATGCCGGCGGCCAGCCCTATGGCGATCAGAACGACCGTCTCTCGCAGAATCATGGCGACTACCGTGCCGCGCTGCGCGCCCAAGGCCATGCGGATGCCGATCTCGTTGGTGCGCTGCGCTACCGCATAGGACAGCACCCCGTACAATCCGGTTGCCGCCAGCGACAGCGCCAGTATGCCGAACACTCCGGAAAGCTCGGCGATCATGCGCTCCTCCCGCGTAGCCTTATCCAGCATTGAATCCATGGTCTTGACATCGCCAATCGGAATGTCCGGATTGAAAGCCAGGATCTCCCGCCGCACCGCAAGCAGAACACCAGCCGGATCGCCGGATGTCCGCACTTCGTAACTGAGGAACGGCGAGAATCCACCCAACCCCTGCCGCGCGGCTATGTAGAATCGCCGGTCGATCTTCTCGCGCAGCGTGTGGTCCCGCGCATCGCGCGCCACTCCCACGATTGTGAACGTCTTGCGGGTGTCGGGGAATTCGTCGGTGACATGTCTTCCGATCGGGCTGGCGCCGCCGAAATAGAATTTAGCAAAGGACTCGTTCACCACGCACACCGGCTCGGCCGAATCCACGTCATGTTCGTCAATGTCGCGGCCAAGCAAAATCGGGATTCCGACAATCGAGAAGTAGCCCGGACCCACCTCGTCGAACGCCGAGCCCTTGTCATCTTCCTTTTTTGGCGTGAAGCCTTCCACGGAGATTTCGTCGCCGCTTTCACTGCCGCTGAAGAGGCCGTTCTGGGAGTATGTTACAGCATGCACGCCGGGCAGACGCCCCAGCCGGTCGCGAATTTCATCATAGACCGCCGGCAGCCGCGCTCCCTTGTAACCGGCCGACAGGAGATCGACGTCCACCAGGACGAGCCGGCCCCGCGCGTAACCCAGGTTGACGTTTTGCAGATTCATGAGGGTTCGCACGAACCACCCGGCGCCAATGAGGAGCATCACCGAGAGCGCGATCTGGCCGGCCACCAGCAGTTTGCCGGCGCCCATGCGGCGCGCGCTGCCGGTCAGTCCGCGCCCGGCTTCTTTGAGCGTGTTGCTGACATTCATCCGCGCCGATCGCCAGGCCGGCGCCAGCCCGAAGATGAAACCCGTGAGCAGGCAGACGCCGATCGTGAACAACAGCACTCGCCAATCGGGGCGGATGTCGAGCATGACTGATCCCGGCTCACGCTCCACCAGTCCAACCAACAGTTCGATGCCGCTCATGGCGATCAGCGCGCCTCCGATGCCGCCGGCGACCGCCAGCATCAGGCTTTCGGTCAGGAACTGGCGGATGATGCGTCCTCGGCCTGCCCCCAGTGCCAGGCGGATCCCCATCTCCTTCTGACGGGCGGTGGCGCGCGCCAGCATCAGGTTGGCGACATTCGCGCAGGCGATGGCCAGCACCAACCCGACCACGCCCATCAGCACATAAAGAGGGTTGGCAAACCCGCGCAGCGTCGACATGCCGCCCGCGGCGTCATACAGCTTGAGATTCTGTTTGAGAATGTCGGGCTGGCTCTGGCTGAGTTTGGCGAATTCCTCGGCCACGATCTGCTTGAAAACGACATCCACGTTAGCCTGCGCCTGCGCCCGCGAGACTCCCGGCTTCAGGCGGCCGATGGCGTGCAGCCACATCACTTTCTCGGCAATGTGGGACGGATCATCTTCCAGCCACATACGGCCCGGCATTACCAGCGGCTGCATATCGAGCGGAATCCAGACATCCGGCGCGGCGCCGATCTGTTCGCCCAGGAAATGCGGTTGCGCGATGCCGATTACCGTCAGGTCGGCCTTTCCTATGTGGATCCGTGATCCCAGGGCGGAGAGCGACCCGGCGAAGCGCCGCTGCCAGAAGTTGTAGCTGATGAGCGCGTAGGGCGCGGAGCCGGGCCCGCGCTCATCCTGCGTTGTGAAGACACGGCCGGCAAACGCCGTGGCGCCCAGCACGTCGCAATAGTCGCCGCTTACCAGCCGTGTCTGGACATCCTCCGGAGCCCGGCCGTCGATGCGAACGCTGTACTTCACCAGGTTGCTTTGCGCTCCGAACATCCCCGAGAAAACCGACGTCCGGCTGCGCAACGCCTCGAATTCGCGATTGGTCAGAAGCGGCCGCTCGCCGGTGGACAGGCCGATGCTGGTGCCGGAAACCGACGGTTTCGTCAATGCGACCAGTTCCTGCGGATTGCGCACCGGCAATTGGCGCAAGAGCAGAATGTCGATGAGGCTGAAAATGGCGGTGTTGGCGCCGATTCCCAGCGCCAGAGACAAAATCGCCACGAACGTCACTCCCGGCGTTCGGGCGAGCATACGCGCGCCAAAAGCGACATCCTGTCGAAAAGCGGCCACACCGGCCATGTACCTGCCTCCTTCCGGCTGTTCAGCCAGTCCGATTATATGCTGTAGGGATGGCGGTCACCTTCACAACCTCATATCTCGAAGACGCTTTAGCTACGTTTCGCCTGTGCAAGAAAATGGCCGAAGGCGCCATGGAGCAGGTGAGCGACGACCAGCTCTTTCACTCCATCGACGAGGAGTCCAATTCCATCGCAATCATCGTCAAGCATATGACCGGCAACATGCGGTCCCGCTGGACCGACTTCCTCACCACGGACGGCGAAAAGGCCGACCGCAACCGCGACAGTGAATTCGAGGAGCCCGCGAAATCGCGCGCCGAATTGTTGGACGTCTGGAATCGCGGATGGTCTCTGGTGTTTCAGGCCATCGAACCGCTCCAGGAATCGGATCTATCGCGCACTGTGACCATCCGCGGCGAAGCCCACTCGGTCATGCAGGCCATCAACCGCCAGGTGGCGCATTACGCCACCCACGTCGGACAGATCCTGTTTCTGGCGAAGCACTTCCGCGGACGGGAGTGGAAGTCGCTGAGCATTCCGAAGAAGCGTTAGGGAATTTCGTGGCGCACGCTCTCAGCGTGAAGGCACTCATGCCGGTGCGGGTCGCAGAAGACCGCCAGAAGTGTCACGGCCCTACAGAATATACCGGCTGAGATCCTGATCCTTGACGATGTCGGCAAGCTGCTTCTTCACGTACGTGCCGTCCACTTTGACGGATTTCTTTTTCAGATCCGGGCCCTCGAACGAGACTTCTTCCAGCAGCTTTTCCATGATGGTGTGCAGCCGGCGCGCGCCGATGTTCTCCGAGCTTTGATTCACTTGCGCCGCGAATTTCGCCACCTCTTCCAGCGCTTCGTCCGTCAGCACGAGCTTGATGCCTTCGGTCTCGAGCAGCGCCGTGTATTGCTTGGCAAGCGCATTCTTCGGCTCTTTCAAAATGCGGATGAAATCCTCCACCGACAGCGATTTCAGCTCCACGCGGATCGGGAAGCGGCCTTGCAGCTCGGGAATCATGTCGCTGGGCTTGGAGACATGGAATGCACCGGCGGCAATAAACAGGATGTGGTCGGTGCGCACGAAGCCATAGCGCGTATTGACGGTGGTGCCTTCCACGATCGGCAGGATGTCGCGCTGTACGCCCTCGCGGCTGACGTCCGGGCCATGCCCCGATTCACGGCCGGCGATCTTGTCGATTTCGTCCAGAAAAATGATGCCGCTCGTCTCCACGCGTTCCAGCGCCACGCGTGTCACCTGGTCCATGTCGATGAGCTTCTGTTCTTCCTCCTGCACCAGGTAGTCGAGCGCCTCGGCTACGCGCATTTTCCGCCGCCGCGTCTTCTGGCCGAAAATGTTGGGCAGCATATCCTTGAGGTTGATGCCCATCTCTTCGATCCCGGCATTCGTGGAAATTTCGAATGTCGGCGCGCGATCCTTCACTTCCAGTTCGACGATGCGCTCGTCCAGCTTGCCTTCCCGCAGCCGTTCGCGCAGTTTTTCGCGCGTGCGATCGGCCGATTCGGTCGGTTCCGGCTGCTGCGGCATCAGCAGATCCAGCAGCCGGTCCTCGGCATTCACTTCCGCCCGGTCCGCAACCTCATCCAGCCGTTCCTCGCGCACCATGTCGATGGCGATATCGACCAGGTCGCGAATCATGGATTCCACGTCGCGCCCGACGTAGCCCACTTCGGTGAACTTGCTGGCTTCGACCTTCAGAAACGGCGAGTTTGAAAGCCTCGCCAGCCGCCGCGCCAGTTCCGTCTTGCCGACCCCCGTCGGCCCGATCATCAGGATGTTCTTGGGCATCACCTCTTCCGCCATCTCCGGCGGCAGTTTCTGGCGGCGGATGCGGTTGCGCAACGCGATGGCGACCGCCCGCTTCGCCTCGGCCTGTCCGACGACATGCTTATCGAGCTCGCGCACGATTTCGCGCGGAGTCAGCTCGTCGAGGATCGGTTCCTGGTCGGTGGATTGTCCCGGCAGATAAATGACCATGGTTACTCGAGCTCCTCGTACGTGATGTTGTCGTTGGTGTAGATGCAGATCCGGGCGGCAATAGCCATGGCCTCCTCGACTACGCGGCGCGCCGACAGCTTGGTATTGCGCAGCAGAGCCGTGGCCGCCGCGGTGGCGAACGGCCCGCCCGATCCAATGGCCGCTACGCCTTCGTCCGGCTCGATGACGTCGCCGTTGCCGCTCACCAGGTAGGTGCTGGTTTTGTCGGCAACCAGCAGCAGGGCCTCCAGGTGGCGCAGGGCGCGATCGGTGCGCCACTCTTTGGCCAGTTCCACTACCGACCGCGCCACGTTCCCGTTGAATTGTTCCAGTTTGGCTTCGAAACGCGCAAACAACGCGAACGCATCCGCGGTGGAGCCGGCGAAGCCCGCCAGCACTTTGTCGTTGTACAACCGGCGGAGCTTCCTGGCGGTTCCTTTCAAGACTTCATGCCCCAATGTGACCTGTCCGTCACCCGCCATTACGACCTTGTTGTCACGGCGGACGCAGATTACGGTGGTGGAGCGAATTCGATTGTGCATTGTGGGCGACTCCATTCTAACAGGCGCGGTGCGGCAGAGCGGCGTTTGGGCGCAGCCGTTTCGTCACCGTCACCACAGGCCCGCGAGACGGGTCGAACACTCGATCTGCGGTTCGGGCACGAGATCAGCCGCCGATTCCGGGTACCTCCGCCGGGTCGCGCCCGGGGAACAGAAAAGCCATCCCATTCGCCGGGGGAGGAGTACCGCTAGGACCTTCGAAACAGTTTTTTTTGACTAACATGACCAAATTTGACCGCCATTTTCCGTATTCCCTAATAGAGAGAGGAATGTTCTGGCGAAAGGCAAATAGGGATGGGGGACGGCCGGGAGCCGTCCGGGGTCGGTTCCGTGCGTCAGTACCACTCGCAAAGTCGCGGCCAAAGACGGTTGCGGGACTGAATACCCGGGGCTCGTTCCAGGCTTACCAGCCGGCGGCCCAGTTCTCCACCGATGAAGACCCGCCATTAGAGGGGTGAAGCCTTTCGCTTGGAACGATTTAACTTCGCTGGGATCCCCGGCGGGCGAACGCCAACACTCCTCGGGCAGTTCCTTGCGTGTCCTGGCTCGCGCGGGAAATCCGGACCAGATTCGGAGGATGGTCCGGTTTTCCCGCGCGCGGTGAAAACCGTTCTCACAGCCGTTCGAAGATCCCCGCGGCTCCCTGGCCGCCCCCTACGCACATCGTAACCATTCCGTAACGGCTACCCCTGCGTTTGATTTCCCGCAGAATGGTCGCGGTCAATTTGGCGCCCGTACAGCCCAGCGGATGGCCGAGCGCGACGGCGCCGCCGCACGGATTCACGCGCTCCGGATCGAGTGACGCAGCGCGCATCACCGCCAGCGCCTGCACCGCAAACGCCTCGTTCAACTCGATGACGCCGATCTCGTCGAGCTTGAGCCCGGCCATCGCCAGCGCCCGCGGAATCGCCACCACCGGGCCGATTCCCATGATCTCGGGAGGCACGCCCGCCACCGCGAAGCTGACAAACCGCGCCCGCGCCGGTAGCCCCAGTGCCCGCGCCTTCGATTCCGACATCACCAGCGCCGCCGCCGCACCATCGCTGGTCTGCGACGAGTTCCCCGCCGTCACCGTGCCTCTGGCGTGAAACACCGGCTTCAATTTCGCCAGCGCCTCAAGACTGGTGTCGGCCCGCGGACCCTCGTCCGTATCGAACTTCACGCTTGCCGCCGATTGCGGCGTTACAGTTGTTACCGAAACCGGAACGATCTCCTCGCCGAAGAAACCTTCTTTCTGCGCGTGTACGGCCTTTTGGTGGCTGCCGAGCGCGAAGGCGTCCGCATCCTCGCGGGAGATGCCATATTTCCGCTGCACCCGTTCCGCGGTCAAACCCATCGTCAGGTAAAACTCCGGAAGGTGATCGACGAACCACGGATTGGGCGCCGGCTTCAATCCGCCGCGCGGCGTCAGGCTCATGGACTCGCTGCCGCCGGCGATCAGGCACGCCGCCCCACCCGCCCGGATGCGCTCCGCGGCCAGCGCAATGGCCTGCAGACCCGAACTGCAGAACCGATTGATGGTCATTCCGGGCACGCTGTCGGGCAAACCGGCGCGAAGCAGCGCCCCGCGCGCCATGTTGTTCCCGGCTTCGCCCTCGGGCATGGCGCAACCGAGAATGACGTCTTCGATTTCGGGCGCGGCCGCCGGATAGCGATCGAGCAGCGCGCGGATCACCACGGCCGCCAGATCGTCGGGCCTCATGTTGCGAAGCGCGCCGCGCGGCGCCTTTCCTACCGGGGTGCGGAGGCAATCGATGATTACGGCTTCTGGCATGGTTCAGTTCCTCAACGGTTTGCCGGTTTTGAGCATGTGCTGGATGCGCTCGCGCGTCCTCGCATCCCCCAGCAGGCTCAGGAAGCCTTCGCGCTCCAGATCGAGCAGGTGCTGCTCCGATACCGCCTGCGTGCCGGTCATACGCCCGCCCGAAAGCACATGCGCCAGCCGTTCGCCGATCACGCGGTCGAAATCCGTGATGTGGCCGGCTTCGTGCGCCAGCACCACTCCCATCATCAGCGTGGCGAAACCGGTCTCGCCATCTACCGTGATTTCCCTCGGGTGCGCCGGCACGTGGGTCGCCGCCAGCGCCAGCGCCGCCTCTTTGGCGTCCGCCACCAGCCGTTCGGAATTCATGGTCACCCCATCGGCAGGACCCAGCAGGCCCAACTCCCGGGCATGGGCGGCGCTGCCCGACGTCTTGGCGAAGGCGATCAGTTCGAAAGCCGCTTTGGCGCTGCCCAGGCGCTGCAACAGCTCCTTGCAGCCCCCGCCGGCCGGGATCAGGCCCACGCCCGTTTCCACCAGCCCCATATATGTCTCGGCCGATGCCTGAATCCGCGTGCAATGCAGCGCCAGCTCGCAGGCGCCGCCCAGCGTCATGCCGAAGGGCGCCGCCACTACCGGACACGGCGCGTATTTGATGGCCTGCGTCGCCTGCTGGAACCGGCGGACGCCCGCGTCCAGATCGTCCCACTCGCCATCCTGCGCCGCCAGCAGAATGGGCATCAGGTTGGCACCGGCGCTGAAATGTTCGCCCTGGTTCGCGATCACCAGCGCCTCGCCTCCCGCGCCTAGCTCCTGCAGTGCCGCATGCAGCATTTCCAGCGCGTCTTCGCCGAGCGTATTCATCTTGCTGTGGAACTCCAGGCAAAGGACGCCATCACCCAAATCCACCACCGAAGCCCCGGAGTTGCGGCGCACCACACCGCGAGCGCGTTTGAGATCGGACAGCACCAGTACCCCGGGCCGCGGCTCGAGATCCTTCCACACCCCGGCGGCCAGATCGAAATATCGCGTTCCGGGATAGCCGTCGCGGTCCGCAGCCTCGTAGAACGATTCCGCGCCCGCCGCGAGCATGGCGTCGACCGCGGGCGGGATGGCGGATCCCTCGCCGCGCATCCGTTCGACCGTCTTTCGGACGCCCAGCGCATCCCAGGCTTCGAACGGACCCAGCCCGAAAGCGAATCCCCAGCGCATCGCGCGATCGATCTCCACAATGCGGTCGGAAATCTCCGGCACCATCGTCGCGGAATACCAGAACAAATCGCGGAAAAGCGGCCAGAGGAACCGGCCGGCGCGGTCATCGGCCGCCACCAGGGCGCGCAGGCGTTGGGGTAGATCTTCGATTCCGCGGGCCGCCTCCGCCGATGCGAATTTCACCTTCTGCGGCAAATGGTATTCCAGCGTGCTGCGGTCGATGACGTGGATCTCTTTTTCCGGGCCGACCCGCCTGTAAAATCCCTGGCCGCGCTTTTCCCCCAGCCATCCTCGCTCCACCATCTGCTCCATGAAGCCGGGCGTCCGGTAGCGGTCGCGGGACGGATCGTTGGGCGCCAGTTCATGCAGATTGCGCAGAACGTGCACCCACACATCCAGGCCGATAATGTCCACCAGCCGGAAACTGGCGCTGCGGGGAAGCCCGATCAACGGCCCCGTCAGCGCGTCCACCTCTTCGATCGAATAATCGCCTTCCACCGTCAACTTGTGGATGGTGGCGCCGAAAAAGCAGCCGATGCGGTTGGCGATGAAGTTGGGCGTATCTTTGCAAGGCGCGACGCCTTTTCCAAGACGGCGATCGCAAAAATCGGAAAGCCAGTCGATGACATCCGGAGCGGTGTCCGGCCCGGGAATGATCTCCACCAGGTGCAGGTAACGCGGCGGATTGAAGAAGTGCGTGCCCAGAAAATGGCTGCGCCACTCCGCGCCGAATCCGGCCACGATACTGGCCAGAGGGATTCCGCTGGTATTAGTGGAGACAATCGCTCCCTCCCGGCGCGCCTGCGCTACCCGTCCCAGCAGATTGCGCTTGATTTCCAGGTTTTCGGCAACAGCTTCGATGATCCAGTCGCACGCGCCCAGACGGTCCAGGTGGTCCTCGAAATTGCCGGGCGTGATCAGCGACCGTGCGGCGTCCGTAAAGAAGGCGACCGGTCGTTGTTTCGCCGCGGTTTCGATGCCGGCCGCCGCGGCCGAGTTTCGATCCGGGCGGTTCGGAATGACGATGTCCAGCAGATCCACCGGAAACCCGGCGTTGGCGAAATGGGCCGCGATCCGCGATCCCATGGTGCCTGCTCCCAATACGGCGACACGGCGTAGTGGCTTCACAAGAGTAGTGTACTGTGGGCATGGGGGCTGTCAAAAGACGAACATGGCGGCCGTGGTGCGCGACGTCAGAGTGAGGGGTTCAAAGGCGGAGTTCAGAGCCGCGACCGGTCGACGCGCCGCACGGTATACAAAAGGAAGGCGAGAAACCTCAACAGGGGAATAAAACTCAAAACGCCGTTCGGCGAGTTGATCGTTAACCGGGCGCCGGCAAATGGCAGCGCGCGCACACCGCGGTCGAACCCTTGCGCGGTCGCACGGCGACTTCGATGCTCTTCTTGTCGGCACCGAATGGACGTGCCGGTAGACAAACCCCGGAAGTGAAGGCAGCGGTTTCGGATCGTGATCAGTTCCATGGCGCGGAGGCGCGCGGCGGCAAAGCCTCTGCAATTAACTGCTATGAGTTCGCGTTTCCGCCCGGATAGGCTGCATCTTCGCGGAGATCGTCAAGGATCTTGGTGGGGTTCTGAGAGCGCCACATGAAACCACGATGCGGGCTCCGGGATGGCTAAACACCGGGCGAGGAGGAGTGAGCAATCTCTGCAACGCCGGTCCGGCCAGTCTCAGCATCGGCGACTACACGTTCGCCTGAATAACTTCAAGATTGGCGATACGCTCAAAATCGAGTTAATCGCAACGCTGCTCTACTTCGCTGCTGACAGGCTGAGTGCGATCGCTTTTATCTCTTCCAGAGAATACGATGATTTCTCCTC
>Ga0335073_10014966_pt1 | contig 10856 bp, 6 predicted proteins | sample Lox_Sample_22_FD_207093 | JGI IMG/M metagenome (GOLD analysis project Ga0335073, IMG submission 207093) | Soil microbial communities from Loxahatchee National Wildlife Refuge, Florida, United States - Lox_Sample_2.2 | ecosystem: Environmental > Terrestrial > Soil > Wetlands | place: USA: Florida... | reverse complement strand
AGCGGCCCAGGTCCAGCGTCAGCGCGGTGACCAGCACCGACCTGACGATGATCGTGTCGAGAAGCACGCCGAGCGCGACGGCGAACCCGATCTCGGTGAAGATCACCAGCGGCAGCGTGCCGAGCATGGCGAACGTGCCGGCCAGCACCGCGCCCGCCGACGTGATCACGCCGCCGGTCGCGGCAAGACCGGTGATGGCCCCTTGCCTCGGCCCGGACCTGATCGTCTCCTCGCGCACCCGCGTCATCAGGAAGATGTTGTAGTCGATGCCCAGGGCCACCAGGAACACGAAGATGAACAGCGGCACCGAGGTGTCCTCGCCCGCGAAGCCGAACAGGTGACGGAACGCGAGCGCGGACAGGCCGAGCGCCGCACCGAACGACAGGATCACGGTGCCGATCAGCACCAGCGGGGCGACCACCGCCCGCAGCAGCAGGCCGAGGATGATCATGACGACGAGCAGCACCAGCGGGATGATCACGTTGCGGTCGCGGGTGGCGTAGCTCTCCACGTCCATGGTGACCGCGGTGCCGCCGCCCACCGTGGCGTCCGCGCCGGGGATCTTGTGCACCGCGTTCCTGACCCGGCTGACGGTGCTGAACGCGGCCTGGCTGACCGGCTGGCTGGTGAGCGTGCCCTGCAGGTAGACCAGGCCGTCCCTGGTTTCCGGCGCGGAGACCGCGGCGATGCCCGGGGTCGCGGCCATCGCGCCGCGCAGCGCCGCCGTGGCCCGGGCGTTGCCGATCACCGCGACCGGCTCGCCGCCGCCGGCCGGGAAGTGCCGGGCCAGCACCTGCTCGCCCGCCACCGAGGCGGGGGTTCCGCGGAACGACTGCGCCGTGGTGAGCGAGCCGACCTTGAAGCCGATGAGGCCAAGCGAGGCGCAGCCGAGCAGCACCCCGGTGACCACCCAGACCAGCCGCGGCCGGCCGGCGATCGCGTGGCCGGTCCTTGCCCACAGCCCGCTTGCGGTCGGCTCGGCCGAGGAGAACCGGGGCCGTATCGGCCAGAACACCCACCGGCCGAAGATCACCAGGAGCGCGGGCAGCAGCGTGATCATGGCGATCAGGCCGACCGCGATGCCGATCGCCGCCACCGGGCCGAGCCCGGAGATGTCGGCGGAGTCGGCGACGAGCAGGCACAGCATCCCGGCGATCACCGTGGCGGCGCTTGCCATGATCGCGGGCCCGGCGCGCCGCAGCGCGATGGCCATTGCCTCGTGCCGGTCTTCGTGCCTGCGCAGTTCCTCCCGGTACCGGGCGATGAGCAGCAGCGCGTAATCGGTTCCGGCGCCGAGCACGAGCACCACAAGGATCCCCGCGCTCTGCCCATTCACGGTCAGGCCGTGCCGGGTGAGCAGGTAGATGACGGCCTCGGCCACGGTCAGCGCCACGCCGGCGGACATGATCGGAAGGACCCAGAGCACCGGGCTGCGGTAGGTCAGCAGCAGCAGCGCGATGACCACGGCCAGCGTGGCGAACAGCAGCGTGGTGTCGATGCCCTTGAAGATCTTGATCTCGTCTGCGGCGCTGGCGGCGGGGCCGGTGATATGCACGGCAAGCCCCGGATCGCTCGCCGCCGTGGCGTTCAGCCCGCTGATGAACCCGCTGATGTTGGCCTTGTAGCCGAGGTCGGCCCCGACGATCGTCTCCAGGGCCTGATGGTCTTTGGACGGGATCGGGCCAACCACCCGGCCGTGGACCGCCGGCAGGGCGGCGAAGCGGTGGGCGTCCGCCTGCGCCTTGCGGAAGTCGGCCGCGGTGATGCCGGACGAGCGGGTGTAGACCACGACAGCCGGATTCAGGTTCGGTGAGGTGAACTTGGCCTGCAGGTTCAGTTCCTGTGTGGACTCCGCGCTGGCCGGCAGGTACGACGAGGCGTCGTTCCGCTCGGCACCCTGCAGCTTTCCCGCGAGCGAGCCGGTCACGGCGACGACGATCAGCCAGAAGACGATCACCAGCCACTTGGTCCGCCGCCCGCACGGCCACGCGGTGATCCGGCTGATCTTGCTTGAGCGTGCTGGAGTCACGCTGTCCTCCCCGACGAAAGACGAATCGGGCCCGGGTTCCCGACCGGGCCGGCGTCACCCGCCAGCCACCCCAGCCGGCGCGCCATCCCGCCCCGGCCCAGCCGGGCCGTGGCTCGACTCATACGATGTATCGCGTCTGCGCGCCGCGTCAAGTTATATCTCGAAAATTCACGCCGGATTAACATCAGCCGCAAGCCGGGTATCCCGGGTTCTCCGGAACTTATACTGCCGCATGCCTGCTTCTGAGCGCATGGTCGTCCGTCCAGGGTCGCTGCTCGACGTGCTGACCGGGGAACTGCTGCCCGATCGCGCCGTTGTCATCGACGGTCACCGCATCGCCGAGGTGACCGGGACGGGGGACGCTCCGGCCGAAGGCCCGGCCATGGTGAATCTGCCGGGCCACACGCTCCTGCCCGGCCTGATCGACTGTCATACGCACCTGGTTGGCGAGCCCGATGATGGCCGCGGCTATGCGGAGCTGCTGACACGGACCGGCGCGCAGGAGGCGCTCTCGGGTGCCCGGAATGCGCGGGACACGCTGCAGGCGGGCTTCACCACCGTGCGCGATGTGGGCACGTTCCGTGCGTTCGTCGACGTCGCGCTGCGCGATGCCATCGACGCGGGCTGGCTGCCCGGTCCCCGCATGCGAGTCGCCGGAGCGTACGTGACCTGCTCGGGGGGCGGAGGCGACATCACCGGCCTGGCCCCCGACGTCGACGCCGTCGTGCCGTACGAACTGCGGGTCGGCGTGGTCGACTCGGTCGATGACGTGCGCCGGGCGGTGCGGCGCGTGCTGCAGGGCGGCGCGGACCTGGTCAAGCTGATAGCCACCGGCGCCGTCATGACGGTCGGGGGCGTGCCCGGCGCCCCCGAGCTCACCGAGGAACAGATCCGGGCCGCCGTCGACGAGGCGTCCTTGTTCGGCGCGGACGTAGCCGCGCACGCGCACGGCGCCGAAGGCATCAAGCGCGCCGTGCGTGGCGGCGTGCGCTCGATCGAGCATGGTTCCCTGATGGACGACGAGGCCGTCCGGATGATGGCGGACGCCGGCACGTTCCTGGTGGCGGACGTCTACTGCGGCGACTACATCGCCGAGGCCGGCCGGCAGCAGGGCTGGCGCGGCGACGTGCTCCGCAAGAACGACGAGACAACGCTCGCGCAGCGCCAGGGATTCAGCAGGTGCCTGGAGGCCGGCGTGCGCATCGCGTTCGGCACCGACAGCGGCATCTACCCGCACGGCTGGAACGCGCGCCAGTTCGCCTATCAGGTGCGCTGCGGCCAGAGCCCGCTGGAGGCGATCCGGTCCGCCACGCTGCACGCAGCCGAGCTGCTGCGCTGGGACGACCGAGTCGGCCGCATCCAGGCCGGGTACCTCGCGGACATGGTTGCCGTGCCGGGAAATCCGCTGCAGGACATACGGCTGCTGGAACGGGCCGACCTCGTCGTCAAGGACGGGACCATAGCGCGCGGCTACATATCGCCGGCCAGCTCGGAGGTCCAGACCACGACCCGGGTGCGGTCGCCGCGGAACAGGTCGCGGGCGAACTCCAGCGGCTCGCCGGATCTGGCGTAGGCGGTGCGCTCGACGAGCATCAGCGGCGCGCCCTCGGCGACCTCGAGCGCCTCGGCCTCGCGGACCCCGGCGGTGACCGGCTCCAGGCTCTCCCGGGCACGGTGCGGCCGCAGCCCGTAGCGGACCTCGAGCAGTTCGTAGAGGGAGCCGTCCAGCCGGCAGTCCAGCATGTCGGGGAACCGGGCGGCCGGGAACAGCGAGCGCTCCAGCACAATCGGCCGGCCGTCGGCCAGCCGGATCCGCTTGACCTCGTACACCGGGTCCGTCTCGGCGAGCCGGAGGGCGGCCGCGGCCGCCGGGCCCGCCGGGCGCTGGCTCGCGGTCAGCACCCGCGCTCCGGCCACCATGCCGCGCCGGCGAAGCTGCTCGGAGAAGCCGGCCAGGGTGGTCAGGTCCTGCTCGAGCTTTGGCGCGGCGACGAACGTGCCGCCGTGCCGCCCCACCGCGCGGGTGACCAGCCCGCGCCTGGCCAGCTCGGCGAGCGCGTGGCGCAGCGTCATCCGGCTGACGCCGAACCAGGCCGCCAGGTCGTGCTCGGTCGGCAGCCGGTCGCCCGGCACCAGCGCGCCGACCGCGATCTCACCAGCCAGCCAGTCCTCGATCTGCGCGTGCACGGTCGTCCCCAGCCCGCGCACGATCTCCGGCGGCTGCCTGGCGCCGGTCCGCAGCGCGACCCTGCCGCCCCGGCGGCCTGATCCCGCCGGCGGCGGCACAGCCGTTTTAATGCGCGTGGTCAGCCGTCGGCCCCCTGGGTGGCGCCCGGGCCGGCCACGGCCGGCAGGTCGTCGTCCGGCGACGGCGCGATCACCGGCGCGAAGGCCTTGGAGCGCCCGGCGGCGAGGTAGTAGATCACGCCGATCAGCACGATGAAGATCGCCACGCTCCACAGGATCGGGATGCCGTTGAGGAACCCGAGGCCGAGGCTGAGCAGCCCGCCGGTCTGCTTGGGCGAGGGATTGCTGGCGATCCGGGGCCAGGCGAAGTTGATCAGCATTGCTCCGCCGTACACGAGCCCGACGATGTTCACGAGCACGCCCCAGCGGCCCAGCCGGAACGGCGCCTGCCTCGCAGTCCCACCCCCCCTCCCCGGCCAGCCGCGAAGCCGGGCCCGCAGGATCACCAGGTTGCCGAGGAAGTAGCTGAGGTAGATCATGCCGGTGGCCGCGATCGCGATGATCCCGACGCCCGCGTACTTGATGAACGGGATGGCTGAGATCAGCGCGACCACGATGCAGGTCCAGACCGGCGTGTGCAGGCTGGGCGACACCTTCGCCAGCGGCTTGGAGAACGGCAGCGTGTTGTCCCGTGCCATGCCGAAGCAGAGCCTGATCGTCGCGGCCAGGATCGACAGGCAGCAGACGAAGATCGCGGCCGAGACCACGAACAGGTACAGCGTGGCGAACCCGGTGGGGAAGTTCGCCTCGATGATCGCGGCCGGCCCGAACGCGCCCTTCACCGCGGCGCCCATGTTCGGGATCGCCACCAGCGTGCCGAGCAGGAACACGCCGCCGATGATGAACGCGCCGATCACCGAGAACAGCACCGCCTTGGGCGCGTTCCGCCGTGGGTCGCGGGTCTCCTCGGCCAGCGTCGACGCGGTGTCGAAGCCGTAGATCACGAACAGGCTCATGAACATCGCGGCCAGGAACGTGCTCCCGTTGACGTGGAAGCCCGCGCTGTTGGTGACCACCTTGAAACCCTGGTGATTGTGGAACGCCATCAGGATCAGCGCGAACACGAACATGCCGAGGATCTCGAACACCACGCCGGTGTTGTTGATGATCGCGACCAGCCTGACGCCGTAGATGTTCAGGACCGTGATGACCACGAGCGTGATCAGCGCGACGACGAGCTGGGTGTGCAGGCTCGCGGCGTTCAGGGAATGCCAGCCGAGCCCGTTCAGCGCCGGGATGAGCGCCAGCGGCAGCGTGGCCACGACCGCGGCGACCGTGATGATGCCGGCGAACAGGTAGATCCACCCCGTCATCCAGGAGTAGCTGCGGTTGGCCAGGTACTTCGTCCACTGGAAAACCGAGCCAGCGACTGGGTAGTGGCTGGACACCTCGGCGAAGTTCAGCGCGATGATGAACTGGCCGAGCGCCACCACCGGCCAGGTCCAGATGAACACGCCGCCGAGCGTGACGAGGCCGAGCGCGAACAGGGTGAAGATGCCGGTCGACGGCGAGATGTAGCTGAACGCGACCGCGAACGAGCTGAACAGCCCGAGACCGCGCTTGAGCTCCTGCTTGTAGCCGAAGCGCGCGAGATCGGCCGCGTCCTTCGCGTCGTGCCCGCCGGCGACCTGCGTGCCTGACGGGATGTCGCTGCTGCTCATGCCGGGCCTCCCTCGATGGGATGGGGCCGAACGGTTGACGCGTAGCGTACGGGCGCGCGAGGCAAAGTGTCCAGACTCTTTCAGGCTCGCTCTTGTACCGAAATGCTCCTTGAGCACGGGCGCAACATGGGGGAAGATCCGGAAATGGGGCGACGGGGCCCGGCGGCGCGCTGCCGGCGCTACTGTCTAGACCTTAGGAGGCTGGGGGTGGGCGGATGGCCGAGCTCGATGCGCTCTTCGACCGGACGGCGAGCCTGGCCGCCAGGCCACGCGTGGTCGAGGCACTCCCCGGCGGGCTGACGAACCGCAACTACAAGGTGACCACGCCGGATGGGACGTTCGTCGCGCGCATCTCGGACGCTGGCACCGACCTGCTCGCGATCGACAGGGACATCGAGTACCGGAACTCACTGACCGCGGCCGCGGCCGGTGCCGGTGCGCCGGTCGTCGAGTACCTCCCCGAGGACCACGCGCTGATCATCCGCTACATCGAGGGCCGGACATTCGGCAACGCGGACGTGGCCGATCCGGTCAACATCCCGCGCATCGCGCGGGCGTGCCGGCGGCTGCACTCCGGTGAGCGGTTCGGCAACGAGTTCGACATGTTCGAAATCCAGCGGCGCTACCTGTCGGTGGTGCGTAGCCGGAGCTTGCGGGTTCCGGCGGGCTACGACGACCTCGCGCCCCAGTTCGACGCCGCCCGGATTGCGCTGGCGGCTCGCCCGAGCCGGACCGTCCCGTGCAACAACGATCTGCTGGCCGCGAACTTCATCGACGACGGGGACCGGATTTGGCTGATCGACTACGAATACTCGGGCAACAACGATCCCTGCTTCGAGCTCGGCAACATCTGGGGCGAGTGCCGCCTGTCCGTGGACGCCCTGGGCGAGCTCATCACGGCGTACTACGGCAGGCCGATGCGCGGCAAGCTGGCGCGGGCCCGGCTGCTCGGCCTGGCCGGGAAGTACGGATGGACGCTGTGGGGCGCGATCCAGCACGCCACGAGCCCGATCGAGTACGACTTCTGGTCCTGGGCGATGGAGCGGTTCGACGGGGCGGCCGAGGGATTCACCTCCGGCGGCTTCACCCAGCTGCTGGAAGACGCTGCGCGGGATGACTAATTCTGGCCCACCCGGCCCGCCCTCCCCACCCGGCCCGCCCCTGCCCGGCCGCGCCCGGGTTGTGATCATCGGCGGGGGAGTGATCGGGACCAGCGTCGCCTACCACCTCGCCGCGATGGGCTGGACCGACGTGCTGCTGCTCGAGCAGGGGCAGCTGTCCTGCGGCACCACGTGGCACGCGGCGGGCCTGGTCGGCCAGCTGCGGGCCTCGGAGAACGGCACCCGGCTGGTGCAGTACTCCACCGAGCTCTATGACCGGCTCGAGCAGGAGACCGGCCTGGCCACCGGCTTCCGGCGCTGCGGCGGCGTCACCGTGGCCCGGACCCCGGAGCGCCTGGCGGCGCTGCGCCGGACGGCCGCGACGGCGGAGGCATACCAGCTCGAGTGCGAGCTGATCAGCCCGCGGCGGGCCGCCGAGCTCTATCCGATCATGAACGTCGCCGACCTGGCCGGGGCGATCTGGCTGCCCGGCGACGGGCGGGCCAACCCGACCGACCTGACCTACGCACTGGCCCGCGGCGCCCGCGATCGCGGCGTCGCTGTGCGCGAGCGGACCCGGGTGACCGGCATCCTGCACGCCGGCGGCGCCGTCACCGGCGTGCGCACCGACCAGGGCGACGTCGAGGCCGAGGTGGTCGTCAACTGCGCGGGCCAGTGGGCGAAGGCCGTCGGCGCGATGTGCGGTGTGACCGTCCCGCTGCACTCGGCCGAGCACTTCTACGTGGTGACCGAGCAGGTCGACGGCGTGCACCGGGACTTCCCGATCCTGCGCGATCCCGACGGCTACACCTACATCAAGGAGGAAGTCGGCGGGCTGCTGGTCGGCGGGTTCGAGCCCGAGGCCAAGCCCTGGGTTGCGCCGGACGCGCTGCCCTACCCGTTCGAGTTCCGGCTGCTCGACGAGGACTGGGAACACTTCTCGATCCTGATGGAGAGCGCGGTGGCGCGGATTCCCGCGCTCGCCGAAACCGGGATCAAGAAGTTCTACAACGGCCCGGAGAGCTTCACCCCGGATAACCAGTTCATCCTTGGGGAGGCTCCGGAGCTGCGGAACTTCTTCGTCGGTGCGGGCTTCAACTCGGTAGGCATCGCGTCGGCGGGCGGCGCGGGCCAGGCCCTGGCCGAGTGGATCATCGAGGGGGAGCCGAGCCTCGACCTGTCCGCAGTCGACATCCGCCGCTTCGCCCGCTTCAACGGCAACAACCAGTGGCTGCACGACCGGGTCGGCGAGGTGCTCGGCCTGCACTACGCGGTGCCGTGGCCGAACCGCGAGCTCGCCACGGCGCGGCCGTTCCGGCGCTCGCCCGCTTACCACCTGCTCGCCCGGGCCAACGCGGGCTTCGGCAGCAAGATGGGCTGGGAGCGAGCGAACTTCTTCGCCCCGCCGGGCCAGTCGCCGGACATCGAGTACGGCTGGGGGAAGCAGAACTGGCAGCCGTGGTCCTCGGCCGAGCAGCGCGCGACCCGCGGCGGCGTGGCCCTGTTCGACCAGACCTCGTTTTCCAAGTACCTGGTCACCGGGCGGGATGCCGAGCAGGTGCTGCAGTGGCTGTGCACCGCGGACGTCGGGGTGCCGGCCGGCCGCACGGTCTACACCGGGATGCTCAACGCGCGCGGCACCTACGAGGCCGATATCACGGTCACCCGGCTATCGGAGTTTGATTTCCTGCTGGTCAGCAGCGCGGGCGCGACCGAGCACGACAAAGACCACATCACCAGGCGGATCCCGGCGTCCAGCCGGGCCTCGCTGGTGGATGTCACCTCGGCATATGCCGTGTACGGGGTGATGGGCCCGCGGTCGCGGGAACTGCTCTCGCTGGTGTCCCGCGCCGATCTCAGCGACGAGGCGTTCCCGTTCGGGACCAGCCGGGAAATCGACCTGGGCTACGCCACGGTGCGCGCCACCAGGATCACCTATGTCGGCGAGCTGGGCTGGGAGCTCTACGTTCCGGCGGAATTCGCTGTCGGGGTCTACGAGGACCTGACCTCCGCTGGCGCGGGCCTTGGCCTGGTGAACGCCGGCTACTACGCGATCGAGTCGATGCGGCTGGAGAAGGCGTACCGGGCCATCGGGCGCGAGCTGACCCCGGACTACAACCCGGTCGAGGCCGGGCTGCTGTTCGCGTGCAAGCTCAAGACCCCGATCGCGTTCCTGGGCAGGGAGGCGGTCGAGAAGGCGCGGGCCGAGGGGCCGCGGCGCCGGCTGATCTCCCTGGTGCTGGCCGATCCGGCGGCGATGATCTGGGGCGGGGAGCTCGTGCTGCGCGACGGCGTCGCCGTGGGCCAGGTGACGTCCGGGGCGTGGGGTGAGACCGTCGGCGGCGCCGTGGGCCTGGCCTACATCCGCGATCCCGACGGCGGCGCGGTCACCGCGGACCTGGCGAGGGCCGGCCGCTACCAGGTGAACGTCGCCGGGGAGCTGTACGGCGCCGCCGCCCACCTCCGGCCGCCGTTCGACCCGGCAAGCGAACGGGTCAAGGGCCGGTACGGCGGCGGCTGATAGCGCGGCACCGCTAGCCGGCGGCCCGAGATCCCGGCGAGACAACCAAAGCGGCGCCCGCGCGCATTTAGCTGTTGTGAGGGATACGACAGGAGCGGGAAGCCGCTGATGTACACGCGACGGGACGCAGAGTTCACCGAGTACGTGGCGGCCAGGCTCAGTTCCCTGCGGCGGGTCGCCTACCTGCTGTGCCGGGACTGGGACGGCGCCGACGATCTCGTGCAGCGCGCTCTCATCAAGCTGTACGTGCACTGGGCCCGGGCGCGGGCGGCCGACCACACGGACGCGTACGCCAGGGTCATCGTGGTTCGCGAGTTCCTCATCGAGCGCAGGTCGGGCTGGGCGCGCCGGGTCAGGCTGGATGCCCAGCCGCCCGACGCTCCAGCGGCCGAAACGGATCATGACGCAGCGCTCGACGTGCGCTCGGCCTTGTTCGGGCTGCCGCCGAGGCAGCGGGCGACCCTGGTCCTGCGGTTCTACTGCGACCTGTCCGTCGAGCAGTCGGCGTGGGCGCTCGGGTGCTCGGCAGGGACGGTCAAGAGCCAGACGGCCAAGGGCATCGAGGCACTGCGGCGCGCGCTGGATCAGGAGGCCCGGCATGGATGAGACAAAGGCCCGCGGGCTGCTCGAGCTGGCCGCGGCCGGCGAGGAGCAGCCGTCGCGGGTGGACGTCGAGCTTGCCCGCAGCCGGGGGCGCCGGAAGCTGCGGTGGCGGCGGGCGGGCCTGGCGGGCGCGGCTGCGGCGGCCGTGGTCGCGGTGGCCGTCGCGGCCGTGGCCGTGCCCGGCTCTCGCGGCGCTGCCCCGGGCCGCGGGAAGGTTCCGGAGGCGCACGGCCCGGCAGCCGCCCCATCGCGGTTCGACCCGCTGCGCCCCTACGCGACGTTCGGCTGGCTGCCAGCCGGGGAGTCGCTCGCGCAGGGCACGACCTCGACCAACGACGTGGACCTGACCGCCGGGACTGGTCCCGCGTGGGAGCTGAAGGTTTATGCAGCCGGTTTCTGCGACCTGACCAGCGGGCAGGTGCTCCGGCGGCTCGGTCGGCACCAGCAGCCCCAGCTCGGCTGCTCCAAGTCCGTTAATGGCGCGGTGTACCAGGTGACCAGCGTGGCGGCGGCCCGGGTGGACGGGCACACCGCGTTCTGGACGGCTGACCAGACGTACCTGGTCTGGCAGTACGCGAACGGTGGCTGGGCAGCCCTGACATCGCCCATCCGGGACGCCTCCAGCGTGGCGCTCAAGGTGGCCCGGGGGGTTCGCTACGGCACGGCAGGACCCCCGATCAGGTTCCAGGTGCAGT